>ERZ1031273.61-NODE-61-length-59709-cov-20.956566_pt1 | contig 59709 bp, 44 predicted proteins | sample MGYA00516575_ERZ1031273 | MGnify/ENA primary metagenome ERZ1031273 (study PRJEB33718, sample SAMN03159816) | human skin metagenome | collected 2014-02-25 | study: EMG produced TPA metagenomics assembly of the PRJNA266117 data set (Human skin bacterial metagenome... | reverse complement strand
TCGCCATTTTACAGAGAGAGACACTTTAGGAAGTTTTTCCTAGAGTGTCTCTCTTTTTTATTGGCCCTTCACTGCACTTTCCTCTCCATCGCTGCTTCTGTAGCCATTCTCGGACGAGTCGGACAGGTCGGATGAGTCGGGCAGATCGGACGAGTCGGACAGATCGGACAAGTCGTACAGGTGGGCAACTGCTGACCAACGCGATGAAGAGCACCTAAGTATTAAGTTATCTTTCTCTGGGGCTCTCTAGGGAGCAAGGTAGGTGGGGCTCTTTGGTATCTTTGTGCTTATTGATTGCATATTTATTGCGTTTGTGGAGGTGACTTCTGCATTCCTTTTTAGTTTCTTCCTTGGGGTTGTGAGAACTATCCTTTCGGCTTCATCGTTATTTTTTATCATTTCCAAAATACTATTTATTTCATATCTATAGTCAATTGTGATTGTGTTTCAGTTCGCATTCATTTATTTTTGCTATAGGTATTTTGTTTTTTATTCTTATATATTGGAATTATTTGTGGTATTATGGATTTCATGGTCATTCTTTCTGATAGCTAGATGTTATTTGGTATCTTTGCCTATAATTTACCATAATAGTAGTAAGTAAGAGATGATTCAACTAAGTGATCTAGCGATACAATTTGGGGGGCGTACCCTTTTTCAAGATGTAAATATGCAGTTTTTGCCAGGCAATTGTTATGGCATTATTGGCGCTAATGGAGCGGGTAAGTCTACGCTGCTTCGTATTATCAGTGGGGAGTTGGACCCTACTAAAGGGATGGTGTCGATGGCTCCTGGTGAGCGTCTTTCAGTATTAAGTCAGGATCACTTTGCTTTTGACCACCTTTCGGTGATGGATACGGTGCTCACGGGGCACACAGTCCTTTGGGATATTATGCAGGAGAAGGATGCTCTCTATGCAAAGCCCGACTTTAGTGATGAGGATGGTATCCGTGCGGCGGAGCTGGAGGAGAAGTTTGCTGAGATGGAGGGGTGGAATGCCGAGAGTGATGCGGCACAGCTGCTCTCGGGCCTGGGTATAAAGGAGGCTTTTCACTATCAGATGATGGGTGACCTGAGCAATAAACAGAAGGTGCGGGTGCTATTGGCAAGAGCACTCTTCGGTAAGCCTGATAACCTGCTATTGGACGAGCCTACCAACGACTTGGACCTGGATACGGTGCAGTGGCTAGAGAACTATCTGGCAGATTTTGAGAATACGGTACTGGTAGTAAGCCACGACCGTCACTTCCTCGACTCTGTATGTACACACACGGTGGATATCGACTACGGCAAGGTGCAGCAGTTTAGTGGTAACTATAGCTTCTGGTACCAGAGTAGTCAGCTTGCCCTTAGGCAGCAGCAACAGCAGAATAAGAAGGCGGAGGAGAAGAAGAAGGAGTTGGAGGAGTTTATCCGTCGATTTAGTGCCAATGTGGCGAAGAGTAAGCAGACCACTAGCCGCAAGAAGATGCTGGAGAAGCTCAATGTGGAGGAGATTAAGCCCTCTACTCGTCGCTACCCAGGTATCATCTTCACCCCTGAGCGTGAGGTGGGTAATAAGATATTGGAGGTGAAAGGGTTGACGGCCTATGCTGGTGGCGATGGAGAGGAGACGCTATTATTTAAGAATATCAACTTCAATATTGAGAAGGGGGATAAGGTGGTATTCCTCTCGCACGACCCTAGAGCGATGACTGCTTTTTTCCAAATCATCAATGGCGAGGAGAAGCCAGCCGAGGGTACATTTGAGTGGGGGCAAACGGTAACGACTGCCTACTTGCCTTTGGATAATAGTGCTTACTTCAATACGGATTACGACCTGATTGAGTGGATTTCGCAGTTTGCACAAGATACCAATGAGGTCTTTCTAAAGGGGTACCTCGGGCGAATGCTCTTCAATGGAGATGAGCTGAAGAAGAAGGCGAGTGTGCTATCAGGAGGAGAGAAGATGCGTGTGATGATCGCTCGAATGATGCTACAAGATGCCAATGTGCTGATCCTCGATACGCCTACTAACCACTTGGACCTTGAGAGTATCCAGTCTTTTAACAATACGCTGATCAACTATCCTAGCATCGTGCTATTCAGTAGTCACGACCACGAGTTTATCAATACAGTGGCTAATCGTGTGATTGAGTTAGGTCCTAATGGTATCATTGATAAGATGATGAGCTATGACGACTATATCACTGACCCAATAGTCGCTGAACAGAAAAAGAAAATATACGGCGAGTAGCTGAAGAATGAAGTCTAGTAGTTATGTATAAAGTAGGGATTGTAGGGAGTGAAGGTTATGCGGTAGGGGAGCTATATAACCTATTGGTACACCACCCAGATGTACACCTAGAGATGATCTATGCTCCCCAACGTGCGGGAATGAGTGTGGCGGAGCTATTCAATGACCTCAACTCTATGCGTACACTCAATTTTACTGATGAGCTACAGTTGGAGGGATTGGATGTGCTTTTCTTGTGCCTACAATCTGCAGCAAGTACCCGAGAGTTTTTACAACGCTTTGAGATACCTGAGGGGATGAAGGTGATTGACTTCTCCCAAGAGTATCGACATACCGACCCCGAGGAGACGGGCTTTGTATATGGGCTGCCAGAGGCCAATCGTAGAGCACTTACCAAAGCTACCAAGGCTTCGGTGCCGGGGGCGTTTGCATCGGCTATTCAGACGCCTCTGATCCCGCTAGCAAAGCACTTGCTACTCAATAGCGATATCCACGTTACTTCTGTGGCTGGAAAAACGGAAGCACTCGCTCGTCCGCGTGTAATCTCTGGCATCACTTATGATATGCTCTTTGATAATTTCCACGTGCTTCAACCATTGGAGCATCGGCATATTGGCGAGATTGAGCGAACGCTACGTAATATCCAGAATAGCTTTGATTCGGAGATTGTCTTTATCCCTATGCGGGGAGACTTTAATAGGGGAATCTATACGACACTCTACCTTGACTGTCCTCTTGATATTGATAGTGTGCGAGCAATCTACGAGGAATATTTTGATGATCACTCCTTTGTGCATATCGTTGATACTTATCCAGATGTACGTGATACGGTTAATACCAATGAGATGCATATCCATCTCTCAAAGCACGGTGATCGGCTCCTGATTGTCAGTACTATGGACAACCTGATGAAGGGAGCTGCTGGCACGGCAATTCACATTATGAATCTGATGCTGGGACTGGTGGAGAGTACAGGTCTTAATATCAAGCCTTTAATATTCTAGTGAGTTATGGAGAAGAGTTTCAATCATAAGCAAAAGGCCACTCTGATAGGGGTCACTACTTTGGCAACTATATTGATGTTTTACTTTGGGTTTAACTTTCTCAAAGGCATCAATGTATTCGAACAGAATAATACCTATTATGCCACTTTCTCTAATCTCCAAGGCGTAGACCGCTCTACTTCGGTCTACCTCAATGGGTATAGAGTGGGTAATGTGCGGAGTATCAAGTTCGATTATAAGCACTTTAATGGAAATGTGGTGCAGCTCTCCCTTAATTCAGAACTGCAAATCCCCCTCAATACGGTGGCTGTTATCCGTGATAACCCATTGGCAGGTGGCTCAATTCATCTGATGACACCAGAGGAGACAACAGGTTATGTAGCCCATGGTGATACGTTAGTGGGTCAGTCAACGGTCGACTTCATGTCAAAGATATCGGATGAGTTATTGCCCAACCTTAATGCTGCTATTCTATCTATTGATAGCCTCAGTGGTAGTGTGAATGGATTAATTAATAGTACGGAGGTTCAGGAGATTATGTCTCAACTCAATGCCTCTACCAAGGCGATTAGCTCAACTACTCGTCGGTTGGATGGTTTGATGTCGGGGACGGTGCCCAGGATACTTGATAGTGTAGAGGCATCGGCAGGCTCGGTGCAAAGTGTCACTGGTAAAATAGAGGAGGCCAATATTGAGCAAACCCTTGCCGACTTCTCTCGCGTGGTATCGGAGTTGAAAGCCGTCTCCGTGCAGCTTAATAGTAAAGAAGGCAGCCTCGGACTGCTCCTCAATGATCAGCAACTGTACCAGAAGCTTGATTCCGCAGTATTGTCGGCCGATAGCTTGCTCCAAGATATTAAGACCAATCCAAAGCGGTACGTCCGCTTCTCCCTGTTTTAATATAGAGCTTTACACATAAAATATAAATAGAGCCGATGGGGCGTATGCCCTATCGGCTCTCTTTGTATATAGTGGTTACGGGGTTAGAACTTGTCGATGGCTTCTAGCCACATCTCTGCCGACGCATCACTAGGCATACGCCACGTGCCACGAGGAGAGAGGGATACTACACCCACCTTTGGTCCATCTGGCAGGAAGTTGCGCTTGTACTGCTGTGCGAAGAAGCGACGAGCAAAGATCTTCATCCACTCCTTGAGCTGCTCTTTGGTATAGATACCATCAAAGGCCTTACGAGCAAGATAGAATATCTTGTTGGGGGAGTAGGCATTCTGAAGCATATGGTAGATAAAGAAGTCGTGCACCTCATAAGGCCCGATGATGCTTTCCGTCTGTTGCTTCAATGCTCCCTTGGTGAGCTCTGGACTTACTGGGGTGTCCACGATATCTCTCAGCAATTGGGCTAGTTTCTCACTATCGAAGAGCTTGGTATCTGCAAAGTGCTGTACCATCATCCTTACCCCTGTCTTAGGGATAGAGCCGTTGATGCTGTACATACTTGCGTGGTCGGCATTGAACGTACACCAGCCGAGTGCCAACTCACTGAGGTCGCCAGTACCGAGTACAAAAGCCCCCTCCATATTGGCAATATCCATCAGCACCTGAGTCCGCTCCCGTGCTTGTGCATTTTCGTAGGTGGTATCTTCCGTAGTGCCGTTGTGCCCAATATTCTTCAGGTGTGCGATAGATGCCTCGCTAATAGAGACTTCCTTCGAGGCAACACCAAGAAGAGAAACCAGTTTTTTAGAGTTTTGATAGGTGCGGTCACTAGTGCCAAGGCCTGGCATCAGTACCCCGATCACATCCTTGCGATCACGGCCTAGCATATCCATTGTACGCACAGCTACGATAAGGGCGAGTGTGCTATCCAAGCCACCACTTACACCAATCACCACCTTTGATCCCTTCAGGTAATTGAGTCGCTGAGCGAGTGCTACCATCTGGATTTGGCACATCTCTTCACAACGCTCAGTAAGGTTGGTTGTAGAAGGCATAAAAGGATTCCTCTCCACCGGACGAGTCATCTCAAAGCTCTTATCCGCCTCCTTGAGTTGGAATGGTACCACACTTAGTTTATCCCCACCTGCATAGACTGAGGCCGCTGTACGGAAAGAGCTATTGATCAGGCGCTCTGTGCGGATGCGCTCTACGTCGATATCGCTTACGAGCAACTTTTCTGCTAGCTCGAAGCGCTCCATCTCTGCCACAATCTCTCCATTCTCAGCGATAAAGGCCTTCCCGCTATAGACAAGGTCTGTGGAGCTTTCGCCAAAACCGCATGAGCAGTAAACGTAGCCAGTGATTGCCTGACTAGAGAGAGAAGAGACAAGCGACTTGAGGTATTTATTCTTCCCCGCATTCTCGTTGCTCGCCGAGAGGTTGAAGATAAGGTGTGCTCCATTGAGTGCCAAGCGAGTGCCTGGTGTTACGGGCGTCCACATATCCTCACAGATCTCAATGCCAACCCCTACATCGCCACACTTAAAGATAATGTCGTGCCCAATCGGTACCTCGTGAGTCCCGATAGTCACAGTGGAGTAGGAGAGCTCTAGCGAGCTATCAAACCACCGCTTCTCCTGAAACTCCCGATAGTTGGGCAGATAGGTTTTGGGTATGGCTCCTAGTATCTTCCCCTCTTGGATTGCTACTGCGGCATTGTATAGCTTCTCCTCCGCCCTTAGTGGCATGCCCACGATGATGAGCATCTTAAGGTCCTTGGTGCGTTCCGCCAATTGGCAGATGGCCTTCTCAGCCTGTTCGAGCAAGAAGGGTTGTAAAAATAGGTCTCCACAGGTGTATCCTGTGATAGAGAGTTCAGGGAAAGTGAGCATCTCTACATTTTGTTCCTCTGCACGGCGAATCATCGCCTCGTGACGCTCTACATTGTAGAAGCAGTCTGCTACTTTGACGAATGGCACTGCTGCGGCCACTTTTACGTATCCGTACCTCATATATTTAGTATTAGTTTGTAAATTCTTTGCATAAAATCTGTTGAACACACTTCATTAGTGGCAGGGGGTGATGGGGAGTGGCGTGTAAAAGTATGCACGACCCCACGTGGGTCATCATCTCTAGGTCGTTATAGCCATCGGCCACTACTACGATATCTTTTGGCAGAATTTGATGCTCCTCTGCCAATTGCCTCAGCACCTCCCACTTGGCCTCGGGCGAGAGTATTGGGCCACTGATGCGACCGGTGACTTGCCCATTATCCAATTCCCATCTAGTGGCAAAGCAGTGCTCAATACTCGTTATCCTTGCAATGTACTCGGCATATTCACTCCACGCACCAGAAATGATTGCGGTTTTGATCCCCTTGATTTTCAGAGAGGCAATCAATTCTTTTGCTCCCTCAGCCAGAGGAAGTAACTGATAGATATTCTCCAAACGCTTCACACTCGTTCCTTGTAAAAGGGCCACCCTTTTCTCGTAATTGTGACTCCAGTCTTTAGCCCCATTAAGGGCCTCCTCAGTGAGCCGTCTCAGCTCCTTTCCTACCTCTGGCGTTACCCCTTGCGTGGCAATAGTGTGTATAAATTCGCTGGCTACTAGCGTGCCATCAAGGTCAAATGCCACCAGCTTAGGTTGGGTAAATGAGGGGTTAACGTATTGGATCAGCACCTCTTCCCTGCGTACACGGTCAATAAGTTCCTTGAGCAGCTGCTTACGGCTTATTGGGTCGTGTACATTTTTTATCTCCTGATACCTTTCGTCGTCTGGAGAGATGATTCGGACTAAAGGGTTGGTGCTAATAGGTCTCATCGTACAGTGATATGAAAGCAGGCTTGTTGACGCTCATGCTTGATGTAGCAACGCTCTTGATTGTGATACCTCTTGAGTACCATAGCGAGTAGGTGCTTCAGCTCTTCCTCCGATAGGTCACGTGGGTCATTAGGGTCTACTTTGTCAAACCTTTTCCACGATATATCTACCGTAGTTCCATACCTATGGGTGCTATTTTCGGAAGCATTGCCATTCCCTCGTCGTAGCTTTCGCACATCTTCCTCCGTGCGTGTAACACTCGTGATCACTGGGCGATAGAGTGGAAGTTGGTCCTCCGAAAGCACTCCTACAAAGCTCGACCCAATCTCCTCAAGGAGCTGTGCCATTTCAGGAATCACATAGGGAACGGAGTGTGTCAGCTCCATTATTTTGTAATGATCATTGCTCTGTAGCTCCACGAGTCCCTTCTTATGCTCCAGCTCATTGCGAGTTTGGGCTGGGGTAATCCCTTTTTTCTTGGCTGCTTTGAGCTGTATATCATTGAGGTCATTGAAGTCTCTATTGTAGCTCCCCCTAAAGCGATAGGCCACCCTCCCTTCCATCACCTCCATAGGGTAGGGATCGGCCGGCTCTGGACGTTCCCAGGTCCATGCCATCAATATCCCAGTGATGACCACTAATGGGACAATATATCTATAAAGGTAGGGACGCCAATTAATTGGTCGCTTAGTCTCTTCCATTTTAAGCTAATAGTACTATAAGTATATCTCTACGCAAATCTACTAAACATTAATGAGATAATCACTCCCTTTCAGTTTAGGAGCGAGGGTATGCATCATCCTAATGCGTCACCCCTGAGTCAATCACCATCTCTAAACCCTTCATAAATCATCTATGCTAGTGGGGTAAAAGTGGAGATGCAACTAAGCAATCGGCGAGTTGCAACTAAGCATTTGCCGAGTTGCATCTCGCCGATTGCTTAGTTGCATCTCGGCAAGCGCTTTGGTATAGTTTTGAAATCCAGTTGGTTGTGAAGGACGTATCTGTGACCCTGTTTTAGCCAATATTTTCGTCTTATTTCGCAGTTTGGAATTCTGGGGAATGGGGTAGTTCTTGAGGATAAGTTACGTGATGATCGCAACAGCATTGTCACATAGACAGAAGGGAATTGTAATCTAGTTATTATACTTTTGCGAAACGAATAGTTATCACGTTAACAATGTTAAATTTGAAACATTATTATGTTTAGAAAAGAAAGGATGCTATGGTTGTCAATAGTTGCCGGGGCTTTATTATTACCCAGCAATCTAGTGGCTTCGGCGACGCAACCCATAGAACGTTCAGAGAAAGCTCAACCCTCCAAGACCACAGGTAATCTATCGGGTGTTGTACTCGATGAGAATGGAGCATATCTGCCTGGAGCCATATTGACCTTGGATAAGGACAATCGGTACACAGTCTCTACTGCCGATGGCTCGTTTGTCTTCCTAGATGTCCCAGCAGGTTCATATACTCTGACGGTCAAGTATCTAGGCTTTGAGGAGTACAATTCTAAAGTTACCGTACAGAAAGGAAAAAATATCAGTATCAATGTGAAGTTGCGTGAGTCAACGTTCACAACTGGTGAGGTGGTGATTGTGGGAGAGCTATTGAAAGGTCAAGCCCGTGCACTCAATACTGAGCGAAGTAATAGCAACATCACCAATATGGTCTCTGCAGACCAGATAGGGAGGTTCCCCGACTCTAATGTTGGTGACGTCTTGAAGCGTATCTCGGGTATCACAATGCAAAATGACCAAGGAGAGGCTCGCAATATCGTGATGCGTGGTTTAGCACCACATCTCAATTCTGTGACCCTCAATGGCGGACGCATACCAAGTGCAGAGGGAGATAACCGCAATGTGCAGATGGACTTGATCCCTAGCGATATGATCTCTATGATCGAGGTCAATAAGACTCTACTCCCCGATATGGAGGCCGATGCTATTGGTGGTTCGGTCAACTTAGTTACCAAGACCGCCCCACGACGTCAAAAGTTATCAATTAATATGGGTGGGGGTTACAACATGATTCGAAATAAACCAACCTTCAATGGAGCCCTCACCTATGGCAATCACTATCTAGATGATAAGCTAGGAATGGTGGTTTCTTTTTCATATCAGAATAAAGACTACGGCTCTGACAATATTGAGGGCGAATGGACTTCCAAAGGTGATGATATCTATATGAAGGATTTTCAGATCCGCAAGTACGATGTACAGCGTGTACGCCGAAGCGGATCTATCAACCTGGATTATAAGTTCAATAACTCAAGTTCAATCTACCTGAAGACCCTCTACAATTGGCGTGATGATAGAGAAAATCGCTTCCGCTACCGTATGACCAAGATGAAGCTAGAAAGTGATGGCACTTATAGCGGACGTATTGATCGCCAGACCAAAGGAGGTATTGACAACTCTCGCAATCGTAATCGCCGATTAGAGGATCAGCGTGTCTACAATATCGCCTTGGGTGGTGAGCACCTATTGGGAAGTAAGGTAGAGATGAATTGGGGAGCCTCCTACTCAAGAGCTTCTGAGCATCGTCCTCACGAGCGCTATATCAATATGCGACAAAAGAAGGTCACCTTTGAGCAAGACCTATCTGATACTCGATACCCAAAGATTTCAGCACAAAATGAGTCTATGGATAAGTTTGGATTGGATACGCTCTCAGAGTCTGAGCAGATGACCTATGAAAATGAGTGGGGCGCCAAACTCAATTTCCGCTTTCCCCTTTCCGTGATTCCCGAGCAGAAAGGTCGTCTCCGTATTGGTGCCAAGCTTCGCCTCAAGGAAAAGGATCGAGACAATATCTACTACGAATATGAACCAAAGGGTGACTTCCCAGATTTCCCTCAGATGGACTTGGTAGAGTGGAACGATGCTAAGTTTCTTAATAGCAAAGGCTATGTGCCAGGACAATTCCCAAGCAAAGCCTATTTGGGTGGGTTGGATCTCAATAATTCCCAAAAGTTTGATCGCGAGGCCATACTGAGTGAATACTGGACTGCCAACTACAATGCTAAGGAGAATATCTATGCTGCCTATTTGCGGTGGGACCAAAATATCACCAAGAAGCTAGTGATTATTACTGGGTTGAGAATTGAGCATACAGCGATTGACTACCTAGGGCATACATTGATAGAAGATGAGAAGGGTGAAGATGTCAAAGACAAAAATAGCTATACCAACTTCTTCCCTAATCTGACCCTTAAGTACGAACCCAATAAAAAGACAGTACTAAGAGCTGCCTACTCAACTTCTATTGCTCGACCAAACTACTACTGGTTGGTACCTTATATGAATATCTCAAATGCCGATCACAATATATCGCTCGGCAATTCGGATCTTAAGAGTACCTATGCTCACAATGTGGATCTGATTGCTTCGTACTATCCAGGTAATGTGGCATCGCTATCTGCGGGGCTCTTTTACAAGCGTCTGAACGACTTTATCTACACCTATGCTACTAGTAGCTTCACGAATAGTGACTTCGCCAAGCTCTATCCCTCCCGTAGCAATCCAATTCCAGTGGGTGAGGAGTGGGACTACAAGACACATCACAATGGCGAGTCGGTAGATATATATGGCTTTGAGGTCTCGTACAATCGCCAGCTCGACTTCCTGCCCTTGGCCTTCCTACGACGCCTTTCTCTCTACCTCAATTATACCTATACCCACTCCAAGGCTTCGGGTATTACCAATGAAGAGGGCGAAGAGCGTCAGGGCATGATGTTGCCTGGTTCGGCACCTCATACCGTTAATGCCTCTATCGCTTACGAGGATAAGCACTTCACGGCACGCCTATCATACAACTATACCAGTTCGTATGTCGATGAATTGGGTAAAAATGATTTCGAAGATCGTTACTACGGAAGTCAGGCTTTCTTGGACTTCAATGCCAATTACAAGATAAAGCAAAACTTGCAAATATTCTTCGATGCCAATAACTTACTCAATACGCCCCTCTATTACTACCAAGGCCAGAAGGATCGGCTAATGCAATTGGAGCTTTACAAGCCAACCTTTAACGCTGGTATCCGTTGGAATCTATAAACATTTACATTCATTATAATAGGACTATGACTTACAAAATAAATAGGATCTTACTAGCCCTTTGGCTACTACTACCGCTAAGTGCCTTTGCACAGATGTCGCCTTCAGAGATAGCTGAGGCGAGTGATGATGGATTTAATTTCCTGATTATTACCGACCAAGGTCGCAACGGCTATTATGACCAGAAAGCTATTGCACAGAGTATGGGCGAACTAGCTGGCAATGGCGATGCCGAGTTTGTACTTACCCTTGGAGATAACTTTCACTACATTGGGCTGGAGAGCACTTCCGACCCGCTGTGGATGACTAACTTTGAATTGGTCTACGACCATCCCGAGCTACAGATACCTTGGTACCCCATCATTGGCAATCATGAGCAAAAGGGTAATGTGCAGGCGATGATTGATTATTCTAAGGTTAGCCGTAGGTGGGTGATGACCGCACGCTATTACTCTCTCTGCTTCACGACTGAAGAGGGGGAGAAGGTGGAGCTCTTTATGTTGGATACTTGCCCGCTGATTGATAAGTATCGTAATGATCCAGAGTACCGAAGCGTACAGGGTGAGAGCCGAGAAGAGCAATTGGCTTGGCTGGAAAAGGGCTTAGCCAATAGCACGGCGGATTACAAAATAGTTGCCGGTCATCACCCCGTATATGCGGAGACAAAAAAGTCTGAATCAGAGCGATTGGATATGCAGAAGTACGTTCAGCCACTGCTGGAGAAGTATGGGGTAGACCTCTATTTATCAGGACACATACACAATCATCAGCATATTCGCCCTCGTGGTAGCTCTGTTGACTATGTGGTGGTCTCATCGGGTGCTCTTTCACGAAAGGTGAAGCCGATAGAGGGAACGCAGTTTTGTAGCCCTGAGACAGGTTTTGCCTTTATATCTATTAAGAATGGTAAGCTCACCATGTATCTATTGGATAAAGAGGGCAATGAACTGTACCATATATCCCGCACGAAATCACATTCGTCATCTATGAGGTAGGGGCTAGTAACCTTTGTCGCTCTTTTTTGTCAAAAACCGCATGCTGTCGTGACGAAATAGTCAATTGTCAGGACTAAGTGTCAAATATCTATCTTGGCAAACGCTTTGCACTTACTTAAGTAGCTAGGGCAGGTGGCTCTAGGAAGTGTTTGATAATAAGCATACTAAACTTAAAGGAAGGAAATAGATATGGGACGTACAATTTTCGACTTGATGGATGAGATATTTGCCAATGATATGGTAAGACCAGCGGTGGCAAGTAATAGGCGGAGCACCACTCCTATGTGCAATGTGATGGAGAGCGACAAGGAGTATACCATACAGATAGCAGCTCCCGGACTGACTAAGGAGGATGTGCAGGTAAAGCTTGATGAAGATGAGGCGCTGGTGATTTCGATGCAAAAGAAGGAGGAGCAGAAGGAGGTGAACTCTGCTGAGGCTTCAGAGAGTGAGCATAAGGAGGTTTCAAGGGTTGAGGAAAGCCCCGTGAGATACTTGCGTAGGGAGTTTATGCATCAGAGCTTTGTACAAAGGCTATTGCTTCCCGAAGATGTTGATAAGGAGGGTATCTCGGCCAAGATGGAAAATGGAATGCTAGAAGTGGTGATTCCAAAGCTCAAGGAAGAGGAGAAGACTCCTATTGAGCGTGTGATTAACATAGGCTGATAGATGATGTAGCGCAGAATTAGCTGTTGAATAGTTTGTTTGTGAAGTGGCGGTCGTCGGACTTAGAAGGTTCCGACGACCGCTTTTTCTGTGCTTTGATGTATCTTGCACTGAAGAGACTGTTGCACGAAGGCGATCTGCTGCGTTGCTTTCGGAATTCGGCCTAGGTCAAGTACGCAAGTACGCTCCCTTCGGCCTCATCCTTAGCGCCTTGCATCTCATCCTTCGTGCAAAGCCTCAGCACATTTGACAAATGTGCGAGAATGGCACTTCGTGCAAAGTCTCAAATAAATTTGGTAATTGATGCAGTATTTTTATGACCCCCTTGTTTTCACTATAGAGAGACCAAGATAGAATGTATGGATCCAGTAAATAGCGAACAAATAATAGCCTCACTACTCGGTAGTGACCCAGAGAAGGCATTTCAGCAGATCTACGAGCTTTATGCACGTAGGCTTTTGGGGGTTGCTTTTCGGTATGTGGGGGATAGAGAGGTGGCTAAGGATCTATTTCAAGAAGCTATCTGCAAGGCCTATAAGGCTAGGAATACCTTTAAGTATCAAAGGGAAGGATCGCTAATAGCATGGCTGAAGCGTATTATGATTAATGAGTGCATCAATCACCTAAAAAGTTTCCATGTACGCATGGTGGATAGATATGACGAGGAGCAGCAGAGAGCCGAGGAGGTGCCTCAAGATGAAGAGGTGGGGTGGCTAGCCCAGCTAGATAATGACCTCTTGATGGAGATGATCGCGGGGTTGCCTGATGGCTACCGAGTGGTCCTTAATATGTATGTGATAGAGGGGTTTAGTCATAAAGAGATAGCAGCACGATTAGGGATTAAGGAGCGAAGCTCATCATCTCAGTATCATCGTGCTAAGTTAGAACTTAAAAGGAGAATTGAGCAATGGATCAAAGAGCAAGAATAGAACCAAAAGATCAGTGGGAAAAGAAGCTGCGTGAGAAGTTGATGGATTATCAAGCTCCTATCGACCAATTACCTCCTTTGCAATTGCCGACAGACCAACGGAGGAAGCCTCTCCTTTGGCTGGTATGGGGCGGTGCAGCATCAGCTGCGGCGGTCATTCTCTTATTACTACTGCTACACCAGGACAATGAACCTATTGATCAGTTGGTACAGAGTACAGAGAGTGAAGTCGCTAAGATTGTAGAGCCTATTAATCCTGTTGACCACGAGGAGGGCATTACTCAAGTAGATCAATTCGTGCGATACCATAGAGCGGAAAAGGTGGAGTCCACCCACGAGATAATGAGTCAAGAGAGTATAATTGAAGAGGTGACTTCTGATCTGCCTGAGAAGGAGGTTCACGAGGAGCCTGTGGTGGCGGAGAAAGAGGTGGAGAGTGAGCAACAATCACCTTTGGAAGAACTGAGACCTTATGAAAAGTCGATAACTGTAGCACCTAAGGAGCAGCGACCCATCAGGCTATCAGTGAATCTAAGTGGAGCCTCAACTAGTGGCGGTGGAGTGGGGGATACTTCTACACGGTACAGCTTAGTGAGTGTCACGGACAGTCGCTACTTTGAGCCTATCAAAGAGCAATTCTTTACTAAAGAACTGGCCCCAATAGAGTTGGCGGTGACGGCCATCCTTCCTCTCTCAAAAAGATGGAGCCTAGAGAGTGGTGTGCAGTATGCTTATAGGCAACTTAATGTGACCTCCAACTTGGGTTCCGAATTTATTGCAAAGGTTCATGCAGTAGGTGTCCCTCTGAATCTGCAATATTATTTTGCTGATCTAGGTCGATGGAAGTGCTACGGAAGTGCTGGAGCAAGTGGAATGTTCCCAGTCTCGGTAGCATACAAAGGCGACGGAATTAAGAAGCTCAAGCAGAGTTTTTATCTCGATACCCACCTCTCAGTAGGAGCGGAGTACAGCATCACCAATTCGATGTCCCTTTATGGTGCGATAGGCGGTGGATATGATGTGATACCTTTGGATAAAGAGTTTTTTAGCTCTGCCAACTCGCGGTGGCACCTCAAGATGAGTGCTGGACTTCGGTTTGAAATAAAGTAATATACAATTTGGTGTAATCATTTAAATAGTCATTTAATCATGAACAAAAAGAGATTTTATCTTATCGGTGCAGTCCTGCTATTGGGCTTAGGACTGACTAGTTGCTTGAAACCTTCCGACACCCCAGAGCTACACTTCACACGTGAAAACCTAGGGTCGGCCAAGGTCAATGGCAAGGAGTTTGAGCATACGGTCTATCTTGCCAACCTTCCTTATCGCCAGAATAACCCTTACTTCTATTACAGTGAGAAGCATAAGGTGGGGTACTTCCCAATTTACCTCTCACCGAAGGGTGGTGATGTCCGGACACCTACTCAGTATGGCGTTATCCTATATCTCGACCTTAGTAAGGGAGTACCTGAGCTGAATAAGCCTTATGAGTTTAAGCCAACTAGTTTGGTGAATTCATTATCGCCCAATCAGGAGCTGTTTTCGCTCTTTATTAAGGAGCGAGCTAAGCTACTGCCAGAAGGAGCTCAGGGTATAGCTGTGGTGTATCGTAGAGGAATCATCGAAAGGAGTACTGCCGAAGGTAGTATCACCTTTACCAGCTTTGATACAAAGAAGGGTACTTGTACTGCTACCTATCAGCTCAAAACCACTGCACAGGATAAAAGTGGGGAGCTCAGCTTCACTCATGGTATGATCAATACAAAGATTTATACTGATAGAAAAGTAGAACCAAAGAAGTAACCTCCTCTTGCAGGAGCTAGTATAATCTCAAGTGTATTCATTTTGTGGGTAGCTCGTCTGTTGCTTAGGCAATAGGCGAGCTTTTTCATGCTCCTATCTCCTTCTAGAAATACCACACTAATTGGTGCTCATCAAAAAAGGGATGCATATACATTGGTGTCTACTATTTCAGGAGAGGAGAGTCGTTCGGTGCTTGGCGATGTCTGCTTAATATCCGTGGTATATTCCGTTTGCTGTGCCATTGAAGTATTGCGAATCGGGAAGTTTATGGAAGAAAATATTGAATTCCTTGCTTTTTCGGTTTATTTTATGTTACTTTGTAATTGAAAAATTAGGGATAATAATACCCATTTGCTCTTGGGAGTGTTATTGCTATCCTTGAGCGTCAACCCAAATGGCGTAAACCCTAGTAGTTATAATATTGGTAGACGACTAAAAGCCTACAAAATGCACATCGTTCGATGATTATGAAAGAAAAGAGAGAGAAGCTATTTAGCGAATTTCCTCCAGTCTCAAATGAAGAGTGGATGGAGGTGGTCACTAGAGACCTTAAGGGAGCTCCCTTCGAGAAGAAGCTAGTTTGGCGTACGAAGGAGGGCTTTAACGTTCAGCCATTTTATAGGGCTGAGGATATTGAGCATCTTCCTACCAAGGATGTATTGCCTGGTCAGTTCCCTTATGTAAGGGGTACTAAGGCCGATAATAATTGGCTCGTAAGGCAGGATATCGCTGTACAAGGAGATATCAAGCAGCTGAATACCAATATCAAGTGTGTGATGGAGCGTGGTGCGAATAGTCTTGGCCTCCACTTTGTTGATGAGTGCGTCAATGCAGCTACTATCCAAGAGATGCTTGCGGGGATCGACCTTGATAAGCTGGAGATTAACCTCTATGCTCGTCGTGACCTGACTGTGCAACTTATTGAAGCAACGAAGGAGGCACTTAAGGCTCTTGGGGCAGATCTTGGTAAGGTAAGAGGTTCATTTGGCTTCAATCCATTTAGGCATACTTTGGGTGCTGGCGTACGTTGGTCGGAGTGGGTAGAGACATCTGTGGAGGTTCTGAAGGCAGCAGAGCCATTGACACAGTTTACATGTCTTTCTTTCCAGAGTGTCGACCTCGTGAATGCTGGGGCCTATATTTACCAAGAGATTGGCTATGCTTTAGCAGCTGGTGCAGATATGCTCGCTAAGGTGAGTGAAAAGAGTGGTAAGAGCATTAGCGAAGTAGCTGAGCGTATCCGCTTTGAGATGGGTATTGGCTCTAACTACTTTATGGAGATAGCTAAGTTTAGAGCTATTCGTTGGCTCTGGGCTTTGATTGTTCGTAGTAATGACGAAAAGGCTTCAGATAGAGCAACTAAGGCGGTGGTTCATGCTGAGACCAGTAGGTGGAATAAGACGATTTACGATGCTTACGTTAACCTCCTTCGTTCAATGACTGAGACGATGAGTGCCACCATTGCAGGTGTTCACTCTGTAACGGTAAATCCTTTTGATAAGCACTACAATCCTAAGGGTAGTGACTTCTCACGTCGTATCGCTCGTAATCAGCAATTGCTACTTAAGGAGGAGAGCCACTTTGATAAGGTGGTAGACCCTGCTGGAGGTTCCTATTATATTGAGCACCTCACGCAAGCTATTGCTGAGCAAGGCTGGAAGCTATTCTTGGAGGTTGAGGAGCAAGGTGGTTTTGCTAAGCTTGCCAATGAGGGTAAGGTGCAGGAGGCCGTGAATGCTTCTAACGAGGCACGCCACAAGGCTGTGGCAACTCGTAGAGAGAACCTCTTGGGTACTAATATATTCCCTAACTTTACCGAGACTGCTACCGAGGAGACAAGAGCTATTGACAATAGCAAGGTAGAGGGTAAAGAGATTACAGCCCTTGATAAGCGCCGTGGTGCTTCCGACTTTGAGGAGCTAAGACTTGCTACCGAAGCAAGTGACAAGACTCCAAAGGTATTTATGCTTACCATCGGTAATCTAGCAATGAGGTTGGCTCGCTCTCAATTTAGCTCCAACTTCTTTGGAGTAGCTGGGTACAAGCTGATCGACAATCTAGGGTTCGAGACAGTACAAGAGGGTGTGGATGCAGCTCGTAAGGCAGGGGCTGACATCGTGGTACTCTGCTCAAGTGATGATGAGTATGCAGAGTATGGACCTCAAGCTCTTGAGGCTTTGAAGGGCGAGATGCCTCTAGTGATTGCTGGAGCTCCTGCCTGCATGGAAGAGCTTCAGGCAAAGGGTATTGAGCATTTTGTACACGTCAAGGCCAATGTGCTGGAGACGATGCAGAAGTTCAACGAACTGATGGGCATCAAACCAAGAAGTAGCAAGTAAGAGGAAAGGGAAATAAAAGATATGAAACCAAATTATAAAGATATAGATATCCTCAAAGGAGGATGGTCACAGCCCAGTGTCGCAGAGTTTAATAAAGCCAATCATATTGATTACGACTGGACTACTCCTGAGCTGATCAATGTAAAGGGAGCCTATACAAAGGAAGACTTGGAAGGGATGGAGCACCTGCACTATGCTGCTGGTGTAGTACCTAATCTTCGTGGCCCTTATAGCACGATGTACGCGATGCGTCCTTGGACAATTCGTCAGTATGCGGGATTCTCTACTGCTGAGGAGTCTAATGCATTTTATCGTCGTAACCTTGCATCTGGTCAGAAGGGCCTTTCTGTAGCCTTTGACCTCCCAACTCACCGTGGCTATAATGCCGATAACGAGCGTGTTGAGGGTGATGTGGGTAAGGCTGGAGTTTCTATTTGCTCTATTGAGGATATGAAGGTGCTTTTCGATGGTATTCCATTGAATAAGATGTCGGTATCTATGACGATGAATGGAGCCGTGCTTCCTATCCTAGCTTTTTATATCGTTGCAGGTCTAGAGCAGGGCGCTAAGCAGGAGGAGATGGCTGGTACTATTCAGAATGATATCCTTAAGGAGTTCATGGTGCGTAATACTTACATCTATCCACCAGAGTTTAGTATGCGTATCATTGCCGATATCTTTGAGTACACCTCTCAGAATATGCCTAAGTTCAACTCTATCTCTATCTCTGGTTACCACATGCAGGAGGCCGGTGCAACAGCAGATATCGAGATGGCATATACTCTAGCCGATGGACTTGAGTATGTGAGAGCTGGTATCAAGGCGGGTATGGACATTGATAAGTTTGCTCCACGTCTGTCATTCTTCTGGGCGATTGGTATGAATCACTTTATGGAGATTGCCAAGATGAGGGCGGCTCGTATGCTTTGGGCTAAAATCACCAAGAGCCTTGGAGCAAAGAATCCTAAGTCTATGGCTCTTCGTACTCACTGCCAGACCTCTGGTTGGAGCTTGACAGAGCAAGACCCATTCAACAACGTTGGTCGTACTTGTATTGAGGCGATGGGTGCTGCACTCGGACATACTCAGTCACTACATACCAACGCTCTTGACGAGGCAATTGCACTTCCAACCGATTTCTCAGCTCGTATCGCACGTAATACTCAGATCTATATCCAAAATGAGACTGAGGTATGTCGTGAGGTAGACCCATGGGCAGGCTCATACTATGTTGAGAGTCTTACCGATGAGTTGGTACACAAGGCATGGGAGCATATCCAGGAGATTGAGAGCTTGGGTGGTATGGCTAAGGCAATCGAGAGCGGTCTGCCTAAGATGCGTATTGAGGAGGCCGCTGCTCGTACACAGGCACGTATTGACTCTCGCAATCAGGTGATTATCGGAGTGAATAAGTATCGCCTTGAGAAGGAAGACCCTATCGATATCCTCGAGGTGGATAATACCGCCGTTCGTACACAGCAGGTAGAGCGTCTGCAGGAGCTTCGTGGTGAGCGCGACGAAGAGGCTGTGAAGAAGGCACTCGCCGATATCACAGAGGCGGTTCGCACTAAGACTGGTAACCTACTTGAACTAGCTGTGAAAGCGGCTCAGGCAAGGGCTTCACTAGGAGAGATTTCCGACGCTTGCGAGGAGGTCGTAGGGCGTTATAAAGCAATTATTCGTACTATTTCAGGCGTGTACTCATCAGAAACAAATAATGATCCAGACTTCCAGGAGGCAACTCGCCTTGTGGAGCAGTTTGCAAAGAAAGAAGGACGTCAGCCACGTATTATGATTGCCAAAATGGGCCAGGATGGTCACGATCGTGGTGCTAAGGTAGTGGCTACTGGATATGCCGATGTGGGCTTCGACGTAGATATGGGTCCTCTATTCCAGACCCCAGCAGAGTCTGCAAGGCAGGCTGTGGAGAATGACGTCAATATCCTAGGTGTCTCTTCACTTGCAGCCGGTCACAAGACACTTGTGCCACAAGTGATCGAGGAGCTCAAGAAGCTAGGCCGTGAGGATATCATCGTCATCGCTGGTGGTGTGATTCCAGCACAGGATTACGACTTCCTCTACAAGGCTGGTGTGGCAGCTATCTTCGGGCCAGGTACTTCTGTCTCCAAGGCAGCTATTGAATTGATGAAGATACTCCTAGCTGAGTAACTTCCTCCACACATACATAATGAAAAGGGTTCCGATTATCCAATCGGAACCCTTTTGTTTTGCCCCATTCCCACCACATCACCATCCCAGTGACTGCTGATGAATGCAGTAAAATGATTATATTTGTAAAGAGAGAAAGACCAATTATTACGTGAGATAGGTAGCAATCAACACTATGGAGCAAGCGAAAGATAATCAGATTATCATATATAATACTGATGATGGTAAAGCGAGTGTAATCCTCTATGCAAAGGACGGAAACATCTGGATGAACCAAAATCAGATGGCAGAACTTTTTTCCACCTCTAAACAGACCATTAGTTATCACGTAGCAAACATATTGGAGGAGAGTGAGTTAGATGCAAATTCAGTTGTCAAAGATTATTTGACAACTGCTTCTGATGGCAAGAATTATCAGGTAACTTTCTATGCCCTTGATATGATTTTAGCTATAGGCTTTCGAGTGAGAAGCAAAAGGGGAACGCAGTTTCGGAAGTGTCAGCGACTTCTCAAAGAGAAGGTCACATGTCCAATTATTAGGTGAATTTAGGGCAATGAGGAGAGCAGAGTGTCGCCAAAAGAATAAAGCCAGATGAGTAACAATTTAGAGACAATAGGGCAAAAAGATATCTATCATTTGAGTTTTCCTGAAGCCAAGAGTGTAGTGGTTTGTGGGGATATTCATGGAGACTTTAATGGAATGATAGGAAAGCTATGTTTGCAGTATCAATTGGAGAACACGCTTCTAATTGTTGCTGGAGACTGTGGCTTTGGGTTTAATGAAATAGGCTACTATAAGGAAGTGGCTAAGCGTCATCGTAAGCCACTGAATGATAGCAATAATTGGGTCGTTTTTGTACGAGGTAATCACGACAATCCAGCTTACTTTGATGGAAAGGCCATCAACCACAAGCGATTTATCGCTGTGCCAGACTACTCTATTATTCAGGCGGCTGGACTTACGATCCTATGTGTAGGAGGTGCCATCTCTATAGATAGACAGTACAGAATAAAGGCATGGCAGCAAAATAAGGGGCGTTTCCCCGCACCAAGTGATCAAGACCCTTTAGAGCCTAACTATTATTGGGAAAATGAATCTCCTATCCTAGATACTGAAAAGCTATCGGTAATAGGAGAGAAATTCAAAGTAGATGCCGTCATTACCCATACAGCTCCCTCATTTTGTGAGCTACAAAGCAAGCTAGGTCTTGCGTCGTGGTGCTTAAAGGACGAAAACCTAATGGAAGATGTGAATGTCGAGAGAGCTACAATGGATCAATTATATCAATGCCTTAAAGATGCCAATCACCCCATCTCCTACTGGTGCTATGGTCACTTCCACCAGAGCTGGCACCAAAACATCAGTGGCACCTTCTTCAAGCTACTCGACATTCTCGAGTTCCACCAACTTAGATGAGAGTGTTGCTCTATCTAGATGGTTTTTATTCTATTGTCTACTTGTGTATCAGCCTTATGGTAATTGGTGGTGAGGAGGGGCTTCTTTGGTGAAAAAGTGGTACCTTTGGCGATGGTTTTGGTAGCAGTATTTGAGGATGAGTAATTGGTCTAAAGGGGGGTGGCTCTTTCGGAGCTTTTTAGTCTGTTTGCTGGCAATTGGATTGGCCTACTTGATCTCTTTCGCTTTGAATAAGGTGAATGGAGAGGTTAAGGTATTTAATCCATTGGGCGATTTGTTTTCTAAGTCGAAGGGGGCAGAAGAAGCCATCGGCTCAAATGCGGATATCGACTTGTCTATTCCTAGTCCGGATAGTGAAGATCATTTTGATGAGACTTCCTTTATGAGTGATTCTATTCCTTCGCCTAACGATAGTGAGGAGATAAGCCCTTTGGTAGAGGAGCCAGGTGATAGTCTTTCTATACTGGTGGATTACACTCCAAATTGTGATGGTATTACTCGCCTTCGCGAGTGGCTTGAGGATTCTGGGACTACTCCTTTACACATTGCTTTCTTTTCCGATTCTTTTACTGAGGGCGATATATTGGTAGCCGACCTTCGGCGTATGCTCCAGCAGAAGTACGGCGGAAAGGGGGTGGGGTACCTTCCTTTGACTTCTCCAACGGCACGTTTCCGGACCTCAATCAAGCATCGCTTTAGTGGACAATGGAAAGCTCATACTCTATTGGAGAAGGGGGTGTATACTGCATCAGGTCAGTATGACCACCTCTCAGGCAGTGGAGAAGTAACTTTTAAGATGCGTTCTTCAGTAGATCGGGTGGCATTGCTTTACCAAAGCAAATCGGCCTCAGTGTTGACTGCTACTTTTAATGATACCATTGTCTCTTCACATGATTTGAGTGCTACAGCTGATGGTACTTTGGCTCTATGGGAAGAACGAGGGCAAAATATCTCTTCTCTCAATCTCAGTGTACAGAGCGATGATATAGATATTCACGGCATTTACTTGGACGGATCTTCGGGAGTCTCCGTAGATAATATGAGTCGAAGAGGTGCTTCTGGTGGTGAGTTGACTCGCCTGAGTGACGCTCTCTGCAGTGAGATGAGCGAGGTGAGGGATTACCGATTCATTATTCTTTCGTTTGGGCTAAATGCACTTTCTACCGAGGAAAATGGCGATGATTACTACTGGTATTATAGGAAGATGAAGAAGAGTCTGGAGCATATCAAGGCACTCTATCCTGATGCAGTTGTGTTATTGCTTTCCGTTTCGGATAGAGCAACTATTGAAGAGGGTAATGTCACCACGCTTAAGGGGGTCTATAAAGTGCGCGCGATTCAAAAGAAGTTGGCTAAAGAGGAGGGTTGTTTGTACTGGGATACCTACAGGGTAATACAGGAACTTGGCGGAGTGAAGAATTTAGTAGAGAAAGGGTGGATGGCGAAGGATTATACCCATCTCAGTGGAGCTGGTGGAAGACAACTCGCTAAGCGTCTTTATCTTTCGTTGGTGGAGGAGTAGAAGATGATGAGAATTAGTAGATTTTATATGGCTTTTCTGCTGTTGTTGCTTCCATTTTGTCCAAATGTTGCAGCCCAAAACCCCTCTAAGCTTGATCTTTTGAAGGTGGAGCTCTGTACCCTACAAGCTCCCGAAGGCTATTTGGATGAATTCTGGCAACTCTGTGCTTCACCGATGAATAGTGTGACGATTCCGATTATTCATCTTGGCGATTCGCACGTACAAGGGGGCTACTTTAGTATGCCTATCCGTCAGTTTTTCGATGATTACTTTGGAATTGGTGGCTTAGGGTGGGTAGCTCCCTACCGTTTTCTGCGTAGCAATCAGCCCCAACCAGCTAAGATATCAGGCAATAAGAGTGGGTGGTCAGGGAGTTTTATCACATCACGAAAATATGTTGACTCTCCTAGCCCTACAGGTATTACCCTTACTGCAAATGGTATGAGTGAAGTAGAGATAACGGCGACCGACTACTTTCCGATAAAGAAGGTGGTGGTATTTCGGGACGCCTCAACACCCCCATTGTATCTCAAAGGAGATAGCCCATCGCAACGTTTATTAGCTACAGTCGAACAACCAATTGCCGATACGCTGAGACTGTATCTACCCGCCTCGTCACTGACTCTAGTAGCTCCGAAAGGGGCAAGGTGGTATGGTGCTAGTCTGGAGAATGGCTATCCTGGTCCGCTCCTACATACCATTGGCTATAATGGGGCTTTTTATAGTTCAATGAATCAACGTGGTTTTGTAGATCATTTGGAGCTACTACGTCCTCGACTACTAATCATTTCATTGGGAACAAATGATATGTTGGTTCACAGATTTTCCTCCACACAGTTTGCTAGTAATGTGAGGAGTTTTGTAGGAGCTTTGCAGAGAGCGTTGCCCACTACTGCTATTATTCTCACCTCTCCTGTTGCGGCTTTTCAAACCAAAATGGTACGTCGGGGAGTTTACCGCTGGACTCCTTCTCCTTATGCTGCTGAGGTGGCTAAGGTATTGGAGCAAGAGGCCGCCCATTTAAGGTGTGGCTATATTGATATATATAGTGCTTTTGGTGGAATAGATCGGGTGGATGAACTGCTTGTGGCTGGGATGCTCTCAAAAGATAGAGTGCACCTGACGAGAGAGGGGTATGATGAGGCGGGTAAAGCTATTGCCTATGCACTATTGAGTGATTTTAGGCGTTACTTGGAGCGTCAGAGGCCTCTCTTTTACCAAGATAAAACGAGACAAAAATAGGCTGTGACTGATTGGAGATCAACGCTATTATCCATACCCTTGTACATCATATGCTAGACTTGCTAAAATACCAGCCCGAGGCACCAATGCTCTTCAATAGTGGGCTCTTTTTGATCCTCTTCCTCTGCTTTATCCCCATTTATTATGCTCTGAGACATCGGCAGATGGCGAGGATTATCTATGTGGTGCTCTTCTCGCTCTACTTTTATTACAAGAGTAGTGGCGCGTATGCTGCTATTATCATTATCACCGCTACGGTCGATTTTCTAGTTGGTCGCCGTATCTCTTTGGCTTCGGGTCAAGGCAAAAAGTGGTGGTTGCTGGTTTCCATTGTCTTTAATCTTGGAATGCTTGGCTACTTTAAGTACACCGGCTTTCTGTACAATACTTTTGGTCCCCTTTTCTATAGTGTTGGGGAGTGGTTAGGGTGGGTGAGTACTCCCTTTGAGCCACATCAGTTTGATATCTTTCTGCCCGTTGGGATCTCCTTCTTCACCTTCCAATCAATGAGCTATGTGATTGATATCTACCGAGGAGAGATCAAGCCGCTTGGTAAGTGGGTGGACTACCTATTTTACGTCTCTTTCTTTCCCCAATTGGTGGCTGGTCCTATCGTGAGGGCGAAAGATTTTATCCCGCAGATATACCGCACTCCAGTGGTAACACGGGAGGAGTTTGGCGAAGGCCTCTATCTGATTCTTTTCGGTTTGCTCAAAAAGGGCGTTATCTCTGATTACATCAGCCTCAACTTTGTGGATAGGGTGTTTGATGCCCCATCCCTCTATACAGGCTTTGAGAATCTGATGGCGGTTTATGGCTACTCTCTCCAAATCTATTGTGACTTCTCGGGCTACTCGGATATCGCTATTGGGATAGCACTTTGGTTGGGTTTTAGATTTAACATCAACTTCAACTTCCCCTACCAATCGGCTACCATCACTGAATTTTGGCGACGGTGGCATATTTCGCTCTCCTCGTGGCTTAGAGACTACCTCTATATATCGCTCGGAGGTAATCGGAAGGGCAAGCTACGCACCTATATCAATCTACTGATTACCATGCTGCTTGGAGGATTGTGGCACGGGGCTAGCCTTAGGTTTGTCATATGGGGTGGCTTGCACGGCTTGGCACTTGCTCTGCAAAAGTGGTTGCTCTCATTTGTCGGTTTCTTACGACCTACTGGGGAGGGGATGAATCCCATCGTCCGCTTTTTCTCGGTGATACTCACCTTCCACTTTGTTGCTTTTGCCTGGATCTTCTTCCGTATGGAAAATCTGTCGGATGTCTGGGTAATGCTGGATATGATTGCCCATGAGTTCCACCCCGAGGTGGCGGGTCAATTCATAGCAGGCTATAAAGTGGTTTCCATACTTATGGCAATAGGCTTCTTAGTTCACTTTACACCTGCGGCCGTTCGTCGCAACATTCAAGGGTTTGTGACACGCCTACCTCTCGTGGGTCAGGCTATGCTATTGGCTATTGTCTTTATCATCCTTGTTCAGTTCCGCTCCATAGGCGTGCAACCTTTTATCTACTTCCAATTTTAGAGCATAGTAGGTTTCGCTATTGCGACTCCTGAGTGAGGTGCAAAATAATTGGTAAATTTGCGAGGTAAGTAAAATCATATATTTCTAAGAGTAAGAGATGTTTAATAATCTTTCGGATAGATTGGATAGAGTGATGAAAAACCTCAAGGGTGAGGGCTCTATCACAGAACTAAATATTGCCGATACCATTAAGGAGGTACGGATTGCACTTCTTGAGGCGGACGTTAACTTTGATGTCGCACGTGACTTTACCAAGAGAGTAAGGGAGAAAGCCATCGGAGAGAAGGTGCTCACAGCTGTAAAGCCAGGTGAGCTGATGGTGAAGATTGTCCATGATGAGCTGACCGCCTTGATGGGTGGAGAGACTTCGGAGCTAGTACTTGATGGAAAGCCCAACATCATATTGATGAGCGGTCTGCAAGGATCTGGTAAAACTACTTTCTCGGGTAAGTTGGCGAAGTATCTGCATGATAAACGTGGTCAGAAACCTCTGTTAGTGGCTGGCGACGTATACAGACCTGCGGCTATTGAGCAGCTCCGGGTAGTGGGCGAGCAGATTAATGTGCCTGTCTATACTGAAGAGGGTAATAAGAATCCGGTAGAGATTGCTGAGCATGCCGTTGAGAAGGCCAAAAAGGAGGGCTTCACCACAGTGATTATCGATACAGCGGGTCGTTTGGCCGTTGACGAGGTGCTGATGGAGGAGATCTCCAATATCAAAAAGGCGGTGAATCCTACTGAGATTCTATTCGTGGTGGACTCTATGACGGGTCAGGATGCCGTGAATACCGCTAAGGAGTTTAACGACCGTCTTAATTTTGATGGAGTAGTACTTACCAAGCTAGATGGCGATACCCGTGGTGGTGCAGCTCTCTCTATCCGTTCGGTAGTGGAGAAGCCCATTAAGTTTATCGGTACGGGTGAGAAACTTGATGCTCTTGATGTATTCCACCCTAAGCGTATGGCGGATCGTATCCTAGGAATGGGCGACGTGGTATCGCTCGTAGAGAGGATGCAAGACCAGTACGATGAGGAGAAGGCTAAGGAACTTGAGCGAAAGATCAAGAAGAATCAATTTGACTTCAATGACTTCCTTGAGCAGATCAAACAGATTAAAAAGATGGGTAACCTTAAGGACCTATTAGGGATGATCCCTGGGGTAGGTAAGGCGATCCGTGACCTTGATGTGGATGATGATGCTTTTAAGGGAATTGAAGCTATTATCTACTCGATGACCCCCGAGGAGCGGGAGAATCCCAAAATCATTGATGGTAATAGACGTAAGCGTATTGCAGCTGGAAGTGGTGTGGAGGTGGCACAAGTGAATCAGCTGCTGAAGCAATTTGAGCAGGCTCGCAAGGTGATGCAACTGATGGGCGGTGCAAAAGGTGGTCGGAGAGGTATGAATATGGGTGCCTTGAAGCGACAAATGGGTGGAAGGTAAGTGCCCTCAACCATTTGTAGACATCGTTTGTTGTATCAATAGAACGTGTTAATGTAAAATATCAAACTATGAATTATCAATTATTAGATGGCAAAAAGATTTCAGCTGACATGAAAGCTGAGATTGCTGCCGAGGTAAAAGAGATTGTTGCTGCTGGGCATAAGCCCCCAAAGATGGTGGCAATACTGGTGGGGCATGATGGTGGTAGCGAGACTTACGTTGCTTCTAAGATGAAAACGGGTCGCGAACTAGGCTTTGAAGATGAGCTGATTAGGTTTGAAGACAACGTGACAGAAAAAGAGCTACTTGATACTATAGATCGCTTGAATAATGATGATAGTGTGGACGGGTTTATCGTTCAACTCCCCCTTCCTAAGCATATAGATGAGCAAAAGATTATTGAGGCAATCAACCCTAATAAAGATGTCGATGGTTTCCATCCTATCAATGTGGGGAAAACGAGTATCGGGTTGCCATCTTTTGTTTCTGCCACACCAGCAGGTATCTTGGAGCTACTGAAGCGCTATAATATTGAGACAAAGGGCAAGCACTGTGTGGTGCTCGGTAGAAGTAATATCGTAGGCAAGCCAATGGCACAGCTGATGATGCTCAAGGCCTATCCAGGAGATTCGACAGTGACGGTCTGCCATAGTAGGACTAAGGATATCGCTGCGATTACTCGTGAGGCGGATATCATCATTGCTGCCCTTGGCACGCCAGAATTCCTTACCGGTGATATGGTTAAGGAGGGTGTAGTAGTGGTAGACGTAGGGACTACTCGTGTGCCCGATGCTAGTCGCAAGAGTGGATTCAAGCTCACGGGCGATGTTAAGTTCGACGAAGTGGCTCCTAAGGCCTCTTACATTACTCCTGTACCTGGTGGCGTGGGGCCTATGACCATTATCTCTCTGATGCGAAATACGCTAATTAGTGCCCGCCGTCGTAGGGGGATGGAAGCTAAGTAATTGTATTTTTCTTAAGAAAGATGGATAAGACTCCCACAGGTGACCGATTAATGTTCACCTGTGGGAGTGTATCCAAAAAAATCTTCTTCTATTTTGATAAGTGGTATATCTAGTAGCTAGATAGACACGTTTAGATACCTATTCCTTATGGCTCTATATAAATCTAGTAAAATAAAAAGTGGTTTGATCTTTGTGGTGGCAGCCGTCTTGATGACGCTGCTCTATCCTACTAAGCTAAAGTTTAAGTACGACTATAGCATTGGTCAGCCTTGGAGGTATGAAGGGGTGCTCACGGCACCCTATAGCTTCCCTGTGTATAAGAGTGACGCACAGAAAGTATTGGAGCGAGATAGTATCGAACGCACTAAAATCAATTACTTCACACTGAGTAGCTCTGTAAAACTCTCGGCGAAAAATCAAATCACCAAGGACTTTACAGAAGGCCGGCTAGGTGGCGAAGTGACCAGTGACTATATACAGTATATCCATAAGATCCTAGATGAGATATACGATAGAGGGATTCTCTCTAATGATGCGTATGACCTGCTAGCCAGTCAAGAGGGCGGTTATATCTTCGTGGTGGATGAGATGAATGTGGCAATACGTAAAGATGCCAATGATATCTTTAATGCGAGGATGGCGTATGACTATGCGATGCAAAGCGCACCTCACAACCTCAGCCCACAGGTGTTGCAGCAGATTAATATAGAGAAGTACCTCAGCAGTAACCTAGTGCTAGACCAGAATAAGACCAATCAGATGCAAAATGCAAGGTTGGCAACGGTAACGGATATAGTAGGTGAGGTACAGAAAGGAGAGCGAATAGTTGGTACAGGCGATGTGGTAACCCCCGAAATTTATCAGGTTTTGGAGGGGTATCGCACAGCTTTTGAACACGCTTCTACCACCACCGCTGAGAGCATCGTCCTTTTGATTGGTCAATTCTTCTTGATCCTCTTCTTGTTTTTAGTTCTATTCTCTTACCTTGTCGCCTTTAGGGAGGAGTTATTAAAGCAGATAAAGAACACTGTTTTCTTAGTTCTCAATGTCTCCCTGCTGGTGGCTTTGGCTTATATCCTTGTCCCCATTGAGCCTGCAGTCACCTATATGATCCCATTTAGTATCGTGGCGATACAGGTACGTGTGTTTATTGATAGCCGTACCGCTTCTATCACCCACTTAGTTACGGTGCTACTAGCTGCCTTGGTGGTGCCATCTCCTCTACAGTTTGTGGTGATTCAGCTGATTGCGGGACAAATTGTATTGGTTACTCTGAGAAACCTTTCGCAGCGCAGCGACTTGATTCGTACCAGTTTTGCCACCTTGTTTGGTATGGTTGTCTCCTACTACGCCATGCTGATTGCCCGTCAGGGAGTGCCAGAGAGTATGGATTGGAATATTCTATTCTATCTCGTGATCAACTTCATTTTCCTGATGTTTGCTTACTTGATGGTCTATGTTATTGAGCGAGTATTCGGGTATATATCTAGTATTAGCTTAGTAGAGCTGTCTGATATCAATAAACCATTATTGAGGCAATTAAGCGAGGTAGCACCAGGTACCTTCCAGCATTCACTCAATGTCTCCACTTTGGCATCTGAGGCTATTGGAGAAATCGGTGGTGATGTTCGACTTGTGAGGAGTGGGGCACTCTATCATGATATAGGGAAGATGAAAAACCCTACCTACTTTACCGAAAACCAAGGTGCTAATAACCCTCACGACCGGCTCTCTTACGATCAGAGTGCGCGCATTATTATCAAGCATGTGACCGATGGCATCGAAATGGCAGAGAAAGCCAAGCTTCCAAAGCCCATCATCGACTTTATCCGCACCCACCATGGTCTGGGGATGACTAAGTACTTCTACATCAAGTATAAAAATGAAAACCCCGATGCGGTGATTGATGAGAGTATCTTCCACTATCCAGGACCCAACCCATGGACGAAAGAACAGGGTGTGATGATGCTTGCCGATGCTGTGGAAGCCTCTTCCCGAAGTCTCAAGGAAATTACCGAGCAGGTACTGATAGATCATGTCAATAAGATCGTTGATGGTATCATGACCGATGGTTATCTCAAAAATACACCGCTCACTTTCCGCGATATAGAGACCACAAAGTTCGTATTTATAGATAAGCTGCGCAATATGTATCACTCTCGCATAGACTATCCCGAATTGCGTAGAAGTCCAAATACATCAGAAGATAAAAAGCCAGCTGAGGAAGTCGATAAATGAATATCCCCCACGATATATCCGATGAGGAGCTATTGAAGCTACTCACCCATCCCGATACCCTAGAGGTGGCCTTTAGCTTTTTGGTAGATCGCTACTCCCAGCAGTTGTATGCTGTGATTCGTCGTATTGTCTACCGACATGAGGAGGCCGATGATGTGCTACAGAATACCTTTGTAAAGGTCTGGCGACATATCGGTACGTTTAAGGGGCAGTCAAAGTTGAGCACTTGGCTTTATAGTATTGCCACCAATGAGGCACTTTCACATATCCGTAAGGAGAAGAAGATGCGACGGCTACCATTAACCACTGAGGAATATGACCTCACTCAGATGCTTATGAGCGACCCCTACTTTGATGGTGACCTTGCAGAGGCTCAGTTTATGGCAGCGATAGACCAACTACCAGAAAAACAAAAACTGACTTTTGAGCTTCGCTATTTTCAAGACCTCCCTTACAAGGAGATATCCGAAATTACCAACACCAGTGAAGGTGCACTCAAAGCCAATTATCACCACGCTGTGAAGAAGATCAAAAAGGCTATGGGGATTGATGAGGAGTGACCCTCCCCCCCCCCTAAAAAAGATTAAGTAGGTGATTAAACCAATCAGCGATTGGTGCATCAAACCCACAGATAGAGCAATTAATAGTTAGATAGTTGATGTGTGATGACCCCCAATTTTGAACGTAAAAATATTGAAAATGATCCTTTGCACCCATTCGTAACTCCCGAAAATTATTTTGCCACCTTCAAGGAGCGCTTGAAGCAACGAATTGAAGAGGAGGAGAAGGTACAGAGTGAGGTAAAGTCTCAAACACGTAAGTTATGGAAACCTTATGTCTATTGGTCTATAGGAGCTGCGGCCGTGTTGTTGCTTGCCGTCTCTTTGTGGACTCTATCTCCACTCCAGCAATCCACCCTCCCAGATCCAGTAGAGCTCAATGCTTATGATATGAGTGATGAAGAGTTTCAGCAGTTTTTACTAGATGATACCAACGAAGACTATTGGGGGTTCATTTATATGGAGGAGGATGATCAAAGCGTGATAAGTTCAAGGTAATGTTAGATATTATGAAGGAAAATAGATTGAGGGCATTTGTACTATTGGTGTTATTGAGTTTTACTACTCCCTCTCTACTCTTTGCAAATAACCATAGAGAACTGCTCCTTAGTTCCAGCGTGGAACAAGAGATCAGCGACCAAAGTGCGGTGCACGAGCAGTTCAAAAAGGAGCGGATCGAAGCCATCGCCAAGGCAGCAGGGCTCTCGGCAGAGGAGAAGCAGTTGGTTTCAAAAGAGCTAGATAAGTACGATGAGGTTCGCGTTTCCTCTTGGGCAGGAATACGCAAAGTGTATGATGAGATATCTAAGTTGGGAGGTAAAATTACTTCCGAACAGTATCTCGACTACTATAAAAAGATACAGGCACTCACTGAAAAGCGTCATCAGGCCTCTCAGTCTTTTATGAGTGCACTGATCAATCAGCTAACTCCCGAAAAGGCTTTTAAGGTGTATGAGGAGTACCGTAATTTCAACGCCAATACTGGTCGTAAATTACGCCACAGGTAGGTGATTGTGGGCACGAACTGCATGAAAAGATATGAAATGTATGTGGGGTAATGTGATATTATTCCAATAAAATAGTGTAATTAGGCTTCGCCTTAGGGTGAAAATGATTACCTTGCAAATGATGTTAGTATTAACAATTTAAAGTTGAGAACGTGATGAAAAAGTTGAATATGATTTTTGCAGCAATGGCTGCTATGGTGTTGATGGCTATTGCCTTTACTTCATGTAACCAAGATCCTGCTGATGCGGATCTGTTTGTTGGCAGGTACGAAGGTACTGCGAGCTATGCTTCTACCAAGGATGGTCTTAACCTCGCTGTTGGTGAAAAGGTGACTATTACTGTGGTTAAGGTGGGGGATACTTATACCTTCCGCTTCAGCTCAAAGAATATCCCTACACTCTCTGGAGTAAAGATGGAAAAGGGTGAAAATACGCTTGTGACACTTAGTTCCGATGAGGCTGGAGTAATCAGAATCGATGCAGAGAAGCTCACCATCGCTGCTTATACAACTAAGGAGGGATCCTGGACAGCTAACGCTACTCGAAAGTAAGGCTATCAGACCTTAAATAATAAAGGCTCGTCTCACAATTGTGGAACGAGCCTTTTATGTTGATCCCATGCTCCAAAGTGGAAACTCTTTCACGCTGTCCCTAAAAGATTCTGTCTCGAATAGGTTGGGGAGTCAACTTTAGTTTTGGTAAATTGCAGGCATATCAATACTAGATTAAATATGAAGGCATTTCAAGATTATTATACAGAGGAGTTTAGCCATTGCTATGGTTGTGGAAAGCTTAATGAGCATGGTCTTCACTTGAAGAGTTATTGGCTGGATAACGACCCTGCTAGTGACACTGCTGTAGCCCATTATACGCCACCAGAGTATGCTACTGGTGGCTATCCGCAGAATGTTTATGGTGGATTGATTGCCGCCCTTCTAGATTGCCATGGTAATGGAACTGCTGCTGCCGCTGGTTACCGACACTTTAGCAGAGATATGGCGTCACTTCCTAGTTTGCGGTACGTGACTGCCCACTTGGGGCTTGACTACCTTGCCCCTACACCTATGGAGTGTTCTCTTGAGCTTCGTGCTACTATTCAAGAGGTTACCGATCGAAAGGTGGTGATGCATCTTGAGCTCTGGGCAGAGCAACAACTCAGAGTGAGGGGCAGAATGGTCTCCGTTCTGCTCCGCTGATCTATGGCTCTAGAAGACGGGAGAGAAAATCGGCGGTGAAGGTGAGATGAGTATAGGTGGCGATCACTTTTCCGTGCTGGAAAAGTAGCGTGTCTACTGGTTCGCCTGTAGCATTCAATTGGTTGGTGACTCCTTCGTCTGTGGGTGTGAGATGTGAGTAGTGAAACTCGTGTCCTTTGAGCGGTACGCCAAAGAGCTCCAACTGTCGGTAGCCGATGGTGAGCCGGGCTCCTTCCATCGTAGCACTATGACTAAAGAGACCCACCATTGGGTACTCCTTTCCCTCTGCAGTGATGATACTCTTAGAGAGATAAAGCATCCCCCCACACTCAGCGATGAGAGGGGCTTGGCGTTCGGCATAGGTCTTGATTTGCTGAATCATCGCACTATTCTGGGAGAGCTGCTCTGCATATAGCTCGGGATACCCTCCTGGCAGGTATAGCAGGTCGCACTCGGGGAGCTGGCTATCGTGGATGGGACTAAAATAAGTGATCGTGCCAAACTGCTCCAGCATCCGAATATTTTCGGTATAGATGAAGTTGAAAGCTTCGTCGCGAGCCACCGCTATTTTCTTGGTGCCTTTAGGTGCATTACTTCCTATAGGTGATATTGTTGAGATAGGCTGATATTGAGAATCAGCAAGCAATTGAGTGAGGTTGATATGTGCTTCTACAAGGTTGGCGGCTTGATTGGCGTGTGCCTCTAGTGCTTCTTGATCATCGGTAATCAATCCTAAGTGACGGCTCGGGAGAGTGAGTGTTTTATCTGTAGGAATAGAGCCGAGCACCTTTACCCCTACATCATTAGCAGCGTCACGCAGATAAGCTAGGTGCTTTGGGGAATTGACCTTGTTGAAAATCACCCCTAGTATATTGAGCTCTGGCCGAAAGTGCTTGATGCCGTAGAGTAGGGGAGCGACACTATAGGCCATTGACTTGGGTGTGAGGACGAGGACGATAGGCAGATCAAGTACCTCTGCAAGGTGTGCGGTGGAGCCTCTGTCCCGATCATAGCCATCAAAAAGACCCATTACCCCCTCCACAACAGCCACGTCGCTAGGGGCTTGATAGCTTCTGAATAGAGTTCGGACACTCTCTTCGCTCTGCATAAAGAGGTCGAGATTCACGGAATCAACACCCGATGCATTTTTATGTAGCTTGGGATCGATATAGTCGGGTCCACACTTGAAGGGCTGGACACGGTAACCTTGGCGACTAAGTGCCCTAAGAAGTCCTATAGTGATGGTGCTCTTACCACTATCTGAAGTGGGGGCGGCAATAATAAAGGAAGATGGTTTCATGGTTTTTGTGAAATAAACTGGCCAGTGTCGTCAATCAGTAGTATCTCCAAGGAGGCGTGTGGCACAATGGGCTGGCACACCTCATAACAATGCTGGATGATGAGCTGGTAGAATTTGGATGCTTTGTTGGGTATTAATTGCCATATTTCTCGTGCCAAGGTGATCCCGCTGATATCAACTTCCTCTCTAGATTCTGTTAGTACCTGCTTGAGAAACTCCTTATCCATCGTTACTTTATGACTGTGGGTATCTAGTTCGCCTGCAGCTAGCTTGACCGCTTTTCCCAGCATGATGCCGAGAGTAACGGTAGGGAAGGTGAGCTGATGAGCGAAAGTAAGGGTCTCGCCAATGAAATTGCCATACTGTATAAAGGCGTTGGGGGGAAGGTGGGGAAATCTGGCTTTGAGGTACTTCTCTGACCTGCCACCAGAGTTGAGCACTAAGTGCTCAACACCTACCGCTTTGGAGACCTCCATCTCTCGCCGTATGGAGGCGATCCAAGTGTCGTTGGAGTAGGGGCGGACCACTCCTGTTGTGCCGATGATAGAGATGCCATCTACAATCCCAAGGCGTGGGTTGAAGGTGTTCTTGGCAATGGATTCGCCTTCGGGGACGAAGATGGTGATCTCTACTCCTATTTGGGTGAGGTCGAGCAACTCCTCGCAAAGGGAGGTGATCATTCTCCGTGGCGTCTTATTAATAGCGGGGCCACCGATTTCTAGACCTAGCCCAGGAAGGGTTACTCTGCCTACGCCGATACCTTGCTTAAACTCCACCCCCCTTTTCCCTTTGTGGAGAGATACGGTGGCACAGATTTCAGCACCATTGGTGACGTCGGGGTCATCGCCTGAGTACTTTATCGCTACTGCGGTGGCTTCATTGCCCTCGACGGTGACCGACTGAATGGGGAAGGGGATGATTTCGCCATCGGGAAGGGTGACTTCTACCATGGAGAGCTCAATATCCTCTAGGAGGGCTACAAGGGCTGCTTTGGTGGCAGCGGTGGCAGTGGTGCCTGTGGTGAAGCCAATCTTTTGGGGAAAGAACTCTGGGAGCAACTGCTCTATCCCTCGCCTGAGCCCTATCTTTCCTGTGACGGTGAGATTGGGGGTATAACCAAGGGAAGGGCGAGTAATAGCGATGACAGATATTCCTAAGGAGAGGGCTGCAGAGACCTTTTCGGTAAAGCCACTAGTGGTACCGCTCTCCTTTACGATGATCAAGTCGGGCTGTAACGTGCGGAATAACTCCTCATCGCTCAGCTCTTTATCGTAGTAAATGATTTGGGAACGAGGAATACCCGTCCGCTCAATGGTTTTCTCCGTTTCGGCAATTGGCATCACCCTGAAATAGGTCTCGTGCTCTTGCCAGTAGCTCTGTAGCTTGGCGATGCTATTCACACCGGTGAGGGCGAGTGCTTTGGAGGGCTTTGCTTGGTGAAGTAGAGCGATGGCTTCCTCAAAAGAGGAGACTTGCTGCACTTCCTCTGGAATGGCTGGGAACTCCCTTTCATACCTAATCACAGGCCGGTGAAGGGCACCCACATTACTATGTAGATTGGTGGCAAAAGGGTGGGCGGCATCGATGATGAGCCCTACACTATTTTCTTGACAAAAGGCTTGAAGCTCCGCTTTGTCTTTGCCCCCAGTAATATGGACCCCATTGTGTAGCGTGATCTCTTGGGAGCTACCAAAAGTAGAGTAGTAAAATGGTACTCCTGCCTCTTCGCACACCTCTACACACCTGCGACCTTCGGTGGTTCCGCCTAAGATTAATAGATTCATAGTAGTCTTTGGAGGAGCTCTTCGATGGAATCAATAGCTATCGGAGGGGTGTCGGGGCGGTGCAGTACTATCTTACTTCCGCTGGTATCAATGTAGGTCTCTGTCTCTGCCTCACGATCTGCTAAGATGCGGTTGCGGAGTAGTGCCTTGCGAACCATGGAGAAGAGGTGGCCGTGACCGATCACTTTGATGCGTCGGTCGTAATCATTTTCGATGCGAAAGAGGCCGGTGGTTTGGTCAAAGATGATCTCTTTTTGTTCGAAGAAACGACTGAGCACTCCGGAGAGGGCTAGATCCTCAGGGGTGCCGATATGGAGGTGACGCTCGTCGTCCATCAGCCATATTTTATCTGCAATTTGGAGGGCGAGCTCCAGGTCGTGAGTGGAGAGGAATATGGTTTTATTCAACTCTCGAGAGAGGCGGTGCAGGAGTTGCATCATATCTACTTTGGACGGGAAGTCGAGGAAGGCGGTAGGTTCGTCTAAGATGATGATGGGGGTCTCTTGAGCCAATGCTTTGGCGATCATGGTCTTTTGGCGCTCTCCATCGCTCAGACTGTGTACCATGCGATCTCGCAGTTTTTCGATACGAACCTGCTGAATGGCCAGATCTACAGCTTGGCGGTCTTGAGAAGCAAGGCGACCCCAGAAGCCGGTATAAGGGCTTCTTCCGAGGGCTATGAGCTCATGGACGGTCATGTTATTGGCATCTACCTTTTCAGTGAGTACTACGCCGACTACTTTGGATAGTTCGCTCTCTTTGTACTGGTTGATATCTTTATCTTGCACCAATACCTCTCCTGCTATCTTGGGCTGGAAGCGGGCAATGGTGCGGAGTAGGGTGGATTTTCCCACTCCATTGGAGCCAAGGAGGCAGGTCAGTTCGCCTGCATTGACTGAGGCGGTGAGGTGCTTGGCAACAACCTTCTCCCCATTCTTTTGCTTGTATCCAATGGACAAGTCCCTAAGTGCAATAGTCTTCATCATATTATCTCAGTTCTTCTGCGATCAAATAAGACGGATATCACTATTGGAGCACCGATTAGGGCGGTGACGGAGTTGATGGGGAGTGCCCCTTCGAAGCCTGGCATGCGAGCAATGAGGTTGCAAAGTAGCGAAAGCGAAGCCCCTACCACTGTCACCGCTGGCACCAATATGATGTGGTTGGAGGTGGAGAAGAGGGTGCGACAAAGGTGAGGCACAGCCATGCCTAGGAATACGATCGGACCGCAATAGGCGGTGACAATGGCGGTAAGGACGCAGGAACAGAAGATGATGACATTGCGTGCCTTGGTGTAATTGAGACCTAAGTTGCGGGCATAGTTTTCGCCAAGGAGGAGTAAGTTGAGTGGCTTGATAAGAAGAAATGAGAGGGGAATTAGGATCAGCATGATGATGACGAAGGTGTAGACTTGATCTCCACTCACCTTGGAGAAGCTACCAAGGCCCCAGATGACGTAGCTGCGAACATCTTCATCATTGCTGAAGAACTTAAGTACCCCGATGATGGCATTGGCAATATAGCCGATCATGACACCCATAATCAGTAATATGGCATTGCCTCGCACCTTTTTGGAGATGAGAATGATTAGCACCATCACTGCCATTGCCCCTATGATCGCAGCAATGGATACGGCCATTTCTCCAATAAAACCCATGCGGGTGAGGGCTTTTTGGCTGATACTTCCCGAGAGGAGTATCAAGGTGGCTACTCCTAAGCTCGCACCAGAACTAATACCCAACTCAGAAGGACCAGCAAGGGGATTGCGGAATACGGTTTGCATCTGCAGTCCACTAATAGAGAGCGCAGCACCAGCAATGAAGGCGGTGATGGTTTGTGGAAAGCGACTTTTCCATATAATATTATTCCATATCTCGCCTCCGCTGGTTTCCTTCCCAATCAGTATGCGGAAGACATCTAGCGTGGGTATTGGAATGGTACCGAGGGCTAGATTGAGTAGGAAAAAGAGGAGTATGGAGATGATACCCAGTACAAAAAGAATAATATTGCGTTTGGTAGCCATACGAATAGGTATTACTTCAATACTTCATAGAAAACAGGCTGGTGATCTGGAAGTAATTGTGGGTGAAAGGCCTTGATAAGGTCGGCCAATACCACATCTGGCTCTACGGGCGATAGCTCGTAGAAGGGACGCTCGGAGAGATTGCAGTAGACCACTTTCTTATCCTTAAATGCCTTGAAGTCGCGGTAGCGGCTATCAGTCTTATCTAGTACCTCGTAGCTATATTTGTCTGGATAGCTATTGAGAATTCTCCAAAAGTCGGCATTGGCACCTTGTGCGTAAACGGTTTCAAAGTCCACGTAGAAGCCACCTGACTCTTCGTTGTCCATCATAAAGTATTCAGCCCCGGCATCGGTGAACTGGTGGGCAAGATAACTTTCGCCACCCACTACATACCAGTTGCCACCGTGGAGCTCTCCACTCAGTACCTTTGGTCGTTCAATATCCTCTGGAATGAAAGCTTTTAGGGCGTTGTATCGCTCCTCTATGCCACTGAATATCGTCTCCGCACGCTCTTCATCGTCAAGGAGTAGGGCAATAAACTTGATCCATTCAGCTTGTCCAAGAGGGGTTAGCTCCTTATATCCAAGAAAAGTAACTAATGGAGTGCCGAGCGTTTGTAGCACATCATAGCCCCCTCGCTTAAAGGGGGAAACAAGGATGATATCAGGCTGGATCGCCATAATGAGTTCGGTATCAAAGTTCCCTTCAATGCCAATGCGTTTGCTACGACCATCTGCCAATTGTGCTTTCATCTGTTCGTTGAAAAGAAAGCGTGTGCTAGGCATTCCCACCACTTTGTCGATTGCATCGAGCTTGATAAAGTTGGAGAGTTGGAGAGTAGTCATAACAATTGCACGCCTCACTGGCGTCTCAATCACTATATAATCATTGGGGATTCCTTTGGGTTGTGTGCCTCTTGGAACCAAGGCATACTTCCAAATCTGTTCGTTTTCATTGGCAGGATCGGTCATATCTACCAAGGTGTAGCCCTCCCCTTTTTGGATGTTCAATCCTTTGGCATACTTGATATAATCTACTGATTCGAGCTGTTCGCTCTGGTTGCTTTGATCCTCTTTACAAGACCAAAGAGCTATCATAGTGAGAAATAAGATGAGAATACGCTTCATACGCTTTGAGGTTTTATGACAATGATAGAAAAATAGGGGCAAGTGCGAGAGAGAAAGCTTTCCAGATCCGAGGTGAGGAATTGCTTCTCATCTCCAAGCCACTCCATATAGGTAAATGGGTAGTTACCTTGGCGGAGCAACTCTTTGATGCTCTCCTGGTAAAGGGATAACTTCATGATGGCAACAACCGAACCATTGGCAAGAGGAGTGAGCACATCGGAGGGGGTGTTGATTTGGGAGAGGAGTGTGAGGTTTTGCCCTTGCTCTACAAGAGGTACCATAGCTTGTGCCATACCAGCGACAAATGATGGGACGCCTGGTAGCACCTCCACTTTTGCACCACATTTGGTGAGCTCAGCAACGATCTTAAAGGCAGATGAGTAAATGCCGGCATCACCAATAGTGACGAGAGAAACCTGTTGCTCCTCCTTATAAAGATCATAAAGCCTTTGAGTGACTTTGTCGTACACTCCTACAGCCAAACTTGGATCCTTTTTCATCGGGATATCAAACTGCTCTACTTTTAGGAGAATATCCTCGAGCGGCTTCAGTCGCTCTAGCACTCTCACCGCTTCCCCACTAGGAGCAAAGATAATATCACTCTCTTTTAACGCAGTAAAAGCTCTTAGTGTGATATTATCAGGGACCCCACTCCCTAGAGATATGATTTTAATCGAACTCATTTCCGGAATAGATGTTTGAATGAATCATTATAGAGTTTGGACAAGCCTTGGCGATTATCAATCGCCTCACCCACTACGATTAGTGTGGTGAGTGTCAACTTATTGTCCCGAATGATTTGTGCCAGGTTTCGTAGCTCTCCTCTGATGATCTTTTGCTCTTTCCACGTGAGTTTGTGGCAAACTGCTACGGGCGTCTCAGGTGGGTAGTGTACCAGCAATTCGCTCTGCACCTTTTCTGCCAAGGTGGCGCTGAGGTAGATGCACATAGTGCTTTGAGAGGCTGCCAACTTGTGTAGCTGCTCTTTCTCTGGCATAGGAGTTCGCCCTTCTCCACGGGTGAGGATGATGCTTTGCACCTTCTCCGGAATGGTGAATTGAGACCTCAATTCCGCTGCTGCTGCAAGAAAAGATGAAATGCCAGGGGTGATGTGATAGCTCATTCCTGCTTCGTCGAAGAGTGCCATCTGCTCCTGAATGGCGCCGTAGATGCAAGGGTCGCCCGTATGCAGACGTACAATCAGGCAGTGGCGGTCGTAAAACTCCTTCATAAGGGCAAATTGCTCCTCCAAATTCATGTCGGCAGAGCTCCGAACTGTAGCACCTGGTTTGGCGTAATAGGTGAGTTCAATTGGTACCAGACTACCTGCATAGAGGATTAAATCGGCTTGCTGTAGGAAGTGCTTTCCTCGCACAGAAATAAGCTCCGGATCACCAGGACCTGCCCCCACAATCTCTATGTGTCCATGGGGTAGGGCATTGGCATCAATCGCTAGGGCAAAGGTGAAGTCATTGCCCTCAGATAGTTTCCCTTTTTGTTTCTCAATAACCAGCACTCCGCCATTTGAAGCAAGAAGAGCTGATGCTTCAGAAACACTGGGCGAGGAGGTCACCTCATTTACTTTATTAGAAGGATTGGGCACCTCTATCTCCTCAAGTTGATCGGCCGAGTAGTATTGTGGCACTACCCCCAGCTTCTCCCCAAGTCCCTCAATAATTGGTTCGCCTCTTTTTAGCTCAATGCTATTGATACTCGCTATGGAGAGCTCCGAGAAACCTGCTGTATGAAGTTGCTGGAGAATGTACTCACTGACCCCCTGAGGATTGGCTTTGTGACGACACCCGATGCCTAAGTGTAGCACTTGAGGGCGGTAAAGAATTTGTGGAATACTAAGGTCAGAAAGCTCTCTTGGAGTCACCGCAATAAGCAGTTGATACTTGGAGATATCCAAGTCTTCCAGATGATAATAGACATCTACAAAGCTGGGCTTCGTACGCTCTAGGTAGTCGCATCGCATATCTAGCAAAAGAGCGGTTGGAACACCATCTACAAACTTGGTAATCGCCTCATTGAGAGTCGCCCCTACCGTTTCCAATTTCCAGCCAAACTGTCTAGGCAGAGTATCCAGCGCCCAAAGCCCCTGTCGGTCACTTTGCGTAGTGATGATGGGTTCTGCTCCCAGTACTGAAGCAATTCGGCTAGCCCATTCATTGGCTCCACCAATGTGCCCCGATGCCACGGATATGACATATTTACCAGTGGTATCAATACATATAATCGCTGGATCGGTATGTTTATCCTTGAGATAAGGGGCAATGCTCCGCACGCAAATTCCCATTGCAGAAAAGAAAACGACTAGGTCGTGCTTCTCCATTATTTGCCCCGTCTCTTCCTGAAGGTCCTCAATCTTTTCAAAACCCTCTAGTTCTCTGGTGCTATATAGCTTTCCTCCCAATTCGGAATGAAGTTGGAGTGCTTTCTCCTTCGCTACCTCGGAGAGGATTATAATGCCTATATTTTGATTCATCATTTTATTGCTTTCATCACCCTTATTGGGTTGTTATTATCTATAGAGATTTCCACCTCTTTTATGATGGTGCCAGATACCTTCTCAATGGCCACTCTGAATAGATCTTGACTCTCTTGCGAAACTGAGTTAAAGACCAAGAGTCCCTTCTCTGGCAATAACGGCCAAACTTTCTGCACGATCTCCACCAGTTTTCCGCCATGACCTCCAATAAAAGCACAATCTGGCTTTGGTAAATCACCCATCTCAACCTCGCAAAAGTCGCCACCTCTAAAGTCGATGCCTGGAGTGCCAAACTTCTTGCTATTGGAGAAAAGTAACTCCGCCCCTTCAGACCTAATCTCAAAAGCTACCATTCTAAGGTGGGGAAATTGCAACTTCGCTTCAATAGAGACTGAGCCGGTACAACTACCGATATCCCAAAAGACGTGGCGATTATGCAGCTCAAGCATAGAAAGAGAGAGTAATCTAATCGGGCTTTTGGTCAACATCTTAGCCCGACCATTGAGGAGGTGAAACTCCTCATCCGGTATCCCAAAGTACTTCTGCCTCGGCCTTGTCTCCACCAATATCATATTGTAGGGATAGCTAAATTCCCTCTCCGCCACCTCCGAGAGCGACAGTTCACTCACCCGTTCCTCCTCCTTATTTCCAAGCAGTTCGCCTACGTAAGCCTTGTAATTATCATACCCATAGTCGAGCATACGCTGAGCCACCGTAGTAGGAGTGTGCTCTTTGCGGTCCAAAAGTAATCCAATCATCGATTCCCTTTGGATAAGTGCTCTATCAAACTCATGCCAAGGACGCCCCGTAAGGGTTACTTCGTGCATATTCTGGTAAGGCAATAGGGCACGGTGAGCCAGCATTTGCAGAGAGTGAAAACTAGGGTAAACCTTTACCGTCGCCTCAGGAATATGCCTCATAATGGTCTCTCCAATCCCATTGAAAAGGGGGTCGCATGACGCAATGACCACCAGATCATCAAGTTGGCGATACTGCTCCATCAACGCTCCCATCGGAGGCACCACCTCTATCCATTCGTGTTTGCTCGGAAGGTAAGGCTTGATAATCTCGTAGTGCCGCTTTCCTCCTGAGAAGTGGTAACCCTCCTGAAGTACCTTGAGCACTTCAGGGCGGAAAAACTGCTCCCGATTGTCGTCTATGCCTATTATCGTAATCTTCATAGGAGGAAGAGGTTATACGTCGCGACCTGGTCTTAGTGCCTCTGCATCATCAAAGGTGAGAATCGCATTGCATAGCGTTGCAGCAAGATTGCTCCCTCCTTTGCGACCATCAATAATCAGTTTAGGAATGTTGCGGAACGGTTTCACCGCATGCTTCGACTCGCAAACGTGTACGAACCCAACTGGAGCTGCAATAATCCCCATAGGCTTTGCCTCTCCTTTCCGGATTAAACTTGCCAATTCTAGTAGAGCAGTCGGTGCATTACCAAATGCAAAGAGGGCATCTGGGTGCTCTGCCACTGCCAGGCGAATACCAGCTTGGGTGCGGGTGATGCCTAGACGATCCGACATCTCCTTGGTACGAGGGTCAGAGAGGTAGCACTTAGCCTCAATGCCCAATCTTTTAAGGGCTCCTTTGCGAATGCCAGAGGTGACCATCGTAACATCAGTAATAATGGTCTTGATTTTCCCTGAAACACACGCCTCATGCAGTCTCTTGACAGCATCGGGGTCGGAGTAGAATATCTGCTCCATTTCAAAGTCGGCAGTGGTATGGATCGCATGAAGTAGTGCCCATTTGTGATCCAGCGGAATCTCAGGGTTCTTGAGCTGAGACTCTATCGTTCGGAAGCTCTCGATCATAATTTGCTGACCTAGCTTGGTATCTTTATCCGCTTTTTCACGATAGTAGCCACGAGGCGTAATCATACGATTGCGGGTCGTAAACGTCTGGCTATTTCCAATGATCACCATGGTAAACATATCAATCTGCTCTGCATCAAATTCTGCAAGAGTAGTGTAGGTCACCTCTTGATCCTCACGGCCAGCTTGGCGAACAATGCCCACAGGAGTATTAGCGTCCCGCTCTTTCAAGAATAGTTCGCGTAGTCGCTCAATCTGCCAGTACCGCTTGACACTCTTAGGATTATAAATCGCTGTGATAAAGTCCGCCTCGGTAGCAGCGATGATCCTTCGCTCAATCTTTGCCCACGGCGTCATAAGATCGGAAAGCGAGATGATACAGAAGTCGTGACCAATGGGAGCCCCCAATATAGAGGCCGCCGTCTGAAAGGCTGAAATGCCTGGGAGTACCTCAATCTCAATATCACTCTTCAGCTCCTCCGCCATCTCATAGATAAGGGGAGCCATACCGTAAATGCCAGCATCTCCAGAACTAATCACAGCCACCTCCTTACCTTCATCGGCAAACCTAAACGCCTCTCTAGCTCTTGCCGTCTCCTGACGCATTCCTGTATCTACACACTCTGTATCAGGTCGGAGGTAGTGCGAGACAAACTGGAAGTAGTACTTGTAGCCAACCACTACATCCACCTTGCCTAAAATATCCCTTGCCCCAATGGTCAGGTCGCGCTCACTACCCGGACCTATTCCAATCACATATATCTTTCCCATCACATTTATTTATCAATTAAACTCTATCAATTAAACAACTATCTATACTTTTGCCCTCACTTAACAAAGCTAAGGGTTTCTCGTATCAAAGCAAAATGTTTTAGGTATCAAACAAAAATGTTTTAGGTACCAAACAAAACTCTTTCCTATATCAACAAAACCCCACCACTACCTAATTGGTTCGGTAGGTGGTGGGGTGAGGTCATTGATATCTAATTATCTATCTAGTTTTATGATACGATCTGCAAAGAAACCGGGCTTCAGTTTGGCTGCCTCAGTCACCTTTTCTGTCGCAAATTCATACTTATAGAATTTAGTCTGAGTGTCATCGCTGATACCAAGAAGGGCGTAGTCCTCTTCTACCACGATAAGTTCTGAGTAATTGCCACCTTGGCTTGTTGGAATCTCCTTGATACGGTACTGATCACCTCCTGGGGTTAAGTCTATCACCGCCCAAATAAATCTTCTAGGCACTGTCCAACTATTTTTGTCAGCTTTATTTTTAGGACTCTCCAAGTAAGCAAGCACTTTGGTCCCTCTCATGTGGTGAATAGTCAGAATCTTATTCTCATCAAAGATGTCAAGTTTATAGTTGGGGTCGGTTCTAAACTCACCTGCTTTAATACGCAAGATGTGTCCATGCTGCTTCGTAGATGAAGTGGCATCATCTCTTACCGTATTACACAGCATATAGTAGTCTCCATTTGGCATAAAGAAACCATTCTGCTGTCTGAGTGACCCAAAAGATACTGATCCTGGGCGATCTACACGCGTCTCCTTGTAGATATGCTCCACTGCCATATTGTCGGGATTAATTGTAGCGGTAAAGAATGCTTTGTGGCTATCCAGACCCATTTTTGGCTTTTTCTTATCCTCATGCCTGAAGTTGAAAAGCAACTTGTTATCAGCCTTTCGGTATGCCAATAGCCCACAGGAAGAGAATAATTCGTCCTCTGCTATCTTGCCTAATTCTGGGAAGTCCAGTGTCCCTTTAGCTATGACTTCCATACTCTCAGTATTGATCTTAACCCAATTCATTTTATGCTTTTTAGGTGCTTTTTTATCTTTGCTTTCAGGAGCACCAATAAGCACAAGTGTATTGTCATCTAGCCATTCATGAGCAAACCTCCGGTCAGAGAGTTCTGGCATTGGGAATATTTTAATGGTTTCCACTCCAGCATCAGTGATTTTATACTTGCCAAAGTTATTTTCTCGGCTAATACTGTAGTAATAGCCTTTGTGGTAGATAACAAAAGGAGTGATACCTGATAGCAAAGTCTCTGCACCTTTTTTCCTGATATCATACTCCCCTTCGAGTAGGGTCGGTATTTTCTTAACCACATGCGGATCTTGCTTTTTAGTTGATGAGGTACCTTCTCCAATTGCCAACCACATATCATATAGGTCTTCAGCTGGCTTTTCTGGATTCTCAGGATCCTTTGGATGCTCTGGTAGCTCTGGCACATCAGGTTTCTTCGGATCTTTACCTTTAGGGGTATCGTTACTGCCACAGCTTGTGGTTAAAGCGATCACTAGGATGGCTAATAGTTGGATAATTGACTTGCGTTTCATTTAAGTTATCTGTTTAATTAAAGAATGTGGTAAGTTTACAGAAGAGAGAGCGTCCTGGCTTCTGAAGCATATAGTTATCGTAATTGATCTGATCAAAGAGATTATTGCAGTTAATGGATAATTTCTGCTTGCCCTTATTCCAAGACCAGGTAGCACCAATGTCGGTGGTTGATTGGGTGGGGATAATAGCCTTAGAGCTTTTAGAGCCTAGAGCCGCCCATGAAAGATAGAACCAATGGACATATCCATACGAGGCATTAATCCTTAGATCACTTTCCTTCAGACCAAAAGGCTCCTGAAAATTAATTCCTAGCGAGCTATTGGTGTAGAAAAATGGTTTGTTGGGTATCCTGTTATTGTAGGTGATATCTATTCGACCATCGGGAAGCTTCTCGCTTCTATTCCTTTCATCGACGTAGGTTGCATTCACCCCGAAGTCAATCAGATTCTTATATCGATACTTGAGATCAATCTCACCTCCAAACACTCGTGCTGCCCCTACATTTTTATAGGCACCTAATCCTTCGCTAATGACATCCCTTCGGATATAATCTTTTACATCGCGCATGAAAAAGGTCCCCTCGTAGTTGATAGAGTGGTTACTATTAATTCTCCAAGCCCCATAGAGGGCAAGGTTGAGGTTGTGTGCTCTTTCAGGGTTGAGCTTGAAATTGGGGTAGATACTAGCCCCATTACCGAATAACTCTCGTGCCGTAGGAAGCCGAGTTGCATTTTCGTAGGAGAGCTTTAGCGAAATCTCTTTGGCAAAGGTGACACGTGCCCCCAAACCATACCCTATATTATTGCGAACCACTTTACGCTCCACATCACGAACTCCAGTAATCCAATACATATCCTCTTGCTCAATAGAAGATTGGAGGATATAATCCTTCAAAAAGAGGGTGGAATTGATCCTATCGCCCCACCAGTAACTACTGTACGAAAGTCCTATAATATGGCGTGCTAAGAAGTCACTTGTCGGGATAAAGTCCTCATCATAGCTGTCACTCCTATTATTATGATTGGCGGTTAAGGTGTAATTTAGGTTGAGTGTACTCGCATTCGTCAGTCGATATGAAAGATTACCTCTTACCACAGTGGTAGGTCGTTTAATGTGGCGGAGCATTTTGCCGCGTTGAGTGATCTCACTCCTATTGGACTCCAAGAACGAACCATCCCAAAAGTACTTTCTAAAGGTGGTATCAGCAAAAAGGACATGGTCCAAAGTATGAGAGGCAAATAGTTTTGCCGTCAACCCCTTCACCAATAAATTCCTCTTGCTATAGTTAAGAGAAACTCTAAGGGCATCTCGGTACCTCTCAGCAGCACCAATCACCAGTTTTTGGCTCAAACCAGTTTGAATCTCACTCTTGCTATTGGCATAGTAGACGCCGATGAGTGCTTCATCCGCCCATTTAGTTTGAGTGAATCCAGCTTGTATTTCTCCGTTGATAGAGCGGTAGCCATCGTGAAATCTTCGGTAGTCACCAGCTTGGTATTCATTGGCCTCTGGATTCCACACATCCACCCCACGCATCATATAGTTATTACGAGTAGAGGTGAGACTACCATTACCACGGACGGTAAAGCCATTGCTTTTCACCCTGTATTCTCCACTAAGGTTAGCACCATAAGTGTGGAAAGAACCCCCGTTGATGGAGGCCTCAAGATAGTTCTTATTCTCCTTGCGGGTGATGATGTTGACTGCACCGCCGAGGGCATCTAGACCTAGCTCGGGAGGAACCACTCCTTTGTAGATCTCCACTCTATCAATAATATTAATTGGGAGATTAGCCACGTTGGAGCCACTGCCGAGAGAGGTAAGTGGTACCCCATCGATGAAGTATCTAATAGCATTGCCACTTAGTCCCGTCAAGGTGAGATCGAAGTTGGAGCCGATACCTCCTTCCTCTCTAATCCTCACCCCGCTGGTCTGTCCCAATAGGTTGTTTAAGCTGTTGTTGGAGGCGGCGTATGGGCGGACATTGAGGCTTTTTGCAGCGTAGACCCCCTCTTGTATCTGCTTGCTGTAGTCGGGACCTACCACCAATACCTCTCCTAGTTGCTTATAATCCTCCTTTAATTGAATGGTTACAGAGCTATTCTTGGGGAGGTTCACCCTTTTGTGTGTGGTTTTATAGCCGAGTAGCGAGGCACGGAGTAGGTAGCTGCCCGACTTCAAGTTGAGCGAGAAGCTACCAGTCTGATCGGCTGCTGCTACATTGCCTTTGCCTTCTATGGCAATCACTGCGTAAGGTAGTGGATGATTTTTTTCATCCACTACCTTTCCATTTATCTGGTAAGTCTGAGCGGTGGCTATAGTAGCAGTCAGAACTAGGATAAGCGTAAGAAATAGTCTATTAATCATCAGCGTGCATCTTTTCACCTGTTACCTCATAGACTTTTTTCTTCTCACCAATGAGCAATCTTCTATATTGAGAGTAGAAGTCTATTTTGTCGTTGAGGATCTGTTGTAGCTCAGGTAGTTCGCCTAGTCCTTCGAGCCTTAGTTCTACCTCAAATCCCGCCTTGGTTAAGTTTTCCTTCCAATCCTCGGCGATATCCTCCTTGGCATGCTCCCCAGCCACAATCATAAGAGGACGAAGTACCACCTTCTTTAGTCCTGTAGCCTTAAGCCTTTGAAGTGCTTGCTCGTAGTAAGGGTAGCCCTCTACGCAGCCGATGATCACATTAGGGTGCCCACTTAACATCAGCATGTGGTCCAGCATCGCGTATTGTGCCGTAGCCACATCGTAGGTGCCGTGACCTACCCAAATAGTTGCCACATCAGGTTGGCTATCAGCCGTGATAAGCTTGATTAGCTTTTCGTAGTCTGCTTCGTGGAATAGTAGCGGAGTTGCCACTCTTATCTTCTTAAAGTTAAAGGGTAGGTGGGCTACTTCACGGATTACCGAGGTGACCTCTACGCCATTGGTAATAGAAGTGGAGATCACTAGCACATGGGTATAACCTTCATTGTGTAGTTGCTGTAGGGCCTCAGTAGGATTGAGTTTGATGATCCCCTTATTATCCTTTAGTCGCTTGATGATGATACGAGAGGTATAGGCTTCACGTACCTCAAGGTTGGGGTGACGCTCCTTAACTGCCTTATTAATGGCATCAAGTGTCACAGCTCTGGTATCATCGTGTGTGGTACCGAAGTGTGTGATTAAGATGGCCCCTTTATCGCCCTCCTGTAAATTTTCAAATAGAGGGTCCTCAATAAACACCTTGTTTTGAGCACTCACCTGCTGATGGCATAGCATAGAGATAAGAACTGCCATAGTCCCTAGCAATAATTTCCTCATAAGTCTGAAATGGTTTCCGACATCAATATAACAGCACTCTGCACCCCGGAGCACCACAATACACACTATGATATGGCAGGTTTCCTGACTTGCTTTACTTTGGAATACCTTCCCACCTTATGAGGTAGTGGTAAATAAATACGAATATCCAAAGCTTATTTCAAAGCTTACAGTAGCGGGCACTGCTCCAGACTTTCACTGGATTCCCTTTTATAGGCTATCTAAAGAGTAGGATAACCTATCACCATATCTGTTTATCTACCTACAAAGATAGTAATATTTAGGGTACTTAACAAATATTGGGAAAGGTTTGGGGTGCCTGTGGCGGAGGGGTGCCTCATCGGACGGGTCGGACAAGTCGGACGAGTCAGACAAGTCGGAGCACCCGACAGGGTGCCACTCAGATAGCCCTCGGCCGGTGTCGTGGGGGTGGCGGTCATTGATCCCCCATTCATCGGGCTGACGCCCTCGAATGGGGCTAGGATCCGTCGGACCTCTGCGAGGTCCTTCTCCGACCCGTCCGACTTGTCTGACTTGTCCGACTTGTCCGATAAGGCGTTATGCCGGGGTCGTGGGGTGGGGGTGTCCTCGTTTCCCGCCGGTCGTTCGGGAGCGAATGCCCCCTCCGACACGGGGGCTATCTGAATGGCACCCTGTCGGGTGCTCCGACCCGTCCGACTTGTCTGACCTGTCCGACTTGTCCGATAAGGTACTCTACAAATTACGCAGCTGGTAGCGGTAATGGCCACCTGGGAAGATGGTGAAGCGTTCGATGAGGCCATTGATGCCGATGGGGGCGGGCTCCATCGCGATGCGGAGATACTCCTCGTAGCTGTTGGGAAGTAGCTCCTCGGGTAGTTGCATCAGTGGCAATAGCTTCGTTTCGCCATTCGTCAGCTGGATCCGCAGATGCGTCATATCGCTGAACTCTGGACCTCGCCACTGTTGCTGCTCTGGGGCATAACAGCGCACCTCAGGTAGACCAACACAGTAGAGCGTCCCCCCCTTCTCCAATGGGGTGAGTGGATAGTAGTGCATCTCATGCCTCCGATCCGACGCCTTGGAGTAGGGGTACCCAAAGAGCCCCCCATCCTCCCGATCCCTAGGGAAGCCCAGCTCAATACGCTCCATCGCCAGTCCCTTGGTATCCACCTCCAGCAGTGCCACCGATGGTGCCAGCTGAGGATAGAGGATAATGGTGCGATCCGTCTCCTCTTGCCGAGGCAACTGTCGCTGTAGGTGCCCCACCAATGGGATCAGAAAGGGCAGACGCTCTGGGCGTGACAAAGGAATAAAATAGGTGAGCCGCAACAACGCCTGCTTGCTATTGATTTGCTGAAATGTCTCCTCCTGAATACCGATCCCCTCCTCATTAGCGATGAAAAAGAATTCATAGGTACTCTGATCCAGCACCACAGGGTCACTACACGCCAGCTGACGCCAACTGAGGTTTCTATCTGCCCCCTTGTAGCGTAGCCGCCCATTATACACCACCTCTCCCTTTAGATTGGTGGCTACCAGACGTAGCGAGGTGATCTTTCCGAAGTGCTCCTCCGTCCCCTCTGGCAAGAGCAGTTCGGGACGGCTAAAAACGACCGCCACCTTACCCTGACCAGGGTCAGGATAAGGTGCGTCAAATATTAAGTCAGTACAACTGGTCTGAAAGAGGGATAGCAGTAGTAAACAGCAGATCCCTGCACCATAGGAAAGCGGTCTCATTCCTAATTATAATGTACTTAGTTCAGTATCGTAGCTGTGTACCTGCCAGTTATTGATCTTTACCCAAGCGACTTGATATCCTTCGGAACAGTTAGGACAGCGGCGTACCTTCAGCTCCACGGTGAAGTCGTGGTCACAGTAGAGATTGATATCGGCACCATCTTTAGCTGCACTCATCAGTAGCCCAATCAGGTTGCTACGGAAAAATGGATGTTCCTGACCTGCCTTACGCATCGTGACCCAACTATTGTGACCGCTTCTCAGAAGTAGGGTGGTCAGTTCTGCTGTTAGCTCGCCATCATACCCAGGTTCACAACCAGGCTCCACTGGGCCGACAAAGGTATTGGCCTTGGTCGTAATCGTGGTAGGGTAGGGATAAGGGGTAGCCTCATTATTGCCCAGCATCTTACCCTCGGCACTGTAGCGGTCATTGGCCGATACCACCTCCACAGAGATCTTATCTGGATCTTCAAGACCGATGATGTGCACCTTGATGCGGTTGGTCAGCTCCAGTAGATTGACCTCCACAGAGGTGACCTCATTCGCCCCCTCTTCATTGAGTGGCTTCAGAGCTACTTCACGGCTAATCCCTTGGCGGATTCGCTGACCCTTCAGGTCCTGACCCGCCTTCAGCTGAACAAATTGCTCGCTTAGCTTGGCATTAGGGGTGAGTGCAAAGTGATCCTTGTAAAGACCCGACCATGCTGCAACGCGAACCGATTCGCCTGCAGGCACCGTCATCCGTACCTTGGTCTCGGCCGAGATGGCTCCTTCGTGGGTCTGTGTCGCCACTACCTCACCCTTTTCATTGTAGGCGATGAGGAGCACACTCTTCACATCGCTAGGGTAGGTACGTGCCGCATCACAATCGGTCTGAGTATAGAGCGAAACCTCTATCTCCCGTGGGCACTCCTTAAGCTGGTCGTGCAATAACGATTGACACCCTCCAAGAAATAGAATTGGGAGGAGGGCAAGTGCCCTATTTAGTATTCTCTTAGTCATATCTAATAGTGATTAGAATTGTTTTTTATAGCTATGTATCCCCCAGCCGACATTCGTCACCTGTACGTTCATGTAAGGATTCTGAATGGGCAGATACTCATTGTTCGATGGCACCTTCTCATCGGGATCAATGTTATGCAGGAAGCTGAAGCGTGGGTCGTCAGGCTTCTTCACAAAGGGGATCCCCGATAGCCCCATCTTCGAGAAGCCAGTGATGTGCATATGGTAGATATTATTACGCAATACCGGTGAGGAGTACCACGTGCGGTTGTCTGTGGTATTGGGGTTCACCCAAGCGTAGTAGACCATCAGCATACGAGTGTTCTGCATATAATCACCAAGTTGACCATCTATATTTACCCCACGATATCTGGTCATAATCTCATAATTGACCACCTTGTCCTTGTGCTTAGCAGTGTAATCCTCTACATAGCCGAGACGAAGGTCGATACGGTCGTACTTGCTAGTACCATTGAATGCAGTCACCAAGTCGGGAGCCACCCTACCATAGAGGTAGAAGTCCATCGCACGCTGCTCATCAGCGGAAAGCGTCTCCGCTTGGATGGTGCCATTCAGCACCCCGCTAAACTTATCCAGCAAATCTTGTGACGCCTTTGGTATTGCATTCCCAGGAATGGCGTTGGTAAGTTTGGTATACCACTCGTCAGTAGTCTTTAGCTGATGGGTGACATTACCACGGTCGGCAACTGGAATGTCGTGGTAATTGAGATAAAAATTCTGCGTGCCCAGCGAGTAGTAGATGCGGTTGATGCCATGGGCGTAGGTGATAGGAGTGACATCGTCTCCAGCATCATATTCCTTTTTTGAATACTTCTCATTGATCTTTTTTATTTCTTTTTCAAGATCATTAATGGGCTGGTAGTATTTTTTTCTGAGTTGCGCTTTCAGATCGTCCAACTCTTTTTTCAGCTGATTACACTTTGATTTTTGATCCGCTACCTTTTTAGTTAGTTCTGCTATTAATTTTTCATTCTTGTTTTTTTTCGCTGCTTTGAGCTCATTGTTCAGTTTGTTATACTCATCTTTTGCCGCTTTATATTCTGCCTCCTTTGCCTTTATTTGGTCGTTAAGGGGATCGGCATCTCTTTCAGCTATCAATTTATTTAGGCGCTGCTCCTTATCCCCCATTTCAATTGCCTTTTGCCTAGCTGTTTCGTCAATAAGATCTTGAATTTGCTTTTTCGTTTGTGGTGACCAAGGTAAGGAGTTGATGGCGAAAGAGGCAACGACTGCAAAGAAAGGGGTATTCCCCTTGCGGTAGCCACTATCCTCTCCGGCACCCCATGGATGGGTGGTCTCGGTCAGGTAGCAGCCCCCCCAGTGTACGGTGGGCGTCTCATAGGGGTAAGAGGGGATATTAGTGAAATTCTCTCCATCTTCCACATTCCACATCCCGATGATCACTTTCCGACGGAAAAGCTGCTGCATCGTCAGATCATTATCATTGCTAGGAGGCATCACCTGGCTTTTATTCACTGGAATAGAATTGCGGAAGAAGCGCTCATAGTCAAGTGTTGCGGGGTCAAATCTATTATTTCTATTATTCCTTTCCTCATGGGGATGATAGGTGGTAAAGTCAATCAACCCAGAGGGGGTAAGTTGGCCATAAGAGGGGCTCTTGGTATTCTTGATATTGAACCACTCACTATTGGTGCGCTCGGCAATAGGGTAGAAGGTAGGCTCAAAATTGAGCACCTGATAGTAGATGCCCATTAGCTTCATCTTCGCCTTTTCAGGATCACCCTTAAGTCCTTTCCCGATGATACTCTTGTCCCACGATACCACGGCCTGAGCCAGTACCCTGCGGACACTGACCACAGCCAAATTCTCGCGATTTTGAGCCACCTCGCTCTCCGATATATTATCTGCAACGGCAAAGTACTCCTTTATGCCTGAGCACATGATGTGGTCTGAATATTTATAGAAACCGTTCGTAGGCTTACCCCCACTCGGATTATTCGTAAGGTCAAATAACCGACTGTCAAAACCATCGTCTTTGAGCTCTCCAAAACTTCCTTCACTCATATTTATGTTACCAGGGGTAAGCGCATCACCGCTAACATCTTTATAGAGTACTTTCTTGGCGATGTTGGGGTCGGGGCGGAAGCCTCCAAGCTTTGGGGCGTCGGTGTCGGGGTAGGTCAAGCCCGCCTTTCCTTGGTAGGGGATAGGCTCCTTGACCCTTGCTTCAAACTGACCCTTGTTGCCGAGCGTAGGCTCTAGGTACTTGATATACTCAGCTGGTGGATTGAGGAAGGCATAGATGGTCTTCTTCCCAGGTGAGGTCTTCCATGGCTTGAGCGTCAGTACATTATTTTTCCACGTCTGTACATTGGGATCCAATACGTCATCGCGCTTAGCCCTTTCCCAATTGGCATCCCAGTAATATTCTCCAGGAGTAACCACAATCTTATTACTGGAGATGCAATGGACCTCGTCGCGATCCTCGGAGACAACGTAGACGGCGAAGGAGGTGATGTCGTCGGCACCTGCCCAATCGCCTTTAGAGTTGTAGTCGGGGTCCTCCGAAAAGCTACTGCCGCCGCCGGTGCGGAGGTTGAGTGACATATAGGTGGAGCCGTAGGAGGGGGTTACCCCTTTTTGCTCCTCATCAGGAGTGTCTATAACAAACCGCTCCTTCTGGCAGCTACTCGCTCCTACGAGGAGCAGTGCCACCATCAAGAGGCTCAATAGGTTATGTCTGTATATCTTAGTCATCATCTTTATCTCTGATCAGAATGTAAGTGAAAAGCTCGATGAGCGTGGCGTTAATAGGCTGGTAGGTGAGCCCGAACCACTTGTAGCATTGAGTGGTGCATTAGCTGTTGGTACCTCCTCATCGGGGTCTAGCTTCCAGTGGAGGAACTTATATCCATTGCCCTCTGTTACCCTTGGCACAAAGGGGATTGCCGATAACCCCATCTTGGTAAAACCAGTGATGTGCATGTGGTAGATGTTGTTACGTAGCACAGGTGAGGCGTAGGTGGTATCTGATTCCTTGGTGTTGGGGTTGAGCCAAGCGTAGTAGACCATCATCAGGCGAACGTTACTGATACTGCTCTTCGTTTCCTTCCCATCGGTATCGACCTTCTTATTCCTGACATAGCAGGGGTAGCTCACCACGTTATCCTTCTTATTGGCGGTGTACCATGCTACATAGCCACTCTGGAGGTCTATCCTGTCGATGCGCTTAGCACCACCGAAGTACTGCACCAATCCCGGTGCTACACGACCATAAAGGTAGAAGTCCATTGAGCGACGCTCAGCGGGGCTGAGGTCCGTCTCCGGTATCTCCCCATTCAGCAGTTGGCTTAGCTTACTCATCAGCTCGGCAGATGGTGGCAATACTGCTGCAGTAGCAGGAGCCCCTTTGTCTTTGGTGGGGAAGTCCTTGCCGTTGGGCAGCTTGGACTTCAGCTCGTCTAGCCAAGGATCGTTCTCTGTTAGGGTGTGCCGTTGACCACCACGTTTGGCGAATGGTATCTCGTGGTAATTGAGATAGAACTTGTTATCCGCCTGTGAGTAGAATATCCTATTGATTCCCTGCTCGTAGATAAATTGAGTGTAAAACTCCTTGTTAGTTGTTGTGTTCTCCAACTTTGGGTATTTATCTCCTGAAGAATTAAACTCGTTTTTGAAGTCTTCAATCTTCTTATTAAGAGCTTTAATTTCATCGTTGAGCTGCTGACGCTTCTCGGCATTTGGGTCGCCCGCTCTCAGCTTCCTATCCGCTTCGAGCGTCTTCTTAAATTCTTTTTGCTCAACATCTAGATCCGTAGCGTCTAGTTCTGTTGGGCTGCCGACTCTCTTGTTTTCGGGATACTCTCGGTTGCGGTAGCTTTTGTTAGCTAATTTTAGGCCGCCCTTAAGATCCTGATCGCGTAGTGTGCTCCTGTCTCGCTTAATCTTATCCAGATATCCCGCCTCGTCTAGCTCCTTTGTCTTAATAAACTTATCCCTTTGCTTTGAGATGTTATTGAAATATCTCCTCCCCGAGTTTGGATTAGAGAGATGGTCCTTCCACCACTGCACATAGGCCTGGAAAATAGCATCGGCCTCCGCCTCACTCATACCACCGCCACCTGCCTCAGGCAAAGCATCTAGCTCCGCCTGCTTAGCGTCGCGCTCGTCTCTCCATGCTTTCAGTTGATCATTGAGGTCTTTTTGCTTGTTGTCAATCTTAGCTCTGGCAGCAGTTATTGTATTGTCTCCCCAAGGAAGAGATTCTGTATCAAAGTAAGCTACGACGGCAAAGAAGGGGGTATTGGAGGTGGTGTAGCCACTGGAGGCATCAGTTCCCCACTTTTGAGTGCTTTCCGTCACATAGCAACTTCCCCAGAATGTGGTGCCACGTGTAGGAACGCTCATATCCGGTTTCTCGATGCCATCATACAGCTTTTTAGAATCCTTGTACTCTATCCTCATCTCCCGCAAGAGCTTCTGAGCATAATTCTCATCGGCAGGATCCAGCTCGGCAGGTCCCTCCCCATAGACGAAGTGGGCTGAGCGGAAGAACCGATCCCGTACCAGTGCATCTGCAGTAAACTCTTCATCTGCAATCGTTGGTTGGTAGGTCGTCATATTGATCCGCGAGCTATTGTCCGTCTTATTGTAGAGAGGCGTCTCGGTGTTTTTATTCCCCGGCCACTCGCCCTCCTTTGTAGTTTTGGCTATTGGGAAAAAGGTAGGCTCAAAATTGAGCACCTGAAAGCTCACCCCCTTGATCACCATGCCCCCTAGTTTGGGGATAGGAGTCTTTACGAGGGCAGCCTCGGCAGTCACTACAGCCTGTGCCAAGACTCGGCGGGTATAGACCTGTACCAGATTGCGTCCATCCTTTACCTCCTCCTCCGTGATGTTGTCCTCCGGCAGGTAATTGTACCGTACCCCAGAAGAGAGGATCCGATCCTTGCGCTTGATACATGGGAGAGGACCAGGCTTAGTTTCGTTCATCCTGGTATCAAAGAATGCAGTGGGGAAATCAAGGTTTCTCCTTGGGTTCCTTCCATCATACCCCGGTCTTCCCTTATCAGTAAAAGATGGCACGTCGGGGATCGTGGCGGAGGGGCCAGTTGCTATCTCCTTTGTGGCGATATGGCTGTCGGGGCGGAAGGCCTCTAGGAGGGGGGCATCCCCATCGTAGGTAATGCCCTGTGCTCCCGTATAGGGGATCGGCTCTGAAATTCGCTTAAGGAACTCTTCTTTATTATTGAGCTTTTCGCCTAGGTACTTCTGGTATTGCGTAGGGATATTGAAGAAGGCAAAGATCCTCTTGCTTACCGGTGCCGACCTAAAGGGCATTAGGAGCAGCTCCTGCTTGTCAGGGTCCCATGTTGCTAGGCTACTATCGGTCACGGAGCCAGCGATGCACTGTACCTTATCTATTCCTTCGGAGACGATGTAGACGGCGAAGTTATCAATGATATCGTCGCCCTGCCATATGGTAAAGCTCTCTTCGCCCGTTGGGCTCTCCTTACCCTCCTTAGCCCCGGCCTCTTGCTGCGTAGCGGGGTCAGTAGTGGGGGGAGTGGTGCGAATAGCGAGCGACATATAGGTGCTGCCCTCATCAAACTCTGCCGTGTGGCGGTAGCCGAGATCCTCTTCGGGGACGAAACGCTCCTTCTGGCAGCCGGTGAGGCTAAGGAGCAGTGCTAGTAACACGCCGCTCAGGGTGCTTAGCTTCTGATTGATGGATCTGCTTATATTCGTCATATTTATTCTCTGCGTCTGTTGTTGTTTCTTTTCCCTCTCTCCTAGTGGCAGGAGGTGCGGTCAGGCACCTCCTGCCTATGGGGTTTAAGTGTAAAGTACCCCTAGGACTTTATTTAGAACTCTTGGTCGTAAGAGTGTACACCCCAGTTAACCACGTTGATCTCTACAGACATCCAAGTCTCATTTGGATAAAGAGTCTCCTTTGGATCTGGAGTCTTGTCATCTGGATCCTTTGGATCGTCCCCATTTGGATTGAATGGGTTGCCAGAGTAACCAAGCTTCTTGATCGCATTGATATTTACGTGGTAGATGTTGTTACGAAGCACTGGAGACTTCACTGGATCAGTAATAACATCTGGGTTGAGCCAAGCTACGTAGTAGCAAATACCCTTAGCGTACTTGATCACGTTGTCTCTGCCCTCACCAAGATCAGAAGTAGACTTATTGGCAGCCTTAGCAGCAGCCTCGTCAGCATAGAACTTCTTGTCTTGTACACCATAGAATAGGTCGTTACCAGCAGTGTAGGTTTGACCCTCAGCCAAAGCCTTTCCTTGTGGAGTGATCTGAGCAGAAACAATCACATAAGCGGTGTTACCCTTGCGGTAGCCAGTCTCATCGCCAGTGTTGCTTGGATCATCAGCGTGGAGCTTGCCACCAAATTGGTGAGTGGTCTCGGTGATGAACTTCATTGGGTTCTTCACGATGTTAGTTACATTAACCTTGTTGTCTGCGTCACGAGTGAAAGTCGCTACAGGCTCACCAGTGAACGCACGGTAAGCATACTTTGCGCCAGCATCTGCTGTAGTATAGTTGGTAGCAGTAGTAATGAACTCAAAAGATGGAGACTTGCAGAACTGTGTAAGCATAGGGTTCTGAGCTGGAGTTGCAGTAGCGTCAATTGGCTGTGGAGCTAGGAAGGTTTCCTGCTCAAACTGCATTACATCCCACTGAAGATCGTTTAGGGTGACGAGAACATCTGCCCCATCCTTGATCTCAAACTTATCGGCAACAGCTGTTACAGCAGCTTGACCTACAAGACGACGAACAGTGGCCTTAGCGCAGTTCTTTGTGCCAGCCTCAGCAACATTCTCCTTAATGCCAGGCTCAACTGTAAGGTCAACACCTTCGGTAGAGTTCATGGCGATGATGTCGTTGGTGCCATCATAGCTAGCATAAGCTGTCTTTACTGCTCCGTTTTCGGTCAAAGCAAAAGCTTGCTTATTAACTGCCTCAAAAGCAGTCTTAGAGGTGGCTGCATTGAGTGCGGTCTCGATGTCGGTGCCCTTGATATTGGCATAAACATAAACGATCTTCTTACCAGCAGTGGTCTTCCATGCCTTGGTGCGGAAGTCTTTAGTGTCGGGGTTCTGGTCAGGATTCTCTGTAACCTGAGTGTTATTAAACTGCATCATATCTACGGTCTCCTCTGGGAGGTTGATCACGTAAACATTGACGTTATCCAGTTTGTCACGACCGATGAACTCACCGATAGAATTGAAGTTAGGATCCTCTGCCTTAAGAGAGTTAGGATTCGCTGTGGAGAAGGTGACGGACATGTAGGTGTCACCTGTGCTCTGACCCTCTGGGTTCAGGTCGTTGCTGGCCTGCTTGTTACAAGCCACGAGACCTCCCATGAATAGGGGAGCGAGTAGTGCTAGAAAAAATTTCTTACTCATTTTCAAATTAGTTTTGTTGTATAAAAATTGCATTCTCATTACTATTTCAACATTCTTAATGTATCAACACGATTCTCTATTTCCGAACGAAGGTACGTAATATATTTGAGCTTTACTAAAAAAATACTGCTTTTTTGATAATGTGCCCCTGATTTCATAGGATAAATCGGATAAGCGAATGGCCTTTTTCGGGGTTGCCTCATCTGATATGATAGATCGGATGGGAAAGGACCTCCGCGAGGAGGTCCGATTTGTTGTAGCCCCCTGTCGGAGGGGCGTCAGCCCCGAACGACTGGGGGTTCATGGCGGGCCGATAATATT
>ERZ1031273.60-NODE-60-length-60498-cov-8.408434_pt1 | contig 60498 bp, 38 predicted proteins | sample MGYA00516575_ERZ1031273 | MGnify/ENA primary metagenome ERZ1031273 (study PRJEB33718, sample SAMN03159816) | human skin metagenome | collected 2014-02-25 | study: EMG produced TPA metagenomics assembly of the PRJNA266117 data set (Human skin bacterial metagenome and... | reverse complement strand
CACCTACGCCGTGGAGATCGACGGCCGTCGCGTCGAGATCGCCCTTCCTGCTTCGCTCGTGATCGGCGGCAGCGGCAAGCGCAAGGCAAAGAAGCGCCGCAATTCCGCAGCAGCCTTGTCTGGCGATGCCGTGCCCGCCCCGATGCAAGGCACGGTGGTCAAGGTGAACGTCGCCGAGGGCGACACCGTCAACGAGGGCGATATCCTCCTCGTGCTCGAGGCCATGAAGATGGAAAACCCCGTCAAGGCGCACAAGTCCGGCACCGTGAAGGGGCTCGCTGTTGAGCAAGGCGATCAGGTGAATAAGACCACCGTGCTCCTTGAAATCCGCTAACTACTGGTTGACGTACGGGTCGCACCGCTCCCCGGGGGAAAGCTGGGGCTCCCCCCCCGGGGGTTTCCTTATGCCCAGCCAGCCGGAACAAGCCCCAGCAGCGAAATAATCGAGTAGATGAACGCCGCCACGTAGACGATGATGATGAGCGCCTGGATGACGGTGTTGTCTACTCCGCGCACCTGCCACACCGGAGTCTGATCCCCGTTCGCCCGGGCGCGGCGAAGCAGCAACACGGGAACGACCGACATGATGGCACCTGCGAAACCGCCGGCGTAAGTCAGCGCAGAGACGAAACCGCCAAGGCCCGCCACGGCAATCACGAGAGGCGGAAGCACCGTCAGTCCAGTTGCGGCGAGACGCTGCCACCCGTGTTCCGGCCAGTGGAAGATGTCCAGCACGTTGCGCATCGCAGTGAAGCCGATGGCCAAGAAGGACGTGAACATGGCCAGCAGCGCGAACAAGTTGGCCATGTAGTAAGCCGCAGTCCCGAGTTTCTCGCCCCAGGCGATGGTGACCACCTCAGTCACCTCGGAGCCCAGCAGGCCGAGCGCCGCGAACGGCACAGCCGCGAGGGTGAACGCGGTTATGCACATGCCCGCGATGATCGCTTTCGGCAGCATTTCCGGCTTGGTGGCTGCCATACCGCGCGCCATCTCCGGCACCACGTACTGGGCCAGGAATGTGAACACGGCCAGATTCATGATCGGGATGATGAAGTAGGGCTTGAGCACCCAAAGGTTCGCGGGCTCAATGCCGGGACCGGCGATTGTCCACACCACCAGCGTGAAGATGATGATCGCCATGCCACTGGTGATCAGCCCCTCCACCTTGCCTGTCGCCTGCAGGCCTTTCCACATGATAAAGGCACCCAGGGCATAGAAGATCAAGGTGCCCGCCAAGGAAGGCAGGTTGAACAGGTTGTGCATGAGTTTGCCGGAGCCGGATGCGTACGCAATCAATGCACCGACGCTGTTGACCATGATCGCGGTGAAGACGAGGAAGCGGCCGGTCTGACCCAGGTACTTCTCCGCCAAGCCGGACAACTGGAGCGGCTCTTTTGTCCGGAGGGAGACTTCCGCGACGTAGAGCATGGAAATAGTGGTCAGGGTGCCTGCGATCGCGAGCGCCACCACTAGAGCGAGGAAGCCGCCGTTGCGGGCCGCGTACGGCAGGGAGAGAATTCCGGCCCCAATGTTGGTGCCGAAGATCAGGGCTACGCCCTTCCAGAAACCGAGGGCGTGACCCGCTTCATCGGAACGGGCAGATTCGTCGTCGCGCAACGGCGCGTGCACAGAAGTGGTTGATGACATAGCGAGAATGTAGCAACAACTTGACCGGGGTCACACTTGAGGTCCTATGTGGCCCAGATGTCACCCCGGTCCGTGCGTCGTCAACTGCGCGGAACGCGCTGGTTCTACTGGTTGGCGTACGGGTCGCGGACACCGATGTACTGCACCTCGGTGTACTCGTCGATGCCCTCTGCTCCGCCTTCGCGGCCCAAGCCGGAGTGCTTCACGCCGCCGAACGGGACAGCGGCATTGGAAACGACACCGGCGTTGAAGCCGACGATGCCGAATTCCAGGCCGTCAGCCAACCGCCACATGCGGTCCGGGTCCTCGGAGTAGATGTAGGAGGCGAGGCCGTATTCGGTGGAATTGGCCAGCTCGATGACCTCGTCTTCATCGCTGAACTCGTAGATCGATGCGACCGGACCGAAGATCTCTTCCTTGAAGATCCGGGAATCGGTGCTGGCGCCACGCAGGACCGTCGGTTGGAAGAAGTAGCCGTCACCCTCGGCGGCACCGCCGCCGGTGAGAACCTCGGCGCCGTTCTGCTTCGCGTCATCCACGAGCGCGGCGACATTCTTGCGCGCCTTCTCCTCAATCAGCGGGCCGACGTTGACGCCCTCGTCGAGGCCGTTGCCCACGGTGAGTGCCTCCATCGCCGCGACGAGCTTCTCGGTGAACTCGTCGGCGATGCTCTCGTGCACGAGGAAACGGTTCGCCGCAGTGCAGGCCTCGCCGATATTGCGCATCTTCGCTGCCATTGCGCCGGTGATCGCCTGCTCAATATCCGCGTCCTCAAAGACGATGAACGGCGCGTTGCCGCCAAGCTCCATGGAGGTGCGCAACACTGAATCAGCCGCCTGCTTCATCAGGATCTTGCCCACCGCCGTTGAACCGGTGAAGGACACCTTGCGCAGACGCGGGTCCGCGATGAGCGGCTCGGAGATAGCTGCCGGGTCGGTACCGCAGACAACGTTGAGAACACCGGCCGGTAGGCCTGCCTCAACCATCGTCTGAACGAAGTAGTAGGTGGTCAGCGGCGTGAGCTCAGCCGGCTTAAGCACCATCGTGCAGCCCGCCGCGATCGCCGGGGCGATCTTGCGGGTCGCCATCGCCAGCGGGAAGTTCCACGGGGTGATCAGCAGGCACGGGCCCACCGGCTTGCGCCGGGTGACCATGCGGATGCCGCCTTCCGGCACTTCCTGGGAGCGGCCGTACTGGCGGACGGTCTCCTCCGCGAACCAGCGCAGGTACTCTGCGCCGTACTTGACCTCACCGCGTGCTTCCGCCAGCGGCTTACCCATTTCCAGAGTCATGAGCGTGGCGAATTCCTCGGTGCGCTCGGTGACCAGATCGTACGCACGTCGCAGAATCTCGCTGCGCTCGCGGGCCGGGGTGCGTGCCCAGTCCTTTTGCACCTGGACCGCAGCGTCGAGCGCTGCAACCGCATCGTCGCTATTCGCAGATTGGAGTGTCGCCAGGACTTCGCCGGTGGCCGGGTTCTCCACATCGAATGTCTCGTTGGTGGACGCGTCACGCCACTGTCCACCGATAAACAGACCGGTGGGCAGGGAATCAAGCAGTTGTGCAGTATCGACAGCGCCATTGGAATCAGCCATGATCTCGCCTTTCGTAGATTGATTTCGCCGGTGTTCAGCGAACTGGCTCACGCCAGCCTTTTCTCGAAAACACGCTATACCGCTGCAGGCTACTCAGCGTACGGTTGCCGCACGCCCCCGTTCAGGGGCATTGAAAACGCTAAACTCCTGTGCTAGGAGTTCGACCCCGCAGTGTTGAGCAGCACAAGAATCTCCGCGCGGCCGAGCGGGTCATCCAAAGGCAACCCGTAGCGTTGCTCGGCGCGGTCGATGCGCGCCTTCAGGGTGTGTCTGTGAATGCTGAGAGACTCAGCGGCAGCACGGATCTCGCAACCATGCACCAAATAGGCTTGGACTGCATCGAGCAGGGCTGGGTCATCCTCTGCGAGCGGCGCGAGCACTTCCTTATAGCGGCGGGACAGCACTTGCCTGACCCCCGTGTCTTCCGTCCAGTCGAGCCGCCGAGGAACATATTCGTCGACGGTGCCCGGTGGAAGCGAGCGCGCACGGTCGAGCAATGCCTGCAGCTCGTCACGGCCTAGCTCGCGCCAGGGCTGCTGCCGACCGGACAAGACGCGCAGCCTGGCCCCGAAATCACCGAAAAGATCCGTCACGACGGCCTCGGAGATCACCCCGCGTGACAAGAACACGAAGCCGTCCGGGGCGAGTCGCACATGCGCCAACGGGTTGTCGCGCAGATTGAGCCCTTCATCCAGACGGGCTAGCGACCTGTTAGACGCGGCCTTATTCGCGGCGACGATCGCGACTGGGACGACAGTCCCGTCAGCGTCCGCGGCACGATCCAGCAAACGCGCGGCTGCCGGCGAAGCCTCCTGGCCTTCGAGGAAAGTCTCTAGGGCCGACCCGTGCAGTTGCGTTTCCGCACTCCTGAGCGCTTGCGGATCCCTCAACACGATTTCCGCGAGCCCCACGAAATGCTTCACGGCACTGCGCGCGAGCGGCGGCAGAGGGCGCGGGGAATCCACCACAGCGACGAAGTATTTTCCTCCCATCGCCCGCATCCGCTGGACGATCATGGTGCGGTTCTCCGTCCGGTACGCGCGGCTCCGCCCGTTATCGGCGACGGCCAGACGAAGGGCCTTCAACGCGCGTTCCGTCGGCTTCGCGGGGGCTGAGGAGATGATTCTGCCGGTGTTGTCCCCGATCAGCACATCGGCGCCGACTGCTGTCCGGGTGCGCCCAACGAGTGCATCGACTCCGCCATTCCACGCTGCGCGGTTGAGACCTTCCGCAGCCTCGAGAATCTCATTGGCCGCGACTGCCTGCAATCGCGCGTACTCCTCCCCCACCACCTTTGAGATCAAGGCGAAAGGGGTCGCCCGCGGCACCTCGAATAGCGGCAGAGCCGCGTCAGCACAGGCTCGGATGAGGGCGGGAGGAATCTCGGCATGCTGCAGCCCCGTACCGAAGCCCAGCGCAGCCACCCCGGAATCCTTCAACTGCTCCACGTAGTGAGCGATGCCTGCTTCATCGTCCGGCTGAATGCGCAGGCCCAACGTGAGAATGACAGAGAAAGGCCGGAAGAACTCAGCGGTCTCCACAATCTCACTGGCTTGGACGGACTCGAATCGCCCCCGCCTGAGGTCTCCTACGGGGTCGAGGTTTAAAGCTCTGATTCCGTACAACCAACTGAGATCTAGCAGATCAACGGCGGTCTCCCACTCGGGATGACCGCTTCGTGCGTCGTCAAGCACATCCTTGCTCATGGACACAGTGTAGAAGTTTCACAAAGAAGATCGACACTGTGTCGGTTGCTTTGAGGGTGGGCGGGGGACGGATACTACAGCCATAAACCACTGTCCGTTTTCGGGCAGCCCCGCTGGATTGAATTGGAAAGGAACCCGCACCATGCAGGATCTCGAGTACCGCCTCCCCCAGGTCCGTCGAATCGAAACCGAGTTGCCGGGACCGGCAAGCGCAGAACTGGACAAGCGTCGCGCAGCGAGCGTGGCCTCCGCCTTGAACCCGGGGTTGCCCGGCTACATCGTCGATGCCGACGGTGGTGTGCTTGTCGACGCCGACGGTAACTCCTTCGTCGACTTCGCATCCGGCATCGCTGTGACCTCGGTGGGCGCTTCCAATAAGCGTGTTGCGAGCGCAGTCGCCGATGCCGCCGGCCACTTCACTCACACCTGCTTCATGGTCAGCCCCTACGAGAGCTACCTGCAGGTCGCTGAGCTGCTCAACGAGTTGACCCCAGGCGATTTCGAGAAGCGCACCGTCCTGTTCAACTCCGGTGCGGAGGCAGTGGAGAACGCCGTGAAGATCGCCCGTTCCCACACCCGCAAGACGGGCGTGGCCGTATTCGACTACGCCTACCACGGCCGCACCAACCTGACGATGGCCATGACCGCGAAGAACAAGCCGTACAAGTCGACCTTCGGACCGTTCGCCAGCGAGGTGCACCGCGCCCCAATGTCTTACCCGCTGCGCGACGGCTTGAAGGGCCCGGAAGCCGCTGAGCGCACCATCCGCTTCCTCGAGCAGAATGTCGGCGCCGAGAACCTCGCCTGCGTGGTCATCGAGCCGATCCAGGGCGAGGGCGGCTTCATCGAGCCTGCTGAAGGCTTCCTGCCCGCCATCGTCGACTGGTGCCGAGAGAACAACGTCGTCTTCGTCGCCGACGAGATCCAGGCCGGCTTCTGCCGCTCAGGCGAGTGGTTCTCCTCCAGCTTCGAAGGCATCGAGCCGGACCTGGTCACTACCGCAAAGGGCATTGCCGGCGGCATGCCGCTGTCCGCCGTGACCGGCCGCGCCGAGATCATGAACGCCCCGATGGCCGGCGGCCTGGGCGGCACCTACGGCGGCAACCCGGTGGCCTGCGCAGCCGCTATCGCCGCGATCGAGGAGATGAAAGAGCACAACCTCGCTCTGCGCGCCAAGGAGATCGCCGAGATCATCCACGAGGAGCTCGACCCGCTGACCGAGCTGGACGAGGTCGCCGAGATCCGCGGCCGCGGCGCGATGATCGCTATGGAGCTCGTCACCAAGGACGGCAAGCCGAACGCTGAGCTGACCGCCAAGGTCGCCGCCGAATGCAAGGCTGCTGGCGTGCTCATCCTCACCTGCGGCCTCGACGGAAATGTCGTCCGCCTCCTGCCGTCGCTGGTCATCCCGGAGGAACTGCTCCGCGACGGCCTGCGCGTCATGGCTGAGGCCGTGCGCAACAACGCCTAATAACAGCTAGTTGGACGGATCCGTAATTCCGTCCAACAGGTCTTTCAGACCGGCTTCAAAGGGCTGGTCGGCATAAGGGTTAGCGTCATGCTGACCCTTTTTTGCTGCCCGGGCACGCATGGCATCCGCTGCTCGGCGCAGCTCTGAGTGTTCCGGGGAAATCGCGGCAGGATCGAAGAGATCCGCCGGCGCAGTGGCATCCCACGCGGAGCCATAGATGAAGGATTCGAGCGCGATGATGCGCTCCATCACCTTCTCGTGCGGGCAGCCGGCGGCAGAGACTGCACAAGCGACGATCTCGTACATTTCCTGGGTACGCGGCGAATCGCCGATGGGCTGCCGCGCGATGACCGGGATCAACGGGGTATGCCCGGCGAACACATCGCGGTAAGAGTGCGCCCACTCCTCGAGCGCCTCCCGATAACCCTCACCTGTGGCGATGGCGCGCTGCAGCGATGTGACGTCGACAAGCTGCATGACCGCATCCTGTAGCAAGTAGAGCAGCTCTCCCTTGCCCGCGATGTGGTTGTACAAAGCGCTGGGCGCCACCCCGATTTCGCGAGCTACCGCGGCCATTGTCAACGCCTCGTAGCCCCGTTCGGAGGTAATACTTAGTGCAGCAAAACCAATTTTTTCGCGGCTGACCAGGGGTTCGGCGGGGCGACCGCGTTCATTTCCCATGTGACCCTTTCTTCGACCCGTACTCGAATGTATCCTGAATCACACCATTAATGAATGGCGTTCATTACCCGCGACGGTCGGATCCATCCGGCCTCAAGAACAGGAGCAGAAGCATGAATCCTAGCGCACAACGCACAGAAATCGAGCGCGACGTGGTCGTCGTCGGCGCTGGCCCTGCAGGCCTGATGGCGGCACGCACCCTGTCCAAGGCCGGCAAGTCCGTTGCCGTCCTCGAGGCGCGCGAGCGAGTTGGTGGCCGCACGTGGAACGGCCGCGTGCGCGACGACAACGGTGTCGACCACTTCGTCGAGCTCGGCGGTCAGTGGATCTCCCCCGACCAGACCCGCCTCATCGAGCTTGTCGACGAGCTGGGCCTGTCCACCTTCCAGCGTTACCGCGAAGGCAAGTCCATCTACCTCTCCCCCAACGGTGAGCGCCACGAGTACGAGGGCCCGGTCTTTCCGGCTGCCGACAGCACTCAGGCCGAGATGGACAAACTGATCAAGATTCTCGACGATTTGGCAGCCGAGATCGGCGCCAAGGAGCCGTGGGCACACCCGAAGGCCGCGGAGCTCGACTCCATCTCCTTCCGTCACTGGCTCGAGCAGCAGTCCGACGACGAAGAGGCGATCGACAACATCTCCATCTACGTCGCTTCCGGCATGCTGACCAAGCCGTCCTTCACGTTCTCCGCCCTGCAGGCCGTGCTGATGGCCGCCTCCGCCGGCTCCTTCTCCAATCTCGTGGATGAGGACTTCATCCTCGACCGCCGTGTCGAAGGCGGCATGATGTCCGTCTCCGAGACCCTGGCCGCAGAGCTCGGTGACGATGTCTTCTTGGGCACCCCGGTCCGCGAGATCCAGTGGGCCCAGCCTGACCCGTCCACCGAAGACAGCCTGAACAACGTCAAGCCGGACGTGCGCAACGGCATCCCGAACAACGGCGAGCCGGGTGAGGTCACCGTCGTCTCCGAGCAGGTGACCGTCCGCGCCAAGAACGTCGTCATCGCTGTTCCGCCGAACCTGTACAACCGCATTTCCTACGTCCCGCCGATGCCGCGCGACCTGCATATCGCTCACCAGCACATCTCCATGGGCCTGGTCATCAAGGTCCACGCCATCTACGAGACGCCGTTCTGGCGCGACAAGGGCCTGTCCGGCACCGGCTTCGGCGGCGGCCGTCTGGTCCAGGAGGTCTACGACAACACCAACCGCGGCCAGAACATCGCTGGCGGCACCGCTGGCGATGAGGACACCTACGGCACGCTCGTGGGCTTCGTCTCCGACGTCTACGCCGAGGAGATGTGGCACTTGCCGGAGGAGGAGCGCAAGCAGCGCATTTTGTCCGCCATGGCCGAGTACCTGGGGCCGGAGACCATGGAGCCGATCGCGTTCTACCTCTCCGACATGGCTGCTGAGGAGTGGACCCGTGGTGCCTACGCCACCAGCTACGACCTGGGCGGCCTGTCCCGCTGGGGCCACCTGCAGAACCAGCCGGTCGGACCGATCCACTTCGCATGCTCCGATATCGCCGACGAGGGTTACCAGCACGTCGATGGCGCTATCCGCCAGGGCGAGCGCGCTGCGAACGCCATCCTCGATAACGGATAGGAATAGGTGATATGACACAGCCGTCACCACAACCCACTGACCAGGGGCCAGCGAAGATCCTGGTCGGATACCTCGCCACTCCGTCCGGCAGCGATGCCTTGAACCTCGGCATCGGCCTGGCGCGGAGTTGGAATGCCGACCTCGAAATCGCGATGGTCGTCCCCCACTCCGAGGCACATTCCGGCACATACCCGCACACGCGGGCGCATGAGACGGTGATCAGCCGCAAGCTGAGCACATGGCTGGAAGACGCACTCGCGAAAGTTCCCGACGAGATCAACGCCACCGGCCGGGTCGTGTCGGGCAGCGACGCTGCGCGCTCACTCCACCGCACTGCGAAGGAACTGGACTGCGACCTGATCATTCTGGGGACCCGCGGTGGCGGACTGCTCCGTCGGTTCAGCATCGGGTCGTCGGCGAACACGCTGCTGCATTCGTCGTCGATCCCCGTCGCACTGGCACCGCCGCGCTACGAGGCTCCGGAGCGCATCAGCCGCATCTCCTGCATGTTCGGCACGCTCTCCGGATCGCACGAGCTGATCGACACCGCGATCCAGACAGCGAAGAAGTCCGGCAGCGAGCTCCGCCTCATCTCCTTCCTCACCCAGGAAGACGCAGGCGCGCTCAACCAGGAAGTCAGCCACAAGGTGCTGGAAAACATCGAGGCGAATGCGAACCGCTACCTCGCGGAACAAGCAAAGCAGCTTGTCGACGCCGGGTCTGCCTCCACCGAGATCGTCACCGGAAAGACGGTCGCTGAGGCAGCCACCGAACTGGAGTGGAACGACGACGAAATCCTGCTCGCCGGGTCGTCGCGCCTGGCCACTGCAGGCCGAGTGTTCATGGGCCCGCGCGCTGCGAAGGTGCTTCGTACCCTGCCGATTCCGCTCGTGATCACTCCCGCACTGGAAAAGAAGGACGAGTCCGATAAGGCGGGTGATGAGCATGCGTAAGAAGGCAGAGAACCTGGCACACCAGCCGTCGCAAAGCGAAAAGGGCCTCATCGCAGGACGCGTCGGCCTTATCGGCGCCGTCGTGATCGGCGTGAGCTGCATCGCTCCCTCGTACACGCTGACATCCGGTCTCGGCCCGACGATTTCTGAAGTCGGCGACCACGTCCCCGCTATCCTGCTGCTGGGTTTCTTCCCCATGCTGCTCGTCGCGTTCGCCTACCGCGAGCTGAATAACCGAGTCCCCGACTCGGGAACCTCGTTCACCTGGGCGACGAAAGCATTCGGCCCCTGGGTCGGCTGGATGGGCGGATGGGGACTGATCACCGCGACAATCCTGGTGCTGTCGAATCTCGCAGCTGTGGCCGTGGACTTCTTCTATATTCTGCTCGCCCAGCTGACCGGAAATGAGGCGATCGCGGATCTCACCCGCAACCTGTGGGTGAATATTCCGACGACGATCGCGCTGCTCGCAGTCGCCGCGTACATCTCGTACCGCGGGCTCGAGTCCACGGAGAAACTCCAGTACTTCCTGGTCGCCTTGCAGCTGTTCACCCTCGTGCTCTTCGGCGGAATGGCGCTCTGGAACGCGTACCACGGCAAAGGCTTCGATTTTCACCCGGTTGAGGCGGATTGGTTCAATCCGCTGACCATCGGTGACTTCTCCACAGTCGCAGCTGGCATCTCCCTGTCGATCTTCATGTTCTGGGGCTGGGATGTCACCCTGACCATGAACGAGGAGACGAAGGATCCGGAGAAGACCCCGGGCCGCGCGGCCACGCTCACCGTGCTCGTGGTCATCACCGTCTATGTCCTCACCGCTGTCGCGGTCGTGGCGTGGGCAGGCACCGGCGACACCGGCTTGGGCGCCGGCAACCCGGAGAACCAAGAATCGATCTTCGCCGCACTGGCGAGCCCGGTCATGGGACCGTGGGCGATTCTGATGTCGATTTCGGTGCTGGCGAGTTCATTCGCCTCCCTGCAGTCGACGATGGTCGGTCCTGCCCGCACCCTGCTGGCGATGGGCTTCTACAAGGCGCTGCCGCCGATTTTCGCGCAGATTAGCCCGAAATTTCACACCCCGGCAGTGGCTACTGCTGCCTCCGCTATCGCGGCGGGCGGGTTCTACACCGTGACCCGAATCGCGTCGGAAAATGCACTGTGGGACACGATCACTGCCTTGGGTCTGATGATCTGCTTTTACTACGGCATCACCGCGTTTGCCTGTGTGTGGTTCTTCCGCAAGGAGATCACGGATTCGGTGCGCGGCTTCATCTTCCGCTTCTTGCTGCCGTTGATCGGCGGCACGATGCTTCTGGCGATGTTCTTCGTCACCGCATTCGACTCGATCGATCCGTCCTACGGCTCCGGCTCCTCGATCTTTGGCGTGGGAACCGTGTTCGTGCTCGGTATGGGCATCCTCCTGCTTGGCGCCGTGCTCATGCTGTTCACACGCCTGCGGCACCCGGCGTTCTTCCGCAACGAGACCCTGCCGCGGACCACGGCTGAAGACGATGATCAAGGCGAGATGTTGACCATCTAGGCAGCGCACAAGGCACATCTGATTCACAGGGCGCCTCCCTACACTGGGCCGCACAAAAGAACACAGAAAACGAACACAGACAACGAAAGCTCTACGAATTAAGGAGAAACATGGCTGAGAAAGATATGTCCTACCGGGTAGAAAACCCGGCCACCGGCGAGGTCATCACGACCTTCCCCACCGCTACCGACGATGAGATCCAGGAGGTTCTCGCCGCCTCGGAAAAGGGCTTTAAAGAATGGTCCGCCCTCGACATTGCTGAGCGTAAGAAGTACGTGCTGCGCATCGCCGAGCTTTTCGACGAGCGCCAGGACGAGCTCGTGGAGATCATCGGCCGCGAAATGGGCAAGTCGCGCCCCCACGCCATTGACGAGGTGGAGCTGTCCGCCAATATCTTCCGCTACTACGCGAATAACGGCGAAGAGTTCGCCGCTGACCGGAAGATCGAGAGCTTCAACGGCGGCACTGCTGTGATCCGTCACCTCCCCCTCGGTGCCCTGGTGGGCATCATGCCGTGGAACTTCCCCTACTACCAGGTCGCACGTTTCGCCGCGCCGAACCTGATGAACGGAAACTCCATCATTCTCAAGCACGCTGAGATTTGTCCGGAGTCCTCCGCCGCGATCCAGAAGATCGTCGAGGATGCTGGTGTCCCCGCGGGCGTGTACCAGAACGTGTACGCCTCCCACGATCAGATCACCACGATGATCGAGGATCCTCGCGTTCAGGGCGTCTCTCTGACCGGTTCCGAGCGCGCCGGCGCCGCTGTCGGCGCGACGGCGGGCAAGAACCTGAAGAAGGCAGTCTTGGAGCTCGGCGGCAACGACCCCTACGTGCTGCTGGACACCGACGACGTGAAGGCCGCTGCTGAGCTGGCGTGGGAGACCCGCATCTACAACATGGGCCAGGTCTGCAACGGCAATAAGCGCATGATCGTCATGGACGACATCTACGACGAGTTCGTCGACGAGCTGGTCAAGCTGGCCGAGCAAGCGAAGCCCGGCACGCCTGAGGAAGCTGGCGAGAACGGCATCTACTCCCCGCTGTCCTCCCGCGACGCCGCCGAGCGTCTCGACGAGCAGGTCACCCGCGCCGTCAAGGAAGGCGCAACGCTTCGCGCCGGTGGCGGCCTCGGTGACAACGCCTACTATGCCCCGGCTGTGATCACCGACTTGGGCAAGGACAACTCGGTGTACAGCGAAGAGCTCTTCGGCCCGATCGCCCTCGTCTTCAAGGTTTCCTCCGACGAGGAAGCTCTCGATCTGGCCAACGACACCCAGTACGGCCTCGGCGGCGCCGTCTTCTCCCAGGACACGGAGCGCGCACGCGCAATCGCCCGCCAGATCAACTCCGGCATGGCTAACGTGAACACCCCCGCAGGAGAGGGCGAAGAGATCCCGTTCGGCGGTGTGAAGCGCTCCGGCTTCGGTCGCGAGCTCGGACCGCTGGGCATGGACGAATTCGTCAACAAGCAGCTGTACTTCGAAGAGGACTAAGCAGCCCGCCCTCATCACCACTGCCACTGCACCTTTGTCTCTGCCGCTGTCGCGGAAACTGGAGACGAAGGGGCAGTTTTCGATGTCATTAAAGATAATTAGAGTCCCATAAGTGGCGTCTATTAGTAGTGCGTTTCGTTACAATCGGTGTTTATGGAATTCAGACTCAAGCCCGCCACCGAATCGGACCGCACCTACATCCGTCGCCTGTACTACTTGGCAGATGTGTTCGGAGACGAGTCCAAGCGACTCAGCAGCGGCCAGGAGAAGGTCAAGGCCTTTGTCGACGATTGGTCGCCCGAGAAAGACGGTGGCTGGATCGCCCACGACCAGGACCAGACCCCGGCCGGCGGCATCTGGCTGCGCTACTGGGAAAATGGCGACAAGACCAGCAAGGCCAACCTGGGCCCGGACGTGCCGGAGCTGATCCTCGCTGTGGAGGAGCGCTCCCACGGCTACGGCCTCAGTGCCGTGCTACTGCACTCCGTGTGCGAGCTTGCCATCGACCAGGGCGCGAAGCGCATCGCGCTCGAGGTCATGCCTGAAAACAAGCGTGCGCGCTACGTGTACGACAAGTTCGGCTTCATCCCTACCAAGGAAAACCCGAACGTGATGTACCGCGACTTGGTCTAAGTTCTCACCATCACCGATATTCCGCCGTGCGCCCGCTTTCGGGCCGCGGCGGTTTTCGTATTGCACGCGTTGCACGCGGCTGCCCCCCTAACCGCGGGGTGCGCGACGGGGAGAAATCCACGTTCTGCGTGTGACGGCTGCGACCAAACGGGCCTTATCCAGAGCGAAACCCCCCGGGTCGGGGGTGAAGGTCGTGGCATTTCTGCAGGATTGTTCACTAAAAGTTCACTGAATCCCGGTTTCAAGGCACGCGTTATTTAAGATTGGGGAAACCTCCTATCTGAAAGGTCTACGCATGAAACTTCACGCAACCCGTCGTCGGACTGGCGCAGCGCTGTGCGCAATCGCACTGTCCGCTACTACTCTCGCAGCATGCTCCAGCGATTCCTCCGGCTCCAACGGCGGCTCGGAAGGCGCCGGCGAGCGAGGACCCATCACCTTCGCCATGGGCCGCAATGACACGGACAAGCTGACCCCGATCATCGACGCGTGGAATGCGGAGCACCCGGACGAGCAGGTGACTCTGAAGGAGCTCGCCGGTGAGGCCGACGACCAGCGCGACACCCTCGTGCAGTCGCTTCAGGCAGGCAACTCCGACTACGACGTGATGGCGCTCGATGTCGTGTGGACCGCTGACTTCGCGGCAAACCAGTGGCTCGAGCCGCTCGAGGGCGACTTCGAGGTAGACACCTCCAAGCTCCTGCAGTCCACCGTCGAGTCCGCGACCTACAACGACACCCTCTACGCGCTGCCGCAGAACACCAACGGCCAGCTACTCTTCCGCAACGTGGACAAGGTCGACTCCAAGCCGGACACCTTCGCCGACATCAAGTCCGCCTGCGAGGCTGTCGAGGGCGACTGCCTGACCACCCAGCTGAAGCAGTACGAGGGCCTCACCGTGAACGCTCTCGGCTTCATCAACGGCTGGGGCGGCACCGTGATCGACGACAATGGTGAGCCGACCGTCGAGTCTGACGAGGCCAAGGCTGGCCTGCAGGCACTGGTCGACGCGTACAAGGACGGCACCATCGCCAAGGGCTCCACCGCCGCCACCGAGGAGGAGACCAACCTGGCCTTCACCGAGGGCCAGACCGCCTTCGCCATCAACTGGCCGTACATGTTCGCCAACGCGCAGGAGAAGGGCCTGAACTTCGAAGTCCAGCCGCTCGTCGGTGAATCCGGAGTCGGCGTGTCCACGCTCGGCGGCTACAACAACGGCATCAACGTGAACTCCAAGCACAAGGCGACCGCTAAGGACTTCATCGAGTTCATCATCAGCGAGGAGAACCAGCTCTCCTTTGCCAAGGCATCCTTCCCGCCGGTGCTCGCGTCCATCTACGACAACGAGGAGCTGATCAAGGAGCAGCCGTACCTGCCGGCTCTCAAGGAATCCCTCGAGAACGCGAAGCCGCGTCCGGTTTCCCCGTTCTACCCGGCGATCTCCAAGGCTATCCAGGACAACGCCTATGCGGCACTGACCGCCGATAAGAGCGTCGACGACGCCACCAAGGATATGTCCGCCGCGATCAAGCAAGCCGCCCAGTAAAACGGCGGGCGCAACAGTTTAAAATCAGTCTGCAGATTCGGTCCAGCTTTAACGGACCGAAGCTGCAGACTCTGTTTGTTTCAGGGCCTGCACCATGCGCGAAGCGCGCATCTTTGCGCGTGCTGGTTGTTAAGGAGAGATCATGAGTACCGTCGTCAAGCGGCGCGGAGCTGCGGAAAACGCGGAACCCGCCGAAAAGAACACGCGCTCCCGCAGCGATGCGGGCAAAGCGTGGGGCCTGGTCACCCCGGCGCTGATCGTCCTGGCCGTGGTCATTGGCTACCCGATCCTGCGCGCCATCTGGCTGTCGTTCCAAGCCAACCGCCATCTCGACCCGTCCACCGGCGTCTTCGTCGACGGCGGTTTCGCTGGCCTGGACAACTACCTGTACTGGATTCAGAACCGATGCATGAGCCCGTCGGGGACCGTCGGTGAATGCCCGCCCGGCGTGCTGGCCACGGACTTCTGGCCGGCGCTGGGCATCACGCTGTTCTTCACTGTGGTGACCGTGGCGCTGGAGGCCGTGCTGGGCATGATCATGGCGCTGATCATGAACCACCCGTCGCGCGTGCGGGCGCTGATCCGCGCTGCCGTGCTCATCCCGTGGGCGATTCCGACTGCGGTGACGGCGAAGCTCTGGCAGTTCATGTTCGCGCCCAACGGGATCGTGAACTCGCTGCTCGGCCAGTCCATCGCGTGGACGACGGACCCGTGGGCAGCGCGTATCGCAGTGATCATCGCCGATGTGTGGAAGACGACGCCGTTCGTGGCGCTGCTCATCCTCGCGGGCCTGCAGATGATCCCGAAGGATGTCTACGAAGCCGCGCGTGTCGACGGCGCGTCGGCGTGGCAGACCTTCACCCGCATCACGCTGCCGCTGGTGCGCCCGACGCTGATGGTCGCGATCCTCTTCCGCACCCTCGACGCGCTGCGCATGTACGACCTGCCGGTGATCATGATCTCCGGGTCCTCGAACTCGCCTACCGCCACCATCTCCCAGCTGGTGGTCGAAGACATGCGCCAAAACAACTTCAACTCCGCCTCCGCGCTGTCCACATTGATCTTCCTTCTCATCTTCACCGTCGCGTTCCTCATGGTGCGCTTCGGCGGCGCCGATGTCGGCGGCAATCAGACCCGCACGCGGCGGGAGAAACGCGAAGCGAAACGGCAAGCAAAACGGGAAGCGAAAAAGCAGCGGGGCGTGAATTCCGCTGTCGATGATTCTGCGGCAGCCGATGTTGATGCGGCTGCGGCTGCGGCGACGAGCACGGAGGCAACGCGATGAAGAAGAATTTCGGCAATATCGGCCACAAGATCGGCGTGGCCTTCATCCTCGTGTGGGGTCTGGCCCCGTTCTACTGGATGCTGATCACCGCTCTGCGCGACAAGAAGCACACCTTCGACACCACTCCGTGGCCGACGCACGTCACGCTGGAAAATTTCCGCGACGCGCTCGCGACCGACAAGGGCAACGACTTCCTCGGCGCGATCATGAACTCGCTGATCATCTCGTTGATCACCACAGCGCTCGCCGTTGTTGTCGGCGTGTTCACCGGCTATGCGCTGGCGCGTCTGAACTTCCGCGGCAAGGGCATCGTCACCGGCATCATTCTCGCCGCGTCGATGTTCCCTGGCATCGCCCTGGTCACCCCGCTGTTCCAGCTCTTTGGCGACATCGGGTGGATCGGCACCTACCGCGCCATGATCATTCCGAATATCTCGTTCGCGCTGCCGCTGACGGTGTACACGCTCATCTCGTTCTTCCGCCAGTTGCCGTGGGAGCTCGAGGAAGCAGCGCGTGTCGACGGCGCCACCCGCGGCCAGGCCTTCCGCCTCGTGCTGCTGCCCCTGGCGGTGCCGGGTATTTTCACCACGGCGATCATCGCGTTCATCGCCACGTGGAATGAGTTCATGCTCGCCCGCCAGCTGTCCACCAACGCCACCGAGCCGGTCACCGTGGCGATCGCCCGCTTCTCCGGTCCGAATGCTTTCGAGTACCCGTACGCGGCGATCATGGCCGCCGGCTCCCTGGTCACCATCCCGCTGATCCTGATGGTGCTGGCTTTCCAGCGCCGCATCGTCTCCGGTCTGACCGCCGGCGGCGTGAAGGGATAAGTGGCCTGCCCCACTTTTGTGGCGTTGAACTGGTACTGACAGCTAGGCTGAGCCTGAAGACTGAAAGGGAATGCCAATGGCAGACAGAGAACTCAATAATGGACTTAATGTCCGTGACACTGAATCCGACGAGCTGACGCGGCCGAACCGCAAGCCGTGGATCATCGCCCTTGCCGTCATCGCCGCGCTCGTGTTGCTCATCGCCGCGCTCAGCCCGACGATTCGCGGGGCCTTCAGTGGCGGCGGGGACGAGGCGGAAGGGACACACAACGAGGTGGACGTCCACTTCCTCGGCATGATGGTCCCCCACCACCAGCAGGCCATCGATATGTCCGACGTGCTGCTTGAATCCGATGTCGACGACGAGGAGGTCCGCGATTTGGCTCAGCGCATCAAGGACGGCCAGGAGCGCGAGAACGAGCAGATGCGCGCCTGGGCCGAAGAGTGGGGCATCCAGGACGACATGGAGATGCACTCGAACCACATTGCGAACGGCATGTTCCAGCCGGAGGAGCTCGAAGAATTCGCCTCGCTGGAGGGAGACGAGTTGCGCACCACCTTCCTGGAGATGATGCACTACCACCACGAGCACGTCATCCCCATGACGCAGGACCAAATCGACAACGGCGGCTACGCCCCGCTGCGCGACATGGCGCAGGAGATGGTCGACGTCCAGACCGCGGAGATGAAGGAGATGGAAGAGCTGCTCAAGTAGAGTTCGCTCCTCTTCCCCTTCCCCCCAAGTCGGCTCCCCGGAGAGGCGAAATAGTTCCCGGCTTCAAGGCTCACCCGTGAACTATTTTGCAGGCCCGCCCGCTACGGGCGTTGAGTCCCACTCCTGACATATTTCACAAAATTTGTCAGGGTCGATTTCTAACCAGGCACGATGCCGGTCGCTGACAGATTCCGCTGCAATCTGTCAACCGCGATCCACCTTCAACCATCACCTATCCCGACTTTCAGCAGCGCAAACCCCTTGACCCCCGACGGACACTGTCATAGTCTCGACGAGGAACTGTCCCCGTAGGAAGGAATAGGCCGTGCTCAAATTCCGTGTTTCCGCCTAACACGAAACAGAAAGTTGAATGAGCATGCCTATTTCCCTGAATAACGTCTCCCTCGAGTGGCCTAACGGAACCCTCTGCTTCTCGGACTTAAATGCCATATTTTCAAGTCACCTGACCGGCCTGATCGGCGATAACGGTTCCGGAAAAACGAGTCTGATCAGGGTCATCCTCGGCGAGCTACAACCGAGCACTGGTTCGGTCGAACGCCCGTCGAAAATCGCTTACCTGCCTCAGGATCTTGGACTGCAACCGGACACTACGGTTTCAGACGTCTTTGGGATCACCGGAATCATCGAGGCAATCAACGCCATCGAAGGTGGCCAGTTCAATCCCGAGTTGTTCGAGCTCATCGGTGACCGGTGGGATGCTGCCGAAGAGACTCGGGCTGTGTTGTCAGCTCATGGCCTCGAGCTCAACCTGGATAGGCCGCTATTTACCCTGTCCGGTGGAGAGGCTGTTCGTGTTGCACTAGCTGCGCTCATGGCTGACAACCCCGATTTCATTGTCATGGACGAGCCCACGAACAACCTCGATGTGGAAGCGAAAGCCCAGCTGATCCGCTCTCTTTCCAAATCGACTGTTCCTGCGATTGTGGTGAGCCACGATCGCGACTTGTTGGATTCCGTGGACGAGATTGCAGAACTTCACGACGGGAAGCTACGACTTTTCCCCGGTAACTACTCCGCCTACCGTGAAGCTCTGGCCAATGAACAGGATGCAGCGATGCGGGAGGTGCGGGAAAAGAAGACGATTCACAGTAGGCAGGTTCGAGAGCGTGAGGCGATGCAAACACGCATTGCTCGGGACGCTCGTCGCGGAAGGAAGTTCGCTGCTAACAATCGTAAACCTGGCATGGCGATGGGGCTGGACAAGGATCGGTCTGAGAAGACTGCTGCTCGGCGTGGTGCGGCTCATGCCGAGTCTGTGGAGTCGTCTCTCGCTGAGTATCGTCACGCGCAAGACAAGGTCCGCGACGATCAACAAGTGTACATTGAGCTTCCCGGTACGGCGCTTCCGAACGGAACCCGCGTTGTGGAAATCCCAGAACTCACTGTTGTAGGCCCCGAGCGTGTCCGGATCACTGGACCGAACGGCAGCGGAAAGACGACCCTGCTCAATTCTGTTGCAGACGGAGGCGCGGGGTACGTGATTGGGAATGTGGGGTACCTCCGGCAGCGCATTGTTCTTGACCGCAACCGGTCAGTTTTGGAGTTGGTCTCGGAGGCCAACGCGTCTGCTGATCCGCAGTATATTCGGGACCAACTCGCGCAATTGTTGTTTCAGAATGAGACTGTGCACGCGCCTATCGGAACGCTTTCGGGTGGTGAGCGTTTCCGCGTTGAGTTTGCCCGTGTTCTTCTTTCGTCGCCTGCTCCGCAGCTTTTGCTTCTCGACGAGCCCACCAACAACATCGATATCTCAACCGTGAACTGGCTTGTCTCCGCTCTTGAGAGTTATGCAGGTGCGCTTCTTCTCGTCAGCCACGACGAAGACTTCTGTGAGCGTATGAACCTTGACAGGGAAGTTTCCATCGATGATTTGACCTGATGTTATGGGCCTCTTCCCGAAAATAGTTCCCGACCAGGGAACTATTTGGGGTATTCGACCCCTTCTCGCCGACATTCCCCCCTACACAGCACAAAGCCGCTAGGTTCCGCCCCAGTAGTTGGGACGGCGCCTAGCGGCTTTTTCTGTGCGCTACGCTGCCATGGCCCTTAGCGGATCACGGCGACGAGGTCGCCGCCTTCGACCTTGGTGGCCTGGGTGAAGGCGATGTGCTCGACCACGCCGTCCTTCGGGGCGGAGATGGAGGCTTCCATCTTCATTGCCTCGATGGACGCAACTTGGTCACCGGCGGAGACGGTGTCGCCTTCCTTCACTGTCACGGTGACCACACCGGCGAACGGCGCGGCGACGTGGTTCGGATTGGACGCGTCAGCCTTCTCCACCTCGGCGACGGAGGACTCGGCGTTCTCATCGCGCACCATGACCGGGCGGATCTGGCCGTTGACGTTGATGATCACGCGGCGCATGCCCTTCTCATCCGGCTCGCCCACGGCGTCGAGGCGGACCACCAGCGGGGTCAGCTGCTTTTCCAGATCGCCAAACCAGATCATGGTCTCCTCGCCCTCTTGGAGGCCGTAGAAGAATGTCTTGTCGCCGAGCTGATCGGTGAAGCCGTAGGTGCGGCGGTGCTCCAGGAACTCGGCGTACTGCTTCGGGAACAGCAGCTTGTCCAACCCCGCGCGGCGGACGCGGTGGCTATCGGACTCGAGGTCCTGCGCCAGGTCGTCCGGCACCTCAGTGAGCTTTGGAGTCTCCTTGCGGCCGCCGAGAGCGCGGTCGCGCAGCTCCGGCCAACCGCCCGGAGGAGTGCCCAGCTCGCCGCGGAGGAAGCCGATGACGGAATCCGGAATATCGAATTTCTGCGGGTCCTTCGCGAACTCTTCCGGGTCCACGCCTGCACCGACGAGGTGCAGCGCCAGGTCGCCAACGACCTTGGAGGACGGAGTCACCTTGGTCGGGCGGCCGAGCATCTCGTTCACCGCGGCGTAGTAATCCTCGATGAGCTCGAAGCGGTCGCCCAGGCCGAGCGCCACTGCCTGCGTGCGCAGGTTGGACAGCTGGCCGCCGGGGATCTCGTGGCGGTACACGCGGCCGGTGGGGCCCGGGATGCCGGACTCGAACGGGGCGTAGAGCTGGCGCACGCCCTCCCAGTACGGCTCGAGGTTGCTCACGGCCTCCAGCGACAGGCCGGTATCGCGCTCGGTATTGGCGAAGGCGGCGACCAGAGCGGACATCGACGGCTGCGAGGTGGTGCCAGCCAGCGGCGCGGACGCCACATCCACCACGTCGGCACCGGCATTGGCGGCGGCGAGGTACGTGGCCAGCTGGCCGCCGGCGGTGTCGTGGGTGTGCACGTGCACCGGCAGGTCGAAGCGCTCGCGCAGGGCGGAGACAAGCTTCGCGGCCGCCGCCGGGCGCATCAGGCCGGCCATGTCCTTGATAGCCAGAACGTGCGCACCGGTTTCCACGATCTCTTCTGCCAGGCGCAGGTAGTAATCGAGGGTGTACAGGTCCTCGTTCGGGTCCATCAGGTTGCCCGAGTACGCCATGGCGACCTCGGCCACAGTGGTCTGGGTGTCCAGCACAGCGTCGATGGCGGGGCGCATCTGGGAAACGTCGTTAAGCGCGTCGAAGATGCGGAAGATGTCCACGCCGGTGGATGCTGCTTCCTTCACGAATGCTTTGGTCACGGAATCCGGGTACGGCGTGTAGCCGACGGTGTTGCGGCCGCGCAGCAGCATCTGGATATTCATGTTCGGCATCGCGTCGCGCAGCTCCTCAAGGCGCGTCCATGGCGATTCGTGGAGGAAGCGCATGGCCACGTCGTAGGTCGCACCGCCCCACGCCTCGACGGAGGTGAGCTCTGGGGTGAGGTGGCCGACGTGCTTGGCCGCGGCAACCAGCGTGTTCGTGCGCACGCGGGTGGCCAACAGCGACTGGTGCGCATCGCGGAAGGAGGTGTCGGTGACGCCGAGCGCGGTCTGGCCGCGCAGCTTCTCCGCCCACTTCTGCGGGCCGAGCTCGCGCAGCTCGTCGCGCGCGCCGCGCGGGGTGGACTCGTAGTTCAGTTCCGGCAGCTTCTCGCTCGGACGGATATTCGTCGGGCGCGGGCCGTTCGGCTTATTCACCGTCGTCCACGCCAGGTATTCGAGGATGCGGCCGGCCTCGTCCGGGGCCGCGGGTGCCTCGAGCAGGTGCGGGTGGTCCTCGATGAAGCTGGTGGCGATGCGCTTGTTGATGAAGTCCGGCTCGCTCAAAAGCGCGCGGAGGAAGCCGATATTGGTGGACACGCCGTTGACGGAGAACTCGTTGAGCGCACGGCGGGCGCGCGCCACAGCGGTCTCGAAATCTTTGCCGCGGCAGGTCATCTTGACCAGCAGGGAGTCGAAATTCGGGGTGATCTCGCCGCCAACGGAGATACTGCCGTCCAGGCGCACGCCGGCACCGCCCGGGGAGCGGTAGCCGGTGATCACGCCGGAATCCGGACGGAAGCCGTTATTCGGGTCCTCCGTGGTGATGCGGCACTGCAGCGCGGCGCCCGTCAGCGTGATCTCGTCCTGGCGCAGGCCCAGCTCCTCCAGGGACGCGCCCGCAGCAATGTGCATCTGGGATTTCACGATATCCACGCCGGTGACTTCCTCGGTCACCGTGTGCTCGACCTGCACGCGCGGGTTCATCTCGATGAAGACGTGGTTGCCGTGCTCGTCCACTAGGAACTCTACGGTGCCAGCGCCCTGGTAGTTGATGTGGCGGCAGAAATTCACCGCATCCTGGCAGATCCGCTCGCGCTGCTCGTTGGTGATGTGCTGCGCGGGAGCGATCTCCACGACCTTCTGGTGGCGGCGCTGCACGGAGCAGTCACGCTCAAAGAGGTGGATGACGTCGCCGGAGGCATCGCCCAGGATCTGCACCTCGATGTGCTGCGGGTTGATCACGGCGCGCTCGAGGTAGACATTCGCATCGCCGAACGCGGCTTCAGCTTCGCGGGATGCTTCCGCAGCCAGCGTGGCCAGGTTTTCCGGCTTATCGACGAAGCGCATGCCCCTTCCGCCGCCACCCGACACAGCTTTGACGAAGACGGGGAACTCGAAATCATCCGCCCAGCCGACCAGTTCGTCGATATCGGTGGTGGCCTCGGAGTCCTTGAGCACCGGCAGGCCCGCCTCTTCCGCTGCGCGAACTGCGGCGGCCTTATCGCCGGTCAGATCCAGCGTCTCGGCGGTCGGGCCGATGAAGGTGATGCCGCGTTCTTTGCAGGCGCGAGCAAGGTCAGCGCGCTCGGAGAGGAAGCCGTAGCCCGGGTAGACCGCATCCGCCCCGGTCTTTTCCGCGGCGCGGATGATCTCGTCGATGGACAGGTAGGCGCGGACCGGCTGGCCCTCCTCGCCGATCTGAACTGCCTCATCCGCAAACGGACGATGGAAGGAGTGGCGGTCCTCGCGCGGGTAGACAGCGACGGTCTTGGCGCCCGTCTCGAAGGCCGCGCGGAAAGCGCGCACTGCGATCTCGCCGCGGTTAGCGACGAGGATCTTGTTGAATGTGGGCAGGTGCGCCGCTTCGGTTCCGGCCGTGTGGTCAGGACCAGTCATGGATTTCTCCCCTGAATCAGATAGGTGCAGTACACCCATCGATCTTAAAGGCTGCGCACCCCACAAGCCCTGTGACCTCGACTACTCTCCCTCCGCCCTGCCCTACGGTGAATCAGCTATGGGGATCCAGTTATGTGGATCCAGCTTCCTTTATGCCCCCGGCACGTGGCGCTCGGCCGGCCCGTTGTAAGCGGCCAGAGGACGGATAATGGTGTTGTTCTCGAACTGCTCGATAATGTGCGCGGTCCAGCCGGTGATCCTCGCCATGACGAACAGCGGGGTGAAGAACTCGATATCGAAACCGAGAATGTAATACGCCGGGCCCGCCGGGAAATCCAGGTTGGGCATGATGTTGATCGAGGTGTTCTCGTACATCGTCTTCGCCATGATGTTGTACATCTCCACCCACTTCGCACCGTCTTTTTCCGGGTGCTCGGAAGCGAGCTTCTTGAAGGCTTCTTCCATCGTGGGCACGCGCGAATCGCCCTTCTTGTACACGCGGTGGCCGAACCCCATGACCAGCTCTTTATTCTTCAGTTTGTTCAGGGTCCACTCTTCGGTCTTCGCCGGGTCGCCGATGGCGACCATGTTGTGCATGACGAATTCGTTGGCGCCGCCGTGCAGCGGCCCTTTCAGCGCACCGATCGCACCGGTGACCGCCGACCACGTGTCGGACTGCGTCGAGGTGATCACGCGGGCAGTGAATGTCGAGGCATTGAAAGAGTGCTCCGCATAAAGGATCATCGACTTCTCAAAGGCCTCGATATCCGAAGGGATCGTCGCCGGCGACCCTTCCCCATCACCGAAAACCATCCAAAGGAAATTCTCCGCATACCCCTTGCTCGTGTCCGGCTCGATATAGCCTTCCCCGCGCCGGCGGCGGATATCCAGGGCGACGATGGTGGGCAGCTTGGTCAACAGCGTCAGCGCGATATCGCGGATGTGGTCGGAATCCGGGGTGAATTTCTCCGGGTCGCGCGTGCCCAGAAATGACACCGCTGTGCGCAGCACATCCATTGGGTGGCAGTCTTTCGGCATCGCCTCAATCACGCCGATGAGCTCTTCGTCGAGCCCGCGGCGGCTTCGCGCCACGTCGTAGAATTCCTGCAGCTCTTCCTCGTTCGGCAGTTCCCCGTTCCACAGCAGCATGGCCACTTCCTCGAAGCTGACGTTATTGGCCAGCTCGTGCACTGGGTAGCCGCGGTACAGTAGCGAATTCGTCTCCGGGTTGACCTTGGACACTTCGGTGTAATCGGCGACGACACCGCTGAGGCCCTTGCGGATTTCTGGCTGCTCCGACATAGTTTCTCTCCTCTACAAAACTTTTATTTGAGTGAAAAAGTGGGCCTGGCTGTATCCAGGCCCAGCGTGGGTGTTTAGAAAATGCCCTCCGGTGTCGCCGGCGCGGTGGCAAGCGCCTCGTCGGTCAGGCGGACATTCAACTCGTTCAGATCAGTGAGGTTTTCCAGGTTCTCCGCCGCAGCGATGAAGCGGTCCTGTTCGTCGACGCTGACCAGCCCGTCGGCAAGCGTGCGGAATTTCGCGATATAGTCCGCCCGCGCGAACGGCCGTGCGCCCAGCGGGTGCGCGTCCGCCACAGCCAGCTCATCCTCGATCACTTCCCCATCGCTAAACGTGATCACTGCCTTGGCGCCGAAGGCCTTCTCATTCGGGTCCGTCGAGTGATAGCGGCGCGTCCACTCCGGATCCTCCGTGGTAGAGATCTTGTGCCACAATTCCACCGTCTCCGGGCGGCCGGCACGTTCCGGCGAGTAGGAGTCGCGGTAGTGCCAGGTGCCGTCCTCGAGCGCGACGGCGAAGATGTACATGATCGAGTGGTCGAGCGTCTCGCGCGAGGCCGTCGGATCCATCTTCTGCGGGTCATTCGCTCCGGTGCCGATGACATAGTGCGTGTGATGCGAGGTGTGCAGGACAATGGACTCGATCTCCGCCGTCTTCCGCCCGGCATCGGCGATGGTCTGCTTCATGCGCCGAGCCAGGTCGATCGGCGCCTGCGACTGGTATTCAGCGGAATGCTCCTTGGTGTAGGTATCTAAGATCGCGCGCTTTTCCTCCCCCGGCGCAGGCAACGGCACCGTGTAGGTGCGGTCCGGGCTGTGCAGCATCCACGCGATGACCCCGTCTTCGCCCTCCCAGATCGGGGCGGGCGCACCCTCACCACGCATGCAGCGGTCCACCGCCTCGATGGCCATTTTTCCGGCGAAAGCTGGGGCGTACGCCTTCCACGAAGAGATCAACCCCTTGCGTGACTGGCGCGTAGCCGTCGTGGTGTGCAGCGCTTGACCGACCGACTGATAAATCGTGTCCACATCCAGATTCAGCATGGGGCCGATGCCGGCCGCCACACTCGGCCCCAGATGCGCCACATGGTCAATCTTGAATTCGTGCAGGGAGATGCCTTTGACTAGGTTCACCTGGATCTCGTACCCGGTGGCGATGCCGCGGATCAGCGTCTTGCCGTCCAGCCCCTTATGCTGCGCGACCGCCAGCAGCGGCGGAATATTATCGCCCGGGTGCGAGTACTCCGCGGCCAGGAATGTGTCGTGGTAGTCCAGCTCACGCACGGCCGTGCCGTTCGCGAGCGCCGCCCACTCAGCAGAAAAGCGCCCATCCACGCCGAACACAGAAGCGCCATGCTTATCGACGGGATGTGCCTGCGCCATCACCCGTGCCGACGTCACCGGCCGGCGCACCACCGAGGCCACCGCGACGGCGGCATTGTCGATGATCCGGTTGATGATCATCTCTTTGGTCTCCTCCGGAACCTCCACCGGGTCCGCGGCCACCTGCGCGACCTTGTAGGCGAGGTGTTCTTCGTACGGAAACTCCTCCGCCGACCTGCGCGTGCGCACCTCGTGCTCGATCATGGACAGCAAACCTCCTGGGAATATCGCCGCGGGCATTTCATGTCACTACGGGATACCTTTGTGTCCCGCGCCACTAATTAGTATGCCGAAACAATGTGGGGCGCGGGCCGTCTTTCCCCACTTTCTACCTCGCACACCTTCCCAGCGAACCTTCGCCCCGCCGTGGAAGGCTTGGCTTTGCTTTAGTCCCAGCCGCTGTCGCGGGGACCACGGTTCAGCAGGTGGTGCCCCATGTGCGGGATCGTGAAATTCAGGTAACCGTGCTTCGGGCTGTAGACCAGCTCGCGCTTGAGCAACGCTTGCCGAGCCATGGTGAGCGACTGCGGGGTGGCGCCGAGCACGCGCGCAATCTCCGCCGTCGGCACCGCCGCCAATTCTTGCTGGGCCTGCGCCATTGCCACGAGAAATTCCTCCTGCTTCGACGGAACCGTACTCAGAGCCGGCGCGTGCACCAGCTGGCCGAGAGTATCCAGCACATCCTCGCGCACCGCGTCCACATCACCAGCTGTGATCCTTCCGCCCCGGCCAGCCCGCTCAAAGAGGTGGAATCCGATGAGCTGGATCAAAAACGGGTAGCCGCGACTCATCGCCACCGATGCGCGCAAGGCCGCTTGATCGAACTCCGCCCCACCTGCTTCTGCGGTTTGGGCGAGCACCTCTGCCGTCTGTTCCGGCGACATCGGCCCCAGGTTGGAGTGCTGTGCCCGGCGCAAAAACGTCGTGCCCGGGTGCTGCAACAGCGCTGCGATCCCCTCGGGAAGCCCCGCGGCAGCGAAGGCGATATTGCGGTTATCTCGCATCAGATCCTGCACCGCGGCGGTGAGCTCCCACATCTGATTCGACGGCGCGCTTTGGACCTCATCGACGGTAATGAGAATGCCGGAGTCGGGGCCAGCTTCGTCGGCAAGCGAATTCAGGCCCGTGATTAGTGAGGGCGCGGGGCTGTACCCGTCGTCGATCTCGCTGCGCACTCCCCCAAGCCCCGCAATATTGACGCCCGTGATTCGGCGGCGCCCCTCGGGGCGCTGGCTGAGTATCGACAGCGCGTGCGGAATCGCGGTATCCACCAGTGGTTGGACCAAGTCATGCGGCTGCGCGCGGAGCACCACCCAGCCACGGCGCTTGGCTTCGTCTTCCAGCTCATTCAGCGTGACGGTCTTGCCGATGCCGCGCGGGCCCGATAGCAACAGCGCGCGCCGCGGATCGCCGACGCCGCCGGACAGCCCGCGGCCGAACGCTTCCACGACCGCATTGCGGCCAGCGAACACGCTCGGCGAGACCCCGAATGTAGGAATGAACGGGTTACGCGATAAATTGCCCACGGCGAACCTCCTGCTCGGGTCTCGGCTTTTAGCTTTTATATAGCTTATATTCTCTATATTTTCCCGATCAGCCGCCGCAGTCTTATATAACTTATATTTCGTCCTGAACTGGCGCTTTAAGCGCTTAGTTTAGGTCCGTCTTGTGCACGAGACGGCGGGCGGCCTCGGTGATGGAACCCGACAGGGACGGGTAGACCGCCATGGAATTGGCCAGCTGCTCGACAGTGAGGTGGTTGGTCACAGCGATCGTGAGAGACAGGATCAGCTCGGAGGCGGTCGGCGCGACGATCACGCCGCCGAGCACCTGGCCGGAACCCTTGCGGGCAAAGATCTTCACAAAACCGGTCTTCAACGAACGCATTTTCGCGCGCGGGTTGGTGGCCAGGTCCAGCTTGATGATGTCGGCGGAGTACTCGCCGTTGTGGATCTGCTGCTCCGTAATGCCGACGGCTGCGATCTCCGGACGAGTGAACACAGCATTGCCGACGGTGCGGATGCGCAGCGGTTCGACGCCCTCACCGAGCGCGTGGTACATCGCGATGCGGCCCTGCATCGCGGCGACAGAGGCCAGCGGCATGAGGTCGGAGCAGTCGCCCGCGGCGTAGATTCCGGCGACATTGGTGCGGGAGACGCGGTCCACGTGAATGTGGCCGGACGGAGTGACGTCCACGCCCTGGGATTCGAGCTGCAGATCCTTCGTGTTCGGGATCGAACCGATGGACATCAGGCAGTGGGAGCCGGTGATCTCGCGCCCGTCGCTCGTGCGGACGATGACGCCCTCGCCGGTGTTCTCCACGCTGTCCACGCGCGCGTCCTTGACCAGGGTCACGTCGCGGTTGGACAGGACCTGCTCCAGCACGTCGGCCGCATCCGCGTCATCGTGCGGGAGAATGCGGTCGGAGGAACCCACCATGGTCACCTTCACGCCGAGCTCAGCGTAAGCGGAGACGAACTCCGCACCGGTCACGCCCGAGCCGACCACGACGAGGTGCGCCGGCATCTCGATCAGGTCGTACATCTGCTGCCAGTTCAGGATGCGGCGGCCGTCCGGCTTCGCCTTCGGCAGCACGCGCGGGGATGCGCCGGTGGAGATGAGCACCATGTCGCAGTCGATGGTCTCCACAGTGCCGTCTTTGAGTTCCACCTCGACGCGGTGGGTGGTGTGGCCCTCCTGCTTGGACGCGAAGCGGCCGCGGCCGTTGATCAGACGAACGCCGGCTCGCTCGACCTGGTTGCGGATATCGCGCGACTGCTCGGAGGCAAGGGCGACCACGCGGTTGTTCAGCGCCGGAACCGACAGATTCACGTCGCCGAGACCGTGCTTAAGCCCCATGGCGTCGGCGCGGCGGAGGTCGGTCTTGATATTCGTGCCCGCGATGAAGCCCTTGGACGGGACGACATCGCGCAGAATGCCGGAACCACCGACACCGAGATCCTCGACCAACGTGATGTCCGCGCCGTAAGAACTGCCGACGAGTGCTGCCTCGTAGCCGCCCGGGCCGCCGCCGATGATCACGATCTTCTTGGACACGCATGTCTCCTTTGCGCTTCGCGTCTGCACAGTTTCCGGGAGTCCACTGTAGCCGTCAGCAGCACGTGCCGCCGACCGGGCTGCCGGTGAGCGCGAAGAGAAACGCTGAACTGGGCAGAACGCCTACAGTGCAGCTGGTTCGACGAGTCCGCCTTCGTAGCGTCCGACCAGCGAGCCGAACAGGCGCACGCCGACGTCAATGCACCGTTCGTCGACGATGATGTCACCGCGGTGCAGATCGTATTTCGGGCCAGTCCCCTGCCAGCAACCCAGGCGCGCCATGGAACCGGGCACGTGCTCGAGGTACCAGGAGAAATCTTCGCCGCCACTGGACTGAGGAGCCTGCACCACCGCGTGCGGGTCGACGTTCTGGGCTGCCCCGGCAAGCGCCGCGGTGGCCACATCGTCGTTCATCACCGGCGGAACGCCCCGGGTATAGGACAATTCGTATTTGCAGCCGGTGGGGGCCACGACGGCGTCGATAAGCTCGCGCATGAGCGGTTCCAACGTGCGCCACGTCCCGATATCTTGGGTGCGGATCGTGCCGGACACGCGACCCGTTTTCGGCACGGCGTTCGCAGCGAAGCCCGCCTCGAGCTGGCCGAAAACCAGCACGGTGCCGGTGCGCGGATCCACCCGGCGCGACAACAAGCCCGGCAACTGCGTGACCAGGCTGCCAAGGGCGTAGACCACATCGGCCGTCAAATGCGGGCGGGAGGTGTGGCCGCCGGGGCCGGTGACGTCGATACGCAAAACATCCGCGGCGGACGTGATCGCGCCGGTGCGCACGCCGACCTGGCCGACACGCAATTTCGGCTCGACGTGCACGGCGTAGATGCTGGACACGCCCTTCAAGCCACCCCACTCGATGACGTCGCGCGCGCCGCCGTCCATCACTTCCTCCGCTGGCTGGAAGATGATGCGGATACCGAACGGCAGGTCGATCTCCGACAAGGCGCACGCCAACGCCAGACAGATCGTGGTGTGGACATCGTGCCCGCAGGAATGCGACATTCCCGGGGTCAGCGATGCGAACGGCAGGCCCGAGACCTCCTCGACGCGCAATGCGTCGATGTCCGCGCGGAAGCCGAGACGCTCGTCGCCCTCCGGCCCGATGTCGACGTACAGGCCCGTCTCCGGGAAGAGCTGCGGCTCAAGCCCGTGGTCTGCGAGCACGCCGGCGATGAACTGCGTCGTCTCGATCTCGGCGTGGGACAACTCCGGATGGGAATGCAGATGGCGACGCCACTCCACGACCTGATCACGGTGCTCCACCAGCCATGCGTCGATTTGGGCCGCTATTGACACGCTGCACACTCCCCTTCGCCTCAACGATGTCTGCGCGCCGGCCACGCTAGCGTCCGCGCGCATCTAGTTTCGCTCTGCGTGGAAGTGTACAACTAGACCAAGCTGTACAGATAGTTGGGGCAGAAAAATGGCCGAGATTTTTCGGACTCTACCTAACCCAGCGACGCGAAAGGCTTCGTATCGTCGGGGCCAGCTGGCCAGGCGACGGTGGTACTCAATTGCCGCCAGTGAGCCCTTTTCTTCTGCTCGACTTCCTCGTCCTGCAGGTCCTTCGCCTTCTCCATCACCCGCTCGAGCGCTTCCCAGCACAGCTCGCCGACCTCTTCCCCTACTGCCGGCAGCAGCACCGCGGGCGGAACACGCAGGGCGTACGCCAGGCGGTAGATAGTGCTCATCGTCGGATCCGACGACCGCGTCGCCCCAGAACTATTCCGCTCCAGATTCGACACCAAGCTGCGCGACAACCCCGCCATTTCAGCCAAACGCATTTGGCTGATCCCCCTCATGTCCCGCAGCATTCGCAGACGCGCCGACAGACTGTAACCGAAGCTCATCCAGTTACGCGTCGGAAAAACCTCATCCATCCCTAAGCCCCCCTTAGAATTTTTTAAGTTTTCGTTAAGGCGGAGACTAACTCAAATGTGTGAGGCGCGCCACACAAATATTTTAGAGGTGAATATTACGAGGTCCGTAGAGTCGGTCGCCCGCATCGCCCAGCCCCGGCACGATGTACGCATCCTCGTTCAACGCCGGGTCCACCGCCGCCGTGACCAAACGGAGCGGCACGTTCATCTCCGCGAGGCGATCCACGCCCGGCTGCGCGGACACGACGCAGATCACCGTGATGTCGTCCGCCCCGCGCGCGGTGAGCAGCTCGATCGCGTGGACGAGCGAACCGCCCGTGGCCAGCATCGGGTCCACCAGGTACACCGGCTGTCCCGACAGATCGTCCGGCAGCGCCTCCAGGTACGGCACCGGCTCGTGCGTCTCCTCGTCGCGCGCCAGACCGATGAAGCCGACCTGCGCGTCCGAGATCATCGACAGCGCCGGGTCCACCAGCCCCAGGCCGGCACGGATCACCGGCACGATGATCGGCGGATTCTTCAGCCGCGAGCCTTCCGCGGTCGCCACCGGGGTCGTGCACTCGTAGGTCTCCACCTCGAGGTCGCGCGACGCTTCGTACACCAGCATCGCTCCCAGGTCCGACAGGGCGGTACGGAAACCGGAATTATTCGTGCGCTCGTCGCGCAGGCGGGTCAGACGTGCTTGGGCCAGCGGGTGATCGATGATCGTAATCTCCATAGACACCCATGCTATCGCGGAATTTTTCACGCTGATGGAACCTTCGGGCGCTTCGGGCAGTCCAATAAGGCATGCACATTTTGAATTTGGATACCGCCGCCACTGAAACCGACCTCGCTTCTTTGCGCGATGACGCTGACGCACTCGCGCCAACATCTTTGCCGCCGCTGCCGACCGCGGGCCCGCTCGCCGGTCTCGCCACCGCCATCACCAACGCCGTCGCCGCCGCCAACGATCAAGCTGCGCTACTCACCGATGAAGCGCACCGCGTCGCCGACAACATGGCGGTATTCAGCAACAAGGCCTCGCTCATCGACGGCGCATCTGCCCACTCCTTCGAGGCCATCCACCCATGACCGCGACTCTGACACCACCGCCGCTGTCCCAACCCGCACCTGCGCTCGACCCCATGTCGTCCGGCCTGGGGCTCATGCCTCTGGTGGCTGCCGCCGGTTTCACTCTGGTCGAGCCTGTGCTGTGCGCCATCTTGGAATCTGCGCCTGAGCCCCTGCCGGAGATCACCATCGGCACCACGCCCGAGTTCGCTTCCGCCAATGCGCTCGCCGACCTAGTCGGCGCAGATCCCAGCCGCTTGCTCGGTGCGGTGGCCAACCTCGCGGCCGACCGCGATGAGATTGAGGCCGCTATAGGCGACGCCGCTCCTCATATCGAAAGCGCAGCCGCCGATATCGTCGAGACCGGCAAGCAGTTCCTCATTGACGCTGCACCGCTCCTCCCCGGCCTGCTTTCTGGCCCGGCCGGATTCGGTGCTGTCCTTGAGCTCACGGTCTTGGCGGGAGGGGCGCTAGCGGACGTCGATAAGCGGCTCGACGTGTTGAAAGACGACCTGGACCCGCTCATCACACGCCTGGACAACCTGGTTGCTGATGCGTTATCACGCGACCCGCTCGTCCCGTCCGCCACGGCGCAGGCCGCCGAAGCAGAACTCCGTGGCAGCTCGACACAGCCCGCCGCACTGGAGACACCCGCTCCTGCCGACGTCCCTGATAATCCCGTCCCCGCCGGCGACAGTGAAACTGGCCGCGCCGCCGCTGCCGCCGCGAAATCCATGCTGGGCACCCCATACGTGTGGGGCGGCAACGCGCCCGGCGGCTTCGACTGCTCCGGGCTGACCTCCTGGGCTTACCGCCAAGCCGGCATCGAAATCCCGCGCACCGCCGAAAACCAGGCCATCGGGCAACAAGTCAGCCACGACGAACTGCAACCCGGCGACCTCATCGTCTGGTCCGGCCACGTGGCCATGTACGCCGGCGACGGAATGATGGTTGAAGCTGGCGACCCGGTGCAGATGAACCCGGTGCGCACGACCAATATCGGCATGCCGTTCAAAGGGTTCTGGCGGCCGACGGCCTAGCTCGAATAATTGGACATGGATTTAGTAATGTGAATGCCCATGAATACGCGCGCGATTCTCCCGGTGAAGATCTCGTTGACGGAGGGCGATTTCTACACGCTCTGGGCCCCCACGTGGCACCAAGGCGGATCCGAATGGCAAGCCTTCCTCGGCGACGCCGACGATGTCCTCGTCTTTAACAGCCCCGAGGCACTCCTCGTCTACCTCGAGGACCACAATGACCACGACCTCGTCGACCACCCCAAGTGGTCCGCCTTCCAGGCCGGCGGCGACGATCGCGTCGTGCCCCGCGACAAGAACACCTACGACATCATCGGCCTGCCGTCTTACCTGGCCGGCCGCCCGAGCCACGAGAATGTCTCCGCTGTCTCCCGCATTTTCCAGCTCTCCCGGTCGCTCGCCGAAGTGGCCAACGCGCAGGACGCTTCCATCTTCTTCGCGTCCCACTCCATTTTGGGCAATGTCCACCGCGGCCACGAGCACTACGCCGGCCCGACCGGCCTCGGTGAATGGTCTGGCGTCGGCCGCGCCGTCCTGACCAACTGGGAAAATGTCGTCTCCTCCCTTGATGACGCTGTCCGCGTCATCGCCGATGACGAGCTCGACGCCACCCGCGTGTCCGACGCCGGCGAATCCATCGCCGCAGCCACCGCCGCCCGCGAAGAGCAGCGCGCCCAGGCCGAAAAGGACGCCGAGGAAGCCCGCGCCGCCGCCGACCCCTACGATTCGTCCGCCTGGGCCGATGCTGGCATCGACCCCGTCAAGATGACTGTCCAGGGCAAGGGCGTGTACACCCTGCGCACCTACATCGGCGACTCCCCTGTCTTCCTGGGCAAATTCGGGGAAATCTTCACCTTCCCCACGACCAAACACCTGCTGCGCTGGATCGTGGACAACGACGACCACGATCTTGCCCGCGTGAGCACCTGGTCCGACCTGCAGAACCTCGCCAACGCCGGCGAACTCGAGGTCACCGTCCACCCGGACAACTCCTACTCGCTGAACGGCATCGCCTCCGACATCGAGAAGGGCGTCGATTCCGTCGACACCCAGCAGATGTCCAAGGCCTACGAGCTCATGGCCGACGCAGCCGACTGGGCCGACGACGACTCGCTCAACTCCTACCTGCTCGCCAACCCCCGCATGCAGGACTACCTCGCCTACATGATGGGCTCCACCGAAGCCGCCGGCTACGTCCCCTCCGCCCCCTTCACCGACAAAGCCGAAGGCTGGCGCGAACTCGAAGACCTGCTAGTGAAGCGCTTCTCGAAGTTCTAGGGCCGCCGGGCCGCCGGGCCAAAACCTGCAGGGCCACCGGTCCAAAACCTAGATGTTAACCCCAAAACTTAGTTTCCCCAGGTCGCTGAGAACGGGCCTCAAACGCCCACCTGGGATAACTAAGTTTTGGGGTTAACAACTAGAGTGGGGGTTAACATCTGGGGTTAACAACTAGAGCCACCCCTCACCACTGCGGACCCCGGAACTACCCGACCGCGGTGCCGAACAGCGATCCGACGGCGAAGGTCGCAGCGAGCGCCAACCCGCCGCCAATGACCAGTCGGAAGACGGCCCGGCCCGGCTTCGCGCCGCCGAGTTTGGCGGAGATCGCGCCGGTGACTGCCAGGGCGATCAGGGTGGCGACAACGCAGACGGCCACGCGGGTGGTGGCGCCGCCGCCGAGCATGATCGCACCGAGTGGCAGCAACGCGCCGACGAAGAACGACAGGAACGAGGCGATCGCAGCAGACCACGGACTGACGAGGTCGTCCTGGTCGAGGCCGTAGTGGACCTCCAAGTGGGCGGCGAGCGGATCGGATTCGGTGCGCTCACGGGCCACGGCAAGGGCAGTCTCCGGGGAGAGTCCGTCGTTCTTGTACGCCTGGACCAAGTGGCGGAACTCCGCCTCGGGGTCTTCTGCCTGCAGCTTCTTCTCGGAGTCGACGGCGGCCTTCTCTGCGTCGCGTTGGGAGGAGACGGAGACATACTCACCTAGCGCCATGGAGATCGCACCACCGACGAGCGCCGCCAGACCGGCGGTGAAAATCTCGCGGGTGCTGTCCGTCGCACCGGCAACACCGACCACGACGGCGGCGGTGGACACGATGCCGTCGTTCGCCCCCAGCACGGCGGCGCGGAGACGGTTCAGCTTCTCCCCCATGCCGTGGGTTTCCACCTCGACTTCGGGGACATCCTCCTGTTCGAGGTAGCCAATATCAGTACCTGCAGGCAGCAGGGTATCGGCGGTCGCTGCGGCAGGAATACTTTCCTTTTCACTCATATTGTTAGTTCTACGCGGACACCAACCAGCGTCGCAAGCAAGTTAGCACTAACTTACCGCAGGTGAGAGGCCATTTTTGAGGTGAGGCTACGCTTGCTCGGCGCGGATACGTGCCGGAGAATTCAGCGGGTCATAAGTCCCCTACCCCGATCATGGTCCTAGACTTACCGCTCGATGAAGAAGAAGCTGTCTATCGCGTTAGCTGCAGCCATCGTCCCCGCCGCTATCGCACCGGTCGTCCCACTTATTGTGCCTGCTGCCGTGGCGCAGGAAGCAGAAACCAGCACCGCGGCACCCGAAGAGCCCGGAGCTGACACCCCGGCGGACCCTGAAAACGAGGCAGGGGCAGACGCCCAGGCCGAGGCCACGGATGAGGATGCGCCGCACTACCCGGATCCGCGCGAGAAAGCCCCGAACACGGACAATTGCCCGAACGCGACGCTGCCGCCGGAGCCGGTGAGCACGTCGGAACGCGTCGCGCCCGGTTCCCCCACCCCGACGCCGCTGCCGGTCGAGTACGACGGCCCGTGCGGTGTCATCGCGCCGGACGGTTTCAAGGTCAGCGAGAAGGTCTTGGCCACGTCGTGGCTGGTCGCAGACGCTGACACGGGCGATGTGATCGCGATGAAGGACCCGCACGGGCGCTACCGCCCGGCGTCGATCATCAAGGTGCTGCTCGCTCTCATCGCCATCGACGAACTTCCGTTGGACAAGGAGGTCACGGTCAGCGAGGAATCCGCCGGCCAGGAGGGTTCCGCGGTGGGGTTGGGCCCGAACGGCAAATATTCCATCGACGACCTCCTGCACGGCCTACTCATGGTCTCCGGCAATGATGCTGCGCACGCACTCGCACAGGAGCTGGGCGGCGACGAGGAGACGCTGCGCAAGGTCAACGAGAAGGCCGCCGAGCTGGGGATGAAGGACACCCGCGCAGCGAGCTATTCCGGACTCGATGGCCCCGGCATGTCCACCTCCGCGTGGGACATGGGCGTGGCGTACTCCGAGGCGTACAAGAACCCGAAGTTCAGCGAGATCATCGCCACCGAGATGTACCCCTTCCCCGGTTACACCGCCGCGGACGGGGAGGAGCTGCCAGGCTTCGACGTGTACAACGACAACCAGCTCTACCTCAACGATCCCGACGGAATCGGCGGCAAGACGGGCTACACGGACGACGCGAAGCACACCTTCGTCGGCGCGCTCGACCGCGACGGCCGGCGGCTCATGGCGATCGTGCTGGACACCACCATCGACAAGGGTCGCGCGTGGGAGCAGACGCAAGATCTCATTCACGAGGCGTACAAGTTCAGCTCCGACGACGCCGTCGCATCGCTTATCGACGACACCGCCAACCCCTCCAACACCGGCACCCCCATCTCCGACGCACCCGATTCGGACTGGAAATCCTCCGAAAACGCCAAAAACGGCGACCCCGTCCCGTGGGAAGGAATCGCCGTCTTCAGTGGTGTGCTGGCCCTAGCCGGGCTAGCTACCTGGCTCAGTCTCGCGTCAGCAAAGAAACGGCGGCAACGCCGATAGCACCGATCGCAGCACCGATGCCGAGGTTGCGGCCGGTGTTGTCCTTCTCGTTGATCCCGGCGCGGATATTGATCACGGCCGGTTCCGGAATGACCGGTTCTTCCTGCGCGAGGGATTCCTTCGTGGTCGCCGTCCATGCAGAGACGTAGAGGACCACGCGCCACACCAGGTAAAGCACGACCATCAGGGAGATGATCGGCCCGAACAGCGCGCCTGCCGGGTTGCCGGTGGCAGAGCCGATGATGACGGTGGAGAACTGCTTGATCAGCTCGAAAATCACGGCACCCAGCAGCGCTCCTTTGAAGCCCGACTTGAGCGGCACCTTGGTGCGAGGCATGAACACGATCATCCACCAGAAGACCAGGAAGTTGGCGAAGATACCTGCCACCAGGCCCGCCAGCCACACGACGAAGCGTGCGCCCGGGAAATTGCCGATGCCGAAGTGCTCCATCGCCGTCGTAGTCAGACTTGACGAGCCGACAGCAGTCACGCCGAAGGCGAGAATCAGCAGCACCAGCAGACCGATGAGCGCGACCAAGTCCGCCAGCTTCTTGGTCACGAAATTGCCGCCCTCATTGGCGTCCAGCGACCACATCGCGGAGATACCGGTGCGCAGGTGGTTCATCCACCCCAGGCCCGACCACAGTGCAGTCAGCAAACCGATACCGGCGACAGCACCACGCTGATCGATCGCCGTTTTCACGATCTCGTTGACCATCTCACCGGTGTCGCCCTCCACCGAGTTAGAGATCTGCTCCTGCAGCTGCTCCATCAAATCCGGGCGCGCCGCCAGGACGAAACCGATGCCTGCGAAAAGGAGCATGACCAGCGGGAAAATCGACAGCACGGAGAAGTACGTGATGCCGGCGGCGAACTGGTTGCCGCCTTCTGCCCCGAAGCGCTCGTTCATGCGCATCAGGTGTGCGACCGGCGGCGCTTTCTCCTCCACTTTCGCCATCGCCCCGCCGCCTTGCTGGGTCGGGTGGGCGCGCTCAATCCCCTGCTCATCCGTGAAGCCCTCGCGGGGCGACGTAGCCGTTGCCATGGGTAATCCAGTCCTTTCCTAAGTTTCGCTCATACATGGTAAAGCACCGGCTGGACACCTGCGCCTTAATGGCGCTTCGGGAGGTGTCGGGCCGGTGCGGGGAGGGCGGGGTTTTCACCCCGTCGTCGATAAGCGTGCTTTTAGCGGCGGGGAACGAGGAAGCCTGTCTTCTCGTAGACATCCGCGAGCAGCGGCTGCGCGATCTCGCGGGCGCGGGCGGCACCGCGGGCGAGAATGTCCTCGAGCTGAGCGCGGTCAGCCATCAGCTCGTCGTAGCGTGCGCGCAGCGGCGTCGTGAACGCCTCCAGCGCATCGGCCGTGTCGCCCTTGAGCGCACCGTACCCCTGGCCTTCATAACCAGCGACGAGCGAATCGATGCTGTTGCCCGTCAGCGCGGACTGGATCGCGAGCAGGTTGGACACGCCCGGCTTGGCCTCACGGTCGAACGCGATCACGCCGTCATTGTCCGTCACCGCCGATTTGATGCGCTTCGCCGACGTCTTCGGCTCGTCCAGCAGGTTGATGATGCCCTTCGGATTCGCCCCCGACTTGCTCATCTTCGAGGTCGGCTCCTGCAGGTCGTAGATCTTCGCCGAGCCTTCCGGAATGAAGCCCTCCGGCACCACGAACGTCTTCCCGTAGCGGCCGTTGAAACGCTCCGCCAGAGTGCGGGTGAGCTCCAGGTGCTGGCGCTGATCCTCGCCCACCGGCACGAGCTGCGGCGAGTACAGCAGAATATCCGCCGCCATCAGCACCGGGTAGGTGAACAGGCCCACCGACGTGCGGTCCTGGCCCTGCTTTTGCGACTTGTCCTTGAACTGCGTCATGCGGCTCGCCTCACCGAAGCCCGTCAGGCACTGCAGCACCCACGTCAGCTCCGCATGCTCCGGCACATGCGACTGCACGAACAACGTCGACTTATCCGGGTCAATGCCCAGCGCGATCAACTGCGCCACGCCCTTGAGTGTGCGCTCACGCAGCTCCTCCGGGTTCTGCTCCACCGTGATCGCGTGCAGGTCCGGGATGAAATAAAACGCCTCATAGTCGTCCTGCAGGTCAATCCACTGCTTCAGCGCCCCCAGGTAGTTGCCCAGGTGGTACGAGTCCGCCGTCGGCTGGATGCCCGACAGGACCCGCTTGGTTCCTGCGCCGGTCTGGTTCTGGGATTCGGATGCGGAAGCGTTGTCAGCAGCAGTCATGGGCAACAGTCTAGCGACAGCGCGAACTGCTCATGCCACTCACGGCTCAGAAGCCCTGGCTCAGCTGCCGATGAGGCGACTATCGGCCTGGGTGTTCAGCGGACCGATATAGTCGAGATCGTCCTCCCGCAACCACAATGACGTGCCCTTGGGCAGCACCCACCGGGGATGCACCCGGCCATCACGGTCGCGTTGGGTGCGGGATTCGACGTCGGTGATGCGGTCGATGATGTCGATGAGCTCAGCGCGTCGAGCAGCGACCTCGGCGTCGTCCCACGTGGTGTTGTCGCTCCACCGCGTGTGCTTGGCGGTGATCGACAACAACACCGAGCCGGTTCCGACGAACACCGGCAGTCCGAACGGTGTGCCCCATCGACGTCGGGTGGCCTTGGTCCACGAGAAGTCACGCTCGAACATGGCGCAGTTCTCCTCCGGCGTCGCATTCCAGTCGACCGCGTCTCCCGCAGCAATGAATGCGCGCAGACCGTCCTCGGACAGAGCTTCCACGATTGTGCCCACGAATCCTCCTGGCCGATCGGGCGGTTTCCCTGCAGTTCCCGACTACTGTAACGGCGTGACGGTGACCGTTCCATCCGGGGCTGCGGCGAACCGGTAGCCCCGCCTAGCTGTACTCGACCAGCAGCGGCGAGTGGTCGGACCAGCGCTCCTCTACCGTCGCAGCCTTTTCCACCCAGGTGCGCTGAGCGCGCTGGAGCATGCTGGCGGTGACGGCCTGGTAGTCGATGCGCCAGCCCGCGTTGTTGTTGAATGCCTGGCCGCGGTAGGTCCACCAGGTATACGGCGCGTCATCGGGCTGGAGACGGCGGGCGACATCGAACCAGCGGGGCTCGGCGCAAGCAGCGCGACGGAGATCGCTGACGTACTCGACGGCACCGAAGAAGCCGGCCTCGTCCTTGGCGTCGATGTCCTGGGCCTCATCGTCCGGGAAGCAGCCGAAGACAGAGTCCATGAACGCGCGCTCGCCGGGCAAGAAACCGGAGGACTTCTGGTTGCCCTTCCAGTTCTTCAGGTCCTCACGGCGGTGGCAGATATTCCAGTCGCCGCCGATCACCATGTCCTTGTTTTCCTCAGCCCACTGTGTCAACAGCGGCTCGAACTGGTCCAGGAAGCGCCACTTCTCGTCCTGCTTCTCCGTTCCGGTGCTGCCGGAAGGGAGATAGAGGGAGGAGACCACGGTGCCGTCGTCAAGCGTGCCCGCGATGAAGCGGCCGGAATCCTCGAACTCGGGGATGCCGATGCGGACGTTAGAAAGCGGTGTGCGAGACGCGATGCCGACGCCTGCGCGGCCCTTCGCCGCGGCGGGCGCGAAATAGACGTGCCAGCCCTGCTCGATCGCGGGGGCGAGCGCCTTTTCCGCCTGCTCCTGAGTAGCGCGGACCTCCTGCATCAGCACCACGTCGGCCGATGTCTCCTCGAGCCAGGCGAGCATGCCCGGATTGTTCTCGTTGCGCACCTTCGTGGCCGCGCGGATGCCATTGACGTTGACGGATGCGATAGTGAGGCTCATGCGGGCCCACCTTACCGTGCGGTACCCGGAGCCTAGACGGCGGACCGAAAGCTATATGGGTACGCTGGTGGGCTGACACATTGAGAAATAGAACATTCTGATTATTTGAGGTGACCCATGGCCAAAATCATCTGGACCAAAACGGACGAAGCTCCGCTTCTAGCTACCTACTCCCTCAAACCGATCGTCGAAGCCTTCGCCTCCAACGCAGGCGTGGACGTAGAGACCTACGACATTTCCCTCGCGGGCCGCATCCTCGCCCAGTTCCCTGACTACCTGGGCGAAGACCAGCGCGTACCCGACTACCTGGAGAAGCTCGGCGAACTGGCAGGCACCCGCGATGCCAATATCGTGAAGCTGCCCAATATCTCCGCATCCCTGGTGCAGCTGCGCAAGGCCATCAAGGAACTGCAGGACGCCGGCTTCGACATCCCCGACTACCCGGCTAACCCGGCCAGCGAGACGCAGGAAGACATCCGCGCACGCTACGACGCTGTGAAGGGCTCCGCCGTCAACCCGGTCCTGCGCCAGGGCAACTCCGACCGCCGCGCACCCCAGTCGGTGAAGAACTTCGCCCGCAAGCACCCGCACTCCATGGGTGCATGGTCCGCGGATTCCAAGACCAACGTGGCCACCATGACTGACGGCGACTTCCGCCACAACGAGAAGTCCGTCACCCTGGACAAGGACGACACGCTGACGATGAAGCTCGTCGGCGACGACAAGGAGCGCGTCTTCCGCGACGACGTCAAGGTCGCCGCCGGCGACGTTGTCGACGCGACGTACATGTCCGTCAAGGCCCTCGACGCCTTCCTTTTGCGCGCTGTTCAGCGCGCAAAAGACGAGAACATCCTCTTCTCCGTCCACCTCAAGGCCACCATGATGAAGGTCTCCGACCCCATCCTCTTCGGCCACGTCGTCCGCGCCTTTTTCAAGGACGTCTACGACCAGTACGGCTCTGAGCTTCTCGAAGCTGGCCTCGACGGTGAGAGTGGCCTCGGCGCCATCTACTCCGGCCTGTCCGACTTGGAAAACGGCGAGGAGATCCGCGCCGCCTTCGACAAGGCCATGGCCGAGGGCCCTGCACTGGCGCAGGTCAACTCCGCCAAGGGCATCACCAACCTGCACGTGCCGTCCGACGTGATCGTCGATGCCTCCATGCCGGCCATGATCCGTACCTCCGGCCACATGTGGAATGCCGATGACCAGGAGCAAGACACCCTGGCCGTCATCCCGGACTCCTCCTACGCTGGCGTCTACCAGGCGGTCATCGACGACTGCCGCGCTAACGGCGCCTACGACCCGACCACCATGGGCACCTCCCCCAACGTCGGCCTCATGGCGCAGAAGGCCGAGGAGTACGGCTCCCACGACAAGACCTTCAAGATGCCTTTCGACGGCACCATGCAGGTCATCGCCGGCGACGGCACCGTGCTGATGGAGCACACCGTGGAAAAGGGCGACATCTGGCGCTCCTGCCACACCGGTGGCCCCGCCATCGAGGACTGGGTCAAGCTGGCCGTCGACCGCGCCCGCAAGTCCGGCATGAAGACTGTCTTCTGGCTCGACCCGCAGCGCGCCCACGACACCAATATCCAGCAGATCGCCGAGAAGCAGCTCGCCGGCCTGGACACCGACGGCCTCGACATCTCGTTCGCTTCCCCGGAGGAAGCCACCAAGATCACCGTCGACCGCATCCGCCGCGGCGAGGACACCATCTCGGTGACCGGCAACGTGCTGCGCGACTACAACACCGACCTCTTCCCCATTCTCGAGCTGGGCACCTCCGCCAAGATGCTCTCCGTCGTCCCGCTCATGGCCGGCGGCGGCCTGTTCGAGACCGGCGCAGGCGGCTCCGCGCCGAAGCACGTCCAGCAGGTCGAAGCCGAAAACCACCTGCGCTGGGATTCGCTTGGTGAGTACCTCGCCCTGACCGAGTCCTTCCGCCACGAGCAGGACAAGAACGACAACGCCCGCGCCGGCGTCCTGGGCGACACCCTGGACCGCGCCATCGAGACCTTCCTCGACGAGGGCCGTTCCCCGTCCCGCAAGGCAGGCGAGATCGACGACCGCGGCTCCCACTACTTCATCGCCCGCTACTGGGCCGATGAGCTGGCAAAGCAGACCGACGACGCTGAGCTGGCATCCGGCTTCGAGAAGATCGCCGCTGAGCTTCGCGACAACGAGGAGACCATCCTGCAGGAGCTTCTCGACGTCCAAGGCGGCCCCGCCGACCTCGGCGGCTACTACTGGTTCGACGACGCCAAGACCACCAAGGTCATGCGCCCGTCCGAGACCTTCAACCGCATCGTCGACGCACTGGAGAGCTAGCAGCTCCCGACGCTGACGTTGGCCCCCTCCCAGAACGGGAGGGCGGCCGGGTGCGTGTGGCGTCGATAAGCGTTGTTTTTCACATACCTATTCCTGGATACTTATTCACTGGGTCAGCGCGTTCACCGTTGAAACCGCGACCTTGACGGTATCCAGGAATAGGTTTTTGTCGTTCAGCTGACAGCCCTTACCTAATTGGCTGTCGATTCACCTCATCGCGACACATTCGGGTGTGATCTGAAGTACATTCGCGGGCATGAGCGCCACCGCAGAAGCAGCAGAACCCACATGGATCGACGTGACCGGCGGATACGCCCTGACCATTGACGACGGAGCAATCCGAGCCCGCAACGCCAAAGGCAAACAGCTGAAGTCCGTTCCCGCGAAGGTAAAGAAGACCGAGGAATACCTGCAGCTTGACAGCCTGCTTACGTGGCTGAAGACCCATGATGAGGAATGTGGCACCCAGGTGGAAACGTGGCTGCTGCGCTCCCTCCCCGTCCCCTCGGTAGTCCTCGCCGAAATCTGGCGAGACGAGACGTGGCAGTCCTGGCTGCGAGATCTCATCATCCAGGCCGCAGACGACGCATCTGTTGCTGGATTCCTGAGGGATGTGACGAAGTCAGACGACGGGAAGGTCGAGCTCGGCGTCGTCGACTTGGACGGCGAAACGCGCACGATCGTGGCCGAGGAGATTCTCATCCCGCACCCGGTGCTTCTGGATGACCTGGAAGACCTGCGTGAGTTCGCCGCCGACCTTGGTGTGGAACAGCGCTTCGATCAACTCCAGCGCGCAGTGTACGAGCGACCCGATCCCCTGCCGAAGGAGTCGTTAACCAGCCTGGACGAATGGGCGGGTGCTACCTTCGAGAAAGCGCGCTTCGCAGTGAACCGCGCTCAGTCCGGCGGGTTCATTGTCAAAGGTGGGTACGCTAAAGCCCGCATCTACGAAGACGGCCACCTCGTGGAAGCCAGCTACTGGATCGACTCTGATGAGCATCCCGAGTACGAGGCGCACACTGGCGCACTGTTTTGGCTGATTGACGGAAGTAGCGTCTCGGTGCGGGAAGTTGGACCTGTCGCCTACAGCGAGGGTGTCCGCATGGCCACGCACATTCACGCCGGCCGAACCGTCGAAGAGGGCGACGATGCATGACATCCGCACCCGCCTCGAACAGGGCGGTATCACGCAAGAAGCTGCAGACACCTCCTTCCCTCTCGCCGCAGCCACCTACACCCACCCCGTGTTGGCCGGTCGCCCCGTTGTCAGGCTCACTCCCGAGCCACTCGTGGAAGCAGACAAAGCCACCCTCGCGGTGACCGGACTTGCGTTACAGGAGCAGACCCGCGTCGGTCACGTGCGCCGTCGTGCGGTCGGTTTTCCCGAGTGGCCGATCCTCAACGACCCCGATAACGCCCAGGTCGCGCTCGACCTCGTTGCCGACTTAAAACGTCTTTCCCCCCGCGCCGCATCCAAACCGGCAGCAGCCAAGAACGAGCTCGACGCACTCGCGGACACCCTCGATGCCAGTGCCCCTCACTTCGTGCCCACATTCTTAGAAGAAGCCGGCCGCATCTTCCTGGATGCAGGAAACACTTCGTACGCATCACAGATGTTCACCAAGGCACGCGAAGTCGAGCGCCGTCACGCACTGCTAATCGACGAAGAGCGCCACCGCGAAGTCCTGATGGAATTCGCCCATGCAGGAGCGATCTCAGCGAAAGAACTCACCGCAGAGTCGACAAGGCTAGCCGAGCGTTTGGAACCAGCAAAGGCCTACGATCGATTCCGCTCCCTGTGCTTGGAGCGTGTCCGCGGCGGACTCACTCCCTATTCCGGGATGAAGAAAGACCTAGCGAAATTGGCCAAAGCGGCGGGGCTAGAACCCGCCGACGAAGAAGCGTCAATGGTCGCAGAACTACTACGGCAAAACTCAATCGAGCACGCGAACGCGAGTTTCTGGAAGAACTACAAAACCGCGATCCCGAAAGCAGCCAAACAGGACAAAACACTGCAGGCCCACCTACTGGGATTGTTTCCCTGGGAACCCACCGTCGACGACTGGATCGATATTCTCCGCAGTAGCGGAGCTATCGAGCTCGCCAAGCAGGGAAAGCACCCTGATTTTGTCCGGCGCATCTTGGAATTAGCCACTCGCACCATGTGGCACACGGATAGCAAAGAGGAACTCGCCCCGCTGCTCGACGAGATTCTTCCGCACGCCGGCTGCACAGCTATCGCCGTGCCGGACGGTTGGTTGTACAACATCCCCGCAGAAGCGTGGGAGAAGTTGCTGAGCCATGACGTGGCCATCGATTTCACTAACTATGTTGCCCTGGCTTACATCGACCTCAAAACCTGGGCGGGCAACGAACATCGGGCTCCGCTACCCCACGTTGCTGCCAGCGAACAACTTCAGAAATACCTGTTCGAGGGCATCGAAAGGGCGCTTGAACATTCCGACGAGATCGCGGTCATCGCCACCGATCCCCACCTCCACCCCCTGGTCGTGGAGCTCATCACCAAAAAGGTGGGGTTTCTGGAATCGACGCCTCCGACGGTAGTCCGCTTGACCGAAGTGACCGATTTCGTCCGCAATTTCGAATTCATCGACGACACCGAGATCCAGTCTTTGCTCGACCGCGTCCGGAAATACCACAGCAACCCGGCCGAAGTCCTGGCGGAGACCCTACGCCACGGCCTGCCCGAAGAGATAGGCTGGCCGGAATTCGAAAACGCCTACTCAGGCAAACAGGGAAACCATCCGCCCGGCTGGGTGACGGTGACAGACTGCTGGCCGGGCGTTTTAGTGCACGACGGTAAGAAAATCGAGCTAGTCGTCGGTGATTCCAGCACCGAGTTCCAGAACTGGACCGGAAAAATGATCCTCGAGGTCGTCGAGGCAGACGACCAAATCGCCATCGTGACGGGTGATTTATCCAGCTCCCCTGATCAGAAGATCAGCTGGTCCGGTTCGCGCGAGCCGATCGACGCCGATTACTGCTACTGGACTTCAGTCTACAGTGGTTTCAGTGCCTCTGTGCCAGTCGCCGGCGGACGCCTCCTCGGAGAAAATACCGTCGTCCGTCCCGGACAGCCCACGTGGAGCGGACGCACCGCGCAATTCTTCGTCGAAGACGACAAGGTCTGGATGCTCAAAGGCAATGAGGAGATCGTCGAGATCGATCCTGGCACCGGTGAGCTCGGCCAGGAGTCAATGCCGGATTGGTTCGCTGAGCAGTGCCGCCGCCACCCCGACTTTGTTTTCAATCCACGCACCTCCCAATTACGCCCGGTCTGCGACGAAACCGCGCACTCGCCGTTCTCCACAGCAGACGGCTACCACCGCCACGCGGTATTTCACCGGTCGGAAGACCCAGATTTCGCGCTCATTGTCGACGCGGACGGCACCGAGTTCACGGTCACGGGTAGCCACGCCCGGGCAGTTTTCGGGGTGATCCGCCTTCCCAACGGACAGCCGCGCATTCTAACGACGATAGTTGGGGACACGTGGATGATCGACCCGGCAGACGGAATGCTGACCCGTTTCCACGGGCTCGAATTCGACTCCAAAATGTGGTGGCACCACACCCGGTACCGCGACCCGGAACTGAGCGCGAGGTTGCGCAAGATCACCGCTGACGACCTTCGCCCAGTGGTCCAGAGCATCACTGAGCTGGATGTTGACGGCGAGACGGCTGAAACCGTCGCACAGCTGCTGGACACCGATGAATACGTAGTAAGCTACGCGATCGCCCTGCACGCCGCGTCCCTGGCTCAGTCGTGGCCCGGGTGGGAGACCTCGAGCCCCGAAAAAGCAATGTCGACCGCACTCAGCCTGAAAGATCACAAGGACATTTTGCTGTCGGTCATGCAGTGCGAATGGGACCACATCGACGGCCTCCCTGTCTGGCACGGCACAGCGAAGCTAGGTTTACACGACAAAGAACTACCTCAACCATCATCGCAGTGGCACAAAGGTCCGAACAACTGGATCGAGCTGCTCGGCTGCGCCGACGCACTTCTCGCGCTCGCTGTCATTCCGGGCCGCACGGCAGAACAAGCCCAGGCACTTAAAGAACTGTGGATCCTGCTGCGCGACACCAACGCCCTTGAAGCCGATCACTTGATCGTCGAGGACATGTTCGTTCCCCACAATCTGCAGCCACAACAACTTCCTCAGCAGTCGCTGCTTGCTGGCCTGGAATACTACGGGAGATGTCCACTCGTGCGGGCCGACGGTGGCGCCCCCATCACTTTCGGCGGCAGCCCTGTGGAGATCTACTCTAAGCGGGAGATCGCGCCGTCGCGCACGGACCTCGAGCCTGTCTTCGACGCACTCATCGAGCGGCTCCGCAAGGACGGCCCGCAACCGTGGTCGCCCGAACCCGGTGAAGCATTCGCCGCCGCAAGCGGCGCACTGCTGACCGACGCGCATTTGATCATGGCCGGATTCCCGAACTTCCATAAGTTCGAGTCCAATTTCATGCCCAAAGAGCTGCGCACAGCAATGGGGCTCAAGGTTGCCGAAGCAGAAAAAGCAAAAGACCGCCTACGAGATTCGCGTGAGCATTTCTTGCGTGTGCTCGCCGCAGGCATTCCAGACGACGCTGAATCTGTCCTAGACAACGGACTAAATGCCCACGCCATGGCAGCGTACTGGTCCGAACACGGCCCCGCCACACCCCCACAATTGCCAGAGGAGCTCGCCAACCGAAAACCGCAGTACCTCGACGAAAACACCATCCTCAAGGTTTTAGCCGGCGAGCACGACACTTGGTGGTCCGAGAACGTCGCCTCGGTGCTTTGGCTGGCCAACGAGGTCGACATGTCCGACCCGGTTCGCAGCAACTTAGCCGATGTCGCTGAGAAACTGCACGAGTCCCCCTCCGGTTTGGACAACATCTCCGTCTGCTACATCAGCATCTATCGGGACGTTTGCCGCAATCTCAACCAGCCCATCAGAGACTTCGACGACCCCAACGAACCGATCTACCAGTCGGGACGTTTCACCCGCATCGAAGAATCCTGGCCAGGCAAGACTTGGATTAGCGCCGATTTAAGCGATGTCACCGACCCGAATGATCCTGACTTACTGCAGGCCATCGATCTTGCCGTCATGTGCGAGGCATCCACAGGCTTCCTCTGGATTCTGAAACTGTTCTTGCAGGGCAGTTTGTCTGCTTACGCAAAGTGGCTACGCGAACCAGGCGAAGGCGACCCGCACGATCCGCTGGCCGTCGTGCCCGAACTCGTCGGAGAGGTGGCATCCACTTTGAAGGTCAGCGAGAATGCCGCCCGCTACTATTTGCAGCTTCTCGCCTGGCCAGATCCCACGGACGCGAATGTGCGCCGCTGGAATGAGTGGAAAAAAGCAGATATCACCAAAGCTGGCACCGAATTGGTCAATGCAGGCGCCGTCGTCGAAGCGAAGCGGTCCCGCGCCAAGCGAAAGTACTTCCTGCCAGGCGGTTGGACGGAAGGAAACCCGCCCCACCTACCGATCGAAACATGGAAAAAAGAATCCTTCGGCATGGTCAAAATGGCCGCACGCAGCAAATACGAGCCAATGGACAGCGTGATCACCGCTCCCCTACCACCGTCGGAGTGGTTCGCCACCTGCTGGGAACGCTCACGAGGAGACGACGCACCACAATTCGCCGAACTGGAAACTGACCGGAGGAATCGCCGATGACGTTAGATGACAGCATCCGCCTCGAGCAGGGCGGCATCACGCAGGAAGCTGGAGAACGCTCCTTTCCCCTCGCCGCAGCCACCTACACCCACCCAGTTCTGGCCGGCCGCCCCGTTGTCAGGCTCACTCCCGAGCCACTCGTGGAAGCAGAGAAAGCCACCCTCGAAGTGGTGGGGCTTGAGCTGGAAGAGCAGACCCATGTCGGTCATTTGCGCCGCCGCGCAGTCGGCTTCCCCGAGTGGCCGATCCTCAACGACCCCGACAACGCCCAGGTCGCACTCGACCTCGTTGCCGACTTGAAACGTCTTTCCACCCGGGCACGGTCCAAGCCGGCGGCGGTGAAGACAGAGGTCAACAAGCTCGCAGACGATCTCGACGCAGCCGCCCCGCACTTTCTGCCGACATTCCTGGAAGAAGCCGGCCGCATCTTCCTGGAAGCGGGAAGCACGTCGTACGCATCGCAGATGTTCACGAAGGCGCGCGAAGTTGAGCGTCGGCACGCATTGCTTATCGACGAAGAACGCCACCGCGACGTCATGATGGAGTTCGCCTTTGCGGGGGCGGTCTCCGCGAAGGAATTCACTGCGGAGTCCACGCACCTGGCTGAGCGGTTGGAACCTGCAGAGGCCTACGAGCGGTTCCGCGCACTCTGCCTGGAGCGCGTCCGCGGCGGGCTGACTCCCTATTCCGGGATGAAGAAAGATTTAGCGAAGCTAGCCAAAGCGGCGGGACTGAAACCCGCCGACGAGGAAGCTGCACTGGCCGCCCTTCTGCTGCGGGCGCCCTCCATCCTGCGGGCGAACCAGAAGTTCTGGAAGGATTACAAGACCGCCATCCGGAAAGCAGCCAAACAGGACAAGACGCTGCAAGCCCACTTGTTGACGATGTCGCCGTGGGAAGTCAAAGTCGACGACTGGATCGATATTCTCCGCAGTAGCGGAGCTATTGAGTTCGTCAAGCAGGGCGATCACCCTGATTTCGTCCGGCGCATCTTGGGATTAGCCACTCGCATCATGTGGGACACGGATAGCGATGAGAAACTCGCCCCGCTGCTCGACGAGATTCTTCCCCACGCCGGCTGCACAGCTATTGCCGTGCCGGACGGTTGGTTGGACAACATCCCCGCAGAAGCGTGGGAGCAGTTGCTGAGCCATGACGTGGCCATCGATTTCACTAACTATGTTGTCCTGGCCTACATCGACCTCAAAACCTGGGCGGGCAACGAGCATCGGGCTCCGCTACCCCACGTTGCTGCCAGCGAACAACTCCGGAAATACCTGTTCAAAGGCATCGAACGGGCGCTTGCACACTCCGACGAGATCGCCGTCATCGCGACCGACCCCCACCTCCACCCCGTGGTGGTCGAGCTGCTCGCTAAACGGGTCGAATACCTTGAATCGGCACCACCGACGGCAGATCGTTTGACCGAGGTGACCGACTACGTCCGCCACTTCGAATTCGTCGACGATGCCGAGATCCAAGGCCTGCTCGACCGCGTGCGGACATACCACGGTGACCTCGCCGAGGTGTTGGCGGAGACTCTGCGCCGCGGCCTGCTAGAAGAGCTGGGTTGGCCTGAGTTCGAGGTTGCTTACGGGGAAAAATACGAAAGTGACCCGAATAACTGGGTCGCAGCGAAGGACTGTTGGCCCGGAGTCGTGGTGCACAACGACAAGCAACTTGCTCTTGTCGTCGGCGAGTCCACCACCGAGATTCAGAATTGGACTGGTGAACCGATCGCGGGAGTCGCCGAAGCCGACGGCCACATCGCTATTGTGACGCGGGACCGTTCCGCGAACGGGACCAAAATCAGCTGGTCCGGTGCGCGTGAACCGTTAGATATCACGGTGTCGCATTTCTCCCACGCTGCAGGTCTCGCGGCCTCTGTCCCTGTTCCCGGTGGTCGTCTCCTCGGAGAGAATGTGGTCGTACGCCCTGACCAGCCCGTATGGAGCTTCAACACCAGGCAGATCTTCGTTGAAGATGACCGTTTCTGGGTGCTCAATGACTTAGAGAAGATCGTCGAGATTGACCCCGACACAGGCGCTCTCGGTCGCGAATCCATGCCCGACTGGTTTGATCAGCAGTGCCGCCGCCACCCCGACCTTGAGTTCAATCCTCTCACCTCCCAGTTGCGGCCCGTTTGCGAGGAGACGGAGAAGTCCCCGTTTTCCACAGCAGACGGCTACCACCGGCACGCGGTTTTCAACCGGAAGGGCGACCCGGACTTCGCCCTCATTGTCGACGCGGACGGCACCGAGTTCACAGTGACGGGCGCGCTCGCCCGCACGGTCTTCGGTGTCATCCGACTGCCGGACGGACAGCCACGCCTTCTCGCGAGATCGGCAGGGGACACATGGATTATCGACCCGGCGGATGGTATGCCCACCCGTTTCTACGGCCTCGAGTTCAACAGCGCGATGTGGTGGCACCACACTAGGCACCGTGACCTCGAGGCCAGCGCGAAGCTGCGCGAGATCACGGCCGATGACCTGCGCATGGTGCTTGAGCGCTGTTCTAATTTCGACGTCGACGATGATCTGGCCGATACCGTGGAACAACTGCTGGACATCGATGAGTACATGGTGAACCGCGCTATCGCGCAGCATGCCGCAGCCCTGGCGCAGTCGTGGCCGGAGGTTGGGATATCACCGGATGTTGCTGTGACCAGAACGCTTGCAATTCAAAAACACAATGGAATTCTCCTTTCGGCCATGGTCCACCGGTGGGACGATTTTGATGCGCTCAACGTCTGGCACGGGGCAGCACGGCTCGGCTTGACCGACAGAGAACTGCCGCCGAAGCCGGATTCCTGGTACGTCAGTGAAAACAACTGGATGGAGCTGCTCGGCTGCGCCGACTCCTTGCTCGCGCTCGCTGCAATGCCGGGCCGGACACTTGAAGAGATCCGAGCTCTCAAAGAACTGTGGGTCCTGCTGCGGGATACGAACCTGCTATCGGCTGAGCATCTGATCATCGACCAGCTGTTGGACAACGGACGCTACCGAGAAATCCACACGAAATTCCCGCCGCTGACGTTGCCCGGCGGACAGCACTACGGGAACAGGTTCATGGTCCTGCGTGCCGACGGAGGAGACCCCATCACCATCGACGGCCATGCTCTCGAGCTTGAAAACCGGCGGGAAATCACACCGTCCCGCACAGATCTCGAGCCCGTCTTCGACGCCCTCATCGAGCGTCTCCGCGACAACGGCCCGCAACCGTGGTCGCCTGAGCCCGGCGAAGCTTTCGCAGCGGCCAGCGGAGCTCCTGTTGTTGAAGCGCATCTGATCACGGCCGGATTCCCGAACTTCCACGTCTACGAGGCCAATTTCATGCCCAAGGACGTGCGCACGGCAATGGGAATCAAGGTCGCCGAGGCGAAAGAAGCGAAACGCAGGATGAGCAGATTCGACGAGTATTTCCTGCGCGTGCTCGCCGCTGGCATTCCCGAGAATGCTGAATCTGTCCTGGACAACGGTCTAGATGTTCAGGCGATGGCGGAGTACTGGTCCGAACATGGTCCGGCTGCTCCCCTGCAGCTGCCGGCAGACATCGCGGAGCGAAAGCCGGAGCGCCTCTCCACAGAAACCCTTCTCAACGTCCTCGACGGAAAACACGAGGACTACTGGGACTCGAGGGTCGAATCGGTGCTCTGGCTGGCCAACGAGCTGGACATGTCCGACCCGGTCCGCGGCAACTTAGCCGATGTCGCCGAGAAGCTGCACGAGTCCCCTGAAAAGCGGCAAGATCTTCACCTCGGCGTTCTGGGGTCGTACTGGGATACCACCCGCAGGCTCAACCTGCCCATCAGAAGATTCGACGACCCCGACGATCCGATCTACCAGTCGGGGCGCTTCACCCGCATAGAAGGATCCTGGCCCGGCGCCACCTCGATCAGCGTCGATGTGAGCGACATCACCGACGCAGATGATCCTGATCTGCGACAGGCCCTCGACATTGCCATCATAAGCGACACATCCACAGATGACCTCTGGGCGCTGAAACTGTATTTGCAGGGCAGCTTGTCTGCCTACGCCACGTGGCTGCGCGAACCAGGCGACGGCGACCCGCACGATCCGCGCGCCGCCGCGCCCGAGCTCATCGGAGAAGTGGCCTCCACGTTGAACGTCAGCGAGAATGCCGCCGTGTACTACCTGCAGCTTCTTGCCTGGCCGGACCCGACGGACGCGAATGTGCGCCGTTGGAACGGCTGGAAGAAAGCCGACATCACCAACGCCGGCACGGAATTGGTCGATGCGGGCGTCGTCGTTGAAGCCAAGCGGTCCCGCGCCAAGAGAAAATACTTCTTGCCTGGCGGTTGGACGGAAGGACAGCCTCCGCACCTGCCAATCGAAACGTGGAAGACGGAGCCATTCGGCATCCTGAAGAAGGGCGCGCGCAGCAAGGCCGAGCCACTCCTCTGGGTGGCCGTCGCACCCCTACCGCCGACAGAATGGTTCGCCGCCTGCTGGGAGCGCTCCCGAGGCGACGATGCGCCGCAATTCGAGGAGTTGGAAACAAACCGTAGGGGTCGCCGATGACATTGGAGGACAGCACACGCCTCAACCTTGGGGGCATCACTGAGAACGCGACGGACAACTCGGTGCCGCTCGTGGCGGCGTCATTCACCCACGCAGCACTTTCCGGCCGCACGATCGTCCAACTCGCACCCGAGCCACTGGCAGAAGCCGAAGAACTGGCGCTCGGAGTCATCGGGCTCGAGCCGGCCGGCCGCGTGAACGTGGGCCACATTCGGCGGCGGGCGATCGGCTTTCCCGCCTGGCCGATCCTCAACGACCCCGAGAATGCTCATCACGCACTCAACCTCGTCGCCGACTTGGAGCGCGCGGGCAAATACGCCGCCAGCAAGCCCAAGAAGTTCAAAGAGGCAGTCGATGAGTTGGCCGACAAACTCGACAACAGCGCGCCGCACTTCCTTCCCACATTCTTCGAAGAGGCCGGACGCATCTTCATCGCCGCGGAAAACGGCAAGCTCGCCGCGCAGATGTTCACGCAAGCGCGCGAAGCTGAGCGCCGCCATTCGCTGCCTATCGACGAAACCCGCCACGCCGAAGCCGTCCTGGAATTCGCCTACGCCGGAGCGCTGAGCACCAAGGAACTGGGCAACGAGGCGAAGCGGCTGGCGGAACAGCTGGAACCGGAGGAGGCGTACCGCGCGTACCGCACCTTGTGTGTGGAGCGTGTGCGTGGCGGGTTGAGCCCGCACGCCGGGATGAAGAAAGAGCTGGCGAAGCTGGCGAAGGCCGCTGGTCTGGACACCGCCGAGGAGGAAGACGAGGTCGTCCGCGACCTGCTGCGCGCCCCGTCAATCCACCTGGCCGGCGCGCATTTCTGGAAGAACTACGAGAAAGCTATCTGCCGCGTCACCGAGGACGACCCCTCGCTCATCGACCGTTTGCTCACGCTGTTTCCGCGCCACGTGGACACCGACCCGTGGCTGCACTTGTTGGAAACCACGGGCGCGTTGGACGCGGTCAAAGATGGCACGCACCCGGACTTCGTGCCGCGTCTCCTCCTGTTTGAGTCGCAGTGGACGAAATGGCCGCATACGCCGTCGACCCAGTTGACACCGGTTCTCGCAGATATCCTCCCCCATGCCGGTCTCAGCACCGTCACCCTGCCTAAAGACCGGCTCCATTACCTGCCGGCGGCAGCCGTCGAGCAGGTTCTCGCGAACGGACTGACCTTCTCGTTCTCCCATACACCAGTGCAAACGGGCATCGACCTCACCAGATGGGCACGCCTTCCGGAGCGCGCACCACTGCCCCACCTCATGGCGGACGAATCGCTGCGAGGAGCTGTCGTTCTGGGGATCAAGAATGCGATGGGCCATCCCGAGGTCGTGGAGGTGCTCACCGCCGATCCGCACGTCAGGACGTTGGTGGTGGAGCTGCTCACGGAGATCGTCGACAAGCTTGAAGCGGGAGGGCCGACCGTCGACCACCTCACGCACGCCACCACGTTCGTCCGCGGCTTCGAGCTCGTCGGCGACGAGGAGATCCAGGCGCTCCTTGACCGGGTGCGTGAGATTCACCGCGATCCGGCCGTGCCTTTGGCTGAATCCTTGCGCCGCGGACTGCCCGATGAGCTCGGCTGGCCTGAATTGGAGCAGTTCAACTCGAAGTACGGAGAGCCGATTCACCTCGGTTTGCTGCGGGACGCCATAGATTGCTGGCCGGGCGTGATCGTGAAAGAAGATTCCCGCGCTACTTACCTGCGCGGCCACACCGCCACCGAGATCCCCAATTGGACCGGCGAGAAACTCTTCAGCGCCGTGGAAATCGACGGCCAATTCGGCCTCGCCACTTACACCGACGCGAATCCGCGGGTGTGGTGGGACGATACCCCCAAAGGCATGTCAAGCGCATTGAGCCATTTTTTATACGTCGGTCTCTTCGCCTCGGTCCCGGTGGCCGGCGCGCGTATCTTCGGCGCCGACACAGTGATGCGCCCCGGCCATTCGACGTTGGCGAGCGGCAGCGAGCATTTCTTCGTCGACGGCGACCGGGTATGGCTCGTCGAACGCTCCCGGCGTGCCGGCGTCTCCCCTGTGGTAGAAATCGATCCAGCCACCGGTGCCACTGGCCGCGAGAGTCTGCCTGACTGGTTCGCCGAGCAGTGCCGCCGCCACCCAGATTTGGTGCTCGACCCGTGGCGTTCTCAGCACCGGCCGGTGGAGGACACGACCGCGGAATCACACTTCTCCACTGCTGACGGGTTCCACCGGCATGCCGTGTTCTACCGTCCCGGCGATCCCGACTTCCGCTTGCTGGTCGATGCGGACGGAACCGAATTCACCGTCACCGGCGAGCGCGCGCGCACAGTCATCGGCATACTTCGCCGCCCCAACGGTGGCCGGTGGATTCTCACAAATGAAAGCATAGATCCTGTCGTTGTGGATCCGGACGACATGACCCCGGTGGCGGTGCGCGGCACACGTCTCTCCTCGTATATGTGGTGGCACCACTTCCGTGTGCGCGAGCCCGAGACAAGCGAGAAGCTGCGGAAGATCACTGCCGATGAGGTCCGTCCCCTGGTGGAACAGGCGCGTGGGATCGACGGCGGCGTCGATAAGCGTCTGTGCGAATTTGTCGGCGACGCGCTCAATATTGACGACCCGGTGCTGCGCTACGCGATTGCGTCCGTTGCGCACGAGGCAGCGACGACCTGGCCGCAGGAGGACACCGGCACGCGCGCAGAGGAGCTGACCGGGGCGCCGACGTTCGCCGAGCACCGTGACGTGCTCCGTCCCTTCAAGTGGTCTCCCCTCGAGCGTTTCGACGCGATGGACATCTGGCAAGGCGCGGCAATTTTGGGAATGCACGACCGCTATGTCCCTGAAAAGGGGTACACCCACAACCGCGGCTTCGGCTCCAACGACTGGATGAAACTGCTCGGTCACGGCGATGCCCTGCTTGTTTTCGCGGCAGCCCCCGACCGCACGGCGGACGAAGTGCAGGCGCTGAAGGAGCTGTGGATTGTGCTGCGGGACGCCGGAGCGCTGGCAGCCGACAACCTCGTGTTTGAATCGTACGATTCAGGGCCGGTCTCGGTGTGGTCGAAATTGGAGCTGCCGGCGGGAGCGGTTCAGCTCCTTTCTCACGGTCCCGACGACCTCCTGATTGTGCGCGTGCCTGGCGAGGAACCGGCGACTGTGGACGGCGCACCCTTGAAACTGATAAGCCGAACTGCCATCGCGCCGTCGCGCACGGACCTTGAGCCGGTCTTCGACGCACTGCTCGCACGCATCGAGCAGGACGGGCCACAGCCGTACTCAGCCTCTGTGGGCGAGGCTTTCGCCGCCGCAGCTGGCACGCCGCTTGCCGACGCCCACCTGATCGCCGCTGGTTTCCCGAACCTCTACTCCTTCAACACCAATTTCGTGCCGAAGGATCTGCGCGCGGCCATGGGGCTGAAAGTCGCCGAGCTCGAAACGGCTCGAAACCGGTTGATCTACTTCGACGACCACTTCGCGTCGATCCTGGCAGCCGGCCTGCCCGAGGATGCGGAGGAGTTGCTGACCAGCGGCCCTGATACCGACGCCATGGCCCGGTATTGGTACGAGCACGGGCCGGACTACCTGCCCGAGCTGCCGGAGCGCATCGCCGAGCGCATCCCGAAGATGCTGAAAGAGAACGTGCTGCAGAGCATTGCCGCCGGCCAGCACCTCGACACCGACAACGCCGACGACTGGGCCCAAGAGGTCGGCGCTCTGATCTGGCTTGCCACTGAGCTGGACATGACCGATGCGCTGCGCCCCGTGCTGGCCGATCTTGCCGAGCGGCTGCACAGCTCCCCGCGGGGCACCGAGGCAATCAAGGTCGCTATCACCGGTGTCGGCGAGGACGATGAGGCAATTCGCAGCGCGATCGGTGCGCCGAAACGCGCTGAGGGCGACACGGACCGCAAAGACCTGCAGGCAGGCAGGTTCGCAGTTGAACAGCATTATGACGGAGATGTGATCTTCGTCGATCTCTCAGATGTCGATGAGCCGTGCCGCGACCTGGATCTGGCGCGCGAATGGGTAAAGGACCTCCATTTCGGCACCAGCAGGATGCGCGTTGCGGCGGTGGATCTCCGCGCACACGGTGCCCTCACCGCCTACGCGGAATGGCTGAAGCAGCCCGGCGAGGGGGAGCCAAGCGACCCGCTCGTCTCTGCGCCAGGCCTCGTGGCGACGGCGGCAGACACATTCGGAGTCAGCGAAGACGCGGCCCGCTACTACCTGCAGCTGCTGGCCTGGCCCGACCCGACGGACAAGAATATCCGCCGCTGGAACTCCTGGAAGAAGGCCGATATCGTCCGCGCCGGTGACGAACTCGTCGCCGCCGGTAAAGTCGTCGAAGGCAAGCGCCCCCGCTCGGGCCGCAGCTATTTCTTGCCTGGTGGATGGGTGGAAAAGGTGGATAAGTCTGACGGGCAGCTCCCGATCGAGGTGTGGAAGCTACCCGCATTCGGCATCGAGCAGACTGGTTACAACGGCGAATTCGAGCCGCAGCTGGACATCGCTGTTGCACCCTTGCCGCCGCCGGAGTGGTTCGCCGCCTGCTGGGAACGCTCACAGGGGGATGACGCACCACAATTCGCCGAACTGGAGACCACGAGGAGGAGACGCCGATGACACACCAGGTCGAGCTCGCAGAGGAGCGCTTCGCCGACGAACTCGAATTCTTGGAGCGCTGGGACACCGGCAACCGCCCGCCGGGATGGAAGCTCACACCGCAGGCCGTGGTCACCTTCATCATGGGTGGAAAAGATCTGAAGGCGGGGCGGTCCAAGCTCACCATCGCGCCGAAATACGTCGGTGATCCAGCGCTGGTGGAGCGCTGCGTGATCACGCTGGCCGGCTCGCGCGGGCTGATGCTCGTCGGCGAGCCGGGCACCGCCAAGTCCATGCTGTCCGAGCTGCTGTCGGCGGCAGTCTGCGGCACGTCTGCCCTGGTGGTGCAGGGCACCGCCGGGACAACGGAGGACCAGCTGCGCTACGGCTGGAATTACGCGATGCTGCTGGGCAAGGGCCCCACTCCGGAGGCGCTGGTGCCCAGCCCGGTAATGCGCGCGATGGAAACCGGCGCGGTCGCCCGCGTCGAGGAGATCACCCGCTGCCTGCCGGAGGTACAGGACTCGCTGGTCTCCCTGCTGTCCGAGCGCCGCATCGCGGTGCCCGAGCTCGGCGATGCGTCGGTGGCGGCCACCGAGGGCTTCGGACTCATCGGCACGGCGAACCTGCGCGATAAGGGAGTCTCCGAGATGAGTGCCGCGTTGAAGCGCCGCTTCAGCTTCGAGACAGTCCACCCCATTGCCGACTTGGACGCGGAGATCGCGCTGGTCACCGCGCAAACCCGCCGAGCGCTGGATGCCGCGCAGATCGACACGCCTGTCGACGATGTCGTCGTCGACGTCCTCGTCACCGCCTTCCGCGACCTGCGCGCCGGTGTCAGCCGCGAAGGATGGCCGGTGGAAAAGCCCACCACGGTTCTCTCCACCGCCGAAGCAGTGTCGGTGAGCACGTCGATCGCCCTGGCCTCCGCGTATTTCCCTTCCCGCAGCGACGGCCTGCGCGACGTGGCCGGACACCTGCTCGGCGTGGTCCGCAAAGACGACCCGGCAGACGCCGACCGCTTGCGCGGGTACTGGGACGCAGTTGTCCACCGCCGGGCCAAAGAAGGCGCGGCACCATGGCGCACCCTGTGGGATCAACGCGACGAGCTGGCATGACGGAGGTGGACGTTGCGGGAGCCGTCGATAAGCTAGCGCGCGATTCTGTTGTCCTGGTCGGCGTGCGGCACCACTCGCCGTCGCTCGCGCGCGTGCTGACGCGTGTGTTGGACGGTGCGCGCCCGGACGCGATCGTGCTGGAGCTGCCGGCCGAGGCGCAGGAGTGGTGCGAGTGGATCGCCCACCCGGAGGCGCAGGCGCCGCTCGCTTTCGCGGTCGCCGACGACGGCGGCGGGGTCGGTTTCTGGCCGTTGTCCGATTTCAGCCCGGAGCTCGTCGCCGTGCGGTGGGCGCGCTCGCGCGGGGTGCCGGTGATCTGCGCGGACCTCTCCCCCGCCGCGCGGCCAGCAGCTTCGGAGGAATCAAGCGGCAACAGCGTGGGCATGCTTATCGACGCCCACGTCCGCGCCGAACACCCCGACGACGCCTGGGACCGCCTCGTCGAAGTCCCCTCCGCCGGCGCGGATCCCGAGGCCGTGCGCCGCAGCGGCCTCGCCTTCGGGTGGGCTTTCCGGCAGAATCAGCCGCTGGGCGAGGACACCGCCGCGCGCGAGGCGTCGATGCGCGAAGGCATCCGGCGTGCCCGCGCTGAGCACGGCCCGCGCGTGGCTGCCGTGACGGGCGCATGGCACAGCCCCGCCCTGACTGATGAGCTCGTCGACGCTGAAGCTGAGGCCGACCGCGCACTGCTCGACTCCCTGCCCGCGCCCCGCCCGACGACGGCGAGCCTGGTTCCCTATTCCGACGCGCTGCTCGATTCCCGTTCCGGCTACCCGTCCGGCATCCGCGATCCGCGCTGGCAACACGCCGTGCTCAACCACGGCGACGAAATCTCCGCGTTCGAGGACGCCGTGGCCAGTCTGCTCACGAAGCTGGCGGCGGGCATCCGTGCTCAGGGACACCCGTGCGGACCGGCAGAAATCCGTGAAGCCCACCGGATGGCGCTCGACCTCGCCGCGCTGCGCGGTCTGCCGGTGCCGGGCCGCCGCGAGGTGCTGGAGGCCTGCACATCGGTATTCGCGCAAGGTGACGTGCTCGGCCGTGGCCGTGTGGTGGCCCGCGTGGCCAAAGACGTCCTGATTGGCAACGGCCGGGGAAAGCTCGCCCCCGGAACGCCCCAGTCGGGGCTGGTTCTCGCGTTCGCGGAGGACCTGGCTGACCTGCGCCTGCCGGGGCCCGACGACCCGCCGCGCGAACTGGTCATGACACCGCTGCGCGCCAGCGGCTCATCGGAAGCAGAGACGCTGGACGCCCGCCGCGAGGTGTTCCTGCAGCGCTGCCGTGTCGCCCGCATCTCCTACGGCATACCCGACAAGGTGACCGGCATCGGCGGCGCCCAGGCGGTGAGCACGAAATGGGCGGTGCACTACGACGCCACGACGAGCGCCAGCCTCGCCCATGCCAGCACCTTCGGCGTGACCGTCGTCCACGCCGCGGAAGGCGCGCTGCGCACCCGGCGACCCGGCGCGGATCCGGATCCGGCTGTCCTGGTGACGGGTTTGAAGGACGCGGCCGCAGCCGGGTTGGCTAGCGAATTCGACTGGTGGCTCGCGGCTGTTGCCGAGCAGCTTCCCGCCGGCGCCGGAATCGACGTCTTGGCGGAGGCCATCGAGGTGATCGCCGCCATCGGCGAGGGCACGGCTGTCTCTTATACACATCTGACGCTGCCGACGACGCCTTACGTGGAGATGTCGGTGG
>ERZ1031273.59-NODE-59-length-61342-cov-13.044642_pt1 | contig 61342 bp, 56 predicted proteins | sample MGYA00516575_ERZ1031273 | MGnify/ENA primary metagenome ERZ1031273 (study PRJEB33718, sample SAMN03159816) | human skin metagenome | collected 2014-02-25 | study: EMG produced TPA metagenomics assembly of the PRJNA266117 data set (Human skin bacterial metagenome... | reverse complement strand
GAGGGTTGTTCTCAAGCACGAACCCGCGGCCGGTTTTCGCGTCGATCTCCTCTGACACTTGGTCAGCCGAGCGGGTGACGGCGCTGGCTGCCATGACCACAGTGGCCATGATGATGAGGACGACGAAAATGATGAGTGTTTTGACTGGCTTTCGGACACAGTAGCGCCAGGCTCTTCCTAGAAACGTCAAGGTTTCCCTTTCACGGTAAAAAACGGTTGGCGCGCCCGGGGGTGCTTTCGCGGTGATGCCAACAGTGGCAGGGATTGCGGTTCGCAAAACGGTGCGCGCCGAAAAGGTTCTGAGAAAACGTACTATTCGATTCTGAACCGATTCTGGTAGCCGTCTGCGCCGAACCTGTGGGTGGGGGTGCGTGTGGGTGAGCGCGCAAAGCTGCATCAGACGATCTGGAAAGTGGCAAACGATCTGCGCGGTTCCGTCGATGGGTGGGACTTCAAAGCGTACGTCTTGGGAATGCTGTTCTACCGGTTCATCTCAGAGTCAATCGCTGACTACATTGAGCAGGACGAAGACGAAAACTTTTCATATGCTGAGCTGTCCGATGAGTTGGCAGAAACGATCCGCGAAGAAACAGTAGACGAAAAAGCTTTCTTCATCCTGCCGTCCGAACTGTTTGAAAACGTTCGCCGAAACGCCGAAAGCGATGCCAACCTCAAGGAAACCCTGGCGCGAGTCTTCCGCAACATTGAAGGTTCGGCACTGGGACACGAAAGTGAAGCAGACATCAAAGGTCTGTTCGAAGACGTGGACGTCAACTCCACCCGTTTGGGCAGTGGAGTAGAACGTCGCAACGAAAAGCTGGTCAAACTTCTCAACGCCATTGGTGAAATGGACTTGGGCGCCAAACATGACGAAGGTATCGACATGTTTGGCGACGCCTACGAATACCTCATGCAGATGTGCGCGTCCCAAGCCGGTAAGTCCGGGGGCGAGTACTACACGCCCCAAGAAGTCAGCGAACTACTTGCTCGACTCACTGTGATTGGGAAAACCCGTGTCAACCGGGTTTATGAAACTTCTATGCCACAACGGATACAAACGCGCGCGAACTACGATTTAGCTGCCTGATTGGTTCACCTAGTGAGGAAGCTGGTGTCATTGGACGTTGAAGGTCTTCGAGCGCGTTTCGTCGTGCTCGAGCCACCTAATCGTTAGAGTCTGGCCCGATGTGCCCATTGCGTAGACGACCGGTATTCTCCAAACGCTGCCAGCCTCTAAGGTGATGGGTTCATCATTGACGGTGATGTGCATAACCCCGGACGATGCATGCCCTTCGAATGTCACGGATTCAGCGGCCTCATCGCCGATATTGGTAACTTCAAGCCAATAATTCGTTGTGTATTTGATCTTGCCGCGTTTATCGATTTCTTTTTCGTGCCGCTCGCTCTTTGAATCGACGCGAAAACGGACGCCGATCGGCGCGTGGAGCACCTCAGCGACGGAGAGATCGATCTTGGCGAGGTCATGTTCGATGGCGCTCCAAATCTGGTTCTCCAGTTGGCGAATGTCATCGAATTCTCCGAGCAATCCCCGCTCCCTGATTTCATTCTTGAAATTTCGGAGACCCTCGAGTTGTGCAGTATCGACATCATGAGGCAGCGAAGATTTTGAGAAATACAAGTGTACGGGTTTCCCGCTGTTGACGGCACGCTCGATCTCTTCAACTGTTCCCGACACTGCATCTGGTGTGGGTGAGCCGAGGCGGCTGCCAAAAAGTGCGACAACAATGTCGGCTCCGTCGACTCCCTGAGCGTTGATAATCTCCTGAGGGTGACCTCCGAGCAGCGGCACAGAGTCGGTCTCCCACCGCCACGGCAATAAGACTATATTTCGAGTCGTTGCGTGGAGTCGGTTCCATGAATGCAGAGCATCTTCGACGGCATCTCGGGCATCGGGTACATCGGATGGAGATGCGACGAGAACGCGTAGCACGGTTGCAGGAAAGCTCATGGCTCTATTTTACTTGTACAACCGTTTTAGTGACTCGAGAAGAGTCCTAGCGTATTTAGGAGCTGATAGCGATTTCTTGTTCGCGTCCGTCGCGGAATCGGAAAGTCACGGCGCCGTCGACATCGACGGTGCCTTTGTCGAGCAACGCTACGCAGAGGTATGGGCTGAATTCCAGTTTGTGTACATCAAGGTTGGCGGTTTCTTGCTGGTAGTAGCGGTAGGCGGCTAGCCGGTTGTGTTTGCTTTGGATCTCGGCGACCACGGTAGCGTGCTCAGCCAACAACGCCTGGTGCTGTTCGTGACTAGCGCTGAACGCCTCGCTGCCAGCATGCTTGTCCGCAGGGTCTACGCGACGCCACGACAGCTGCGTTACATGGAGCTACTCAAACAGCTCGCCAATGGACAGGGCCTGGATTCGCATAGCCTCGAACTCACCGAAATTGAACGGGCAGAGACGTTGGAACGCCTCAACGGTGACATCTACTTGGCTATGCGTGTTCACATGTATGTGCTGCTGCGGCTGGACTCCGTGCTGGCTGACGACCCGGGAGCTTCCTACGATCACAAGATCATCTCGGTTGAGCATGTTCTGCCCCAAACCATCGATCCCGATAGCCAGTGGGCCTCGAACTTCACTGAGGAGGAGGCCGCGACGTGGACGCATCGTCTTGGGAACCTATTGCTGCTCAACCGCTGGAAAAACTCCAGCGCCGGTAACTACGACTTCGACGTTAAGAAGGAGAGGTACTTCAAGTCCGGAAAAGGTGTGGCAGTGTTCGCACTCACCACGCAGGTACTTGGAGAACCGGCGTGGACTCCGAGCGTTGTCGAGCGACGTCAGGAAGCACTTCTTGAGATTTTGATTCAGGAATGGCAACTCTAATCACACCCTGACGCCTGGCAGTGCTAAGGCTTGATGGCGACTGCTTGGGTGTTGCCGTCGTGGAATTGGAAGGTCGCTGTGCCGTCGATGCAAACGGTGCCTTTGTCGAGCAGGGTGACACAGAGGTAGGGACTAAAGACCAGCTGGCCGACGCCGAGTTTGGCGGTTTCCTGCTGGTAGTAGCGGTAGGCGGCAAGCCGGTTGTGCTTGTGTTGGATCTCTGCGACCACGGCGGCGTGCTCAGCCAACAGGGCTTGATGCTGTTGGTGGGCTGCGTTGAATGTTTTCTCGTAGGCGTGTTGGTCTTGGGCGACGCGTGCCGAAACACCTCCACTGCGTAGTGTAGTTAATGTGTGAATTGTGTAACACTGAGAGTTACACGTGGCGATTCCGCACATCTATATCCTGCCTTGAGCACCGGAGCGGCACTCAAGGCAGAGTGACGTTCAGGATCAACCGAAGCTGACAAACTGGTACAAGGGGCCTTACATGGACAAACGGCAAGTGGCATCGCGAATCTGGGAATCCGCGAACACGATGCGTTCAAAGATCGAGGCGCAAGAATACAAGGACTATATTCTCGGCTTCATCTTCTATAAGTTCATCTCCGATCGGGTCGAGCAACTTATGTACGCCAACGACGTAGAACCCGAAGAGCTGGCTGAGGTTCTCGTTGAGGATGATCTTGAGACTGTTAAGTTCGTCCAGAACCGTCTGGGTTACTTCATCTCGTATAAGAACCTCTACTCGACCTGGCGTAAAGAAGGAAGCGATTTCAACGTCGCTGACGTGCGCGACGCTTTGGCGGCGTTTGACCGCCTTATCCTGCTGAGCCGTGCTCATGTGTTCAAAGACATCTTCCGCACTCTTGAGACGGGTCTATCGAAACTGGGTAGTAACGCCACCTCACAGACCAAGGCTATTAAGGATCTGCTTGACCTTATTAACGACATCCCTACCGATGGCACCCAGGGCTACGACGTGCTTGGGTTCATCTACGAGTACTTGATCTCGAAGTTTGCAGCTAACGCAGGTAAGAAGGCTGGTGAGTTCTACACCCCGCATGAGGTCTCTGAGATCATCAATCGCATCGTTGCAGCGCACATCCAGGGCCGTGACACGATCACCATCTACGACCCGACCTCCGGTTCTGGTTCGCTGCTGCTCAACATCGGCCAGGCTGTCGCACGTCATATGGGTGATCCAGATGCGATCAAGTACTACGCCCAGGAAATCAAGGAAAACACCTTCAACCTCACACGCATGAACTTAGTCATGCGAGGCGTCAAAGCCGACAATATCGTGGCTCGCAACGGAGACAGCCTTGAACACGACTGGCCGATGTTTGACGAGTCTGACCCGGAAAACACCTACGATCCGCTGTTTGTCGATGCTGTTGTGTCGAACCCTCCGTATTCACAGAAGTGGAAACCTGCAGGCAAAGCCACGGATCCGCGTTTTACACAGTATGGTCTAGCACCAGAAACCAAGGCTGATTACGCCTTCTTGCTCCACGAGTTGTTCCACATCAAGCCAGATGGCATCATGGCGATTGTTCTGCCACACGGTGTGCTCTTCCGTAGTGGGGCAGAAGAAACCATCCGTACGCGCCTTATCGAGGCCAATAACATCGACACGATTATTGGCCTGCCGAGTTCGATCTTCTACGGCACCGGTATTCCGACCATCATCATGGTGCTCAAGAAGCAGCGCTCACACGATGACGTGCTGTTTATTGACGCATCCCAATGCTTTATTAAAGACGGCACGAACAATCTGCTACGAGCACGTGACATTGAGCGCATCGTTGATACCGCTCATGCGCGTCAAGACGTGGAGCACTTCGCGCGTGTTGTGTCTCGCGATGAAATCCGCGAGAACGACTACAACCTGAATATCCCGCGCTACGTCTCTGCAACACTGCCACCAGAACATGTGGACTTCTACGCCACTATCAACGGTGGTATCCCTGTCAGCGAGATCGACGCTCTCGCCGGCTACTGGGACGTGCTGCCCGGCCTGCGTGAAGCGCTCTTCGTCGAAGACGCCAACGGTTACGCAACCATCCGCACCGAGGACATTCGCGAGACTGTCTTAGAGCACGACGCTGCTAGGGCACTGGAAGACACGATGAACGCGGCACTAGCAGGGTTCCAGGAGTCTTTGGAAACAGACCTCATCAAAAACGCGATGGCTGTCCCAGTTAACACTGCCGAGGACGCGATCAAGGCTGATCTATTTACGCGTCTGGCTCCGGTGCCCCTGGTTAACGAGTACCAGGGCTACCAGCTGCTGCATGAGAAGTGGCTTACCATTGCCAACGATCTGACGATTCTGCAGACCGAGGGCTGGGATGCCGTGCGTGTGGTTGATCCTGTCATGGAGTGGAAGACCAAGGATAAGAAGAAGGTCTACGTCCAGACTGGATGGGAGGGCCGTGTAGCGACCTTCGAGATCATCCGTGACCTGTACTTGCCTGAGTTAAGAGATCAAGTATCTGACCTGACCGATGAGCGCGACAGCGTAGAGGCTGAGCTGGCAGCCCTTATCGAGGGCTTGAGTGAAGAAGATAAGACTGACCTTGCAGACGTGCTTAACGCCAAAGAGGACGGTTTCCTCAAGGGCGGTCTCAACAAGGCAGTCAAGGCACTTCCAGCACTTCCGACTGGCCAGCAGTGGCCCGAGGGCAGCGTTGAGGCTATCCAGATCGAAGCAAAGCAACTGCTTGATCGCCTGACCAAGGTGAAATCGCAGCTCAAGAAAACTAACGAAGAGCTTGAGACCAAGACGCACGAGACCATTGAGAACCTCACGGATGATCAGATCGTAGAAGTGCTCTCTATGAAGTGGGTCGCAGCGCTTATGGTGCAGCTCGCATTACTGCCGACGCTGACGCTACGTGAACTCTCTGACCAGGTGCAGCGCTTGCAGGATAAATATGCCAAGCCACTGACTGAATTGAATACTCAGATCGCTACGACCGAGCGCAGCCTGGTTGCGTCTTTGGACCAGCTCACTGGCTCAGATGCGGATATGCAGGCTGTCGCAGCGCTGAAGCAGATGCTGGGCGGTGGTCAGCGTGACTAAGGACAGCATCCCAGCGGTTCGTTTCGAAGGCTTCGAAGGTGCGTGGGCTCACTGCGATTTGAACCAGGTTGGGGCGAAGAGCACTGCGACAAATACAGACTCAGCTCTCACAGAAACATTCACCAATTCAGCTCAGTACGGCGTCATTAGTCAGCTCGAGTACTTCGACCATTCAGTCTCGAACCCAGCCAATATTTCCAAGTACTCTGTCGTGGAACCGGATGATTTTGTGTACAACCCGCGAATTTCTGTTAGGGCTCCGTTCGGGCCAATCAACAGGAACCGGCTGGCTCGTTCCGGAGCAATGTCACCCTTGTATCTCGTATTCAAAGTCTTCGGTGTTGATCACAGCTTTCTAGAGCAGTTCTTTAAGACTGATCGGTGGTACCGCTTCATGCGCCTTAATGGCGACGTTGGAGCACGCCATGACCGCTTCTCAATCAGCGATACGAAATTCATGGAGATGAAGATCCCCACCCCAGCGCTCGAAGAACAGCGTGCCATCGGTAAACTCTTCTCCGATCTCGACACACTCATCGAGCAACAACGCGCCAAGCACGCGAACCTGCAGCAGACGAAGACTGCGCTGTTGCAACGCATGTTCCCACAAGACGGTGCTGATGAGCCGGAGCTGCGGCTCGACGGATTTAGCGGGGCGTGGGGAGCAAAGTCGCTTAAAAACCTCGGATCGTCCTACGGCGGACTAACTGGGAAAACCAAGGAAGACTTCGGGCACGGTGATGCTCGTTACATCACGTACCTTGATGTTTTCGAGCGTGCACTAATTGACGATGGAAGCCGGTTGGGCATCACAGAGATCGATAATCGCCAGAACGAAGTCAAGACCGGGGACGTTCTTTTTACCGTGTCTTCTGAGGTTCCAGAGGAAGTCGGTATGAGTGCTGTGTGGCTAGGCCAAGGCCAGAGCATTTACCTCAATAGTTTCTGTTTTGGTTTCCGGCCCATTGCGGAGTTGGACAGCAAGTTCCTTGCCTACGTCCTACGGTCCCCTGATTTCCGCGACAAGATGACCTTGCTGGCGCAAGGAATCTCCCGGTTCAATATCTCGAAGATAAGGGCAATGGAACTTGAAATTTTCTTCCCCGCCATCGAAGAACAGCGCGCTATCGGTGAAGTTTTCTCCAACCTCGATGCACTTATCTCCGCCGAAGCCCGCTACATCACACAACTGACCCAAGCTAAGACTGCGCTACTGCAGCGCATGTTCGTCTAAGGAGCACTCGCCATGACTACACCACTGACTTACACGAATGAGGCACGTTTCGAGGACGACGTTGTGGCCATGCTGCGCCGCCACGGCTGGGATGAGGTGCTTGAACGCCCCACTGAGCGCCAGCTCATCGAGAACTGGGCTGAGATCCTCTATAACAACAATCGTGACCAGGATCGGCTTGGTGATGTGCCGCTGACATCTTCTGAGATGGATCAGATCATCGAGCAGATTACTGAGCTGCGCACCCCGCTGCGTCTCAATGAGTTCATCAACGGACGCAGCGTGGCCATTACCCGCGATGCCCCTGCGGCTCACAATCTGGGTAAAGAAGTCTCACTGAAGATCTACGACCGCCGCGAGATCGCAGGTGGCCAGTCCTGTTATCAAATTGCGCGACAGCCAAAGTTCTCTACTGCAGCGCACAAGCTCATGCCCGAACGCAGGGGCGATCTCATGCTCTTGATCAATGGCATGCCGGTCATCCACCTTGAGCTGAAGCGCTCTGGCGTGCCTGTCTCGCAGGCAACGAACCAGATCATCAAATACGCCCATGAGGGTGTCTACACTGGGCTTTTCTCGCTGGTACAGATCTTCGTGGCGATGACGCCAAGTGAATCGCTGTACTTCGCTAACCCTGGCCCTGGGGGTAAGTTCAATCCTGACTTCTTCTTCCACTGGGCTGATTTCAACAACGAGCCGATCAACGACTGGTCGAAGGTTGTAACTTCGTTGCTGTCAATCCCGATGGCGCATCAGCTCATTGGCTTCTACACGGTGACTGACCGCGCAGCCGGTGTGCTCATGGTGATGCGGTCGTACCAGTACTTCGCTGCGCACCGCATCGCTGACCGGGTGGAAAGCCACGAGTGGGGTAACGACAACAAGGGTGGCTACATCTGGCATACTACCGGCTCTGGAAAGACCATCACCAGCTTCAAGACAGCGCAGCTTATCGCTGATTCCAAAAACGCCGACAAGGTCGTGTTCTTGCTTGACCGTGTGGAATTGGGTACTCAGTCGCTGGCGAACTATCGGAGTTATGGCGGTGACACCATCGACGTTGCTGATACCTCTAGCGCAGATGAGTTGTTGCGGCTGCTCACCAATGACACCTCGGTGCTCATTGTCACCTCTCTGCAGAAGTTCCACCATTTGCAAGCCGAAAACCTGCGTGCACCTGACTTGAGGAAACTGCGTGAAAAGCGCATCGTCTTCATCGTTGACGAGGCACACCGCTCCACCTTCGGCGACATGCTCTTGAACATCAAGAACACGTTGCCGGACGCGCTACTTTTTGGTTTTACCGGCACTCCTATCCACGACGAAAACCAGAAACTGCATGCCACCACGGCCACTATCTTCGGCGATGAACTGCACCGCTACTCGATCGCCGACGGTATCCGTGATGGCAATGTGCTCGGCTTTGATCCCGAGATGGTCGAGACCTACATCGCACACGATATGCGTACATCTGTCGCGCTCGAACGGGCCAAAGCCACCGATGAACAGGACGCTTATAGCGACCCGAAGAAGAAAAAGACCTTCCTGAGGTACATGGACAAGGCGCAGGTCCCGATGGCAGGTGTGCGCCATAAAGACGGCGTTTACAACAAGGGCATCGAGGACTTTGTTCCGATGTCGCAGTACAATCAGCGAGAACACCGTGCTGCCGTTGCCGCCGACATCGCCCAGCACTGGGTGTATTTAAGCCGTAACAGCTCCTTCCACGCGATCCTGGCCACTCACTCAATCCCTGAGGCTATTGAGTACTTCCGCATCTTCCGCGATACGTACCCGCAGTTGAACGTCACGGCGCTGTTTGATCCCAATATCGACAACACTGGGGAGGCTCAGCTGATAAAAGAAGACGGCCTCATCAAGGTGCTTGAGCACTACAACGCGAAGTTCGAACAGCGCTTCACGATGCCGACGCACGCTGCTTTTAAGCGGGACATCGCCGCGCGCCTAGCCCACAAAGCACCGTACAACACGCCAGCATTTACGCCTGACCAACAAATAGACCTGTTGATAGTCGTGGATCAGATGCTTACCGGCTTCGACTCGAAGTGGCTAAATACCCTTTACCTCGACAAGGTCATCTCCTACGAGAGCATCATCCAAGCTTTCTCGCGTACGAATCGCGTTTTCGGCCCGGAAAAGCCCTTCGGCTCTATTCGCTACTACCGTAAGCCGTACACGATGCAGCGCAACATCGACGCCGCAGTGAAGCTCTACTCCGGTGATAAACCCTTCGGGCTGTTTGTCGACCACCTCGACGAGCACTTAAAGCAGATCAACCAGTGCTTTACGGTTATTAAGCGACTTTTTGCTGGCATCGACAACTTCTCTCGGCTGCCGGCCGATGAAGCTGTCCGCCTTGAGTTCGCAAGGGTACTACCCGAACTTTACGAGCATCTCCAAGCAGCCCAGATCCAAGGCTTTACCTGGGAGAAGGACACGTACCAGTTCACCGATACCACCATTGCGGTGGAGTTGACTGAGCCGGAGTACATCGCGTTGCTGTCGCGTTACAAGGAACTTGGCGACCAAGGCGGTGACGGTAACGGAGACGATAGGGGCAACGGAGGAGGTGGAGACGATGACACTCCGACGTACGACATCAACGTTCACATCACCCATATCGACACTGCACGCATCGACGCCGATTACATCAATGCGAAGTATACGAAGTACCTGCGCGCCATTGAGGCCGGACTACCGCAAGCTGAACTCGATGAGTTGCTATCAGACTTGCACGCTGGTTTTGCGCGATTGAGCGCCGACGACCAGGTCTTTGCGAACCGTTGGCTCCATGACATCCAATCTGGCGACGCTGTCCTTGCCCCAGGTAAGACCGTGCAGGATTACATCAACGACTACAAACTCACGCAACAAGATCGAGAGATTGACCAACTCGTGAAGGCGATTGGTGTCGATCCTGACCGCCTGCGCGCAATCCTTGCAGCGCATGTCGATGAAGCCCATATCAACGAGTACGGCCGTTTCGATGACGTCCTCAATTCCGTTGATTTTCACACTGCTGAAACGTATTTTCTCCAGAAGACTGGACGAAAGCTTCCGCGTTTCAAGGTCCGTTTGGAAATCGACAAACTGTTGCGCAATTACGTGCTGGACCATGATCTACCAGCAGATCTCGACGAAGCGGTGGCCGAAGTGGAGACGTCATAGGCAAAGCGCTCGAGTACATGCGCCTAACGGCTCACTAGCTACGACTCGACTGGCTTGCCCGGAACCTTTTAGTGCAAGAGCCAAGATGTTCGACTTGGGGAAACATAGTTCTATCGCGCTCTTCGATGTATAGGCGTAAGGTGATCGAACAATGCGTATTACTCGCTACATCACTCGGATCAGTATTTGATTGGACCGTATTCCCAGACGTATTTCTGGAACGTTTGCGAGTTCAGCACCAGGTCGACTTCCTGGATGCGTAGCAATGTCAGCGCATAGTGGCGGGGACAATACAGCTCGATTTCTGTGGCGTGGTCGTCGTGCTGAGGGTGAGTGCAACGGTAGCTTAAGTAGTATTCGGGGGTTTGGCCACACGGTGACTTGTCCCAGTTGCATCCACGGTGGAACCCGTCGTCCCCAAAGCCGAAATCGGCTTCGATGTCGGATGGTGTTTTTACAGTTACTGGCATGATGTGCTCCTGCGGTTAGCTGGTGATGCGGGAGTAGGTAATAGCAATTGCATTCTCCACCTCGGCGTTGGTCGGTGGGTGGCGATCGTCCATGAGGTGACCCCATCGGCGCTCGTATTCGTCGATAAGTTTTCGTCTTTGAGCAACGTCGCTTGTTGGCCGCAGAGCGAAGGAGATTAACTGACCATCCTGATCGATGTGTATGTCGAGGCAGTGGGTGTCGTGGTGTACCGGCATCGCTGTGTCTTGATCTTCGAAGATGAGAATCCACCACGGGTTTGAAGGTGCGTTAGAGATCTTTACGCCATCGGGAAGATCAGACACGCGGTGCGCCATCTCTGCTTCAAACGAAATGAGTTGGGAGCCTGAGAACCGGGCGTGGAGGTATGGGCGTAGATTCTGCTCGTCCAGGTAACGCAGCCATGTGACTGGTTCAACGGTGTCGAAGAACGGTGTGGCGCAGAACCGATCTTTTTCACCGTCGACGATGTACCGAGCCATGTTCGTTGGTCCATCCGGCCACGCGTCAATTGTGCGGACTGTGATGTTGAGTGGACCGAACAGCTTGTTCAAATCCGTTTCTAACGTGTCTGGTGTGGGATAGTTGGCAATGTTGCGCAGAGGGGTTTCGTAGGCCACTACGTTGGCGCCAACGCGGTCTAGCATTGTCTCGATTGATTCGCCGGACCATCGCGGGTCCTGCAGTGGGTTGCGAGCCTGCGTGTCCCAATACGAGATGGCGTCGCACCATTCGGCAATGGTGGCTGGGCGCACAGCGTCAGAGTGAATATCACGGAACTGGGCGGGCTTACCATCAACTGTCACCACAGGTGGGCCGTCATTGGTGTAATCGAACGCAAACTGTGCAGCCCGGCCTTCGGCGTCATGGGCGCTGACAAGCCAGCGCTTTCCGTCCCATTCAAAAGAATCTGAATTGATGCGGGACCCGTAGACAGGTAGATAATCCGGGGCGAGGCTAGCCCAAGGATTTTCAGGAGTACTGGTCATACTGTAACTGTAACCTCAAAATGTGGCCCTCACCACAGGTTTTCCGAGCTCTCGATACACAAGCACAGGAATACTCTCCATTCCCAGACACACAAGCTAGTGGCGCGTGCCGAGGGAGACGCGTGCCGAAACACTTCCACTGCGCATCCACCGATCGCGCTGAGGCACGCTAGGTTGGTGGGCCCTCTCCGTGGCCGATTACGGCCGACGGCTTTGGTTATCGTTTGCGGTCTCAGGTTGCTGTGCAACGCGAGAACCCGTCATATTCTGAGTATTCGGGCCGTCGGACTGCACGAATGGCCGGGGGACGCAACGGGGATTTCGCATTCCTTTCAACGCCCGTAATTCCCAATTTCTCAGTCCCGTCAAACGTGCCACCCATGCGCCCCTCGCCATCGTACGGGAGGTTTCATGCGTTCCACTGGTTGTCGATTCTTTTGTTTATCGGTTCCTATTTAGCCGAAATGTATTTTCTTGTGTTTCATGGATTGGACTTTGATGGCGGTGGAAGTCCATTCTTGACGCTTTTTCTGATGTTGCTGTGGTGGCTTCGCGGGCTGGTGTCTTTGGTCGGCTTGTTAAGCGTGTTTTCCGCGCGCGTTCGGTTCTTTGGGTGGGTATTTCCGGTCTTGCTTTTTCTGCTTTCGCGTCATCCGAACTTAGTGGATGGAGAACTCTGGTTCATCATCGCGATCGAATTGGCATGGATTGCCTTTGTAATTACAAGTGCTGCGCCCAACCGGTTACGGTCTGGTGCGTACATCATTCCTGTAGATTTTATTGCAAACGGTAATACGTTTGGGCGTCCGGGCGATGGCTTAAAAGACAGCGACTTTAGCGAAGCGAATATTCAAGCGGGGATTGCTGGAGAGAGGGCGACAGCCGAAGCCTTGTCATTCTTGCTCGACGCGCCTGGCGTGTATGTATTCCATGGCCTTCAGTTTTCAATGAGTTCAAACGCTGATGTCGACCATGCAGTTGTTTATGGAAACCGAGTTGCGCTCATTGATTCGAAACTCTGGCCGTCGGATCTGTACGAATGGGCCGACAACCAAACTATTCGTCAAGGTGACGGAACGCTTCGCACTATTCACATGGAAAAGGCACAACAAAACTATGAGGAGTATGTCGGCTACGCGGGTGCGACAGTTCGCTCGTGGGTATGCATCCACCCGGTCAAAGGTAGAGAGAGTTTCGTCTATGACAATTCGTGCTGTCCTTCAGGTATCCGCATGGGGGACGCAAGTTCCACAGTGAATGAGATTGCAGAGTTCCTTTTCGACCAGAAAAATGTCTACACCAACCGTAAGTTGCTCAATATTCTCGCGGTTCTCAAGAAAGCTTAGAATTAATCATGTGGCCGGGTGAAAGGCGAAAACTAATGACCACACAATATAGCGCTACACAAATCGCGCGAGCATATGACTGTGACTATGCATTTGTCATGAGTAACACTCCTGGCATTACAGCTCCTGAACAAGTTGTGGACTCAACTGCAGAACGGGCCGCCGAGTTGGGCCGAGCGTATGAAACAGAACTTCTGCAGGCTTTTCAAACGGGTGGCGCCTTGTTGGAGGGAATCGGTGTCGAAGTTAAACCGTACAACGTTGTTGACCTGACTGAACGCGATGCCGAGCATAACGGTGGAAACATAAACGGTGTGGAACTCGCAGACCTTTTGGACAGTGAAGCAGAAGTTCTGTATCAGTTGCCCCTGAAGAGCGGGCGTTATAGAGGGACGCTTGATTTCCTCGTACGGACTGGCGACGGGTGGACAATTTTTGACGCGAAGTTAGCGCGTGAAGGCTCTGCTCAAGCGGCACTTCAGCTCGCCGTCTACTGGCGCATGTTGACAGATCTGTTTGAGACCGTACCGGCATCAGTCCGTCCACGGCTTTGCGATTATGCTTTCGTGCTCACTGGGAACGGACGCAGTGCGGAAGTCAACGTTGCTGAGGTCTCGTTCTTACTGGATTCTCGACTTGAGCATCTGGATAGTCTTCTGGCATTACAACCGAAAGATGCAATCGAATTCTGGAAGGCGTTTGAAGTTGCAGCTTGTGAGACGTGTGAGTGGTGCCAGCAAGCTATCGACGCAACCAATGACATTAAGTTGATTGCGCGAATTCGACCAGAACAACGCAAGGTACTTCGTGACAACAAGATCTTAAGTGTGCGTGATTTTGTTGAGGGTGATGTGAAGTCCTTGTCGAAACTCGGCGTTTCAAACCTTGAAGTGTTGCACCGTCAAGCGCGGTTACAGGCCGGACAGATGGCTCGCGACATCGAAAACAGCAGCCACACGACGTCCGAGGCGGCTGAGCCGCCGGTAGACGTGGAATGGGAAGTGTTTGACACTGACCCAATCGCTCGAATTCCACTTGCAACGCCCCATGATATCTATTTTGACTTTGAGGGCGATCCGCTCTTCTTGCGAGACGGAGGAAGGGAAGACTGGGGACTTGAGTATCTGTGGGGTGAGTTCCACCCCGGTGGCAAAACCTCGGGTTCTGAACTCCCAGGTAGAAGTATTGACGTGTGGCGTAAGGGCCATCCACAGGTTGAACATCGTGAAGTGAACAGCCTTTCGACATCCTTCGGAGGTAGTTTTCATGCAGGCTGGTCTCATGATGAAACACAAGAGCTTGAACGTTTTGTTGAGTTCATTAGTCGCTTGCTGAAGCTCAGAGATGCTCACCCAGAGTTTCACGTTTATCACTACCATGCGTATGAAATTTCGGCACTTCGACGAATCGCAGAACGGAATGGAATCTTTGTACAAGAAGTAGAAGATCTAATTTCAAGTGGCGTTTTTGTCGACCTTTTGCCGGTAGTGCGCAACAGTGTGGCGGTCTCACAGTCGTCATACTCGATTAAGAAACTCGAACCTGCTTACATGGGCGCGATAGCTCGCCTCGAAGCTCTTGACAACGCTGGTGACTCTATCGCCATGTATGCTCAAGCAGCGCTGAAGTTAAAGGAAAATGGCTTTTCAACGCATCACGATGAGGGTATAAGCGCTGAGCTGAAAACCGAGTTTGAAACACTTGAGCTGTATAACGAATACGACGTTGTTTCGACGATGCTTTTGCACCAGTGGCTTGTTTCAGTTGCTCGTGACGCGGATCCGGAGTTGCAGCTTTGGGGCCCACTGGACAGCGGTGTGCCACCGGAACGTCAACTGCTCGACACGAGTGACATATCCGACTTAGAAAACGAGGAAGATGAAGAGACTGGTCAGAGCGAGAGTAACCCGGGTGCACAAGCCCTGGCAGAGGCCCGCGCACTCCTGACTCCAATAGTGATCAGCCCGGATGGCGATGAGTATGACAACGGAGAGGTTACTGCTGATTTGAAGCTTCTGCTCGGCCTCACAAACTATTTTATTGCCGAGGACTTACCGGAGCTTGCAGACACGTTGCGTCTCATGACTGAGGATATATCCGAGTGGGAGTCAAATGCCGATTCGCTAATCCTTGATGACGTTCGCTGTGAACCGCTCGAATATCAGGATGGTGATTATGTTGCCGCGAGTAATGAAGATGAATCAGCGGACAACGGCGTAACTAAAGTACCTGTCGAATCACTTGTAAATGACAGTAGCAAGGGTTCGGAGGATTACGACGGTTGGTGTTGGCCACGAAATCGAAAAGCTGAACGGCGCTACTTGTCTTCAAAAGTAACGTACGCGCCGAAAGACTCGACAATCTTGGATGCCAATCAGAACGAATCAGACTCAGCGGGTACGTACTTTTTCTACTACGAGACACCTGTGCCTGAGCATCTCCCAGACGTTTGGGGAGCGGAGTTTGCAGCTCGCGTGCGATTGAATAGTGGGGGCGTAGTGGAAAGTCGGCGTCACAGGCGTGAAGAAGGAAGTCCAACGCTTGTTTCAGGAGACGGTCGAATCTACTTCTATGAGAATGCTAAAGACTCCAACTGTAAGCTCACAGCCGAACAGCTTCCTGTCGCAGTGCGGCGCGAAGAGTTCATCGATGAAGATCCGATCAAAGAGAAACTAGCTACATTTATCCTTGATGCGGTTATAGCCACTCTTGCGAGCGGAATTTCTGGTGGCGAAATGGACGGCGAGGAATCTGAGTCCTCAGATTCTCTTATCCCTGGTCTGAGTGTTGGGGATCTTTCTGGCCCCCTTACTCATGAGCAAATTCATCAGCTCATGTCAACACTAGACGATGACGTTCGCTGGAACTTGATTCGTAAACGCGTCAAGTGCATTCCTGAAACCGAACACGCTCAGCACGCTGTCAACATCTTCAATACCTTGAAACGATCAGAACCTGGTACCGTACTGGCAGTTCAGGGGCCACCAGGAACCGGAAAGACTTTCGTGGGTGGCCATGTAATAGCCGCACTTGCGGCTCAGGAGAGCTGGAAGATCGGGGTTCTTTCACAAGGACATGAAACTATCGCTAACTTGTTGGCGTCAGCAAGACGAGTGACACCCTCGAGTCTTAACTCACTTGGCTTTGGAAGGGATTTCGAATCCAATGAGACTGAAATATGGGGCATCAATCCCGGCGACGAATATGACCCTAATCAGGAAAACCCTGTTCTTTGTATGACGCAGGTTCTGCAGAAGCCGAAATCTAAAAAGTTTGTCAGCTACACGAAGCTTCGCAAAGCGCTTGGACTTCCCAAATTCGATAAGAACGACGCGCAGAAGCTTGCAAACCAGACGTTTGTGCGCCCACCGGTAGATCTCCACCCCGGCTGGCTTTGTTTGTTTGGTGGCTCGTCCAAGTCTCCGAACCCAATAGAAGTGAATAAGGCTGGGTGGCCCACAAATATAGGGAAGTTGACTGAGTGCCAGGTGAGCGAGTCGAGTTTTGTTGAAACGAATCAACATCGGGGTGCCGTCTATGGTGCTACGGCCTGGGGAATCGATTCTCTTGGTGACGAGTGGGAATTCGATCTGCTTGTCATCGATGAAGCGGCGCAGTACTCGTTAGCCTTTACTCTGGCGGCTGCCGGACGTGCTAAACGTATCCTCCTTTTGGGTGACCCGCGACAGCTACCCCAAGTGGTGCAAGGAACACATTGGGGCGGAGCAGAGTCGTCTGCCCTTGGCTGGTGGGCTAACAACGAAGCCACTCTACCTGCGGATCGGGGGTACTTTATGGAGCAGACGTGGCGGATGACGCGTGATCTGACCACGAAGGTGTCAGCGCTCTCGTATCGCAACAAGTTGGTTTCGGCTGACGCTGCCAATGAACGATCTTTGAGTGTATCAGCGACATGCACTTATCCGGTCGAAAGCGGAATCCATGGTGTTCGGCTTAAGCATGAGGGCAACTCAACTAAGTCTCAGGAAGAAGTTGACGAGGTCGTTAAGATCGCGCGCGAGCTGTTGTCTGGAGGCACTGTTTGGCACACGCCCAACACAGATCGAGAAGTGACGCAGAGAGATGTTCTGGTGGTAGCTCCTTATAATGCTCAGGTCACTTCTCTGCGAGCCGCTCTTAAAGCGGTGGATTTGGCTGAAGTCCGGGTCGGAACAGTTGACAAGTTCCAGGGGCAGGAGGCGCCAATCGTGATTGTTTCGATGACGTGTTCGAGCGCTACTGACTCTCCGCGTGGCGCGGATTTTGTGATGAACCGCAATCGTTTGAATGTAGCTGTTTCTCGCGCGCAGTGGGCTGCGTACGTGGTCTACTCGGAACACCTGGTTGAGGTGACCCCGACAAGCATTGCTGCGTCCGAGCAACTGGGCGGTTTCATGCGAATGGTGTCTGCCGTTGAAGAGTGATGCGGTGTTCCACTGAGTGGGGCTGTGCACTACGCCTGTGAGGCAAAGGTTTGGCGTGGCATCCCCCGTTTGAGAGTGCGTGCTGGGCAAACTTACTTTATTCGTCAACCGTTGCAAAGATTTGGGCCGGTAAATGTCGCGATCACTTTTATGATGGGAACTGTAAGCGGTTCAAAGTGAGCTTGTGGAAGTGAAAAATGACCAATCCCAGCTTCAAATCTGACGCCACTTGGCGCTACGTTCAGTTCTCATTGATTTTTCCGCTACCGCAGCGGTCCGCCGTCATTGCTGACAGGGGCCAAAGCAATCCAGCAGCGGGTAATGACTCAGGCCAGTTAATGTGGAAACCAGGCCGGTGGAAGAACGCAAACAGAGTTTTCGAGAATGACGGTCCTAAAGAGCAAAGGTTTATTCAACGAGATGACGGAAAGTCAATTACTTCTAATGGCTGGCCACCTGAAGATAGATTCGGAACGGCGCTTTCGTCCGCTGCAAGTGGCCAGCCGATTTCTGACGACAGTGAAGGTGGTAAGTGGTATGAAACGCTCACCGACCACTATCACCTTGAGATCAGTCCGAGCGCTCATGACAACAACATTCATGGCACCGAACCAATGCCCACCATTTACGGCAAGAGACCGGAGCGTGCAGGTCTGCCTAAAACGCGGTTTCCGGTTACTAATGGGAAACCTATCGATGACGATGGGCGTAACTCTGTGCAACTTCAAGCTATTGAAGTTCTCAACTATTTCGAGCCTCGTGACTCCGCTATTTCAGACCGAGAAAGAACCGAATCAACGTTTCTAGTTCTTCACGTGTGTGTTCAAGACTGTAGTGGAGCGCAACTGCGGCAGATTTCTCGCTCACTTTCGACACATCGGCACGGAGTCGTGGAAGATTTTACTGACAAATTCTCGGGCAATGAAAGCCTAGTGCAGCACTTTGTGTATGTCGCCAAGGCGTTGATGGAACGCACGGCTTCGACCGTTGCATCTGGGCCACGATGGACATGCGATTTTAGCTTGCAACATAACGGCCAACTTAAACGCGAATCAGACAGGAAAACGCAAGAAAACTCAGAGTTCCAACCTCGACCGTTTCGGATAGCAGTAGCTATACCCGAAGATCTACCACCGCAAACGCCAACGACACGTTCAAGCTCGGATTCTGGTGCGTGGTCTCTGAATGAATGGTGGGCCTGGCAGATCGCGACAGGCGCTGACCCATTCTATGAAGGACACCCAGAGCAAACGGCCGAAAGTTTAGACCGGTATAAACTCGCGGGTCTCCAGAATTGGACGTTCCTCTGTATGGACCGCGGAGTAGGGCTCGTTCGCAACCAATTTCAAACTGCCGTCGACCTCACCACACGAGTCGGCGACACTCAATATTTGATCTTTGGCGCGACCCTGTACGTTGATCTTGCAATCCTGACTTTGAGAAACTCGATTGTTTTGCATGAGTTGCACAACCGATTGACCAGCTTGGAACCTGACTTAGCGACAAAACACGCGAATTCCGATGACAGCTTGAATGAAAACGAAGAGTTACGGAAACAAGTAGACGCTTTGGCATCGGTTGAACGGTCATTCCTGACATTCCGCGATAAAGGCTGGTTCACTTCAGTGCCGGGCAGACGAGTCGACACGGAACTGCTGTTGGCGATCAGGAATGTCAACGGAGGAAACCTTGTGTACAACGACTTTGTTGATGAACTCGCGTTCAGACAGCAGGTCTACAACACGCAGTATCAATACCGCCAGCTGGTTTCTTCAGATGACCGGACAAAAAGATCTGACCGCACAAACAAGGTTCTAGGGGTAGTAGCCGCTGCGCTCGGTGGCCCGGGAATTGCTGAAGCATTTGGGTTGTTCGATCTGCCACATATTTGGTCGGGTATAGCGACTGTAGGTGTTTGTGTGTTCGTTTGGCTTTTGGTCTCTGGCTCACTGCGGTGGATTGAGAAACGCTGATTCGACGCTCACCCCATAAAACTCGCTCGCGTTGCGCCAGAAGACGTCGTCCAACTGGGTGGCGTCGAGCGTGTCGCAGAGCAGGTCAAAGTCAGTAACAGTGAACGGGCGCTGTGCGCGGGGCGGCTGCCGAATCTCTGCGTGGGGCATATCCTTGCAAGCACACGTACGACAACCGGCTTTCGCCACAAGGGAGGCCCAATCATGGAAAGTGCTCTCACAGGTCCAATCGCGGCTTTCAACGAGATCATCGGATGCACCATCGACGAGCCAAAGGTTTCGCAGATAGCACGCGATGTCGGCGTGGCGTACACGGTCTGGGAAGACGAAGAAATGCCCGACATCCACTGGATTTTCGAGGGCAAAGGCCTGGAGTTTTGCTTCACTGATGAGATCCTTACAACCATCTTCTTCCAATTCATCGCGGAAGATGCCTGGAATGTGGGCTCCTGGTCGGGGCTGCTCATTGACGGCTTTGTGGCACCGGACATCACGCCAGAACAAGCCGATGCCACCTTCGGGGAGCCTGAAGCCATCGGCTGCGGGAGCCCTACGTGGCGGCGCTACGAGATCGGTGACCACTTCATCCACTTCGATTTTCGTGAGGAAGGCCTGCACATGATCACCCTCCTCCTGGAAACCCCCTAAGCCCGGGCAAACCACCCACGCACAAACAACTGTGCACATCAGCCCTGGTCTCTACTAGAATTGGTGTGGCCTGTATGCAACAACCGTCGAACACGGGAAGCGCAGCACTCACGGCACCACCAAACAGGGAAGGACACTCATGAAGACCGCAGAAATTAAGCGCCGCTGGCTGGAATTCTTCGAATCCAAGGGCCACACCGTGGTGCCATCTGCGTCCGTGATCTCGTCCGACCCGTCCATCCTTTTCAACATCGCCGGCATGGTGCAGTTCATCCCATACCTCACCGGTCGTGAACCCGCCCCGTTCCCGCGCGCCACCAGCGTGCAAAAATGCGTGCGCACCGCAGACATCGAAGAAGTGGGCCAAACCACCCGCCACGGCACGTTCTTCCAAATGAACGGAAACTTCAGCTTTGGCGACTACTTCAAGAGCGAAGCCATCTCCATGGCCTGGGAGCTTCTCACCACCCCAGAAGACAACGGCGGCCTGGGCTTTGACCCCAACCGCCTGTGGGTCACCGTCCACGAAGACGACGCCGCCTCAATTGACCTGTGGCTCGAAGAAACCAGCATGCCCCGCGAACGCATCCAAATGCGTGGCAACGAAGACAACTTCTGGCACACCGGCCAACCCGGCCCCGGTGGCTACTGCTCCGAAATTTACTACGACCGCGGCCCCGCATACGGCAAAGAAGGTGGCCCGGTAGCCGACGAAGACCGGTACATCGAAATCTGGAACCTCGTCTTCATGGAGTTCGAACTCTCCGAGGTCCGCACCAAAGTCGACTTCGACATCAAAGGCGACCTGCCCGCCAAAAACATCGACACCGGCATGGGCCTGGAACGCGTGGCGTTCCTCAAACAAGGTGTCGAGAACATGTACGAAATCGACGAAGTCTACCCCGTCATCAAAAAGGCCGAAGAACTCTCCGGCCACACCTACGGCACCAACCACGACGACGACGTCCGCATGCGCGTTGTCGCTGACCACGTGCGCTCCGCCCTCGTCATCATCGGCGACGGCGTACGTCCCGGCAACGAAGGCCGCGGCTACATCCTGCGTCGCCTTCTGCGCCGCGCCATCCGCGCCATGCGCCTGCTGGGCGTCACTCAACCCGTGCTCCCACACCTGCTGCCCGTCTCCAAAGACGCCATGAAGCAGTCCTACCCAGAACTCGACACCGACTTCGACCGCATTTCCAAAATCGCCTACGCAGAAGAAACCGCGTTCCTGCGCACCCTGGAATCCGGCACCCAGCTGCTCACCCGCACCGTCGCCGAGGTGGGTAAAGGTGGCACTATCGACGGCGCCGTGGCATTTACCCTCCACGACACCCACGGCTTCCCCATCGACCTCACCGTGGAAATGGCCCACGAAGCGGGTGTGGAAGTCGACGTCGATGGATTCAAAGCCCACATGGAAGAACAGCGCCAACGCGCCAAAGCCGACGCTAAATCAAAGAAGGGCGGGGGAGCGAACCTCACCGCCTACTCGCACCTGCTTGAAGCCGGCACCTCGGAATTTGTGGGATACGACAACCTCAACACTCTGGCCACCGTGCGTGGCATCATCAAGGACGGTGAAGCCGTTCCCGTTGCCCACGCCGGCGACACGGTGGACGTCGTCTTAGACATCACCCCGTTCTACGCCGAATCCGGTGGCCAAACCGCTGACATCGGCCACCTCACCGGCCCTGACCTCGCCGCCCGCGTCACCGACGTTCAGAACATCCTCGCCGGACTACCCGCGCACAAGGTCACGGTTGAAACCGGTGAACTGGAAACCGGGGCCCTCATCACCGCGCAGGTCGATCCAGACCACCGCTACCAGGCCCAGCAGGCACACTCGGCAACCCACCTCATCCACGCCGCCCTGCGTGAAGTTCTGGGGTCGAACGCCACCCAGGCCGGATCGCTTAACAACCCTGGCTACCTGCGATTCGACTACTCGTACCCCGAGGCACTCAGCCCAGCAGCTCGCCAAGAAATCGAAGAATGCGCCAACACCGCAGTCCGCGACAACTTCGAAGTGGGCTACGACTTCCTGCCCTTCGAAGAAGCCAAGAAGTCCGGCGCCATGGCGCTGTTCGGTGAACGCTACCCAGAAATCGTGCGCGTGGTCGACATCAACGGAACCTGGTCCCGCGAACTCTGCGGAGGCACCCACGTCACCCGCACCGCAGAAATCGGACCCATCTCGCTGACCAGCGAAGCATCCGTGGGCTCCGGAACCCGGCGCATCGAAGCCAGCGTGGGACTTGACGCCATGAAGCAACTGGCTCGCGAGCGCGCCACCGTTGCCCAGCTGTCGGAACTGCTCAAGGTGCCCGGCCCCGACGTCTACGACCGCGTCACCGGCCTCATGGACCGCATCAAAGAAGCCGAACGCACCATCGCGCAACTCAACCAAGAGAAGGTCCTGGCCCGCGCCACCGACGCGGCCGCCAGCGCCCAGAAACTCGGCCCAGCAACCGTCGTCACCACCGAATTGGGTGACGTGGCAAACGCCGCCGATGTCCGCTCCTTCGTCCTTGACGTTCGCAACCGCCTGGACGACCCAGCCCACGTCATCGCCGCAGTGGGACTGGCCAATGACAAACCTGCCGTCGTCATCGCGGTAGGCCCTGAGGCGCAGCAAGCCGGCCTGAAAGCTGGAGCTCTTGTCACCTCGGCGTGCAAAACCCTGGGCGGCGGCGGAGGCGGCAAGCCCGACCTCGCACAGGGCGGCGGCCAGGACGCCACCAAGGTGACCCAAGCACTCCAAGACGTGCGTGACCAGGTAGCGAACTCGTGAGACGTGGCCGGCGCTTAGGGATCGATGTGGGGGCCGTGCGCGTGGGTATCGCCCACAGCGACCCCGACGGGATCCTCGCCTCACCTCTGGAAGTGGTCAACCGCCGAGGTGGCGACAACTTCGCGCTGCGCCGCATCCAAGAGATCGTGGACGAAGTCGACCCGGTCGAACTGGTGATCGGCGACCCCACGTCCTTAGACGGCAAGGCGCGCCAGTCCGCGGACAAAGCCAGGCGTTTCGCCCAAAAGATCGTGGACCGCACAGGACTCCCGGTAAGGTACGTGGATGAACGTTTTACCACCACACAAGCGCACCTGATGTTACAAGCAGCAGGAAAATCGTCTAAGCAACGACGCGAAACCGTGGACGCGCAAGCCGCCGTGGTGATCCTGCAAACAGCTCTCGACGCTCTAGCACGTGAGGACAACAGTGGGGATTGACGACGTATTCGAAAACAAGGGCACCCGCAAGGACGCCCGGCAGCGCAGGCACAACCGGAAAATTCGGCGTCGGCGCATCACCGCCATCGTTGTAGTGCTCGCCCTCATAGCCGGAGTCAGCGGGGTCGTGGCAGTCAGCACGGCCTCGGGCGCGTTCTCTAACCTGTTCGGTACCAAGAAGGACTACGAAGGCGAAGGCGAAGGCAGCATCGACGTCACCGTGATCCCGGGCGCGTCCGCCAGCCAGGTCGCCAACCAGTTGGTCGAAGAAGACATCATCCGATCCGCCGACCCCTTCCTCAAAGAAGTCGAAAGTCGCGGCTTCGTCATCAAAGCCGGCACGTTCAAAATGCGCAAACGCATGAGCTCCAGCGCCGCCGTCGACGCCCTAGAAGACGCCACCGCCGCGCAACGCCTCACCGTGGCAGAAGGCCACACCATCAAAACCATCAAAGCCAACGCGATCAAAGCCGGCGTTAACGAACAGCAGCTCGACAAGGCCATCGACAAGAAGAAACCCAAGGACTACGGCCTCGACATCGACGCGCCCAACCTCGAAGGCTACCTGTACCCGGCTACCTACGACATCGACCCGTCACGCCCAGCCGAAGCCCTGGTCCAAGACATGGTCAACAAGACCAAGGACGAACTCAACCGGCTCGCCATTCCACACGACGACGCCCACTACTACCTGACCCTTGCCAGCCTGGTAGAAAAAGAAGCCACCAGTGACCCTGAGGTGCAAGCCAAGGTAGCGCGCGTGTTCGTCAACCGCGTGGGGAAGAAGTCCCAAACCGGCGGTCTGCTCCAGTCCGACGCCACCGTGGCTTATATCCACGGTGCGCGTCAGGACCTGATCACCACAAAGAAGGAACGCGAAAGCAACAACCCGTACAACACGTACAAACACAAAGGGTGGACGCCCGGCCCCATCAACTCACCCGGCGAACCCGCAGTGCGCGCGGCCATGAAACCCGCCAAGGGTGACTGGCAGTTCTTCGTAGCAACCGACCCGGACAACGGCACCGTGAAGTTCGCCAACAACTACCAAGAGCACCAGAAAAACGTTGAAGAATTCCGCAAGTGGTTGCGCGAACACCGTAAGAAAAATGGATAAGTTCAACGCCTGCGTGGCTGGGTCGCCTATTGCGCACTCCAAATCACCGGACCTGCACACGGCCGCGCTCACAGCACTGGGCATTCCGGGGGAGTACGGCTCGGTCGAACTCACGGAAGACCAGCTCGCCACCCACATCGACACGCACCCGGAACTCGTGGGCATGTCGTGCACCATGCCGCTCAAAACCACCCTGGCCCAACTGGCGCACGAACGAAACTGGAACATCGACCCCACCGTGACCGCCACCCGGGTCGCCAACACGTTCGTGCGCACCCCCACGCCGTCGGTCTACAACACTGACGTCGCTGGAATCGTGGGCGCCCTGCGAACCACTGCCACCTCGGCGGCCATTGTGGGTTCCGGCGCCACCGCAACTAGCGCACTGGTAGCCCTCAAAGAACTGGGCACCACCTCCGTGGACATCTACGCCCGCAACCAACGGACCCGTGCTGACCTGGCCCAACTCGCCCAATCACTGGACATGGACGCCACCCACGCTGGCCTGGAGAACATCAATTGGGACCACGACGTCATCGTGAGCACCCTGCCCACGGGTGTGGACCTGGACGTCCCCACCCGTCTGTCCGCCACGGTGTTGGACGTCGCGTACGCGCACGGGTCAGTGGGGGAGAAGGCTAGGCAAGCCGGCGCCGAGGTGGTCCACGGCCTGGCAATGTTGGTGGAGCAGGCTGTCGCCCAGTTCATTCACTTTGTGGGCGTCACCGGCAGGTCGTTAAGCGCGTCCGAGGTTCAACGGGCTACCGTTGCTATGTATGAATCCGTCAACCTGACCCCGCCGAAAGGAGACTCATGGAGTCCGTCTCACTAGTCGCAGGACTGTCACTTGCGGTTGGGGCAGCGATCGCCGTATCCGTTGTCATCTGGTTCATGTTCCCCAAGCTCATCAACGATGAGGCGGGACTGCGCCTCCTCAACGGTCTGCGCACGGACAACCGCCCCGTGTGGCTCGTGTCCTTCGTCATGACCGCAACCGGACTGGTTCTGGCGTGGATCTCCGGGTTCTTCCTGCCCTTGTTCATGTCACGCACCTACGCCGACATCCCCATCATCGTGGCCCTGGGCGTGTTCGCCGGAGCCACGGCGTGGCTGTTCTGGATCGACAGTGTGCTGCACCGGCTTCCCAACCTGATCGTCATGCCAATAGCAGGGTTCATGATCGTGGCCTACCTGGTGTCCATGATCTTGGGTGTCACCAGCAAGCAATCAGCGTTCGACCAACTGTGGGCACGCGGCGCAACCCCAGCACTCGCCGGGCTCGCCGGCGCCGGAATCACCGTGGTCATCTTCGCAATCGTCTACCTTTTTGGTCTGGCCCTGGGCAAAGAAACCTTGGGACTGGGCGATGTGAAACTCGCGGTTCCCGTGGGAATGGTCGCCGGAACGGCCAGCCAATGGGGCCTCATCGTAGCCCTGATCATCATGAACGTTTCGGCCCTGGTGTACTTCCTCATGCACCTTGGCAAACGCCGCAACGTTGCGTTTGGGCCACACATGCTCATTGGCGCGTGGACCGCCGCGTTACTTACACCACTCATTCTGTAGAGTTAGTTAAATGTTGAGATGGTTGACCGCAGGTGAATCGCACGGCGAAGCGCTCGTAGGAATCCTCGAAGGACTCCCCGCACACGTCGACGTCACCACTGAAGATATTTCCCGCGCACTCGCGCGCCGCCGCCTGGGCTACGGCCGAGGCGCCCGCATGAAGTTCGAAGCCGACAAAGTACGCCTCGTCGGAGGTGTACGCCACGGCAAGACCCTGGGCGGACCCGTAGCAATCGAAGTGGGCAACACCGAATGGCCCAAATGGGAAACCGTCATGAGCCCCAACCCCGTCGACCCCGACGAGCTGGAAGGACAGGCTCGGGCCGCCAAGCTGACGCGACCTCGGCCGGGGCACGCCGACCTCGTTGGCATGATGAAGTACGACTGGGACGAAGCGCGCCCCATCCTGGAACGCGCCTCCGCCCGCGAAACCGCAACCCGCGTGGCCCTGGGCGCTGTCGCGAGCCAGTTCCTCAAGGCCCTCGACATTGATATCGTGTCCCACACTGTGGCCATTGGCCCGGTGGAAGGCGGACGCGATCTGGTACGCCCCACTGCTGCTGACGTTGAGCAGCTGGACGCTGACCCGTTGCGTTGCTTCGATTCGGAACTCTCGCAACGGATGGTCGCCGAGGTCGAAGACGCCAAGAAGGCCGGCGACACCTTGGGTGGGGTCGTCGAAGTCATTGTGTACGGCGCGTTCCCTGGTTTGGGATCGCACGTGACCGGGGACCGTCGTTTGGAATCGCGCCTGGCTGCCTCACTCATGGGGATCCAAGCGATCAAGGGCGTGGAGATTGGCGACGGCTTTGAAACCGCACGTCGCCGCGGCTCGGTTGCTCACGACGAGATCGACGCCGAAAACGGCGTGAAGCGTCTGACCAACCGCGCCGGCGGTATCGAAGGTGGCATGACCACCGGCGAACCCATCATTGTGCGCGCTGCCATGAAACCCATTTCCACCGTGCCTCGCGCCCTGTCCACGGTCGACGTGGCCACCCAGGAACCAGCCAAGGCACACCACCAGCGCTCCGACGTGTGCGCAGTGCCCGCGGCCGGTGTGGTCGCTGAAGCCATGGTCGCGCTGGAACTTGCCCAAGCTGTGCTGGAGAAGTGCGGCGGGGATTCCGTTGACGAAGTCAAACGCAACCGCGACGCATACCTCAGCCACATCGATCCGTTCCTGTTGGGCCAATGAGCGTAGAGCCCGTCCCCAGGCCAGCACCCCCACTCAACCCAGTGCCGGCCGCGGGCGCACGGATCGCGTTGATCGGTCCACCGGCAGCGGGGAAGTCCACGATTGGGCGCCTCCTCGCTGAACGCCTGGACATTCCACTGCGCGACACCGACGCCCGCATCGTCGAACAACACGGAGACATCCAGCAGATTTTTGCCTCCCGAGGTGAAGCCCGGTTCCGCGAAATCGAGCGCGAGGTTGTGCGCAGGTCCCTGCGCGAACTGTTGGACCGCCCCGGAGTGGTCTCCCTAGGTGGGGGAGCGATCCTCAACCCGGGAACCCGCGCCCAGCTCAAGCACCCGGCCATCAAAGTCATCACCATCATGATCGACGCCGATGTTGCGCGCGTGCGCCTGGGCGGGTCACGGCGTCCTCTCTTAGACGACGACACCGACCCCGTGGCCGCGTGGCAAGCACTCGTGGACGAACGACGGCCACTATATGAGTCCGTGTCCACCGCGACCGTGAGCGCGTCGAACGAACCACCCTCAACCGTGGTCAACCGAGTGGTTGACGTGCTCACTAAACTGCAACGTGAAGAAGAGTACGCCCGCTTTGATCAGGAGGACACCATTGACTGAAATCCGCGTGACCGGCGGAGGCGACTACCCCGTCATCGTAGGTTCGAAACTCCTGGGCAAACTGCCCCAACTGCTGGGCTCACAAGTCCAGCGCGTCCTGGTGATCTACCCGCGCGCATTGCGCACCACGGGCGAGCTAGTCCGCGAAGACCTGGCCAGCACCGGACTCGAAGCAATCGCCGCTGAAATCCCTGACGCAGAAGAAGCAAAACACATTCGGGTTGCGGAGTTCTGCTGGCAAATCCTGGGCCAGTCCGACTTCACCCGTTCGGACGCGATCGTGGCCGTAGGTGGGGGAGCCATCACCGACGTTGCCGGTTTCGTCGCAGCCACCTGGTTGCGCGGCATCACCTTCGTCAACATCCCCACCACCTTCTTGGGCATGGTCGACGCCGCGGTGGGTGGCAAAACCGGGATCAACACAGCAGAAGGCAAGAACCTGGTGGGCGCGTTCCACTCACCCGCAGGCGTGCTCGTCGACACGGACACATTGGCGACTTTGCCAGAGAACGAACTGTTCACCGGCATGGCCGAGGCCGTCAAGTGCGGTTTCATCGCCGACCCTACGATCCTCGAACTCATCGAGAACACCCCCAAGGACGTTCTGGCCAACCACGAATCACCCGAACTGCGCCAGATCATCGAACGCACCATCGAGGTCAAGGCTCGCGTGGTTTCCGGTGACTTCAAGGAATCCGGCATCCGCGAAATCCTCAACTACGGCCACACCCTGGGCCACGCAATCGAACGCAATGAGCGCTATCAGTGGCGCCACGGAGCCGCCGTGGCCGTGGGCATGATGTTCGCAGCTGAACTGGGAGTGATGCTGAAGAACCTTCCCGCCGAGGTGGTGGACCGTCACCGCGCAATCTTGGAACACCTCGGGCTTCCTACCGGGTACCGTTCCGACCGCTGGCCGCAACTGCTCGACACCATGAAGCGGGACAAGAAAGCGCGCGGGAACCTCATGCGTTTTGTTGTGCTTCGTGACATTGCACAACCCGTAGTCGTCGAAGTGCCTGACACTTCGTTGCTGTACACGGCGTATCAAGCCATTGGAGTCGACTCGCCTGTGCGGACGATTTAAACCACCTGTTACAATCTTCTGGGCGCACCGGCCCTCACTTCTATGAAAGGAATCGCGTGGCAACCACCAACGATCTGAAGAACGGTATGGTTCTCAAGCTCGACAACGAACTCTGGCAGGTTGTTGAATTCCTGCACGTGAAGCCAGGAAAGGGCCCGGCTTTCGTGCGCACCAAAATCAAGAACGTGCTGTCCGGCAAGATTGTGGACCGCACCTTCAACGCAGGAACCAAGGTCGAAACCGCTAACGTGGACCGCCGCGACATGCAGTACCTGTACCACGACGGTTCCGACTACATCTTCATGGACGAACAGGACTACGACCAGGTCCCACTGTCCGACGCCCTGGTAGGCGACGCTGCGAACTTCATGCTCGAAAACCAGAGCGTCCAGGTCGCATTCCACGAAGGCAACCCGCTCTACATCGAACTTCCCGCAGCAGTGGAACTCACCATCAGCCACACCGAACCCGGCCTGCAGGGTGACCGTTCCAGCGGTGGAACCAAGCCAGCAACGGTAGAAACCGGATACGAAATCCAGGTCCCTCTATTCCTTGAAACCGGTACCCGGGTTCGCGTTGACACCCGCACCGGAGAATACATGGGGCGCGTCAAAGAGTGAGCGCCCGGTATCGAGCACGTCGCAGGGCACTCGAACTCCTTTTTGAATCCGAAGCTCGTAACCTCCCAGAAGCGGAGCTGATTAAGCTTCGCGAAAACGACGAAGAGTACCCTCTACGGCCGTATGCACGCGAAATCGTCGACGGGGTCGTGACTCACCGTGCGCAACTGGACGAACTCATTTCGACGTACGCGCACGGTTGGACTCTGGAGAGAATGCCACGGGTCGACCGCGCTGTTCTGCGGATCGGCCTGTGGGAAATTCTTTACAACGACGACGTCGACGACCCGGTAGCGATCGACGAAGCCGTCACCCTGGCCAAGGAGTATTCCACCGACGATTCACCAGCTTTCGTCAACGCTCTGTTGGACAGGATCAGCAAACTTAAAGACACGCTTTAGGTATGCTTGTCATGAAACCACCTTTAACCACCGTCCCGTGAGGCGGAGAAGGAGGAGTCATGCGAACACGTACAGTTCTCGACGCTAACGAAATGGCTCGAGCGCTTACTCGCATAGCCCACGAAATCATTGAAGCGAACAAGGGCGCACAGAACCTTGTTCTATTAGGAATTCCCACGCGCGGAGTGCCCCTTGCACAGCGTCTGGCAGAACGCATCGGGCAAATTGAACCGGGCGTCGACGTCCCAGAAATCGTGGGAAGTCTCGACATCACCATGTACCGGGATGACCTCAAAGCGGGCAAACTGCGCACTCCCGAACCCACCAACATTCCCCGTAGCGGAATCGACGGGAAAACCGTCGTCCTCATCGACGACGTTCTGTTCTCCGGGCGCACAGTTCGCGCGGCCCTGGACTCCCTGGCCGATGTTGGCCGTCCCGAAGCCGTGCGCCTAGCCGTTCTTGTTGACCGAGGTCACCGTGCCCTGCCCATCCGCGCTGATCACGTGGGTAAGAACCTGCCCACGTCCCTTTCGGAACGCGTATCCGTCACCGTCACAGAAATTGACGGTGAGGATTCTGTCACCATCTCGGAGGCGTGATGAAACACCTGCTGTCGACGAAAGACCTCTCACGTGACGACGCCGTTGGACTCCTCGACATCGCAGAAGAAATGACGCAGGTATCCGCACGTGAAGTGAAAAAACTTCCCGTTCTGCGTGGGCGCACCGTAGTCAACCTGTTCTTCGAAGACTCCACCCGCACGCGCATCTCATTTGAAGCAGCAGCCAAACGCTTGTCTGCCGATGTTCTGAACTTCTCCGCAAAAGGCTCGTCGGTGTCCAAGGGCGAAAGCCTGCAAGACACCATCCAGACGCTCGGTGCCATGGGTGCCGATGCGATCGTAGTGCGGCACCCAGGTTCGGGAACCCCGCACCGGATCGCCACCTCGGGATGGTTGCACGCCCCTGTCCTCAACGCCGGGGACGGCACCCACGAACACCCCACCCAGGCACTCTTGGATTCCTTCACCCTGCGCCGGGTTATCTCCGGGCAACCCGCCTCGGGGCCGGCCGACGGCTCCCGCGGGCGCACGCTCGAAGGCGCAACCGTGGCGATCGTGGGTGACGTGCTGCATTCGCGTGTGGCCCGCTCCAACGTCCACCTACTCAACACCTTGGGTGCGCGAGTGGTGCTCATTTCCCCACCCACACTGTTGCCGTGGGGTGTGGAGACCTGGCCGTGCGACGTGAGCTACTCGTTCGACGAAGCGATTGCCCAGTACGACTTCGACGCCGTCATGATGTTGCGCGTGCAACTCGAACGCATGCACCAAGCGTTCTTCCCCAACCCCCGCGAATACTCACGCATGTGGGGACTCACCCAGGAACGACTGAACGCGCTGGGCGACGACACGTGGATCATGCACCCCGGGCCCATGAACCGCGGATTCGAAATCTGCTCTGCGGCCGCTGACTCACCCCGCGCAGTTGTTCTCAACCAGGTAGAGAACGGGGTCGCCGTGCGCATGGCCGCCCTGTACCGCCTACTCACCGGACAGGAAGGTTAACCGTGTCGATCCTCATCACGTCAGTCAAACCCTTTGGTGGCGAACCCACCGACATCGCTATTGACGGCGGGCGAATCGTTCCACACATCGACAACCCGGACACCACGATCGACGGATCCGGCCTCATCGCCCTACCCGGCCTGGTGGACCTGCACACGCACCTGCGCGAACCCGGCAAAGAAGACGCCGAAACCGTTCTCACCGGATCGCAGTCGGCTGCCCGAGGTGGGTACACGTGTGTCCACGCTATGGCCAACACGCAACCGGTAGCAGACAACGCCGGAGTGGTTGAACAGGTGTGGAACCTGGGACGCCAAGCAGGCTACACCGAGGTCGTTCCCATTGGCGCTGTAACGGTAGGTCAAGAAGGCACTGCGTTGGCAGAGCTTGGGGCCATGGCGTCCTCTGCGGCCGTGGTTCGCATCTTCTCCGACGACGGCCTGTGTGTCCACGACCCGCTGCTCATGCGCCGGGCCCTGGAGTACGTCAAATCGTTCAACGGGATCATCGCGCAACACGCGCAAGAACCACGCCTGACCGAAGGTGCCCAAATGAACGAAGGCGTGGTCAGCGCCGAACTGGGACTGCCCGGCTGGCCCGCAGTGGCCGAAGAGGCGATCATCGCCCGCGACATCCTCCTGGCAGAACACGTGGGCTCCCGCCTCCACGTGTGCCACCTGTCCACCAAAGGCTCGGTAGAGCTTGTCCGTTGGGCAAAGTCCCGAGGTGTGAACGTCACCGCCGAAGTCACCCCCCACCACCTCATGCTCACTGACGAGTTAGTCCGCTCCTACGACCCCGTCTACAAAGTGAACCCGCCACTGCGCACAGAAGCAGATGTGAAGGCGGTGCGCGACGGCCTAGCAGACGGAACGATCGACATTGTTGGAACGGACCATGCACCGCACACCGCCGAGCACAAGTGCGCCGAATGGACCGCCGCTGCAATGGGCATGGTGGGAATGGAAACAGCTTTGGCTATCGTTGTCGAAGCCATGAAAGACCACGACTTCGACTGGCACGACGTAGCCCGCGTGATGAGCACCAGGCCCGCTGAGATTTCTGGGCTCACCACGCACGGTTCACTGGATACGGGTGCAGCGGCCAACATCGTCCTGATCGACCCAGCGGCTGACGTGACCATCGAACCGAACGACCACGCGACTCTGGGTCGCAACAACCCGTTCAAGGGCTTCAAGGTTGACACTCAAGTGGTCCACACCTTCCTGTACGGCGCCCACGTTGTACGAAACGGTGAACTCGCTGAACCACACCCCATCTCAGGAGGTGGCCAAGCGTGGATCGCCTGATCCCAGTCCTCATACTTCTAGCCGTCCTGGCCGGTCTGTTCTTCCTTATGTGGAAGGGCTGGAAGAACCGCCAAGCGTCACAGACACACATCCCTGAACCACCCAGGCCCACCCACGAACCATCCGGACCCGGGCACCCAGGGATGTACGTCGCCACCACGTACGCAACGGACCCCCTTGAACGCATCAACGTCCACCACCTCGGCGTGCGCACCAACGGGACCCTGCACATTGAGGACGACCGCGTTGTTTTCTTGCTGGACGGGATTGACGGAATTGAAATCCCGTTCACCGCGATTGACCAGGTCACCACGGCATCCGGGATGGTAGGCAAATTCGTTGAAAAAGATGGCCTAGTGGTGATCGTATGGACCCTGGGCGACACACAAGTCGCCACCGGTTTTCGACCACGCCTGGCCCACGCGCGCACAGAAATTCTTGAAAGTTTAGCCCTGACAGAGAAGGTGAAATGAGCACTTTTGAACCTGCGGTCCTAGTCCTAGAAGACGGTACAGTCTACGAAGGCTCCGCATACGGTGCACGAGGAACAACCTTTGGCGAAGCGGTATTCGTCACCGCAATGACCGGGTACCAAGAAACCCTCACCGACCCGTCATACCACAAACAGGTGGTCATCCAGACGTTCCCACACGTGGGAAACACCGGGGTCAACGACGAAGACGACGAATCACGCGACTACTGGGTCGCCGGCTACGTCGTACGCGACGCCTCCCGCATCTCGTCCAACTGGCGCTCCACCGAAGACCTCGAAACCCGCCTCAAGCGCCTGGGTATCGTGGGCATCTCCGACGTCGACACCCGTGCGCTCACCCTCAGGTTGCGTGAAGAAGGGTCCATGCGCGTGGGCATCTTCTCAGGGGAAGAAGCCTCACACGACCACGCCGCACTGCTCGAAAAAGTGAAAGCCCAACCCCGCATGGAAGGTTCGGCCCTGGCGGATGAGGTGAGCACCACCTCGGCGTACACCGTGGAAGCTCAAGGCGAAAAGAAATTCACCGTCGTTGCCTACGACCTGGGCATCAAGGGACGCTCACCGTTCCACCTGGCCGCCCGCGGCATGGAAGTCCACGTGGTACCCGCAACCACCACATTCGAAGAACTCAAGTCCTACAACCCCGACGGCGTGTTCTTCTCCAACGGCCCCGGTGATCCCGCAACCGCCGACCACCAGGTAGAGGTGCTCACCCGCGTGCTGGAAGAAAAGATCCCTTTCTTTGGAATCTGCTTTGGAAACCAGCTGCTGGGTCGCGCTCTGGGATTCGACACATACAAACTCCGGTTTGGACACCGCGGCATCAACCAGCCCGTCATGAACGTTGAAACCGGACGGGTCGAAATCACCTCACAAAACCACGGATTCGCCGTGGACGCACCCATCGGGGACCCCGTGACCGCACCCAACGAGAAGTTCGGGCGCGTGCAGGTGAGCCACATCGGACTCAACGACAACGTGGTAGAAGGGCTCGCCTGCCTAGACATCCCAGCGTTCTCCGTACAGTTCCACCCGGAAGCCGCCGCGGGACCCCACGACTCAGAAAACCTTTTCGACCGGTTCGCTCGCATCATGAGCGACGCATAAGGAGGACCCGTGCCACTGCGCAAAGACCTACAGTCAGTTCTTGTCATCGGTTCGGGGCCCATCGTCATTGGCCAGGCCTGCGAATTCGACTACTCCGGTACCCAGGCGTGCCGCGTGTTGCGGTCAGAAGGCCTGCGCGTCATCTTGGTCAACTCGAACCCAGCCACCATCATGACCGACCCGGACATCGCCGATGCCACCTACGTCGAACCGATCGACCCCGAAGTCATCGAAGCGATCATCGCAAAGGAACGCCCAGACGCGCTTCTGCCCACCCTGGGTGGACAAACCGCACTCAACGCGGCCATCAACCTGCACAAGGCCGGCGTACTCGAGAAGTACGGTGTCGAACTCATCGGTGCCGACGTCGACGCAATTGAACGCGGCGAAAACCGTCAACAGTTCAAAGACGTCGTCGAAGCCTGCGGTGCTGAAGTAGCCCGCTCCCGCATCGCCCACACCATGGACGAATGCCTCGAAGCAGCCAAGGAACTGGGATACCCCATGGTGGTGCGCCCGTCGTTCACCATGGGTGGCCTGGGCTCTGGAATGGCGTACAACGAGGACGACCTGCGCCGCATCGCAGGCGACGGTTTGCACGACTCACTCACCAACGAGGTGCTGCTCGAAGAGTCGATTCTGGGGTGGAAAGAATACGAACTCGAACTCATGCGCGACCGCAACGACAACGTCGTGGTGGTGTGTTCAATCGAAAACTTCGACCCGGTAGGCGTCCACACGGGTGACTCCATCACGGTCGCACCCGCCATGACGCTCACCGACGTCGAGTTCCAGAAGATGCGCGACATCGGTATCGCGATTATCCGCGACGTTGGCGTGGACACGGGTGGCTGTAACATCCAGTTCGCCATCAACCCCGACAACGGGCGCATCGTCGTCATCGAAATGAACCCGCGCGTGTCCCGCTCGTCGGCTCTTGCGTCGAAGGCCACAGGCTTCCCGATCGCAAAGATCGCCGCCAAACTGGCCGTGGGCTACTCGTTGGACGAGATCCGCAACGACATCACCCAAGAAACCCCGGCGTCGTTCGAACCTGCCCTGGACTACGTTGTGGTCAAGGTTCCACGCTTCGCGTTCGAGAAGTTCCCGGCCGCCGACCCCACCCTCACAACCACCATGAAGTCCGTGGGTGAAGTCATGGCGCTGGGTCGCAACTTCACCACAGCGCTGCAAAAGGCCATGCGTTCCATGGAACAGAAGGGCTCGCAGTTCGACTTCACTAAGCGCCTTGACCTGGAGGACGCGGACGTCAAGAAGCAGGTGCTGGCTGATCTGGCCCACCCAACCGCGGAACGCATCCACACCGTGATCACGGCGCTGAATTCTGGCATGAGCATCGAAGATATTCACGAGGCCAGCGACATCGACCCGTGGTACTTGGACCAGATGAAGCTTCTGTGTGAGGTCGCCGAGGTCGTTCGCACCCAGGATCTGTCCCCGCAGGTTCTGAAGTTGGCTAAGCGTCACGGCTTCTCGGACGAACAAATTGGCGCGTTGCGTCACCTGGACGCCCAAGTGGTGACAGGCGTTCGCCACGCACTGGGCATTCGCCCGGTCTATAAGACCGTGGACACGTGTGCAGGCGAATTTGCCGCCCACACGCCGTACCACTACTCGAGCTACGACCAGGAAACCGAAGTCCAACCACGCGACCGCGAAGCCGTGATCATCCTGGGCTCCGGTCCCAACCGAATCGGTCAGGGAATCGAGTTCGACTATTCGTGCGTCCACGCCACGATGGCGCTTGCCGAAGCCGGCTACGAAACCATCATGGTCAACTGCAACCCCGAAACCGTTTCCACCGACTACGACACGGCCGACCGTCTGTACTTTGAACCACTGACGTTCGAAGACGTTATGGAGATCTACAACGCAGAACTGGCGGCCGGACCTATCAAGGGAGTCGTATGTACCCTGGGTGGGCAGACCCCGCTGGGCCTTGCGGCTCGTCTGAAAGAAGCCGGTGTTCCCGTTTTGGGTACCCAACCCGAAGCCATCGACCTGGCCGAAGACCGCGGCGAATTCGGACGCGTTCTGGACCAGGCCGGTCTGCGTGCTCCTAAGCACGGAACCGCCACCACGTACGCGGAAGCTGAAACGATTGCCGAATCTATCGGCTACCCGGTTCTGGTTCGCCCGTCCTACGTGCTGGGTGGGCGCGGTATGCAGATTGTGTATGACAACGCCCAGTTGCGTTCGTACATGGATTCCGCGACCGAGGTGTCACCCACCCGCCCCGTTCTAGTGGACCGGTTCTTGGAAGACGCTGTCGAAATCGACGTCGACGCACTATTCGACGGTGAAGACCTCTACATCGGTGGCGTCATGGAACACATCGAGGAAGCGGGTATCCACTCGGGTGACTCAGCATGTGTCCTCCCTGCGATCACCCTGGGCGAAAACGTACTCACACGTGTGCGGTCGGCAACCCGAGCGATCGCGGAAGGCACCGGAGTGCGCGGTCTGCTCAACATCCAGTTCGCAATCGCAGCCGACGTTCTGTACGTCATCGAGGCAAACCCCCGCGCATCGCGTACGGTTCCTTTCGTATCTAAGGCCACGGGTACACAGCTCGCCAAGGCGGCCGCGAAGATTGCCGTGGGCGATACGATCGCGTCGATGCGTGGGACGCTACTGGAGGCCGAAGATGACGGTTCCTATGTGAACTTGGACCGCCCAGTTGCCGTGAAGGAAGCGGTTCTTCCATTCCGCCGTTTCCGCGACACCGACGGACGTGTTGTCGACTCGATTCTTGGCCCCGAGATGCGCTCAACGGGTGAAGTCATGGGTATCGCCCCCACCTTCCCAGTGGCGTTCGCGAAAGCCGAGATGGGAGCAGGTGCCTCGCTTCCGACTCAGGGTCGCGTGTTCGTTTCGGTTGCTGACCGTGACAAGCGTGCAGCGGTTCTGCCCGTGAAGAAGCTCATCGACATGGGCTTTGAAGTGATCTGCACAGAAGGCACCGCTGCAGTCATGGCACGCTACGGCATCGAAACCGTGGCCATGAAGAAGTACTTCGAACTCCAAGACGGCGAACGATCGATCCTGGACGACATCGCAGAACGCAAGATCGACCTGGTGGTCAACGTGCCGTCCGGCCGTCAAGAACGCGCCGATGGATATGAAATTCGTGCAGCGGCGACGGCGGCACCTCTGCCGATCCTGACCACAACGGCCGAATTCGCGGCAGCGGTGTCCGCGATCGAAGCGATCCGCACGGCTGACTTCGGAGTCGCATCCCTGCAGGACTGGGCATGAGTTTCGCGCATCTGTGGAAATCGGCCATCGCGCGTAACCCGCTGTGTGTGGGCATTGACCCAGCTCCCGCCACGCTCGCAGCGTGGGGCCTGGAAGATTCGCCAGAAGGGCTGGCTTCATTCGCCACCACCATGTTGGAGCAATGCCACATGGAGGCGTGGTGCGTGAAGCCTCAAGCCGCGTTCTTTGAACGTCACGGCGCAGCCGGGATCGCAGTGCTGGAAAGCGTCCACCGTATTGCCAAGGACCTGGGCATGGTCGTCATCACCGACGCCAAGCGTGGAGACATTGGGTCCACCATGGACGGTTACGCCGACGCCTACCTCAATCCGGCCAGGCCACTTGCCACAGATGCGCTCACCGTGTCGCCATACTTGGGTACCGACAGCCTCACCTCGGTGTGTAAAGCCACCGAAAAATACGGAACCGGGTTCTTCGCCCTGGCTCTCACGTCCAATCCGTCGGGGCCACAGGTGCAACATGCTCAGAACAATGGGACCGCCGTTGCCGCCCAGGTCGTTGAAACGGTACACAACTTCAACGAATCCGTTGGCGCACCGCTGGGCGGACTGGTCGTCGGTGCCACGATCGGTGACGCGGCACGCAAACTCGGAATCGACCTCGGCGCTTTCAACGGGCCCATTCTGTCACCGGGTTACGGGGCGCAGGGTGCAACTGTTGAGGACCTGCACACGGTATTCGGGAACGCGTTCGACAAAGTTTTTGTCAACGTCTCTCGAGGCATTTCAAATTCTGGACCCAAGAAAATAAAGCACCATATTCGAACAATTAGTAGCGAAATTCGTGGTGAAGCCCTATAGACTGACCGTAAGTTTCTTCTGGCTTAGGAGTACACGGTGGCACTAGAACCATTGACACCAGAACAACGGTCAGCAGCTCTGGAAAAGGCATTCCAGGCTCGACAAGCCCGAGCAAGAATCAAAGCTGAACTCAAAGAGGGAAAGACATCTTTGAAGACGGTTTTGGACAAAGCTGTTGTCGACGAAGCATTGAGCAAGATGAAGGTCGTTGACCTACTCAGGTCCATCCCGGGTGTAGGGGAGCGGCGCGCACATGGGATCATGGAAGAAGTAGGGATCGCCCTGTCGCGTCGCATCAAAGGCCTGGGTATCCACCAAAAAGCAGCACTCTTGGAGAAATTCGACAACGCATGACACCACGACTCACCGTTCTCACTGGACCGTCCGCGGTAGGTAAAGGCACCGTTGGTGCGTATATCCGGGAACACTTTCCCCACGTGTGGTTCTCCGTTTCGGCTACCACGCGTGACCCGCGGCCCGGTGAGATCGACGGTGTGCATTACCAGTTCGTGTCGCCGGCTGAATTTGACCACATGGTGAAGTCCGGGCAAATGCTCGAAACCGCTGTGGTCCACGGCCGTAACCAGTACGGCACACCAAAAGAACCGGTCATGCAGGCGTTGGACGAAGGTAAGTATCCACTTCTGGAGATCGACCTTGCCGGAGCACGCCAAGTCAAGGAGCGCATGCCGGAAGCACGCTTCATCTTCTTGGCCCCACCCAGCTGGGACGAACTCGTGCGCAGGCTCGTGGGCCGTGGCACGGAATCAGAAGAAGAGCAAGCCCGGCGCTTAGAAACCGCGAAAGTCGAATTGGCCGCCGAAGACGAGTTTGACCACACCGTGGTCAACAACGATGTTAGAACTGCGGCGCAAGAACTAGTAACATTGATGGGGCTGTCTATCGACAACCCCGAAAACTGAGCCGGAACTGCTATCGCGTTCCGCAAACCTAGATGGAGAATGAGTGTCCGTTCAACCTGAAGGCATCACCAACCCGCCTATCGACGACCTGCTCGAAAAGACCGAATCCAAGTACGAACTGGTCATCGAAGCATCCCGTCGTGCACGCCAGATCAACGCGTACTACGCACAGCTCCAGGAAGGTCTGCTCGAAAACGTGGGTCCGCTGGTGACACCAGAACCCAACGAGAAGCCTCTGTCGATCGCACTGCGTGAAATCGACGAAGACAAGATCATCATCCGCGAGGCAACCGAAGCCGACTTCGCAACTCCGGAACCTGAACCTGCTGCTACCGACGACCTCGGTTTCACTTTTGACCAGGACGTCGAAGCCTAAGTGAATATCGTTCTGGGAGTCGCCGGGGGCATCGCCGCGTACAAAGCGTGCCATGTCGTCCGGTTGCTCAAAGAACAAGGGCACAGCGTGCGTGTCGTGCCCACCGAGGCGGCCCTGAGGTTCGTGGGAGCCCCCACTTGGGAAGCGCTGTCAGGCCAACCTGTGGCCACCGACGTGTTTGACCGCGTCGAAGAAGTGCAACACGTCAACGTGGGACACGGCGCCGACCTCGTGATCGTTGCGCCCGCAACCGCCGATCTACTTGCCCGCGCCCGAGCCGGCATGGGCAATGACATGCTCACAGCCACCCTGCTCGTGGCAACCTGTCCAGTGGTGTACGTGCCGGCGATGCACACCGAAATGTGGCTCAACCCAGCCACGCAAGACAATGTTGCGACCTTGCGCGACCGCGGTGCTCATGTCATGGAACCCGCATCGGGCCGTCTGACAGGGGCGGACTCCGGCCCCGGGCGTTTGCCGGAACCAGCAGACATCGTTGAGTACGCGCTTTCGAAGGCGGGGGAGACACCTCCGGTTGGAAACCACGCCCTCGCTGGAACTCGCGTGTTGATTTCCGCCGGTGGAACCCGCGAACCCCTGGACCCCGTGCGCTACCTGGGCAACCGCTCTTCAGGAAAACAAGGCGTTGCCTTGGCACAGGTTGCCCTGGAACTGGGCGCTCACGTGACCGTATGTGCGGCAAACATCGCCAGCGATGTACTTGAGCCCATCCGTGGCCGTGCCACGATCGTGCCAGTCGAAACCACCGTGGAACTTCATGAGCAATGTGTGGCGCACGGAGAAAAGTCCGACCTCATCATTATGGCAGCCGCCGTCGCAGATTACCGGCCGGCAGAAATCGCTGAACACAAGATGAAGAAGTCCGGCGATGACGGCATGACGCTGTCCTTGGTTCAGAATCCAGACATCCTCAAAGACCTTGTCGCACGGTTCGGTGACACCAAAAACATTGTGGGCTTCGCCGCCGAAACGGGAACTGCCCACGACACACCCGAAACCCTGGCTCAACAAAAACTTTTACGCAAAGGGTGTCGTGCGCTGGTGTTTAACAGCGTGGCACAGGGGGCAGTATTCGGTGACGATACAACCTCGGTCATTGTGTACGAGCGCGACGGAAGCCAGGTACGTGAGCTTGTACGCGCCTCAGGATCCAAGCAGGAAGTGTCACGCGTTGTCATGGAGTCGGTAGCTCAGTTGCTGCCCAGCTAGACTGTCTGTCGTGAAAAGCTTGCGTTACTTTACTTCCGAATCGGTTACCGAAGGGCACCCCGACAAAATCTGCGACCAGATTTCTGACGCAGTTCTGGACAATCTGCTGGCGCAAGACCAGCGGTCCCGTGTCGCAGTCGAAACCCTGGTCACAACCGGCCTCGTTCACGTAGCCGGTGAAGTTACTACCGATGGCTACGCCGATGTGGCCACGATTGCACGTGACGTCATCACCGGTATCGGATACACCAACTCAGACATGGGATTCGACGGGCACTCGTGCGGTGTCACGGTGTCGATCGGCTCGCAGTCCACCAACATTTCTGATGGTGTCACCACCTCGATCGAAGCCCGCGCCGGAGGCAGTGACCCGCTGGAACGTCTGGGCGCTGGTGACCAAGGACTCATGTTCGGATACGCCGACAACGCGACTTCTGAACTCATGCCCATGCCTATCCACCTTGCCCACCGCATGTCCCAGCGACTCTCCGAAGTGCGCAAGAACGGCACCGTGGATTATCTGCGACCCGACGGCAAAACCCAGGTGACGATCGGCTACGACGGCGACAAGGCCGTGAGCGTGGACTGCGTGGTGCTGTCATCTCAGCACGCGGAAGGTACCGACCACCGCCAGCTGGAAAGCGACATCCGCGAGCACGTCATCAACCCCATCTTGGCAGACTCCGGACTGGACACCTCGGGCACGGAATTCTGGATCAACCCAGCCGGCCCCTTCACCGTGGGTGGCCCAATGGGTGACGCGGGGCTCACCGGCCGCAAGATCATCGTGGACACCTACGGCGGTTTCGCCCGTCACGGAGGTGGCGCGTTCTCGGGTAAGGACCCGTCCAAGGTGGACCGCTCGGGCGCCTACGCGATGCGGTGGGTCGCCAAGAACGTCGTGGCAGCCGGACTGGCTGACCGCGCTGAAGTTCAGGTGGCCTACGCGATCGGGAAGTCGCACCCCGTGGGCTTGTACGTAGAAACGTTCGGCACGGAAAAAGAAGACCCCGCGCGCATCGAAAAAGCGATCGATGAAGTGTTCGACCTACGACCGGCAGCCATCATTCGCGAACTCGCGCTCAACCGCCCCATCTACAACCTGACCAGCACCTATGGTCACTTTGGGCGCGAACTTCCCGAATTCACATGGGAAAACACCGACCGCGCAGAAGCCCTCACACAAGCGATATAAACCACGGTCCCTGCCCGCGGTGGCGACGCAGGGATAACCACTAGACTCGAAGAATGGAACTACCCGGCTTCGACCACCAGTTGCGGATACGTGGGGGACTCACCCCGGCGCCGTCCCAACCCGTCGCGGCCGTCCTCCTGGAAACGCCCGTGCCGCACTTAGCGCGTACGTTCGACTACGCGGTCACCGACACCCTGCACGACGATGCCCAACCGGGTGCGCGGGTGCGCGTGAAGTTTTCCGGCCGGCTCATGAGCGGGTTCATCGTGGCGCGCACGGACACCACCGACCACGACGGCGAACTCCACGCCTTGGAGCGCGTCACCTCACCCGTGCCGGTTCTCACGCCCGAACTTCTGGACCTGTGTACCTCGCTTGCGAACAAGTATGCGGGAACTGTCCCGGACGTGGTCCGGCTCGCCATCCCACCCCGCCACGCGGGCGGCGAGAAGACAGCGTTAGGGGCGGACACCTCGGCGACCCCCACCTTCACCGACCTCCCCGCGCCCATAGCCGACAGCGAAACGGACTTCCTCACCGCCTTGCGCACATGGGTGCAGGCGGATGGGCAGGTGCCCGGACCTCGGGCGGCGTTCGCGGTGCCACCGGGGGAGCGGCCCGGGTTGGGGTGGGTGCATGCCGCCCTGCGGGCCACCGCCGAGGTCGTCGCGGCTGACCGCTCCGTGCTTATCGTGGTGCCCGACCAGTCCAGTGTCGAAACCATGACGTCGATGCTGGGCCCGGCTGCCGTCACGCTCACGCACGAACAAGGCCCGCAAGCACGCTGGTCGGCCTGGGTGAAAGCCGCGACCGGGAAGGCGCGCGTGGTGGTGGGCACCCGTGCCAGCGCGTATGTTCCCATGCCAGGTCTGGGTCTCATCGTCATGTGTTTTGACGATGAGGACGCGTTCATCGAACCCAGGGCGCCTTACTGCCATGCCAGAGCGGTCGTGTGTGAACGGGTCGCGCAGACGCAGGTCGCCACCCTGTTCGTTGATCACGCACGTAGCGTCGACGTGCAACGCCTGGTGGACGCCGGGTGGATGGGTGACGTGACGCTGTCTCGCCCACGGATGCGCGAACTCACCCCGGTGGTCCTGGACTCGGGGTTCACCCGGTCAATCGCCGACTTCTCTTCGCTACCCGAACGGGCCTTCGACCTCATGCGCCAAGCCCTGGGCCGGGCAAAAACCCAAGGGCTTGTGGGCCCAGTTCTTGTACAAGTTCCGCGCACCGGCTACATCACGCTTGTGGTGTGTGAGCGGTGCCGGGAAACCGTGCGCTGCTCATGTGGAGCACCCATCAAGGCGGCCAGTGTGACCGGCCCGTTTGCGTGTTCAGCGTGCGGGAACCGCAGCGACCAGGTGACGTGCGAATGCGGGTCGACCCGATTCCGTTCGGCAGGCCAAGGCTTAGAAACCGTCCACTACGAGCTGGGGCGCGCCTTCCCCGGCGTGCCTGTTGTGCGAAGTGGCGGTGACCGGATCATTGCGCGCGTGGACCCCGAACCACAGATCGTCGTGGCCACCACCGGCGCTGAGCCGTACACGGAAGGCGGGTACGCTCTGGCACTGCTCTTTGACACGCTGTGGCCCGGCCCCAGTTTGCGCTCCACCCAAACCGCAATCGCCCGTCGCATGCGAGCCGTCAACCTAGTACGCCCCGCACCCGGGCGCGTACTAGTGCTGGACGAAAACCCCGACATCATCCGCACCCTGGTCCACTACGACCCCGTGGGATGGGCTCAGCACGAACTCGAGACCCGCGAAGAACTGGCCATGCCACCCGTGGTGCGCACCGGTGAAGTCTCCGGGCCGCGCGCCGTCGTTGACCAAACGCTGGCTCAGCTGAAGGACATCGACGGGGTGAAACTGTTCGAAGAACGCGAAGGACCACCCCGCTCGCACTACACACGCAACAGCACAGACGACGACGCAACCATCACCGCCGTCATCGGTATCGAACGACACGCGTCCGCCCAGGTGACGGAACTTCTCAAGCGGATCACCACCTCGGCGATCATGCACGGCAAACCCGCCCCCCGCATCCGGATAGACGACCCCGACGCCCTGTAGCATGGAGGGCGTGAGAATCGTCTTTGCTGGAACCCCAACTGTCGCAGTGCCCGCACTCCACGCCCTGCGTGAACACCACAATGTGGTCGCCGTGCTCACCCGACCCGACGCGCCGGTGGCACGCAAACGCATCATGACCCCCAGCCCCGTCAAAACCGCGGCGCTCGACGCTGGCATCGACGTGATCGAAGCGTCACAGGTGGACGACGAAGTGTGTGAACGCATCGCCCAGTACCAGCCAGACGCCGGAGCCGTTGTGGCCTACGGGGCGCTTCTGAAAGACAACGCGCTTTCGCTACCCACGCACGGCTGGTTCAACCTACACTTCTCCATGCTCCCGGCCTACCGCGGTGCCGCACCCGTCCAATGGGCGCTCATCAACGGCGACACCACAACCGGCCTCACCGTGTTCCAACTGGACCGGGGCATGGACACCGGGCCGGTGCTGGACCAACGCGAATACCCACTACCCAGCAAGGACGCAGGCGACATGCTCGAAGAGTTCGCCCACGCTGGAGCACAGCAACTCACACAGGCGCTCACGCGACTCGAAAACGGTGACGCCACTTTGGAACCACAATCGGGCGAGGCGACGTACGCACCCAAGCTCAGCGCGCAAGACGCACACCTGAACTTCGCTCTGCCGGCCCGCGAACTCGTGGCCCGCAGCCACGGCGTGTCACCCATGCCAGGGCCGTGGTCAACGATCGACGGCAAACGCGCCAAGCTCGCCGGACTTAGCGAAACCCAGGTTCAGGTTCCGGCAGGGGAGATCCGCGAACTCGACGGCCAGATTCTCATCGGAACGGGAACCACCGCGGTGCGGGTTGAGCGTATCCAGCCGTTTGGAAAACCCATGATGGACGCCCACGACTTTGTGCGCGGCAACGCCAACGCCGTGTTTGACGTAGAAGGACAGTAACGTGACAGACGCATCAGATCGTAGGAATAACTCGCGGGGCTCGCGCGGAGGTCGTGGTTCAGGGGGCCGTGGCCGAGGTGGTAAGAAATTTCAGGGGCACCGCGAACGGCCCAAGGCGAATCCCCGAGTGATCGCGTGGGAGGTTCTGCGCGATGTGGACCTCAACGATGCGTACGCAAACTTGTTGTTGCCCGCCAAACTTGAACGCACACGCATGACTGGGCCCGATGCGGCCATGTGTACGGAAATGACGTACGGAACCCTGCGTGCCCGACGGTTCTACGACGCCATCATCGAAAAAGTGTCTGACCGTCCCGTTGACCAAATCGAAGCCGCCGTGCTCAACGCAATGCGCCTTGGCGCCCACCAAATCCTGGCCATGCGCGTGGCAGATCACGCTGCCGTCTCTGAAACCGTGGGCGTGATCAGCAAGAACGCTGATACCAAAATCGCGAACCGCGCCGCCGGGTTCGTGAACGCGATTCTGCGCCGGATCACGGAGAAGTCCCGCGAAGAGTGGCTTGAAGAAGTCACCGAAGGTCTGAGCGACGACGAACGCCTGGAAATCTCCACCTCCCACCCGGCCTGGATCATTCGGTCACTTCGCCAAGCACTTGTTGCCAACGGGCGAAACGCCGAGGAACTCACACAACTGCTCGAAGCCCACAACACGCCTGCCCGCGTGTGCCTATCCGTTCTGGACGGAACCCGCGACCAGGTAGCGCAGAAGCACGGCGAACCCACCGAACTCTCGCCCATCGGAGTGACCCTCACCCACGGCGATCCCGCGCACGTGGATGCCGTTGCCAGCGGGCACGCCCGGGTTCAGGACGAAGGGTCACAGCTCGTCGCCCTGGCGCTCGTGGAAGCGGAAGCCCACGAAGACCCTTCTGACCCATGGCTTGACCTGTGCGCAGGCCCAGGAGGAAAGACTTCGGTGCTGGCCGCGCACGCGGGCAACAAAAAGGTGGACGCGGTCGACGCCTCGGCACACCGTACGGAACTCGTGAAAGATTCCACCCGCGCGTTCGACAACGTGCAGGCAGTTAACGACGACGGTCGCGAATTCGCGGCGGCCCACCCCAACACGTACGCCAGGGTGCTGGTCGACGTGCCGTGCTCCGGCCTCGGCGCGCTCCGACGTCGCCCCGAAGCCCGGTGGCGCCGCAAACCCAGCGACATTGGCGCGCTTGGGGGAGTGCAACGCGATCTTCTGCGTACTGCGATCGAAGCCACTAAAACCGGCGGGGTCATCGCCTACACCACGTGCTCACCGCACGTGGCAGAAACCCTGATGGTGATCGAAGACATCGTGAAGAAGCAGCCGGTGACGGTCATGGACGCCCCCGAGGTGGTTGCCCAGCTGTCTGGAAAACCGGCCCAAACTTTTGAATCAGCAACCGTAGCTTCCGGACGTGTGGTGCAACTGTGGCCGCACATCCACTCGACCGACGGAATGTTCCTAGCCCTTCTGAAGAAAGACTGAGCCGTGAAGATTCACCCTTCTATTCTTTCTGCCGACTTTGCCAACCTCGAAGCCGAACTCCAACGCATCAGCAATGCCGATATGGCCCACGTCGATGTCATGGACAACCACTTCGTGCCCAACCTGACGTTTGGTCCTCCTGTGGTTGAACGGATCAAAGCCGTGTCGCCGGTTCCCATCGATGCTCACCTCATGATCGCCGACGCCGACCGCAACGCACCCGTGTACGCAGAAATGGGGTGCGAATCCGTGACGTTCCACCTCGAAGCCGCTGCCGCTCCCGTGCGTCTAGCCCGGGAACTCCGCCGGTTGGGTGCTCAAGCCTCGGTGGCAATCAAGCCGGCCACCCCAGTCGAGCCGCTGTTCGACCTGTTAGGGGAGTTCGATCAAGTGCTCATCATGACGGTGGAGCCAGGCTTTGGCGGCCAGAAGTTCCTGGATGTGTGCCTGCCCAAGGTGAAGCGTCTGCGTGCAGCGATCTCCGAGCAGAACATGAAAGTCAACATCCAAGTTGATGGCGGAATCTCAGCTTCAACCTTGGACCAAGCCGTCGAAGCCGGGGCCAACGTTTTTGTCGCAGGCTCTGCCGTGTATGGAACCGAAAACCCCGCAGCCACGATCGACGAACTGCGCGCCCAAGCACTGGCTCACCAGTAATGGGACTTTTCACATGGCTCAACACACCGGTTTTTGAGCTGCTGGACAAACCGGTCCCGTGGTCGGACTTCCTGGGCAACATCTTCGCCCTGCTGACCGTGTACCTGGCGCTCAAACGCAACATCTTGTCGTGGCCGGTGCAGATCCTGGGATCAGTACTCCTGTTTTCTGCGTCGGTGTCTGCTCACTTAGGCGGTAATGCGAGTCGCCAAGTGGTCATCATCATCGCCGCGGTGTGGGGTTGGATGACGTGGAAGAAGAGCCACGAAGAATCCGGTGAAGTGCGCGTGCGCTGGGCAACTGCGCGCGAACGCGTGGTGCTAGTGGTCGCCCTGCTCGTGGGCACGCTGGGCTTCGGATACATTTTGCACCTGGGCAACTGGTCGTGGAACCCGTTCCCGGACGCGTACATCTTCGTGGGCTCGCTGGTAGCCATGTACGCGCAAGGAAAAGCCGTCGTTGAATTCTGGTTCGTTTGGCTGGCAGTGGACCTGGTGGGAATTCCCCTAGCCATCATGGGCGGACTGCTGTTCTCGGGGATCGTGTACTTCATCTTCCTCATCATGGTGATCGTGGGTATCGTGGACTGGGCAAAACGAAGTCGGCAGACCGTGACCCATCCCTCATCTCGGGCCACCACATTCACGTCAGATGACGTGTACTAGCATGAAGGCGTGAAGACTTTTGACGAGCTTTTTGCAGAACTTCAGCACATAGTTGAAACAGGGGACCCGGACTCCTCAACCGTGAAAGAACACGCCGCTGGGGTCCATGCGATCGGGAAGAAGATCGTGGAAGAAGCCGCCGAGGTGTGGATGGCTGCCGAACACGAAACCGTCGAAGAATTCACCGCCGAAGCGGCCCAGCTCATTTACCACGTCCAGGTCATGATGCTCGCAAAAGGTGTCAGCCCAGAAGACGTGTACAAACAGCTCTAGCAGGAGATCCCATGTTGCGAATTGCCGTACCCAACAAGGGTGCGTTGTCAGAAGCGTCCGCGCACATGCTGCGAGAAGCTGGCTACCATCTGCGATCCAACACCAAGACGCTGGTCCACCGCGACAGCGAAAACGACGTGGAGTTCTTCTACCTGCGCCCGCGCGACATCGCGGTGTATGTAGGTTCGGGGATCCTGGACCTGGGCATCACAGGGCGTGACCTGTTGGCTGAATCGGCAGCGGATGCCCACCAGATCATGGAACTGGGCTTTGGCGCTTCCAGGTTCCACTACGCATCCCTCCCCGGGACCTTCAACAGTGTGCACGACCTGGAAGGCAAACGCATCGCCACCAGTTTCCCCACCTTGGTGAAACGGCACCTGGACGAACACGGCGTCAACGCGCAAACCGTCAAGCTCGACGGTGCCGTGGAAGTGTCGATTGAACTGGGTGTCGCCGACGCTATCGCCGATGTCGTCGAAACCGGTTCAACCCTGCGTCAAGCTGGTCTGGAAACCTTTGGGGACCCCATCATGCATTCGCAAGGCGTTCTCATCGCGCGTGACGGAGTGGAAGACAAAGACCTTCCCGAACGCGCCCACGTGCTTCTGCGTCGCCTCAAATCCGTGAGCGTTGCACGCACCTACGTCATGATGGACTACGACATCAGGGTCAAAGACTTAGAACGCGCAACCGAACTCACCCCGGGGCTGGAAAGCCCCACGGTCTCAACTCTGCAAGACCCTGAATGGTGCGCGGTGCGTTCCATGATTAAAACCAAGGACGTCCACGCAGTCATGGACAAGCTGTACGACGTTGGGGCCCGCGCGATTCTGGTGACCAACATTGGCGCCTGCAGAATTTAAACCCTTCAGAGCTCGCAAGGTGCGTGCGCTGTGCTTCACGCTCGCACCTATTGTGGTGCTGGCCTATCTGGCACTCTCGATTGCCTTAACGGTCATCGAATGGAAGTCTTGGCACGGCTACGACATCGTGTGGATGAACCTGCTTGGACTGCTCTTCGGATTCGTTGTGTGGCGTGTAGGAGCAATTGAAGCGCGCCCCAGCCAAAAAGGCCTCACCGTCCGCAACATCTTCTCCACCCACTTCTACGAGTGGAACCAAATCATCGACGCCCACCTGCCCTTAAGTTCCTCCTGGGCAGTCTTGGACCTCAACGACGGAACAACCACCTCGGTCATGGCCATCCAACACTCAGATGCTGGGCGGGCACGGAGCGAGATCAACCGATTACGTACACTCATCGAAACCAACACGAAAGGCGAGCAATGACAGGACCACTGAGCGGATACACCGTTGTAGACCTCTCACGCGCATTGGCTGGCCCGCACGCGGGACAATTGTTCGGCGACTTGGGAGCACGGGTCATCAAAGTCGAAAACCCGGCTGCCGGAGACGACACGCGCTCATGGGGCCCACCCTTCGTGGGGCCGGAAGACAACCAGCAAGCCACGTATTTCTTGTCGTGTAACCGCAACAAGGAATCCATCGCGCTGGACCTCAAGAGCGACGACGGAAAAGACGTCCTCACCAAGCTCATTCGCAAAGCCGATGTTCTCATTGAAAACTTCCGCGTAGGCGTTCTTGCGCGTCTGGGCTTTTCGACCGAACAGCTGCACGAAATCAACCCGCGCCTGGTGATTCTGCAAATCACCGGCTTTGGCCACGACGGACCCGAAGCGATGCGTGCGGGCTACGACCAGATAGCGCAAGGTGAAGCCGGGCTCATGAGCCTGACCGGACCCGATAAGGACAACATGCAGCGCGTGGGTGTCCCCATTGCGGACCTTCTGGCAGGTATCCACGGTACCCTGGGTGTTTTGGCGGCCCTGCTGGAGCGCGAGCGCACGGGTCAGGGAAAGGTGGTGCGCACCTCGCTCATTTCTGGCATGGTGGGCGTTCACGCCTTCCAGGGAACCCGCGCAACCGTGGCACACGAAACCCCGCTGCCCGGTGGCAACCACCACCCATCGATCTCACCGTACGGCATGTTCAACTGCAAGGACGGTGCGGTACAAATTTCGGTGGGTAATGAACGCCTGTGGCAGAAGTTCTGTGACGCTTTTGGTTTGGACGCGGGCGCCGAGGGGATGGCGACCAACACCGAACGTGTGACCAACCGTCCCGCTGTGACCGCGGCCGTGGAAGAGAAGTTTGGACAGTACCCGGCTAAGGAATTGCTTGAGAAGCTCTCCGAGGCCGGTATCCCTGCGGGGAAGGTACGCACCCTTCCCGAGGTGTATGAATGGGAGCAGGCTCTGTCCCAACACCTCAAGATCTCCGTTGACCACCCAGTGCTGGGCGACATCGATCTGCCCGGTCCAGCTATCCGGTTCTTTGACGTGGACGGGGGAGCCGAAACCGAAACCACCCGCCTTGAACACCAGGCTCCTCCTCTTCTCAACGCGGATGAGGAAAAGATCCGCGCATGGATCGAGGAAGCATGAAACGCCTCTCAGTTTCCGAACTCCTCGACATCGTTGTAGACCCAGGCACGTTCCAAAGTTGGGACGAAGAACCGATTGTCCCCGCGGGAGGGATTTCCGAGGACTACGCGGCTGACCTTGAGGCGGCACGCGAGAAATCCGGGGTCGACGAAGCCGTTGTCACCGGCGAAGGCATGGTGAAAGGCCGGCGCGTGGCCCTGGTCGCGTGTGAGTTCCGGTTCCTCGCCGGCTCGATCGGTGTGGCGGCAGCCGAACGTTTAGTGCAAGCGATTGAGCGCGCAACGGCCGAAGGGCTCCCGGTTCTGGCTGGGCCGGCATCGGGTGGGACGCGCATGCAAGAAGGCACAGTTGCGTTCCTCTCGATGGTCAAGATCACCGCGGCCGTCCACGCTCACCGCAAAGCAGGTCTGCCATTCCTGGTGTACCTGCGCCACCCCACAACCGGAGGTGTGTTCGCCTCCTGGGGATCGTTGGGACACTTCACCGTGGCCGAACCGGGAGCACTCGTGGGATTCCTGGGGCCTCGAGTCTACGAACAGATCTACAACCAGAAGTTCCCTGAAGGCGTGCAGACCTCGGACAATCTGCACCGCCACGGAATTATCGACGGAATCATTGGGCCCGAACGGATTCCGGAGACCGTCTCCAAGGTCCTGGGAATCCTCATGGGTGCCCGCGAAGTCCCCAGCCCTGTAGCCGACCCACACACGGCCCCGGAAATTGAGCCCAAAGACACGCACGCGTGGGACATCATCACCGCGTCGCGCAACCCAGACCGGCCCGGTGTGCGCGAACTCCTGCGGTGGGGTGCCAGCGATGTAGTGCCACTGTCTGGAACCGGCCAAGGTGAAAGTGACCGAGGTCTGCTCCTGGCTCTGGCTCGCTTTGGGTCGGCGCCCGCGATCGTTCTGGGACAAGACCGACGCCGTCAGCGTAGTCACGAACCCATGGGCCCGGCGGCACTTCGCCAGGCCCGCCGCGGAATGGCCCTGGCTGGTGAACTGCACATCCCTCTTGTCACTGTCATCGACACACCCGGTGCGGCGCTGTCGAAGGCGGCCGAAGAAGGTGGACTCGCAGGCGAAATCGCGCGATCGCTTTCGGACCTCGTGACGCTCAAAGCGCCCACCGTGTCACTCATCATGGGTGAAGGATCCGGCGGTGGTGCACTCGCACTCATTCCCACGGATAGGGTTCTCACCGCACAGAACGGCTGGCTGTCACCGCTTCCGCCGGAAGGGGCCTCGGCGATTGTGTACCGGGACACCGAACACGCCGCCGAGATGGCGCAATACCAAAAGGTGCAGGCGGAACACTTGAAAGCCAACGGAATTGCCGACCGCATTATTGCGGAAAAGCCCGACGCAACCGATGAGCCGCAAGAGTTCGTCAAGCGAGTCGCCTCGGCACTCGAGTACGAGATCATCGACCTCATGCGCAAACCCATCCACAGGCGCTACGGTCAGCGTCTGGATCGGTACCGGGCACTGGGGTTGTAATGTCTCTCGCAGCTCGTGTCATTCCATGCCTCGACGTCAAAGACGGTCGAGTGGTCAAAGGCGTGAACTTCATGGACCTCCGCGACGCCGGAGACCCCATCGAATGTGCCCGCGCCTACGCGGCTGAAGGCGCCGACGAACTGGTGTTCCTCGACGTCACCGCGTCCAGCTCCGGCCGCGCACCCACCTATGACATGGTAAACCAGGTGGCCCAAGAAATCTTCATCCCGTTCGCCGTGGGAGGTGGCATCCGGTCGTGTGACGACGTCGACCGCATGTTGCGCGAAGGTGCGGACAAAGTGGGGGTGAACACGGCTGCTATCGCACGTCCCGAACTCATCTCGGAGATCGCCAGGCGCTTTGGCAACCAAGTGTTGGTGTTGTCAGCCGACGTTCGCAGATCACCCGCGACCACCTCGGGCATGGAAGTCACCACGCACGGCGGGCGCACGGGAACGGGGATCGACGCGCTGGAGTGGTTGGCGCGAACCCAGGAACTGGGAGCCGGCGAAATCTTGCTCAACAGCATGGATGCAGACGGCACCAAAAAGGGATTCGACCTCGAGATGATCGAACAGGCACGCCAGGTCGTGGACCTGCCACTCATCGCCTCCGGTGGGGCCGGCGCGGTCGAACACTTTGCGCCGGCGATTCGCGCCGGAGCCGACGCCGTGCTCGCAGCGAGCGTGTTCCACTTTGGGGACTTCACGATTGGGGACGTGAAAGCGGAACTGAAACGCGAAGGAATCGACGTTCGATGAGTGAAATTTCAGTAGCGAACGTGTCCTACGGTCCTCAAGGGCTGGTGCCTGCAGTCGTGCAAGACACGCACACAAAGGACGTGCTCATGCTCGCCTGGATGAACGAAGAGGCCCTGCGGCTGACTCTGACAACAGGCAAGGCCACGTACTGGTCACGGTCACGACAACAGCTCTGGGTGAAAGGTGAAACCTCCGGGCACACGCAGAAGGTAGTGAGCGTGCACGTGGATTGTGACGCTGATACCGTTCTTCTCGAAGTTGAACAGACCGGGGCCGCATGCCACACGCTCACACCCACGTGCTTCACAGGAAGAAGGCTCAATGCAGATGACGTCACTGAGTGAGTTCACGCGCTTAGGCGATAAACACAGAATCGTCCCGGTGTACGCCACCGTGTTGGCTGACAACGAAACGCCACTGTCGGTGTACCGCAAGATCACGCGAGGCAACCCCGGCGAGTTCCTGCTTGAGTCCGCTTCAAACGGGACGTGGTCGCGCTATTCCTTTGTGGGGCGTAACCCTCTGGCCACCATCACTGCTGACGCCAACGGTGAGGTCGTGTGGTTGGGCGAGGTTCCCGAAGGTGCGCCTACGCAGGGTGACCCGTTGTCAGTAGTGGAAGATGTGCTCGAGCTTCTGCAGGCGGCTCCGCACCCATCTTTGCCGCCCATGATTTCGTCCTTAGTGGGGTACTTGGGTTGGGACATTATCCGGCGCATTGAAAACCTGGGGCCCAGCCCGTTGCGTGAGGACGCGCTTCCAGAACTGTCCATGTCGATTCCCGGCGACGTGGTGATCGTGGACCACTACACCAACGAGCTCACGTTGGTGGCCAACGTAGTCAACGTCAACGGTGAAGAGTCCGGAATCGAAGCGGCCTATCAACGTGGGGTTGAGCGGGTTGAACGTCTGCTGGCCGATATCAACACGCCCAGTGACCCGTCCTTGAGCGTCTACACGCGACCCACCCCAGAGGTCTCGTACAGGACGGAACCCGCGGATTACTTGGCAGCGATCGACGAAGCGAAGAAGCGGATTGTCGACGGCGATATTTTCCAAGTGGTGCTGGGGCAGCGATTCGACATGGACGTGGACGACACACCACTTGACGTGTACCGCATGTTGCGCAACACCAACCCCAGCCAGTTCATGTACATCATGAACATGCCGGGAGTCGACGGCGACGACTTCACTGTCATCGGCTCGTCCCCGGAAGCGTTGGTGACCGTGAAAGACTCTGAAGTTGTTACCCACCCCATTGCGGGGTCGCGCCCACGTGGCACTACGGATGCGCAGGACGCCGCGCTGGCTCGCGAGCTCTTGGCTGATGAGAAGGAACGCGCTGAACACCTCATGTTGGTGGACCTTGCGCGCAACGACCTGGCCAAAGTATGTGTTCCCGGGACCGTTGACGTGGTCGAATACATGGAGATTGAGCGCTACAGCACCATCATGCACATCGGATCCACGGTCACGGGTCAGTTGCGCGACGGTGTGACGGGCGTGGATGTCGTCAAGGCCACGTTCCCCGCCGGCACATTGTCCGGGGCACCCAAGCCGTCCGCCCTTCGGATCATTGACGAACTCGAAACCGTCTCCCGCAACGTGTACGGCGGTGTCGTGGGGTACATGAGTTTCGCGGGTGACCTGGACTTGGCGATCGCGATCCGCACCGGTGTCATGCGCGCAGGCACACTCACGGTGTACGCCGGCGCCGGAATCGTGGCCGACTCCGATCCAGAATCAGAACTCACGGAATCGAAAAACAAGGCCGCCTCCGTGCTCAACGCCGGCGCGGCCGCGAACACCCTCGGTTCTGTGGGGACACGCGGGGAGGACGAGTGAAGCGCTCAACCGCCGTGGTGGCCCTGCTTGTGTGTGCCGGGGTGATGTGGGTGCTGGGTTCCCAGAATTGGGGCGCCGAGGTCGTGAATCAGACACCCGAGGGCGTCCAGGATGTGGGGAGTGAGACCGTCACAAACCGCGTGGGTATCGCCTTGGCCGCTGTGTCCGCTGTTCTCGCGGTTCTTCTGGCCATGGTGGGCCGGATCGGCCGGTGGGTCGTCACCATCATGTACGCGCTGAGTGCCCTCACCTTCGCTGTTGTCGCTGTCACGCAAGAAGACGCCGGGTTTGTGCGATGGGCCGGACTGGCTGTAGGCGTCCTTGGAGCCGGACTGAGTCTGTTCATTGCTCGCGGATCTGGTAACTGGACCACGCGCAACAAGTACGACCGTGACGCGCACACGTCTACCGACGAGCCCGACTCTGTTTCCGACTGGGACGCGCTCACCAGAGGAGAAGACCCCACGTGATGCAGGCGGGTCGGTTTTCTAAACCTGAGAACTCCATGAGACAATGACCGCGAGACCAGCATAAGGAGAAGAATGAAATCTCAGTACCGCAACGGGGCCTTTGACCTCGACAAGTCAACAATTGACTACGAAGCGATTCAAGACCCCGGCCACGGACACTCGGTTGCAGGCTGGGTGCCAGCAGTCATGGTGATGCTTGCAGCGATTTCCGGAACCATTGGTTTCGTGTTTGGCCCCTTCATGCTGGTGTGGGTTGGCGTAGGTCTGGTTGTTTTGGCAATTATTTTGGCCCCCATCCTCCACAAGGCAGGTTTGGGACCTAAGAAGCACCACAACACGCTAGCCAAGTGAGCGTACTTAACAGCATTATTGATGGAGTCCGAGCCGACCTTGCAGAACGTGAGGCTCGGATTTCTCTTTCGGAGTGCAAGAAGCGCGCACAGGACGCAAGCCCGGCACTCCCTTTTCTCCCCGTTGAAGAATTCGGGTTGATCTGCGAAGTCAAACGCTCCTCACCCTCAAAAGGGCACTTGGCGGACATTAGCAACCCCGCTGAACTGGCCGCCCAGTACGCGGCCGGGGGAGCGCTAGCGATCAGCGTGCTCACCGAACAGCGACGCTTCAACGGAAGTCTGGACGACCTCGACGCGGTGCGCGCAGCCGTGAGCATTCCCATCCTGCGCAAGGACTTCACCGTCACGGAATACCAGATCTATGAAGCGCGTGCTCACGGTGCTGACCTCGTCCTCCTCATGGCATCTGCCCTGGACGATACGCAACTGAAAGATTTCTACGCACTCAGCAACGACCTCGGGATGACAGCCCTGGTAGAAACCCACACGCCAGAAGAGATGGAGCGTGTGCGGGCGCTGGACGCGGGGCTCATTGGTGTCAACGCGCGCAACCTCAAGGACCTCAGCGTCGATACGGCGCGCGTGGCTCCTATCATGTCGGACGCACCGCAGGGAGCAACTCTGGTTGCGGAGTCCGGTGTGGAATCCGTCGAGGATATCCGCACATACGCAGCTGCCGGTGCTCATGTGGTGCTCTGTGGTGAAGCGATCGTGAAAGCGGGCGACCCCAGGGCGTCGGTTGAAGAACTTACACGCGCTGGACGTCAGTAAGTCCGCGCCTGTCAGGAAGGTACATATGGGACCGTATTTTGGTGATTTCGGTGGGCGTTTTATTTCCGAAGCGCTCGTGCCTGCGTTGGACGAAATCGACGAAACCTGGCAAAAAGCGATGGTCGACCCCGAGTTTAAAGACGAACTGGCCCGCCTTCAGGCTGAGTACGTGGGTCGTCCCAGTTTGTTGACCGAAGCGACCCGGTTTAGCGCCCACTGCGGGGGAGCGCGCGTGTTCCTCAAGCGCGAGGACCTCAACCACACGGGAAGCCACAAGATCAACAACGTCATTGGTCAAGCCCTGCTCACCAAGCGCATGGGTAAAAAGCGTGTGATCGCTGAAACTGGGGCTGGTCAGCACGGTGTTGCGACGGCTACCGCGGCTGCGCTCTTTGGCCTGGAATGCACGGTGTACATGGGATATGAGGACACCCAGCGGCAGGCGTTGAACGTGGCGCGTATGCGCCTTTTGGGCGCCGAGGTCGTTGCTGTGAAGAACGGCACCGCCACCTTGAAGGACGCCATGAACGAGGCGTTGCGTGACTGGGTTGCCAACGTTGCGGATACGCACTATCTGATTGGGACCGTGGCGGGGCCACACCCGTTCCCAGCCATGGTGCGCAGTTTTCAGCGGATCATTGGTGATGAGGCCCGCGCGCAGATTCTGGAAGCGACCGGCCAGCTGCCCGACGCCGTGTGCGCGTGTGTGGGTGGCGGATCGAACGCGATGGGGATCTTCGCGGCGTTCCTGGAGGACTCCGACGTTCAGCTGTACGGGTTCGAAGCCGGGGGAGACGGTATCGACACGGGTCGCCACGCGGCACGTTTCTCCGGTGGTCGGCCAGGTGTGCTCCACGGTTCCAAGACCTACATTTTGCAAGACGAAGACGGCCAGACGCTCCCGTCGCACTCCGTGTCAGCCGGTTTGGACTACCCGTCTGTGGGGCCGGAACACGCGCACCTGTTCGACTCTGGTCGCGCAGTTTACGAACCCATTGTCGACGACGAAGCTATGGAAGCGTTTAAGCTTTTGTCGCGCACCGAGGGAATCATCCCAGCTATTGAGAGCTCGCATGGGCTTGCAGGCGCCATGCGTGTGGGGAAGCGACTGGGCCCGGATGCCACGATTCTGGTGAACCTGTCTGGCCGTGGCGATAAAGACATGACCACTGCAGCAAAGTGGTTCAACTACATTGACGAAGGGGCGACGCAAGCATGACCGCCGTGAGTGAACTACTGGGCACAGTTGCCAACCAAGGTCGCAGTGCCGCTCTGATCGGTTACTTGCCCGTGGGCTACCCAACGGTCGATGAGTCGATTGAAGCGATGGTGGCACTGGCCAAAAACGGGTGCGACATCGTTGAGGTGGGCATGCCGTACTCTGATCCCGGCATGGATGGTCCGGTGATCCAGCATGCGGCTGAAACCGCGCTCGAAAACGGGGTCCGCACAGAAGACTTGTTCCGCGCGGTTTCAGCAGTTGCTGAGGCCGGGGCCCTGCCCGTGGTCATGACGTACTGGAACATCGTCTATCAGTACGGGGTCGAAGCATTCGCCAAGCGCCTGCACGAGTCCGGGGGCGCGGGGATCATCACCCCGGACTTGATTCCGGACGAGGCACACGACTGGATCGACGCGGCTAGTCGCTACGACCTCGGCCGGATCTTCTTAGCTGCGCCGTCGTCCACCCCTGAACGCATTGCCACGATTGTGAATAGTTCAAGCGGGTTCGTGTACGCGGCGTCGACCATGGGTGTCACTGGCACGCGTGACTCGGTTGACTCGCACGCCCGTGACCTTGTTGAACGACTCAAGTCAGCCGGCGCCCAGCACGTGTGCGTGGGCCTGGGTGTGAACAACGCCCAACAGGTCGCCGAACTTGCCGAATACGCTGATGGCGTTATTGTGGGCTCGGCGCTGGTAAAAGCACTCACCTCCGGAGGGCCGGAGGCCGTGGGTGAACTCGCCACGTCACTGCATACCGGAACACTGAAGGAACCTACCGCATGAACGGAATCCCGTCACCCACATGGAGTGGGTTTTCGCTTGGACCTCTGACGATCCACGCGTACGCGCTGTGTATTCTGACGGGAATTGCGGTTGCTCTGTGGCTCACCAACAAGCGGTGGATCGCCCGTGGCGGAACGTCCGACGACCTGTGGAACATCGCCGTGTGGACGGTGCCAGCGGGAATCATCGGTGGGCGCTTGTACCACATCTTTTCTACCCCGGCGCCGTATTTTGGCCCCGGTGGTGACCCTGTAGCAGCGCTCTACATTTGGAACGGTGGCTTAGGCATCTGGGGTGCTGTTGCGCTGGGTGTCTTGGTCGCGTTTCTGGTGGCCCGGCACTATGGGATTCGGTTTCTGTCGTTCATTGACGCGGCCGCCCCGGGGCTGATCCTCGCCCAGGCGATTGGTCGCTGGGGAAACTGGTTCAATCAAGAACTGTTCGGAGCGCCCACCACTCTTCCGTGGGGACTGCAGATCGACCCGGCCAGCCCCAACTGGCCCGACCCCTCACTCCCTGCAGACACGCTGTTCCACCCCACGTTCCTGTACGAAAGCGTGTGGAACGTTATAGGCGCGGTGCTCCTCATCTGGGCAGGCACAAAGTTCCAGCTCAAGCACGGGCAAGTGTTCTACGCCTACATCTGCTACTACACGCTGGGTCGCGTGTGGATCGAAGCACTACGCATCGACACGGCAGAACACATTCTGGGCTTGCGGCTCAACGTGTGGACATCCATCCTGGTGTTCGCGCTTGGCGCGGTGCTGTTCATCGTGTCCCGGAGCCGCTACGGTGCCGGCACGGATGTCGCCCACACACGTGAACGCGTCGCATACGATGTCGCCGTGAAATCGCACGACAGCCCAGAAGACTTCCCGCCCTACACTCGCGGAGCCACAGCTCCCGGCGTTCGTGAAGTGGGCTTTGGCCCTCAGACCATGTCGCTGCCAATCGTCGAAGAAGCTGAGCCCGTGAGCGATAAATCATTCGGCTTTTACGGGGCTGTCACGTCCACGATTTCGATCGTCCCGCAGGTTCCGGATAAACGGGGAGACCAGACGCGCTGAGTTCGGGTTATTCGGGTTAGAGTGGCAGTATGAGGCACGCGAAAATTGTCGCAACACTAGGTCCCAAGCAAGATTCATACGAAGCAATCCGTACACTCATCGACGAAGGCACCGATGTCCTTCGTTTCAACTTCAGTCACGGCACCCACGAAGACCACCAGCGTCGCTATGAGTGGGCCCGTCGGGCGGCACAAGAAACTGGGCGCGCAATTGCAGTTCTGATCGACTTGCAAGGCCCTAAGATCCGCCTCGGTGAGTTTGAGACACCTGAGCCCATTGCACTGGAACGCGGCGACCGGTTCACCATCACAACACGCGATGTCGTTGGCACCCGCGAACTTTCCGGCACCACGTACAAGAAGCTCCCCACGGATGTCGAGGTGGGGGACCCGTTGCTCATTGACGACGGTCGCGTGCGGTTGCGCGCCGTCGAGGTGACAGATACCGAGGTCGTCACCGAAGTTGAGGTTCCCGGCAACGTGTCGAACCACAAGGGGATCAACCTTCCGGGCGTTCCTGTGTCCGTGCCCGCCCTGTCGGAAAAAGACGTTGAGGACTTGCGGTTCGGTTTGCACATGGGTGCGGACTGGGTGGCTTTGTCGTTCGTGCGCGACGCACAAGACGCGGCCCACGTTCGCCAGATCATGGCGGAAGAAGAAATCTGGATCCCGGTGATCGCAAAACTGGAAAAGCCACAGGCCGTGGAAAGTTTGCGGGATGTCGTGGGTGCCTTTGACGGCATTATGGTCGCCCGAGGTGACCTGGGAGTCGAACTGCCCCTCGAGCAGGTGCCCATTGTGCAGAAGCGGGCCATCGAGTTGTGCCGTCGTCAAGCTAAGCCGGTCATTGTTGCCACGCAGATGCTGGAGTCGATGATCGATGAGTCGCGTCCGACGCGCGCCGAGGTGTCCGACTGTGCGAACGCCGTGCTGGACGGGGCCGATGCCCTCATGCTCAGTGGTGAAACCGCAGTGGGAACGTATTGGAAAGAAGCCGTGCGCACCATGGCTGCGATCATCGAGTCGACCGAATCACATGGTCTGGAACGCGTTCCGCCTCTGGGAACCGAACCACACACGCGCGGTGGTGCTATCACGGCAGCAGCTGTTCAGATTGCACGTCAGCTCAAGATTGACCTGCTGTGTACGTTCACGCAGTCGGGTGACTCGGTGCGTCGCATGTCGCGTATTCGCGCAGACAAGCCCATCCTGGCTTTTACCCCCGATGTTCGCGTCCGCCACCAGCTGGCTCTGTCATGGGGTGTGCGCACGTTCTTGGTCAACCCCATGCGCCACACGGATGAAATGGCGCGTCAGGTCGATGAGATCTTGTTGAGTTCTGGTCTGGCTGAGGACGGCCAGCTGTGTGTCATCGTTGCGGGTTCGCCTCCAGGAATTGCTGGATCTACGAACGCTCTGCGCGTTCACGCGGTTGGGGACACCATTAAAGGTGTGGCTCCGGTGTATCGCGAAGATCAGGATCGTAACCAATCCGGTGGTTACGGGGAGATTCCAGAACCGCCCACGGGTTCGCAACATGTGATCCGTGAGGACTGATGAAGGGAAAGCCTGGGCATTAGCCCAGGCGAGTACCGGATGTGGGACTCGAACCCACACGTCTTTCGACAACGCATTTTGAGTGC
>ERZ1031273.51-NODE-51-length-64442-cov-21.976501_pt1 | contig 64442 bp, 51 predicted proteins | sample MGYA00516575_ERZ1031273 | MGnify/ENA primary metagenome ERZ1031273 (study PRJEB33718, sample SAMN03159816) | human skin metagenome | collected 2014-02-25 | study: EMG produced TPA metagenomics assembly of the PRJNA266117 data set (Human skin bacterial metagenome... | reverse complement strand
TGGTGATGAGAGCAGCGGCCCCCTCCTCGGGGAGGTTGCGGTGCGACTGCATCATAGTCACCCGGCTCTCCTCATCGCAGATGATCAGTAGGTGTCGGGCGGAGAGACCGCGACCGAGGAGATAGATCAGCTCGAGCGGGACCTCCACCCGGCGGCGTGGCTCTACGTAGAGTACCATAGCCTCCTCAGCCAGCAGGTCGGTCAGTGAGGGAACAGCCCGATCTCTCAGGTCGTGCTGAGTGCCAAAGAGCTTGGCCGGCTCAGGATACAGCTCGGCAAAGCGACTTAGCGATCCGACATAGCAGCCCTCTATCTCTGTCCCCTCTGAGCAGAGGAGACGGCTGTCGTCAAGTAGTCGGTAGGGAGTCAGGTCGCTCTCCATTACGGGAGACTGACACAGCTCGGTGTCGTCAAAGATCCCTAAGTCAAAGTGGGCGTAGTGCTCCGGACCGTGCTTGGGAAGTGGCTTCTTACGAAGGAGCTCCCTCGCCTCCTGCCGACGACTTGCCATCAGAAGGGAGTCTGTGGAGACGCTGTCCGAGAGGGTAAGGAAGTGCTCGGTGAGTTGTTGTTGCTTAGACATCATAGCTCAGTCCTCCTTCTGCTCCTCTCTGAGCCAGTCGTAGCCCTTGTCCTCCAGCTCCAGTGCGAGCTCTGGACCACCTGTCCTGATGATCTCCCCATTCATCAGCACGTGGATGACATCGGGGCGGATATAGTCGAGCAGTCTCTGGTAGTGCGTGATGACGATGGCAGAGAAGTGGGGCGAGCGCATACTATTGACTCCCTCGGCAACCGTCCTTAGGGCATCAATGTCGAGACCTGAGTCTGTCTCGTCAAGGATCGCCAGTGAGGGCTCAAGGACCAGCATCTGGAAGATCTCATTGCGCTTCTTCTCTCCACCGGAGAAGCCCTGATTGACAAACCTCTTCATCAGGTCGGAGGGGAGCTTCACCTGCTTCTGCTTCTCCTTGAGGAGCTTGAGGAAGTCGGCAGCCTTCACCGGCTCCTTGCCCTCCTGCTTGCGCTTGGCATTGAGGGCGGCACGGAGGAAAGAGGTCATACTGACCCCTGGGATCTCCACGGGGTACTGGAAAGACATCATCAGCCCTTTCTGTGCCCGGAGTGACGGACTCATCTCGAGGAGGTCCTCTCCATTGAAGGTCACCCTCCCCTGTGTGGGCTCGTAGGGTGGCCGTCCCGTGAGGACGTTGGCGAGAGTGCTCTTACCCCCGCCATTGGGTCCCATAATGGCGTGTATCTCGCCATCGGGTATGTGGAGGTTGATCCCGCGTAGTATTTCTTTGTCGCCGATATTGGCGTGTAGGTTTTCTATATGTAACATAGTGTCGTATCTGTAGTAAGTGTCATTATCCCACGGAGCCCTCGAGGGAGATGGATAGGAGAGCCTTCGCCTCGATGGCAAACTCCATCGGGAGCTTCTCCATCACCTCCTGGGCGTAACCACCGACGATGAGCCCGATCGCCTCCTCCTCGGGGATACCCCTCTGCTGGCAGTAGAAGAGCTGGTCCTCGCTGATCTTGGAGGTCATCGCCTCATGCTCGATGATGGCTGTGTCATTGAGTATATCGGCGTAGGGGAAGGTGTGCGCTCCGCACTTGTCGCCTATGAGAAGGGAGTCGCACTGGGAGTAGTTGCGAGCATTCTCGGCATTCTTCCCCAGGTAGACCAGTCCGCGGTACGAATTCTCGGAGTGGCCGGCGGAGATACCCTTGGAGACAATGGTGCTGCGGGTGTTTTTCCCCGTGTGGATCATCTTGGTCCCGGTGTCTGCCATCTGGTGATTATTGGTGACGGCAACGGAGTAAAACTCGCCCACGGAGTTGTCGCCCTTGAGGATGCAGCTGGGGTACTTCCAGGTGATCGCCGATCCGGTCTCCACCTGAGTCCAGGAGACCTTTGACCCATTGCCTCGGCAGAGGGCCCGCTTGGTGACGAGATTGAAGACTCCTCCCTTGCCCTCCTTGTCACCGGGGTACCAATTCTGCACCGTGGAGTACTTGACCTCCGCATTCTCCTCCGCCACGATCTCGACGATGGCAGCGTGGAGCTGGTTCTCGTCCCGCTGCGGGGCCGTGCAGCCCTCGAGGTAGGAGACGTAGGAGTCGTCCTCAGCGACAATTAGGGTGCGCTCAAATTGTCCCGTATTCAGTGCATTGATCCTGAAGTACGAGCTCAGCTCCATGGGGCAGCGGACGCCCTTGGGGATGTAGACAAAGGAGCCGTCGCCGAAGACAGCCGAATTGAGGGAGGCGAAGAAATTGTCTGTTGGGGGAACGACCGTCCCGAGGTACTTCCGCACCAAGTCGGGATGTTCTCGGACCGCCTCGCTGATGGGGCAGAAGATCACTCCCTTCTCCGCCAGTTGCTTGCGGAAGGTGGTGCGGACGGAGACCGAGTCCATAACCGCATCGACGGCATAGCCGGCAAGGATCTTCCGCTCCATGACCGGGACGCCAAGCTTCTCGAAGGTCTCTTCGAGCTTTGGGTCCATCGGCTCATCGGCAGACTTCTTTTGCTTCGGTCGGGCAAAGTAAATGATGTCCTGGAAGTCTATCTCCGGGAGCTTGACGTGCCCCCAAGTAGGTACTTTCATCCTAGACCAAGCACGGAAGGCCCTGAGACGGAAGTCCAGCAGCCAGTCCGGCTCGTGGCGCATCTCAGAGATGGTGCGCACGATATTCTCATCGATCCCCTTAGGCAAGTACTCCGTCTCGATGTCGGTGGTGAAGCCGTACTTGTACTCGTCTCGCTCGTCTAAGAGGTCGCTTATCTGTTCGTTATTCATAGAGTATATATAGTCCCTCCGAGGAGGGAAAGAAAAAAATAGCCACCTCCGTCAGAGATCAGTGACCTCTGCCGCGGGTCGCTCTAAGGGTGGGGTGGGGCTCAGTGCATCCCTAAGCGAGGGAGCAATCGGCTCGACCAGTTCATCTAAGAGTGGGTAGGCCTGAGAGTCTAGGATCCACTCCGTATCGGGATTGAGACTCAGAACCACTGCGCAGACTATCCAGAGCATCACTCCCGTGAAGAGCGCATTGGTCAGTGCCCCGAGCAGGCTGTCCGGTAGTCCGAAGCGCCCGTAGGAGGAGCCGGTGATTAGATCCAGTAGCAGACGGCTGAGCCAGAGAGCCACCGCAAAGGTGATCACAATGGAGAGCACCGAGATCGATGGCGAAAAGGAGATCGCTGACCGGATCAGCCCGGTAAGATAAAGGGCAAGGACAAGGCTCAGACAGCGGAGGGCAGAGGCGAAAAATCCCAGACGCCACCCCGCAAAGAGCCCATTGAGCAATAGTAAGCCGACTGCGATATCAAACCACGGCATCTTGCGCTCTCCCTTACTACTACTATCGTATTACTCTAGCTTGCGCTTAACCGTAAATTCCTCGAAGGTCTCGATCTGATCTCCCGCCTGGATGTCGTCGTAGTCCTTGATCGAGAGACCGCACTCCAGACCGGTGGTTACCTCCTTGACGTCGTCCTTGAAGCGCTTCAGGCTCACCAGAGGTCCTGTATGGATCACGATGCCATCGCGGATTACGCGAGCCTTATTGTCACGCGACACCTTGCCATGCTCCACCATACATCCGGCGATGGTTCCCACCTTGGGGATGCGGAAGGCCTTGCGCACCTCGAGGGTTGCCGTGACCTGCTCCTTGATCTCCGGAGAGAGCATGCCCTCCATAGCAGACTTGACGTCCTCGATCGCATCATAGATAATCGAGTAGAAGCGGATCTCCACTCCCTCGTCCTCGGCAGCGCGCTTAGCGCCTTGAGCAGGACGTACCTGGAAGCCTACGATCAGTGCATCAGAGGCAGCTGCGAGGTCTACATCACTCTGGCTGATCGCTCCGACAGCGCTGTAGATCACGTTCACGCGGATCTCTTCTGTTGAGAGCTTAACCAGCGAGTCGGACAGTGCCTCGACTGATCCGTCCATATCTCCCTTGACGATGATATTGAGCTCCTGTACCTCGCCGTCCTTGATCTGTCGGCTGAAGGTCTCCAGGCTCGGGAGGTGCTGGGTGCGCTCCTTCTGCTCACGCTGGAGCTGTTCGCGCTGACGGGCAATATCTCTTACGTCGGCCTCTGACTCGAGAGCGTTGAGGGTCTCACCGGCAGGCGTAGCACCATTGAGTCCAAGTACCTTGACCGGCATAGAGGGTCCGACGGACTCGACGGTCTCGCCGTACTCATCGTAGAGCGCCTTCACACGACCATAATTGGCTCCGGCGACAATGTAGTCCCCATTGCGAAGTGTACCCTCCTGGATCAGAACCTTAGTGGTGTAACCACGACCCTGCTCAAGTGTACTCTCGAGGACGGACCCCTTGGCGAGCTTATTCGGATTGGCCTTAAGCTCGAGGAGATCTGCCTCTAAGAGAACCTTCTCCAGCAGGTCTTGTACACCGACCCCCTTCTTGGCGGAGATCTCCTGGCACTGATACTTACCTCCCCACTCCTCTACGAGATAATTCATGGCAGCGAGCTGCTCGCGTACCATATCGGGCTTGGCCCCCGGCTTATCCACCTTATTGATGGCAAAAACGATCGGCACACCGGCCAGCGAGGCGTGAGAGATAGCCTCCTTAGTCTGAGGCATGATACCGTCATCGGCTGCGATGACGATGATGACGATATCGGTCACCTTGGCTCCACGAGCACGCATGGCGGTAAAGGCCTCGTGACCGGGAGTATCGACGAAGGTGAGCTTGCGTCCTCCCTCGAGTGTTACTCTGTAGGCACCAATGTGCTGAGTAATACCACCCGCCTCACCGGAGATAACGTCGGACTTGCGGACGGCATCGAGGAGTGAGGTCTTACCGTGGTCAACGTGACCCATCACCGTCACTACAGGAGCGCGGGGCTCCAGATCCTCAGGCTTGTCCTCCTGAGTCTCGATCGCCTGCATAGCCTGGGCATCGACATACTCTGCCTCATAGCCATACTCGTCAAGGATAAGATCGATCTGATCCTTCTCCAGACGCTGGTTGATGGAGACCATAAGCCCGAGATTAAAGCAGTAGACGATGATGTCATTGACGGGGATGTCAAGCATCTTGGCGAGGTCATTGACGGTGACGAACTCAGTCAGCTTGAGCTTCTTGCTCTCGCCCTCCTGTGCTCTCAGCAGCTCCTCAGCCTCCTCCTGACGTGCCTCGCGCTTCTCGCGGCGATACTGTGCTGCCGTCTTGCCGGGTCGGTGACCACGTCCCTGCATGGCCGCCATAGTCTTCTTGATCTGCTTCTGGATATCCTCCTGAGTGATCTCCTGCTGCTCCTCTCGGCGACGGCTCTTGCGTCCCTTCTTAGGATTAGCGGCTGCGCCGGACTTATTGTTGCGGTTGTTTCCGGAGTTATTGTTGCTGCCCCGACCGTCCTTGTTTCGACGGTTGTTGCCATCCTTACCGGCCCCCTTACCACTATCCTGCTTAGCTTGCTTGTCGATGTCAACCTTATTCCCCTTGATCCGCTTGCGCTTGCGTCGCGAGGTCTGTGGATCTATCTTGGAGAGGTCGATCTTACCGACTACAGTGAGACCCATGTCATCGGTTGTGCCGAGGCGGTATACTCCCTCGTCCTCCTTGGTCTCATCGTTATCAGTTGCCGACTTCACTTCCTTCTTCTTGGGCTCTGATGGCTTCTGAGCATCCTTATCCGTCTGAGGCATCTTCTCCACCGCCGGCTTCTCTTTCGCCTTGGGCGCTTCCGGCTTAGATTGCTCCACCTTTGGCTTCGGCTTCTCCACCTTCGGGGCGGCAGGCTTCTTCGGCTCCTCGACTGGCTTAGCTGGCTTGGGACTCTTGACCTCCGGTGCCGGTTTCTCCTTCGGCTTGTCGCTCTTGGACGAGACAGGGATCACGCGCCCCTTGTCATCGAGCTGGAGGTGCCCCTTGACAAACGAGGGCTGAGACTTGGAGGCAGGCTCTGGCTCACTTGCCGGCTCTGCCTTGGTCACCTCCGGTTCCGGCTGCTTCGTTGGCTCGGCGGGCGTGCTGGCCTTGGGAGACTTAGAGAGATAGCTCTCGGTGAGTCGCTTCTTATCGTCCGCACTCAGATCGCTACCGTACTCCTCCAGGACAGTCTTCAGCTCAGCCGTAGTCAGCTTAGTATTGGGACTCTTGTAGTCCCCATTGGGGTTTTTCTTGCTCAGGAAGGTGCTGAGCGTGCTTACTCCAACGTTTAAGTCTCGTGCGACCTTATTTATTTTGATTGCGGGCATATATTTCTCTCTAGTCTCGGTGTCTATTCTTATTCTTGGCAGAAGTGTGAGGTCAGTCTCCCTCCCAGGTGCTTACTCCTCAGTGGTGCTCTCCTCATCCTCGCTCTCGGGAGTAGAGGAAAGTGTCTCTGCCGCCTCGGGCTGTGGCTCCATAGGGAGCTGACGGAAGCGCGGATCCCTCTCCGGCAGGTCGGGGAACTCGTCCTCGGGCAGCTCGCTGTCGTCAAACTCAGCCATCAGCACCTGCAGGATATAGTCGATCGTCTTCTCCTCCAGATCAGTAGCACGGATCAGATCCTCTCTACTGTGGCGAAGGACGCTCTTGGCGGTGTCGCAGCCAATGGATACAAGTAGGTCAATGATCCAGGGGTCGATCTCGTCATCAAACTCGGAGAGGAAAAGATCCTCCTCATCCAGCCCCTGTGTCTCATCTCTGTATATATCGATCTCGTAGCCGGTCAGCATCATGGCCAGCTTGATATTGAAGCCACTGCGACCGACAGCGTTACGGATCTCCTCCTGTGCAAGGTAGACGTCTGCGTGCTTTTCCTCAGGATTGATCCGGACATCGGCATTCTGTGCCGGGCTAAGTGCGCGCTGTATCAGCAGCTGGTCGTTGTCCGTGTACTGGAGTACGTCGATGCTCTCATTGCGAAGCTCGGACACTACTCCGCGGATACGGGAACCGCGTACGCCCACCACTGCTCCTACAGGGTCGATGCGCGTGTCGACACTCTCGACAGCCACCTTGGCACGATCACCGGGGATGCGGGCGACGCGCTTGATCATCACGAGACCATCCTGGATCTCAGGCACCTCGCGAGCAAAGAGCCGAGCGAGGAAGTCATTGCTGGTACGGCTGAGGATGATCTTAGGATTGTTATTATTATAGTCCACGCGCTCGATACAGGCGGTGACATGGTCACCCTTCTGGAAGCGGTCTCTCGGGATCATCAGCGATCGGGGCATGATCAGCTCATTGCCATCGCCATCGAGTAGCAGCAGCTCGCGCTTCCACGTCTGGTAGACCTCCGCCGTGATCAGCTCTCCGACCCGCTTACTATAATTGGCATAGAGCGTATCCTTCTCCAGCTCGAGCACCTTGGAGGCAAGGGACTGGCGAAGATTCTGGATGGCGCGGCGACCGAAGCTCTCGAAGGAAACCTTATCCGTGTACTCCTCACCCTCCTCGAGATCCTCCTCTCCCTGAGAGCGGACCTCTGAAACGGACACCTCCTTCATCTTATCGGTCACCTCCCCGTCGGGGACGATGATCCTATTGCGCCAGATCTCCACATCCCCCTCCTCGGGATTGATGATGACGTCGAAGTTATTGTCCGTGCCATACATCTTGGCGATGGCGCTACGGAGAGACTCCTCCAGTACCTTGATGAGTGTCCCCTGGTCGATGTCCTTCTGGCTCATGTAGTCTCCCAGAGCCTCCATCATTGTTGCCTGTATCTTCTTTGCCATGTATATAGTTGTATGCGCTTTAGTGTCACATCTTCAGATCATAGACCACTGACTTGACCTCCTCATAAGAGAGGCGAAGGGTCGTCGGATAGCCCTTCCGTCTCTTGTCTCCCTCGTGCTTCTCCATCCGGATCACCTCCATCTCCAGCCCCTCCTCATCTGCGGCGAGGAGGGTGCCCTTCTCGACACCTCCCTTGCGGAGTGTCGCAATGACAGGCTCCCCGATATACTTACGGTACTGCCGTGGCAGGCGGAGTGGAGAGGTGAGGCCGGCACTCGTCACAGTGAGCTCATAGTCCTCTACATCACGGTCAAAGCGCTCCTCTATATAGCGCGAGATCTCCATGATCGTGTCGAGAGAGATAGAGTCGTGGTCGCTGTCTACGGTGATGCTGATAAGGTTTCCACCCCGCACCTCCACCTCTACGAGGAAGAGGTCTTCGTGCTGAGTCAGATACCCATCAAGGGCTGACTGTATGTCTGTTACGTCTATCATCAGGTCTGTATATGGAAATAAAATGAGAAGACTCGGGGGGGTCCTCTCATCTCTTACCCTTGCAAAGGTACTAAATCTTACAGCGATAGACAATCTTCACCCCTGCCTGTCCACCATCCTATATCATGGTCTCGAGGGTAAAATAGGGTACTCACCTAAGAGATGAGTACAAAGGCGGGGCAGCGTCAGGATTGCTGACACTACCCCGCCTATGGCTTAGCTATGCTCTATCGAGCAGATGTCGGATCAGTAAGCGCGGCGAACGATCCAGGCGTCGCTGAAGGCAGGAGCGTACTTCTGCATGATTGCATCACGCGAGCGGACGGCTTCTTCCTTGGTGTCGTGACCGGTGACCAGCACGCGGTACATGCCGGACTCGTTCTGTGCGAGGATCGCCTCGCTGTAGCCGGCACTGATCATACGCTCGCGGAGTGAGCGGGCGTTGGTGATGTTCTTGAAGCTTCCGATGCAGACGCTGAAGGTGCGGATGCCATTGGGTGCACTCTCACCCTCGGGGACAGACAGTCTCTCCTCGCGGACGTCAGAGTTGTCAGCTACCACGATCGGCTCCTCCTGGGTGTAGGTGCTCTGCTGAGCCACCTCACGCTGCTGAGCCTTCTCGTACATAGAGCGATATGCGCTCTTCTTGGGCTTGCATGAGGTCATGCAGCCACCTACAATGAGCAGCCCCAGCGCAGCTACGAGTACATTCTTTTTCATGATGAATTTGTTGTCTAAGTAATAATCTATTTTTCTCGACTACAAAAGTAGCCATTATTGGACAAAATAGCGAATAGACAACATCTCGGAGCTGATAAATAAGTATAAAGTGATGCCTCGGAGGATCGATTACCTCCCTACGGTCCTGTCTCGGTCTGGGTGAGAACGGCATAAAGAGGTGGCACACCGGAGTATGAGCTCCGGTGTGCCACCATATAGGATTTATGCTCAGGAGTGGTTACTCTACATCCTTGAGTGGCTTGATGTCCAGTCGTACGGGCTGGGTGAGATTCTCCGGATCCATGATCTCATCGAGCTGCTCCTTGGAGAGGATCCCCTTCTCGAGGACGAGGTCCACGATGCTCCTGCCTGTCGCCTGTGCCTCTTGAGTGAGGTGGGTCGAGTTGTCGTAGCCGATGTAGGGATTGAGCGCCGTCACGATGGAGAGGCTGTCGTAGACCTGCTTGCGAGTGTGCTCGGCATTGGCCTTGATGCCGTCGATGCAGAACTCTCTCAGGGTGTCCATGGCTCGCATCAGGAGGTCAGAGCTCTCGAAGCAGCACTGGACCATGACCGGCTCCATGGCGTTGAGCTCCAGCTGAGCCGCCTCACCTGCCATCGTTACGCAGACATCGTTGCCGATCACCTTCATAGCGATCTGGGTCACCACCTCGGGGATGACAGGATTGACCTTACCGGGCATGATGGACGATCCGGGCTGACGAGCGGGCAGGGTGATGTCTCCGAGTCCTGCGAAGGGACCGCTGGAGAGGAGACGCAGGTCGTTGGAGATCTTGCTGAGCTTGACGGCAAGGCGCTTGAGTGCTGCGGAGTAGCCTACCATATGAGAGGTGTCGGAGGTGGCTCCTACATAGTCCTTGGTCGGCTTGATATCCCACTCGGTTATCTTGCGGAAGGCCTTGATCACTGCCTCACGGTAGCCGGGCTGGGAGCAGATACCGGTGCCGATGGCTGTGGAGCCCATATTGAGCACGAGGAATTGCTTAGCTGCATGCTCGAGATTGTCGATCTCCTCCTCGAGGATCGAGGCGAAGCCATTAAAGGTCTGCTCGTGCGTCATTGGGACGGCATCCTGTAGCTGGGTGCGACCGATCTTGAGCATCCCGCGGAATTCCTTAGCCTTCTTCCTCAGAGACTTGATGAGCTCATCGAGGTGAGGTGTCAGGTCGAGGAAGGTGAGGTAGAGTCCGATGTGTGCAAATGTGGGATAAGCATCATTGGTGGACTGGGAGAGATTGACGTGGTCGTGGGGATCACAGTGCTTGTAGTCTCCATGCTCGTAGCCGAGGATCTCGAGCGCCCGATTGGCGATCACCTCGTTGGCATTCATATTGGCCGACGTCCCTGCTCCTCCCTGGAACATATCGATGCAGAACTGATCTCTCAGCTCCCCATCGCGGATCTCGTCGCACGCCTGACACATAGCCTTGAAGACATCCTCCGGCAGCTCATTGAGCTCGTGATTGGCCATGGCGGCAGCCTTCTTGGTGATTGCCATCGCCTCGATGAAGCGAGGGTAGGTCGAGAGCTTATAGGGGGAGAACTGGAAGTTGTCCATCGCTCTCTGGGTCTGGATACCGTAGAGGTGATCCATCGGGATCTGCATGCTGCCGAGTAAGTCCTTCTCAGTACGCATCTTGGGATTTCCCATAATAATAGTTGTGTTTGTTATGGATTGATTAGTTATGATTTGATCGTGCTACAAATGTACAGATTATTGTTGACTGAAGAGACAGGGGCAGTCGGTTTGGCTGAAGAAAGGTATGGATGGAGCGACTCATGACCACAGTGGTTGTCTCATCTCGATCAGGAAAAAACTAATACCGATATTAGTGGCGACTAATACCGGTATTAGTCGCCACTAATATCGGTATTAGTTTACTCTATTACCGGTAATAGATTGATGCGGAATTTACCAGGGGAGAGGTCCCTTAGGGGCAAAAGAAGAGTGTCTGCGGTCATATGACCACAGGCACTCTCTTTCTTGATTAGATAAGGGTCTCTTATCTCATCTCTTACTTCTCGTCCTCAAGGGTGTGGACGATGAGACCGGAGCGGAGCTTCGGCTCAAACCAGGTCGCCTTGGGGGGCATGATGTTGCCGGTGTCGGCGATCTTCATGATCTGCTCCATGGTCACAGGATAGAGTGCCAGGGCCATGATCATCTCGCCACTGTCGACACGACGCTGCAGCTCCTCGAGACCGCGGAGTCCACCGACGAAGTCGATGCGGTCGCTGGTCCTGAGATCCCCGATCTGGAGGATATCCTCGAGGATCAGGTTGCTCGATACCGTGACATCGAGGATGCCGACGGGATCGTTGTCGTCGTAGGTACCGGGCTTGGCGGTGAGGGAGTACCACTGGCCATCGAGGTACATGCTGAAGTTGTGGAGCTTATTGGGATGGTAGATCTCCTTCCCCTTGCACTCTACGTCGAAATTCTCCTCCAGCTTCTTGATGAATTGCTCCTTCGTCAGTCCGTTCAGATCCTTGACTACACGATTGTAGTCCATGACGTGCAGGTGACTGGCGGGGAATGCAACTGCCATGAAGTAATTGTACTCCTCCTTGCCGGTGTGACTGGGATTGGCCTCAGCCCTCTCCTTACCCACACGGGCAGCAGCGGCAGAGCGGTGGTGACCATCAGCAATGTAGAGGGCAGGCATCTTGTCAAACTCTCTCGTGATCGTCTCGACATCGCTGTCGTCACTGATGACCCAGAAGGTGTGGCGGAAGTCCTCCGGAGGTGCGACGAAGTCGTACTCCGGCTCGGTCTTACTGTACTTATCGATGATCGCCTGGAGGTCTGCATTGTCCGGGAATGCGAGGAAGACAGGCTCCATATTCGCATCCAGGACATTGACATGCTTCATGCGGTCATCCTCCTTGGCCTTGAGCGTGAGCTCATGCTTGCGGATGACGTTATTGAAGTAGTCGTGTACGTAAGCACCTACCACAAACCCGTACTGGGTGCGGTCGCCCATAGTCTGAGCATAGAGGTAGTAGCAGGGCTTGTCGTCCTGTACCAGCCAGCCTTCCTTGACAAACTTGTCCTTCTGCTCACGAGCCGCGGTATAGACCTCGGGGTCGTGCTCATCCTTACCGGCGGGGAAATTGATCTCCGGGCGGATGATGTGGTAGAGGGACATCGGATTGCCCTCGGACTCCTTGCGAGCCTCCTCGGTGTCGAGGACGTCGTAGGGACGTGAGCTGACCTTGGTGACCAGATCCTTGGGAGGGCGCCAGCCCTTAAATGGTTTTACTGTAGCCATTATTATGGGGATAGTAGTGGTTACTTATTGACTTGAAACTTCACCTCTCCGTCGCTGAAGAGGGCAACGATCTGATGGGCAGCAGCGAGACCGGCATTGATATTGGCCTCGACAGTCTGAGCACCCATCTTCTTGGGGGTGGAGAAGTAGCGATCGCCCAGCTTCTCACGATACTCTGCATCCATGTCGGGCATGATATCGGTGAGATACTTGAGGTCCTCGCGCTCCTGCATGAGCTTGAGAAGTCCCGCCTCGTCGATGATCTCCTTGCGTGCAGCATTGAGGAGGACACCGCCCTTGGGCATGTTCTTCACGAGGTCATAATTGATGGATCCCTTGGTCTCCGGTGTTGCCGGGAGGTGCAGAGAGACGATGTCGCAGGTCTTGTAGAGGTCCTCCACGTTGGTGAAGTTAGTGACATCCTCGTACTCCTTGGGGGAGCGCTCCTTGCCCTGCTCGAAGAAAGGCTCGAAGCAGTAGATCTCCATACCGAAGCCGCGTGCAATACGTGCGGCGCAGCGGGCGGTGTGGCCGAAGGCGTGGAAGCCGATCTTCTTACCCATCAGCTCGCTTCCGGACTTGCCATTGAAGCGGTTGCGTGCTGCGAAGACGAGCAGACCGAAGACAAGCTCACCAACGGCATTGGAGTTCTGTCCGGGAGTGTTCTCTACGATCACGCCCTTTTCCTTGGCGTACTGGGTGTCGATGGAGTCGTATCCAGCACCGGCGCGGACGATCACCTCCAGATCCTTGGCGGCGTCGATCACCTCCTTGGTGATCTTGTCGCTGCGGACGATGAGGGCGTTGGCGTCAGCGACAGCCTTCAGCAGCTCGTCCTGGCTCTGATACTTCTCCAGCACCTCCAGCTGGTAGCCGGCATCCTCTACGATCTTGCGGATCTGTGGTACTGCGGCGGAGTTGAAGGGCTTCTCAGTAGCTACTAATACTTTCTTAGTCATTGTGATATCAGGCTATCGTGAGTTAGAGGATCTCCTTCTCAAAGTCCTGCATGCACTTGACGAGTGCCTCTACGCTGTAGAGGGGGAGTGCGTTGTAGAGAGAGCAGCGGCAACCACCGATGGAGCGGTGACCCTTGATGCCCTCCATGCCTCTCTTCTTGGCGAAGTCGAAGAACTCAGCCTCCTTGTCCTTGTACTCATCAGCGAGGACGAAGTCTACATTCATCAGAGAGCGATCCTCCTTCCGAGCTACGCCACGGAAGACCTTAGAGCGGTCGATCTCGTCATAGAGTACCTTAGCTCTCTCCTTGGCTCTCTTCTCGAGCTCATCGAGACCGCCGATCTCCTTGAACCACTTGAGGGTCTGCTGCATTACGTAGATCTGGAATACAGGAGGAGTATTGTAGGAGTCGGGGTGATCGACGTGAGTCTGGTAGTCGAGGATCTTCGGGATGGCACGACCGGTCTTGCCGAGGGCGTCCTTGCGTACGATCACAAAGGTGACACCGGCGGGGGCGATATTCTTCTGAGCACCGCCGTAGATGCAGATGTACTTGGAGAAGTCGATGTGACGGGTGAAGATGTCAGAGGACATATCGGCGATCAGTGGCACACCTACCTCTGGATCCTCACGCAGCTCTGTACCGTAGATGGTATTGTTGGTGGTGAAGTGGAGGTAGTCGTACTCGTCGGGTGAGAGCTTCGGGAGCTCGGGGTAGAAGGTGTAATTGTCATCACGACTGCTGGCGATTACGTCGACGTCGCCTACGACCTTAGCCTCCTCGATGGCCTTGTGAGCCCAGTTGCCGGTATCGACATAGGCAGCCTTCTTCTTGAGGAAATTGACTGCGTGAGCATAAAACTGCAGGCTGGCACCTCCTCCGAGGAAGAAGACCGTGTGTGTATCAGGGATCTCGAGCACCTCCTTGAAGAGTGCTGTGGTCTCAGCGAGCGTGTCTTGGAAGGTCTTGCTACGGTGGGAGATCTCGATCACGGAGAGATCGGTACCGTTGTAGTTGAGCACCGCGCGAGCGGCCTCCTTGATCACACCCTCATCCAGGATACAGGGTCCTGCAGTGAAATTGTGCTTTTTCATGACGATTGTAAAGATGTTTTGAAAAGTGATTGAATGTTGTTCTTGTTACTCTTGTGGTCCAAAGATATGTATTATTTTTGAAGTTAACACAGATTTGTGGCTTTTTTTCTCCATACTTACCATCTCTGTACAGGGGGACAGTTTTTGATCCTTAATGGGTATGTGTCAGAACTGGAAGTAGATAAAGGGCTGGACGCCGGCGCTCCTGAACTGCCTAAGGATCACTAAGACACCTGCAAAGAGCAGTGTCTGTGCCCATAGAGGAGCCCTGGTCACACTACTCTGGAGTGCCAGCCGCCACCTGTCGGGAGAGAAGTGAAGTATGAAGCCGATGATGATGAGTGCTGTCACCATCCGGTAGCCTGCGAAGAACTGTGGGATCACCTCGGGGTGGAACTCCTCCGTGATCATCGTCAGCATATCCCATACACCATCGATCGACCCCATACGGAAGAAGATCCAGGTGAAGCAGACGAAGTGAAAGGTGATGATCACGGAGACGACCCGCCAGACCGGGCTCATCTCGGCACCGGTGCGACCCAGTCGTGGGAAGAGGCTGAGGAAGAACTTGTGTATCGCAAGTGCCACTCCGTGCATGGCTCCCCAGAGGACGAAGCGGATATTGGCTCCGTGCCAGAGCCCTCCGAGGAGCATCGTGATGAGGAGATTGAGGTGGGTCCTCGCTTTCCCCTTCCGATTACCTCCCAGAGAGATGTAGACGTAGTCCCTCAGCCAGGAGGATAGGGAGATGTGCCAGCGACGCCAAAACTCGGTGATCGTCGCCGACTTGTAGGGGAAGTCGAAGTTGGTATTGAAGTGGTACCCCATCCAGAGCGCCAGTCCGATGGCGATGTCGGAGTATCCGGAGAAGTCGCAGTAGATCTGCAGCGCATAGCCGTAGACTCCCATCAGGTTTTCAAACCCACTGTAGAGCAACGGCTGATCGAAGACTCGGTCGACAAAGTTGAGCGAGATGTAGTCGGAGATGACCCCTTTCTTAAGCAGTCCACAGATGATGAGGAATAGTCCCCGCCCGAAGTCCTCTCGGCTTACTCGGGGGATCCGGTGGATCTGAGGGATGAAGTCGACCGCCCGGACGATCGGTCCGGCCACCAGCTGCGGGAAGAAGGATATGTAGAAGAGGTAGTCGATCCAGCGCTTGAGCGGCTCTATCTTACCCCTATATATGTCGATCACATAGCTTAGTGACTGGAAGGTGAAGAAGGAGATACCCACCGGGAGGAAGATGTCGAAGTGCCGTCCCTCCGGACTTGCTCCGAAGAGCGGGGCAAAGGAATCGTAGAGGAAATTGGTGTACTTGAAGTAGCAGAGCAGCCCGAGATCAAGCAGAAGGCTGAGGATGAGCCAGCCCTTCTTCCCCGACCTGCTCTCGCTCCGTGCTATCTGTCGTCCGATGATGAAGTCGGTCGTCGCTAAGAGGATTAGGAGGACGAAGTAGACTCCGCTGGAGAGGTAATAGAAGTAGAGGGAGAAGAGCACCACCCAGATGGTCCTCGGGAGGTGGTGCTTGCGTAGCAGGTAGAATACCGGGACAAAGAGGAGAAAGAGGACCAAGAAGAGCCCGCTATTGAAGAGTAGGGGCGAGCTCGGGTCGTAGGTCAGTAGCTCTATGATTTGTTGCCACATGGGATGCGTTAGTTGGTCATTGCGCGAGAGCCGAGGTAGCGCTTGTAGTCCTTGGCGAGCGCATCGGCTATGGAGTTTCCGAGAGCCTTGTAGCCCTCAGTGGTTAGATGGATCCGGTCACTGCGGAGCAGCCCATCGGATACCAGTCTGTCGGCTCCTCTCTCTCCGCCGAAGATCTCGAATGTATCAATGTATCCGACACCGAGAGCCTTTGCCTCCTCTGTGATGGCATGGGAGACCAGCTTGATGTTGGGATTGGGAGCGGTGCGACCCCGACGACGCGAGACGTAGCTTATCAGTGGGGTGGAGAGGACGATTTTTGCCTCAGGGCAGTTTCTCCTCAGTTGATCGACGAGGCATCTGACCGATGACCTTACTGCCGATGAGCTGACTCGTCCCATGGCATCATTGGTCCCGAGGGAGATGATGATCAGATCCGGCTTTAGCTTAGACATGGAGCATGTAAAGTGATCCTTTAGGTAGGTCTGATAGGTAGCGCCATTGTGTCCGAGGGTGTGCACTGTCACTCCCGGAGCTCGACTCTCCAGGCTTGCTCCATAGAACGTTGCTCCGGCCGGTATCACCAGCTTAGTGGAGGTGACGCTGCTCTTCAGATCAAGCGTGTCCGTCTCGAAGAAGCTTGAGGTGAGGAGGGAGAAGGGTCTGCGTGGGGTGTCTGCCCAGTCCCCTGCGAGAGAAAAGGCTCGGTCGTTGTGTCCATGGAGGACCACCACCCGATCAAATCGGATGCCCTCGCTTGAGGAGAGCGTCACCTCCTGAGGTCGGGAGGAGGTCGACCTCACCTCTATCCCTGTGGGACCTTCTCCGGCATAGGATCGGCGAGTGATCTGATCGGTCGCATAGCCACCCCGCCTTCCCTCCAGCCTTAGATGGCGAGGCTCATTGGTCCCCAGTAGATGGTAGGGGGCGATCAGACCGGGTCCGGAGAGACCAAACTGTCGTCCGAAGTACTCCCGGATCGGCATCGTGAAGAACCCCGCCTGTACGTGCGAGTCACCTAAGTGGAGGACGATCACGTGATCGCTCCCGCCCGGGGTCGAGCAGCGCTGCCATATCGGATCGAGGTAACCGCTTGGGGCTACTATCCTTACCGCACGCTCCTGTCGGTAGAGATCGTGCGGTGACTCCTGCTGAGCCTCGAGCGTAGTCCCCGTGCTGAGTATCAGTAGGGTCAGCAGCTGCAGCCTGAGTGAGTGGAATGGGGAATGTCTCCGCATGACCTTAGATGGAGTCCTTCTCTGCCGTGCTCTCCGGAGCTGTGGAGCGCTTATCCTGCTTCAGCGTGTCAGCGGTGATCGTCGCCTGCTGCTCCCTTACTGCTTGAGTCGGGAGGAGTGACTCCTCGAGGGGAGTCTCAGCCTCCTGTCCGATCAGCTGGTCGACGGGGCTCTCCACCAAGTCCTGCACGAGTCGCTTGGAGAGCTCCCGACCACCGGCAGTGCTGAGGTGGGTGTAGTCCTTTGCCGCCCATCCCTTGGAGACAAAGCTTCGGATCCCGCCCATCGACCTTATGGTGCCATAGGTATTGAAGAAAAGGGCATGGTACCTCTTCGCCAGTCGCTCCTGTACCTCCACCATCCTTGGCACGCCGGGAAGAGTATAGACCTCGCCGTCGTACATCTGCCCTCTGTCGGAGATCGAGAGGATCAGGAAGATCGCCTCAGGGTAGATCTCGTGGAGACGGGAGAGTACTCGATCCATCCCCTTATAATAGTAGCCATAGTCGTTGTGGAGATCCTTCGGGCTCACCACATTGAGTCCATAAGCCAGCACGATCAGGTGGTAGGGTCGGATACTGTGGAGATCACTTGAGAGGGTAGGGGAGACCGATCCCAGCTGCAGACCCGATGAGCCCCTCAGGCTCATATTATCCACTCGCACGCCCCTGTCTCCGTCCATGCATACCCCGTAGAGCCTTGTCCCCTCTGACTGAGGGAGATCAAGGCGAAGCGAAGAGACCTGTCCTCCCATCTTCACACTACGCAGGTTGTCTCCCGTCGGGGGAAGGGGTACCTCTGTCGGTGTGCCGCCATTCACGGTAGCACTGATCAGCAGGCTGTCCTCTGACGAGTAAAGGAGTGTCGCCCGATCGACCGGACGTTTATTCTCGTAGCTGACCTCGGCCTCCCCGACCGCCTGCTGGTAGGATCCGGTGATCAGGAAGTGGCTGCCCCGAGGGTGCTTGAGGGCATTATCATCCACCCACGACCCCGAGAAGCGGTGCTTGATCGTCTGTCGGAAGCGTGCCGTGACGGAGGTGAGTGGCACATAGCCGACTCCCCCGCCTCCGTAGCGCGTCTGGAGAGCCTCGCGGAAGTGCTCCACTAAGATATCCCCCTCGATAAAGGAGTCGCCGAGGAATGCCACATTGACCGGCTGATCCCCCGCCTCTGCGAGGATCTCCCTCAGTCGGGTGAGCGCCGTTCCTCCCGAGTAGTCGGTCAGTCCTATCGGGATCAGTCCGGCAGCGGTTCGCTTGACGATACTGTCTACTTGCAGCGTATCCGTTGCCTCCTCTATCGCTTCACTTTCGAGACGCTCGAGGCTGTCGCGCCGCATCGCCTCGGCCAGCAGAGGATCCTCGGGCGGCGTATCGACCCCCTGAGCCACCTCTCCTCCCGGTGTGGGGAAGAGGTCACTCAGAGGGTTGAATACCTTGACCCCAAGGGAGGGGAAGAGCTCTCTCAGGGTAAAAGTTACCCCAAAGGCAAGTCCTGACGCAGCGAGGAGGAGAAGTACGGACTTGAGTATCTGATGATCTCCTCTACTCATCTATTATAAGTCACTTCTCTTCTTGAGGATGACCGGACTGAGTCTTCAGGTAAGCCTGATACTCCGGGCTGGCGGCACCACGTCCCTCCTTTACCTCCTTATTCAGCACAGCCCGCATGTAGTAGTAGGCGACGACACCTGAGATCAAGCTTCCGAGGAGGATACCGAGCTTGGCGTCATTGAGATACTCGACACCGATGGCACCGAGCGATGCAGGGTAGGCAAGGGTCGCTACAAAGAGAGATACGGTAAAGCCGATACCGGCAAACATCCCTATGCCGAGGAGATTTCGCTTTGTCATACCCGGAGGGAAACTGACCACTCCCAGTTTCGTGAAGAGCCAGGTAAAGAGGAAGATCCCAAGCGGCTTACCGACCACCAGACCCAGCATCACCGCAAAGGGGACTCCGCCGGCAAAGTCACTCAGCGGCACATCTCCGAGTGCGATACCGGCATTGGAGAAGGCAAAGAGCGGCAGCACGACATAATTCACGAAGGTGCTGATGTTGACATTCATCCGCTGCACCGGGCTCACGACCTTGGAGGAGGTGTTGCGGAGCTGCGTGAGTGTGTCGAGCTGTGAGGCAGACATGTAGACTCTATTCTTGCTGTGCTCCACAGGATAGGTGTCGAAGTGCTGTCTGGCCACATTGATCTGGTCCATCAGATCCTTCGGTACACCCATCGGGACGTAAGGCACGCAGAAGGCGAGCAGTACGCCGGCGATCGTCGTGTGGATGCCCCCGTGGAGGAAGCAGAGCCAGACGAAGAAGAACATCAGGTAGTAAAACCACTGCTGGTACACTCCCCTCTGACCACAGAAGCGGGTAAAGATCAGCAGGGCTGCAGCGATCAGCAGCGGGAAGACAGCCAGTCCCTCGGAGTAGAAGATCGCAATGACAAGGATCCCGCCGATATCGTCCACGACGGCCAGCGCCATCAGGAATACCTTCAGCGTCGTAGGTACACGACTGCCGAGCAGTCCGAGAGCCGCGAGGGAGAAGGCGATATCTGTCGACATCGGGATGGCGGCACCTCTCAGTACAGTGGGGTTGCCGCTCTCCACAAGAGCGAAGCAGGCGACCGGTATCACCATACCACCGATGGCCGCCAGGACAGGCAGGTTTGCCGTCTTGAAGTCCGACAGGGACCCGCCCACCATCTCATGCTTGATCTCCAGACCTACGGAGAAGAAGAAGAAACACATCAGGGCATCATTGATAAACTCGCCCAGGTTCATCGTCCTCCCGTGGTGGCTAAAGACCTGCCAGTCTCCTATCTGAAGATTGATCGGAGTCTCAAGCAGCGAGAAGTAGTAACTGCTCCAGGGGGAGTTGGCTAAGATGAGTGCCAGCACAGTGGCTCCAAATAGGTAGACAGCGGGATTGACCCCCTTGAGGAAGCCGAGCATCGACTTGCCATCGCTTCGCCTGTAGGAAGTGCTATTTGACATGACGTTCCTGATAAAATGTATCTTGATGTTACTTATTGACCTTTACCTGATGGGTCGGAGGGAGCAGCCTGTTGCGCTCCTCTACTGCTCCGATCATCTGCTCTGCCACGTGACGGAATGCAAGCCCCGACACCGTCTCTCGTAAGGCGACCGGCTTACCCTCGTCACCTCCTTCGCGTACGCTCTGCACGAGAGGGATCTGTCCCAGCAGCGTACTCCCGGTGAGCTCTGCCAGAGCCTCTCCGCCGCCCTCGCCGAAGATATGGTACTTGTGATCCGGCAGCTCAGAAGGGGTAAACCATGACATATTCTCCACCACACCGAGGATCGGCACAGAGACCTGATCCAGGCGGAAGAGGTTGATCGCCTTGATCGCATCGTCCGTGGCCACGCTCTGAGGAGTAGTCACGATGATCGCCCCCGTGATGGGAAGTGTCTGGACCAGTGTCAGCTGTATGTCCGACGTGCCGGGAGGGAGGTCGAGGAGGAGATAGTCCAGCTCGCCCCAGTTTCCCTCGCGGATCAGCTGTCCGAGGGCATTGGATGCCATGGATCCGCGCCAGGCGAGTGCCTGATCCGAGTCGACAAAGTGTCCGATGGAGAGAGCCTTGACCCCATACGCCTCTGCCGGGTGGATCAGCTCCTTGCCGTCCACCTCGTCGAGCCACGGCCTGTACTCCTGCACCCCGAGCATACGGGGGATAGAGGGACCGAAGATATCCGCATCCAGCAGTCCCACGCTGTATCCGAGAGCGGCCAGCGACACTGCGAGATTGGTCGTTACGGTGCTCTTACCGACACCTCCCTTGCCGGAGGCGATGGCGATGATATTCTTTACCCCCTGTAGTGGCGGTTCCTCATCGGTTGTGGGTGTGGGGTCGGGAAATAGAGGCGTGATCTCCACCTCGAGCTCGGGCGAGATCTCTCGCTTCAGCGCCGCCTCCGCTGCCCTCAGGACACTCTTGTGGAAGGGATCCCGACTTTTCTTGAAGCGGATGGAGAGGGAGACCTTATTCTCCTCGATCCTGATATTGTCCTCCACCATCCCTGAGGTGACGATGTCTGACTCCTCGCCCGGGTATCGGACGCTCTTCAGTGCATCCCGGATCAGCGCCGGGTATAGTGTGATATGTGGCATCTATACTCTTGTGATTATTCTTCTTGGCTTCCTTTGCCCACCACCTCGGATCGCCTGGACCGACCGTAGCTCCTGTAGCTGTCCGGCTCTATCTCCACCTCCGGCTCAGCCGGATCCTCAGGCAGCTGATCCAGCAGCAGTCGCAGGTACTTGATCGAGATCCCTCGGGCGATCCACTGCTGCTCGTAGTAGGTCTGTATTGTCCGGAGAGGGGAGTCCGGCGTGGCCTCCTCGCCGACGTCCGTCATCCGCTCCTCGATCGTCAGACCATTGACCTCAGCCACCGCCTCGGTGTAGCGGAAGAGGAATTGCGAGTCGGTCTTGAGATGCAGCACCGACGGCTCTGCCAGGATCTGACGGTACATGGACATGAAGCGGGGCGAGGTGAGTCGCCGCCGGCTCTTGCGCATCTGCGGGTCGGGGAAGGTGAGCCATATCTCGGAGATCTCGCCCGGGGCAAAGAAGGTCTCCAGAAACTCTATCTCAGCCCTCAGGAAGCGCACATTCTCCAGCCCCTCCTCGTCGGCAGTCTTGGCTCCCGCCCAGAGGCGGTTCCCCTTGATGTCCATGCCGATGAAGTTGTGATCCCGATAGGTGCGCCCCAGCTCCACGGTGTACTCGCCTCTCCCACAGCCGAGCTCCAGTATGATCGGGTTTCCATTACGGAAGACCTCATCCGACCAGTGTCCCTTGTGGGGGAAAGTCATCCCCTCCCTCCGAAGTGTCTCGAAGGGGTACTGCAGGACATTGGTCAGCCGGTCGATCTCGGCAAATTTCTCTAACTTGCTTTTGCTCATTCTCTACTAAGGGCAAATTATAGGTGGGTAAAGGTACCAAAAACGTAGGTTATCACTTCTTGCGAGAGAGGCAGTGAGAGCCCACGCTTCCCACCCGTTCCGGATAGAGTGAAAACTATTACCGGTATTAGTCCAAAGCTTTACCGGTATTAGTTGGAAGCTTTACCGGTATTAGTTGCCACTAAACCCGATAATAGATTTGCTCCCTCTTCGCGCAAAAAAAAGACCCACAGGCGGAACCTATGGGTCTTTTGACTACTGGGATCTGCTGAAGTTAAATCACCTCATGTCCCTATCGTAATAAATGAGTGCTTGATCACACCTCCTCGAAGTCTGCGTCCTTGACGTCACCCTCTCCGGAGTTGTCTGAGGAAGCACTGCCTCCCGTGGTGGTCTGCTGACCTGCCCCCGGAGCACCCTGCTGGGCATCACCGCCCTGCTGGCCATACATCTGGGCAGAGAGACTCTGGAAGATCGTATTCAGCTCCTCCATGGCGGTGTCGATACCTGCAATGTCCTGAGCCTTGTGTGCCTCCTTGAGCTTGCTGAGTGCAGCCTCGATCTTGGACTTCTCGTCCGCGGGGATCTTGTCGCCGAGATCCTTGAGCTGGTTCTCGGTCTGGAAGATCACGCTGTCGGCCTGATTGAGCTTATCGATCTTCTCCTTCTCCTTCTTGTCGTTGTCGGCATTAGCCTCTGCCTCAGCCTTCATACGATCGATCTCCTCCTGAGAGAGACCGCTGGATGCCTCGATGCGGATCTTCTGCTCCTTGCCGGTTCCCTTGTCGCGAGCGGATACGTTGACGATACCATTGGCATCGATGTCGAAGGTCACCTCGATCTGAGGCACACCACGCTTGGCAGGGAGGATACCGTCGAGATTAAACTTCCCGAGGGACTTATTGTCCTTCGACATGGGACGCTCACCCTGGAGCACATGGATCTCCACAGAGGGCTGGTTGTCCGCTGCGGTGGTGAAGATCTGAGACTTCTTCGTCGGGATGGTGGTATTGGCGTCGATCAGCCTGGTCATCACACCGCCCATGGTCTCGATACCGAGTGAGAGCGGGGTGACGTCGAGGAGGAGGACATCCTTCACATCTCCGCTGAGCACACCACCCTGGATGGCAGCGCCGAGGGCGACTACCTCGTCAGGATTGACGCCCTTGGAGGGCTCCTGACTGAAGAGCTTCTTCACCAGATCTTGGATGGCAGGGATACGGGTGGATCCACCTACGAGGATGACATCATTAATGTCAGAGGCGGAGAGTCCGGCATCGGCAAGCGCCTTATTCACCGGCTCGATACAGCGCTGGATGATATCGTGGCAGAGCTGCTCAAACTGAGCCCTCGTCAGCGTCTTCACCAGGTGCTTAGGCACATTGTCCACAGAGGTGATGTAAGGCAGGTTGATCTCCGTCGAGGTGGTGCTGGAGAGCTCGATCTTAGCCTTCTCGGCGGCATCCTTGAGACGCTGCAGAGCCATAGGATCCTTACGGAGATCGACATTCTCAGTGTTGAGGAAGTCATCTGCCAGCCAGTCCATGACGGCGTGGTCGAAGTCGTCACCGCCGAGGTGAGTGTCACCATTGGTACTCTTCACCTCGAAGACCCCGTCGCCGAGCTCGAGGATGGAGATATCGAACGTACCACCGCCTAAGTCAAAGACGGCAATATTCATATCCTTATCGCTCTTGTCGAGACCGTAAGCGAGAGCCGCTGCGGTGGGCTCATTGACGATGCGGCGTACGTTGAGCCCGGCGATCTCACCGGCCTCCTTGGTGGCCTGACGCTGAGAGTCGCTGAAGTATGCCGGTACGGTGATGACAGCCTCCGTCACAGCCTCGCCGAGGTAGTCCTCTGCGGTCTGCTTCATCTTCTGGAGCACCATCGCGGAGATCTCCTGCGGGGTGTACATCTGTCCGTTGATGTCTACCTGTGGCAGATCGTTGCCACTCGCTACGACCTCGTATGGCATGCGAGACGCCTCCTTCTCGATCTGGGAGTATCTCTCTCCCATAAAGCGCTTGATTGAGTAGACTGTGTTCTGAGGGTTAGTGATAGCCTGTCGCTTGGCAGGATCTCCCACCTTGCGCTCACCACCGTCCACGAATGCGACCACACTCGGTGTGGTCCTCTTGCCCTCGCTATTAGTAATCACGACGGGCTCCTTATTCTCGAGTACAGCCACACACGAGTTGGTTGTACCTAAGTCGATTCCGATAATCTTTCCCATTTCTATCTCTATATATTATTAGTTTGTTGTCTCTTACTGTGTAGCCTCACCTGTGCGGTGAGCCTGCACCCACATACTTACAAACCTTATGCCAAGTCTGCCGGCTCCTAACGGACCCTTGTAAAATGTGTCAGCCGGTGACTCAATTTCCGACAGATGGGGTGGGGGAGGGGGACAAAAAATGACGTGAGTCCGACTGATAGTCAGACTCACGCCTAAGTGTGTCTAGTAAAGTGGGGAGTAGAGATCCTTACGTTACTGGATCATCGATGTGAAGATTACTTCTTGAGATCCAGTCCGGAGCCGGGCTTAAACTTTACAGACTTGCGAGCAGCGATCTGCATCTTCTTGCCGGTCTGGGGATTGATGCCGGTGCGAGCGGCACGCTCTGTGGTGTAGAAGGATCCGAAGCCGATGATGGTCACTCTCTCGTCCTTCTTCATCTGATCTGCAATGACGTCACAGAAAGCTGCGACAGCCTTCTTGGCATCAGCCTTGGTCATCTCACCCTTCTTGGCTACTGCCTCAATGAATTCGGTCTTGTTCATGATAAAATGGTGTTGGTTGTGAATATGTATAAATATAGTGCATGTCTGTGTGAGAAGGTGACAGACCGCTAATGCGCTCTATGACACCTTTTCTACGTGCTCAAATGTAAGAACTTTTATTGAATTACAATATAAATCATCACTAAAAAGTAGATAAAACCGTCTTTTCCTGGTGAATATCAGGCGAACGGCGCCATTTTGTGTAATAAAGATAGCAAAATGGAGCTCTCAGTCGGGTGGTCTCCTTCCCCAAAGTGCCGGTGTCTTATGCTCCACCCCGTCCGGACTCTGCGCGATAAGGCCGACCGGGCGCTATTGCAGGGAAAGGAATTATATTGTACCTTTGCACTACGCTTCTGGGAAGGATTTCGCGGAAGTATTATGGTGCCCATAGCTCAGTTGGTAGAGCGCTGGATTGTGGTTCCAGATGTCGAGAGTTCGAACCTCTTTGGGCACCCTACGGAGACTTTACATTCGCTTGTAGAGTCTCTTTTTTTGCTCCTAATGGTAAAAGAAAGAGTGGCAGCGTCTCGGAATAGAGGCGCTGCCACTCTGCATAATACTGTAGCTCCTTACTTCTTGGCGGAGTCTACTCTCTGGATGAGGTCATCGATGGCTGCCTTGAGCTGGAGGTCGTTGTCAGTCAGGAAGTCCTCGGGTGAGTTGTAGACCGTGATCTCCGGATAGATGGCTCTATTCTCTCGGGGGAGGTTGTCCGTCCCGGTCATCGTCACCTGTGGGATACCGAAGACGAGATCCTCATTGACCTGCGTCTCCCACCATACGGCGGTCATGGTACCGGCAACGGGGGTACCGACCAGCTTACCGAGCTTCAGAGTCTGGTAGGTCCAGGGGGTACCGTATGCGTCGGAGTAATTGTCCTCACTCACCAGCATATTGGACGGCTTGTACCACTGCATGAAGGGCTCGGAGCCGATGTACTGACCTCTTGGCTGGAAGCGTGCGTACTCCTTGCCACTAAGCAGGATCGCCACATCATTGTGCAGCCAGCCGCCGCCATTGTGACGCGTGTCGACGACGATCGCATCGCAGCCGCGGTACTTGCCAAGCATCTTGCTGAATACCCGACGGAAGGATCCGCTATCCATTCCCTCGATGTGGACATAGCCGACGCGACCGTTGCTCCACTTCTCAGTCAGGGCTGCACGGCGGTCTACCCATCGGTCGTAGAGGAGAGACGACTCCTGACCGAGTGAGATGGGTACGACGGACTCCTCGACCTCCTTGCCACTCTCATCCTTGAGCGTCACGACCGTACGCTGTCCGGTCAGGCCATTCAGGTAATGCTCGATCGGGAGATCCTTGGAGATGGTGGTGCCATTGATCTTGAGGACAATGACTCCCGGCTTGGCAATCGACTTGGCGCGGTCGAAGGGACCACCCACGATCACCTCGGTGATCTTGGCTCCCTCGCCCTCGTAGCTGTCGTCGTAGAAGAGTCCGAGTGAGGCGGTCCGAATGGTGGACACTCCACCGAAGTAACGCATACCGGTGTGGGAGCCATTGAGCTCGCCGAGGAGCTCGCTGCAGAGCTCGGCGAAGTCGTAGTTGTTATTGATGAAAGGCAGGATCTCACGATAGCTATCGGAGTAGCCCTTCCAGTCCACACCATGGAGACTTGCGTCGTAGAACTTATTCTCTACCTGCCTAACCATATGGTCGTAGATGTACTCCCGCTCCTTAGCTGGGGAGTACTCAAAGCGAGCAGAGTAGGTGAGGGGAGTGATATCCCTGCCCTCGATCTTCTTGAAGCCGTTGTAGCCAAAGAGGTAGAGGGTCTTCCCATCCTTGCTCATCTCCAGCGAGCCGCTACCGGTGTCGCCAACAATCTCCTTTGTCTCCTTCTCGGCCAGGTCGAGACAGTAAAGATTGGTCTTCCCGTCGAAGGAGGCGAGGTAGTAGAACTTGTCTCCCTCCGGGGTCACGGCGAAGTCAGACTGAGAGCCACTCGTACGGGTGATGCGGACGATACGCTTGTCGCGATTGGAGAAGTCGAAGACGAGAGGCTTTACCTTGTCCTCATCCTTGCTCTTCTTATCCTTCTTTCCTTTTTTCTTGTCGCTCTTATCAGCGCTCTCCTTCTTCTCATCCTTGTCCTTCAGGAGTACCTCGCGCTCCTCCTTGTCGAGGAGGAAGCGGTCGTATGCGTCCTGATCGAGGAACATCAGGTAGATGTCAGTCTGAGAGCCCCAAGAGCCGTGGCTACGGTAGCCGGCGTAGTCGCAGTAATAGGCGATTGCTTTCCCGTCGAGGACGAAGCGTGCACCAACGGCATTGTATCCGGTCTCGGTGAGATTGACCAGCTCTCCAGAGCCGTCCGCCTTGACGAGGGCGACATCGGCGTTATTCCAGCCTCCATTGCCCATGAAGTTGGTCAGGATATACCTCGAGTCGGGACTCCAGGTAAACCACTGGTCTCCGTCAGAGTAGGAGTAGTTGTACTTCTTATTCAGCACCTCGGTGCTCTTGCCGCTGGCAAGGTCAAGGCAGTAGACTGCAGCGCGATCCCTTAGGTAGGCGATCTTCTTGCCGTCGGGGCTGAAGACCGGCTGGAAGGCAGGTACCTCCTTCTCGTGGGTCAGCTTCTTCTCCTCCAGCTCTGTAGCGTAGGTAAAGGTCTTCTCATCGGAGCGCTTGATGGTGGTCTGGTAGAGATTCCACTGATCCTCCCGCTCAGAGGAGTAGACGAGGGTACGACCGTCGGGGCTGAAGGTCAGGTCACGCTCCTGCTCCGGAGTATTGGTGATCCGCTTCGTCGTGCCGTACTCGATATTGGCGACATAGACATCGCCATGGACGATAAAGGCGTACTCCTTATTATTAGGAGAGAGCTTGGCCTCAGACGCGCCTGTTCGGTAAGTCTGGAAGAGCTTCTCCTGCTTGCTGTTGTCGGCAATCACCTGCACCGGAAGCTGCTTCGCCTCTCCGCCCTTGGGCATGTAGTAGAGCCGACCATTCCAGGAGAAGGCGACGTTACCACTATTGTCCATAGAGAGATTGCGGACCGGGTGCTTCTCGAAGTTGGTCAGCTGAGTGGGGTGGGTCGGGTCAGCGAGAGTGGCGCGGTAGACATTGAAGTTACCATCCCGCTCGCTCAGAAAGAGGAAAGCCTCCTCGCCCGGGAGCCAGATGGCATTGCGATCCTCGCCCTCGAAGGCAGTGATCTTAGCAAACTTGCCCATGTTGCCATCCGGAGTCCACATCCATATATCTCTGGCGACGGGCGATTTGTGGTGCTTGCGCAGAGGATCCTCGTACCCCTTGAAGTCGGTAAAGAGGATCCGTCCGTCGGTGCGATTGATCGACGGCATCTTCATCGTAAAAGCAGAGAAGAGGTGTGGCCGTCCGCCGTTGGTCTTGATCCGGTAGACCTGCGAGAAAGAGCCGCCGGGGAAGGTCCCTGACTCCTTAGTAGGACGATAGCCGCACTCGTAGAGGACGGTCTCGTTGTCTAAGAAGGCGACCGGCGTCTGGGTCTTACCATTGATGTAGGTCAGCTTCCTTGCCTGACCGCCCTGTCGGGAGGTGAGATAGACGTGGAAGGTGCCGAACTCTCGGTCGGACGAGAAGGCGATGCTCTGCCCGTCCGGACTCCATACCGGTGCCGTGTCGTACGCAGGATTGGACGTGATCTGCGTAGCTGTGCCGCCACTCACCGGTACGGTGAAGATATCCCCCTGGTAGGTAAAGGCGATCACCTTACCATCAGGGCTGATGGCGGTGTTTCTGATCCATCCCGCATCCTCCGCCTGTCCCAGGGCGGCGAGGGGAGCTGCCAGTGTCAGGAGGGACACTGCGAGCAGCTTCATGGTTTTGTCCATAAGTTTCGGAGTAATATTGAGTGTAACAATTGTATTCCTTAGATCACATAGATGAGCTCGCAGAAGAATCCCACCAGCACCGGCACCAGGATATTCGTCACTATGCCGTGGAAGATAGAGGGGATCGTATAGCTCGCACCCACAGACTTCTGCACCACAGGGAGGCAGACGTCGGCGCTATTGGCTCCGCAGAGTGATATCGACGCCATAGGGCCGATCTTATTTCCTAAGAGAGGGACCATAAGGAGCGCGGTCGCCTCACGAATGATATTTGAGATCAGAGCAACGGTAGCAAGAGAGGCGGCGCCGTAGGATCCGATGATGATACTCGAGAGGGAGTACCACCCAAGACCGGCGCCGATGGCAGCACCCTCCAGTCCTGAGATGCCCGGGGTAAATAGGGTCATAAAGGCTGCTCCACAGATACTACCGATGCAGGTGAAGACGGGAAGCGTCCAGATGATCCACGGCATCTTGAGCATAAGCTTCACCTTCTCCATGTCGGTACCAAGGTTTAGTCCGATGACGAAGAGGAGAATGTAGATCACAAACATCGAGGTCCGTGAGTCGAGCAGGATCGCGGGGACGTTGTCCCCCATAAAGTATCCCACGAGTCCGCCGCCGATGAGGCAGGCAAAGATGATGAGGCTGTCTTTCATTGCTTATGTGATGGCTGATTCTTCTTATCCATATACTTCCCAATAAACCGCCACATCCCCCATCCGAGCAGGACGCTGCAGACCACAGCCCCGATCGTGAGCAGAAGGGCTGAGATGCCGATCTGACCGAGCGAATTGATCGCCTCGTGGTCGCTCCCGATCTCGATCCCGAGCAGGAAGAGCAGGATACAGATGATGACTGAGGAGAGCCAGGAGGGGACTGTGAGCCTCTTGGTTCGTCGGTTGATCAGCGCTCCGATGAGCATGCCGACCGCAAATGAAGCAACGATGATTATCGTGTCCATATCATTACAAGTAAAGTTAGTAGCACCCCCTCTCGGAACCATCTCCGACCCTGGGAGAGAGGTAAGCGACGGCACGCCTGAGGATGCGTGCGTAGCTGTGCTTAGGAGCTGCGCTACTCATCTATTCTAAATTAAAGGTTGCAATGAGCTCTACACCCTTTGCGACGGTCAAATGTACTAAAAGAAACGAAAAACTACCGCTTGTGTAGGATGCTATTGAGTACCCGGACCGATGATACCAAGGTCCCCATCTCTGTGTAGATCTCTACATCCCAGAGGTGAGTGGAGCGTCCCCGGTGTATGATTCGCGCCTTGGCGGTAAGGGTATTGCCGAGCCGAGCGGAGTGCACGTGGCTGCCGCTCACCTGCATACCTACCATCGTCTCGTCCTGACTCAGCAGGTAGACCGACCCGTAGCCGGCTATCGTCTCCGCGAGAGCGAGTGAGGCGCCGCCATGGAGGATCCCCATCGGCTGGCAGGTGCGACGATCGACCGGCATCGTGCACTCTACGTAGCCCTCCTCAAGGACTGTGCACTTCATGCCGAGTGTCTCCATGAGGGTATCCTTCTGCATCGCATTGATGAAGTCCACCTCAGGATGCGCAGCGGACTGCTCCGGATGCAATACATATTTATTAAGTAGGTGCTGGATCCCCTCCTCCATATTGGAGGTAGTGACGTAGTCGGCCACCTGCTTGACCATCTCATTGGCATTAGCCATCGCCACTCCCAGTCCGGCAGCCTGGAGCATCGGGATGTCGTTATTGGCATCACCGACGGCGATCACCTGACCTCGCTCGATCCCCATCTCGGACATGAGGAAGCTGAGTGCCTTCCCCTTGTCCACATAGGGACTCATCGCCTCGATGAATATCGGACCGGAGAGGATTGCATTCAGCTTAACTCTAAATCGCTCCTGTAGCTCGATCGCCAGCTTCCCTATCACCTCCGGATCCCCGGCTATGCCACACTTGTAGGGATCTCTCACGAGTGCTTCCTTGAGATTAGGCACCTGTCGGATCGGCATGCCGTTGTCTATCTGACTCTCCTGACGGACGAAGGGGCTGTCAGCATCCTCCGTGATGATCTCGTGGCGGGTGTAGGTCATCATCGTCACGGGGTAGCCCTTGAGGAAGTCGTAGAGCTCACCGACCGTCTCCCGAGAGATGGTGGACCGGGTGAGCACATCATTGTCCATGCAGGAGGTGATCTTGGCACCATTATAGGAAATAATGTACCCGCCATACTTGGCCAGCTGGAGCTGCTCCGCGATATGCTCGCAGCCAAAGGTGGGTCTCCCCGAGACCAGAGCGACGGTCATGCCCATCTCGAGGATCTCTCGGATCGCATTGGCGGTGGCGGGAGTGATCTGCTTGTCGTCCGTCACCAGAGTGCCATCGAGGTCGACGGCAAAGAGGAGGTACTTCAGAGGATCTTTCCCGGAGCTATAGTGGGGGTTGAGTATACGGGGTGTCTTGGCCGATACTTGCATAGGTTATGTGAGATTTATAGTGATAGTATACTGAGCACACGGTAGTCCTCCTCGCTGATCGTCTTGGCGCCCTTGATGGCGCTGGAGAAGGGGATGTAGACGACTCTATTGTCTCGGATACCGACCATGATATTGCGCTGCCCGTCGAGGAGTGCGTCCACAGCAGCTACGCCCAGTCGGCTCGCAAGGATACGATCCCCGGCGACCGGACTGCCGCCGCGCTGGATGTGTCCCAGGATCACGGCGCGAGCCTCCCACTGAGGGTGCGACTCGTGGATCCTCTCGATGAGAGCCTGAGCACCACCGGTGGCGGGACTCTCGGCTACGAGGACGATGGCTGAGTTCTTCGTCTTCCGGAATCCATTCTCCACCATCCGATTCATCTGATCCATCGAGCTCTTAAACTCCGGTATCACCGCCACCTCGGCTCCGCTGGCGATCGCTCCATTGAGTGCGAGAAATCCCGCATCACGTCCCATCACCTCCACGATGAAGAGGCGATTGTGCGAGCTGGCGGTGTCGCGAAGCTTATCGACGGCGTCCATGATCGTATTGAGCGCCGTGGCGTAGCCGATCGTCTGGTCGGTCCCGCCAAGGTCGTTGTCGATCGTCCCGGGGATGCCGACGACGGGGTAATTGTGGTCACTGGCAAACTTCCGGGCACCGCTGAGCGAACCGTCGCCGCCGATCACCACCAGGGCGTCGATCCCGTGCTTCATGAGGTTGTCGTAGGCCTTTTGGCTCCCCTCATCGGTCATGAATTCCTTGCAGCGTGCGGTCTTCAGGAATGTGCCTCCCCTCTGGATGATGTTGCTGACATCCTCCGTCGCCAGCTCCTTGATCTCGTCATCTATCAGCCCCTTGTATCCCTGGTAGATGCCAAATACCTTGATCCCATTGTATATAGCGGTGCGGGTGACCGCACGTATGGCGGGATTCATGCCCGGCGCATCTCCGCCAGAGGTGAGTACGCCGATGGCTCTGATATTGCCGCTGCTTGTGATCGTTTTGTCCATATTGCTCTCTTGAAATCGTTCTAACCACAAATGTAATCAGAAGTGGTCAATTAAGTAGACTTACTGCGGTGAAAACTTACCGGAGGAGTCCGCCCTCAGACTAAACCCGGTATTAGTGATCACTAAACCCGGTATTAATCGACACTAAACCCGGTAATAGATTTGACGATGTGACCTTGTGTGGTAGTCAGTCACATAGAGTATCGCTGTGCGTTGCTCAGCAAAGGGTTCTCGGGTGGGTGTCTCCGGCACGACCGCCCTGTATGGTGGATAGGGATAATGAAGTTGAAACTAAGCAATAAAGTGGTGAGCAAGGACCTTAGGTGGTTCTTTGAGGGTATTTGTCTTCTGGTGATCACCAAAGGATGTTTTCCATTCTGTTCTCGGAACCTTAGATCCTAAATACGTCTCTAAGCGAAGTGGATGGGTGTATTTGCATACAATAAGAAAAACACATACCTTTACGGTACCTAACTAATCTTATCGCTTTGATAGGTAACTAATTAATTATGAAACAATCTTTTAAAGCAATTGGAGTATGTCAGTGTTCGTCATGCGACTACCGAATTGCAAGAGATGAAAGACAGTGGTAAATATGAGTGTTAACCCCGGAGAAAGAAAAGCGGCACTTTCGGAAAAGAGAAGGAACCTTCTTTTGGTCGTTTTCGAATCAATCGTAGGAATTCTTCTTGCTGCGTCTGTTATACTTGCCATATATTCCGGTACGTATGAGGGTGCCGGACTAATCGCTCTACTTGGGATACTCTTCTTTTTCTTGGCTGGAAAGCGGAGGAACCTGAGTGCAGACATAAATTCTGTACAAGGCTAAAGAGGAGAATTCTTGTAACAAGTAGCATATCGTCTAAAACAAATCTTCCGTGGTATTGTAGCCTCGGAAGATTTGTTGTGCGTCTGGTCTAGTGCTACAGAGGTGAAGCATTTGATAATAATCCAAGGAAGCCCGTTACCTATGCATCAGTAGAGGCACGAGGTGGCGAAGACCGATGTGAGTGAGTATGCAACGGATCCCAACCCTTTGTTGGGAGCCAAGTCGACTGAGAAGTATGTTGTTTTCTTTTTATTTTACCCGCCAGTGGTCGTACTTCTTCAGACGGCAACTTCGCCACAGTCTGTGCGTATTGGTAGGGTTATGCGAAACTCGTCCCCGAGTCTTTACTTTAGGGCAATGAAGCGGTCACCCGCCAAGGTGCTTCATTCCCAACTCTTCACATAGAGCTTGAATAGTATTTGTACCACACATCGTATCACCGCCGTATGTCGGCACCGGCTTTTTCAGGGCAAGACTTTCTCGCTATATTGTGATCGCAATGGGAAGATATCTATTGGTCATAGACTCCTTCAAGGGGTGCCTCACTTCGCCGGAGGCTGAGGTGGTCGTCTCTGAGGCGATCCTCAGCTGCGAACCGGATGCCGGGGTGATCTCGATCCCTGTCTCGGACGGCGGGGAGGGGATGCTGGATGCATTTCTGTCGGTGATGGGGGGCGATCGGGTCTCTCTCCATGTGAGGGATCCGCTGGGGCGAGCGATCACCGCTGCGTACGGGATCACGAGGGAGGGGGTGGCGCTCATCGAGTCTGCCCGTGCTGTGGGGCTCCACCTTGTCCCGCCAGATCGGCGTAATCCACTCTGCGCCTCCTCGTATGGGGTGGGTGAGATGGTCGCCGATGCTTACCGGCGAGGATGCAGACGCTTCATCGTGGGGCTGGGAGGCACCGCCACCTGCGATGGTGGGGTGGGTATGCTGCAGGCGCTGGCTGACGCTCTCGGGGTCGAGCGAGAGGCACTCAGTGAAGTGTTGTGTGACTGTCACTTTGTCCTGGCGAGTGATGTCACTAATCCTCTCTGTGGTCCTCACGGTGCGGCTCACGTCTTTGCTCCGCAGAAGGGTGCGACTCCTGCGATGGTCTCGCTGATCGAGAGCAGGATGCGGGAGCTGGCAGCACGTGCAGCTGACCACTTCGGCTACGATCGTAGCGACGTGCCGGGAGCGGGGGCGGCTGGCGGTCTCGGTTATGCCTTTATGCAATTCCTCGCGGCGGAGTGTCACTCCGGGATCGACCTGCTGCTGGAGTACTTGCACTTTGATGACCTTATCCTCGGTGCCGACTGTGTGATCACCGGTGAGGGGAGTGCCGATGAGCAGACGCTGATGGGGAAGTTGCCCTACGGCATCATGAGACGCGCCCGATCTGCCGGAGTGCCTACCTGGCTCGTGGCCGGTCGGATCGAAGCGAGGGATAAGCTGCTGGCTGCCGGCTTCGATCGTGTCGTCTGTATCAATCCATCCGGGACTCCGACGGAGGTGGCGACGAGACCGGAAGTGGCTCGGACGAATCTGAGCAGAATCATACTCTCGCTCCTCAGAGGTGAGTAGGGGATCTCTTGCCTGGAGTGAGAATAAGAAAAGGGGCTGTGTCGACCGAAGTCAACACAGCCCCCTTTTCTGCTCTACTCTTCCGGGTGGGGGAGTAGCTTGTGTGATCTGGTTACTTAGGCATTCACCTTAGCCATGTACTCGCAGAGCTCGATGAGCTTATTGGAGTAACCGATCTCGTTGTCGTACCAGGAGAGTACCTTTACGAAGGTGTCGGTCAGAGCAATACCTGCGGTGGCGTCAAAGATGGAGGTGTGGGTGTCGCCGAGGAAGTCGGAAGAAACGACAGCCTCCTCAGTGTAGCCGAGGATGCCCTTCATCTCGCCCTCGCTGGCCTCCTTCATAGCCTTGCAGATCTCCTCGTAGGTGGCGGGCTTCTCGAGGTTGACGGTCAGGTCAACGACAGAGACGTCCAGAGTAGGCACGCGGAGAGACATACCGGTCAGCTTGCCATTGAGAGAGGGGATTACCTTACCTACAGCCTTAGCAGCACCGGTAGAGGAGGGGATGATGTTGCCGGCGGCAGCACGACCACCACGCCAGTCCTTCTTGGAGGGACCATCGACGGTCTTCTGGGTAGCGGTGGTGGAGTGTACGGTGGTCATGAGACCATCCTTGATGCCAAAGTTGTCGTGCAGCACCTTAGCGAGGGGTGCGAGGCAGTTGGTGGTGCAGCTGGCGTTGGAGACGATCTTGGTGCCCTTCTCGTAGGTCTTGTTATTCACGCCCATGACGAACATAGGGGTGTCGTCCTTGGAGGGAGCACTCATGATGACATACTTGGCACCGCCTCTGAGGTGAGCGTCGCTCTTCTCCTTGGTGAGGTAGAAGCCGGTGCACTCGAGTACGTACTCGGCGCCGACCTCGTCCCACTTGCAGTTAGCAGCATCGGTCTCTGCGGTGCAGCGGATCTTCTTGCCATTTACGATCAGGAGGTTGTTCTCCTTATCGCAGTCCACCTCACCCTCAAACCTACCGTGCATGGTGTCGTACTTCAGCATGTAAGCGAGGTAGTCTACGTCCAGGAGGTCATTGATGGCAACGATCTCGATGTTGTCGTGCTTCTGAGCTGCGCGGAAGGCACAGCGACCGATACGGCCAAAGCCGTTGATAGCTACTTTGATCATAGTGATTGTCTGTTATGTGAAATCAGTTACTGGTGTCAATTGTTGTAGAGACTGCGGTGTGATCCGCAATCATTCATCTTTCGATGGACAAATATAATTAAAAAAATCGGTTTGTCGTCCCTTTTAGCGTTTGAAAAGGCCTTTTCCTATTCCTTTGAAGATCCCCTTAGCTATGCCGCGCAGACCGCTCCCGGCTCCTCTTAGAGTGCCGGCAAGTAGGAGACTGCTGCCTACAGCCAGCCCGGTGGGGAGGACCACCTCCTGGAGCAGTGAGGACCAGGATGAGTCCTTGATCTTATCCATGATGGAGAGCTTGTCGCTCTCCTGGTCCTGCCTGAGATCCAGCAGGCGACTGCGCTCATGCAGCTGCTCCTCCCCGTCAGGATCCATACGGATGATGCGTGTGCGTGGGGTGGCGGCGGGAGCCTTGATACCGAGTGCGGAGCCCACCAGCTTGGCTGTCATGGGACTCTTGTCGGCGAGTGCCCTCAGAGCCTCCTCCTTGGCCACTTCGACTCCATCGGTGCGGAGATAGTCAACGTTATTGAGTATCCTCATCTTACTCTCCTCCGATCGGCTCTCCAGTCGGTGCTTCTGTGCCTCCAGTCGGCTCTTGTAGTCCGGCTTGTATGCTTTGGTGCTCATAGTGTCGTCTCTCTATCTGTGAGTGATAGGTGGTTACTGATCCCGGAGGTCGTCCTCCTCTCTATACTGATGCACCTCCACGACGGGATGTCCCTCTCGCTCGGTGCCAGGGATCACAGACTCGCCGTGGACATCGGTGACGTCGGCCACCATCGTGACCGTAGCGGTCTCGCGACGTGCTTCGCCCGCCTCCTCGTGCTCCTGCTCCTCCAGCCGGTCAAGCTGCTCGGTTATGATCTTCTCCTCCAGTGCACCGATGATCGGCTTGCGGAGGAGTAAGAGAATGAGATCAATCAGCAGAAACAACCCTACCAGACAGCCAAATCCTGCTGCCATAGAGGATACCGTCTCATAGGCGCCCCAGAGGTCGGAGGCAAAGATCATCGCAAAAAGAAGGGCAATGACCACCTGGAGAAAAAAGAGTGCCGCCAGCCCGAAGACCGCCATGATCAAGTAGTAGACTCCCCTCACTCCGGCAGGGACGCCCTTCTCGATTGCCTGGAGCTTCACCAGCTCGCGCTTCGCATCCAAGAGTGTGAGAGCGTCAGACTTTACTTCATCAATGATTTGCTTGACTGTCTTTGCCATATATATACCTTCACGTAAGGTTTATTCTTTACGAGATAAAAGACAAATGGGATAGCGAAGAACCCTCTGGAGGATACTTCGACCATCCCATCTGAAGATAAGTGGCTCTAAGCAGCAAGGGGGTTAGTCCTTGTTGACCTTTTTCTTGGCCTCCTCGGTCAGCTTATCCTTCTCCTCCTTGGCCTCAGCCTTCAGGTCCTCGAGCTCCTCGTCAGTCAGGTCTGCGACCTTCTGAGCGGAGTCCTTCACCTTATTGCCGAGCTGAGAGGCGGAGTCCTTGACGGTAGAGTAGATGTCCTCGGCATCGCCCTTGATATCATCCACGTAGCGGGAGAGATCACGTCCTGCCTTACGGGCACGGATACGACCTTCGTAGTATGCGTCCTTGACGTTGCTCTTCACCTTGTCAGCGGTGTCGGAGACGTCATCGATCAGGTGGTTGCGACGGCCCTCATCAGAGAGGTAGGCAATGGCGGCGCCTACTGCTGATCCCACGAGGAGACCAAGCATAAACTTCACGCCGGAGTTGTTATTGCTGCTCATAATTACTGTTTTCTGTCTTATTATAGTCCTTGGTTTAGTGCTTGTCATGATAGGGAGTCTACCCCCTATCTTCTGTACAAATATACCTTTTTTCTGATATACAACTAATTCTGTCGTTGTAAAAAGTCCTAATAGACCCTGTCGATTCTTAGGCACCCACTCGCCGATCCAGGTAGTCCTGCACCAGAGGCAGGTCACCGGGCTCGGTCTCATCGGGGTGGCGAAGCCGGAGCTGTGCGAGACAGATACGAGTGAGACAGACATTGCGCCAGCCGACGATGTCCAGTACCTCCATGTCGTCCGGGCTGATCCCGGTGTACTCATTGGTCAGTGCCTTGAGTGATCGGTAGTGGTGCCTCCAGTGCGAATCGAGTGCGGCGCTGAGCACCATGGTGCAGATCGCCTCCTTATGCTTGAGCCAGTACTCTGCTGTGGGGTGAAGCCTCCGCAGGGCAGCAAGCAGGATGCTCATGTCGAAGCGGACATTGTGGCACACGATCATGGAGGAGTGTTTGATCAGGGGCAAAAGGGTCTCCATGAGCTCCTCCTCGCTCTTCCCCATGATCCGAAGGGTATGCGTGTCGAGGTGATGGACCCTCATGGCCTCCTCGCTCCCCGCATCCGGCTGATCCACGAGCGCCACACCGTGACAGAGCTCTCGATACCGGTCGTCCAGTCCGAGCCAGGCAGCCTGTACAATCCGATCCTCCCTCCCGGGCTCGATGGAGAGTCCCGTGGTCTGCAGGTCGAGGATCAGGTAGCGCGGATAGAGCTCAGGATCCCTTGCTCTCAGCTCCGCAAGCTCAACCGGCGGTACTGTGGGAGGCTGTAACTGTCTGAGCAGATCCTTGTAGTCGATAGAGTGGGTCGACATCGTGATGATAGGCTTGCTGTTGCTTAGGTGGGACTTGCGCCTCGCTTTACGTAAAACAATATCGCCGAGGAGCAGGATAACCAGCACCACGGCGATAATGATAAGGACTCCACTGAGGCTCATCGAACCAAATCAGTAGGAGCAGGCAAAGAGCACCCGACGCTCCGAGGGCTTGCCGGTCAGGATATCCTTACCGGGCTCATCGGGCTGCCCAAGTGGGATGCAACGGATCGTCGCCTTGGTTAGCTCCTTGATCCGCTCCTCTGTCTCGGCTGTCCCGTCCCAGTGAGCCATGACGAAGCCACCGGCCTCGACCTTCTCGCAGAAGTCGTCCCAGTCGTCGCAGCTATAAGTGTGCTCGCTGCGGAAGTCCAGCGCCCTCTGATAGAGATTCTCCTGGATCTGATCCAGCAGCTCCTCGACCCGCTTACCGATGCCCTCGTAGGGCACGGTCTCCTTCTCCAGCGTATCCCGGCGCATCACCTCGATCGTCCCCTCCTCGACGTCACGTGGTCCGAGGGCGAGACGAACCGGTACACCCTTCATCTCATATTCAGAGAATTTCCATCCCGGCTTCTTATTGTCTGCGTCATCATACTTCACCTTGATGTCGTGATCGCGAAGCTCCTTGATGAGCGGCTCCACCAGCTCGGAGATCTGAGCCCGCTCCTCGTCGCTCTTGTAGATCGGTATGATCACCACATCGATCGGCGCCAGCGCGGGAGGCAGCACCAGACCATTGTCATCGGAGTGGGTCATGATAAGGGCGCCCATCAGGCGGGTCGATACGCCCCACGAGGTGGCCCATACCAGCTTCTCCTCACCATCCTTGTCGGCAAAGGTGACATCAAAGGCCTTAGCAAAGTTCTGTCCCAAGAAGTGTGACGTACCGCTCTGCAGCGCCTTGCCATCCTGCATCATCGCCTCAATGGTATAGGTGTCAATGGCACCGGCAAAGCGCTCGGTCGGAGTCTTCACACCGCGGATGACCGGCATCGCCATCTTCTTCTCCGCAAAGTCGGCGTACACCCTCAGCATCTGCCGAGCTCGCTCCTGTGCCTCCTCCTCGGTGGCATGGGCGGTGTGCCCCTCCTGCCAGAGGAACTCGCTCGTGCGGAGGAAGAGCCGGGTGCGCATCTCCCAGCGCATGACGTTGCACCACTGGTTGCAGAGCAGTGGGAGGTCGCGCCAGGAGTGGATCCAGTTCTTGTACGTATTCCAGATCACCGTCTCAGAGGTGGGTCGGATGATCAGCTCCTCGTCGAGCTTAGCCTCGGGGTCCACGACGACAGCGGACTCATCCTCTGTAGCCTTAAGCCGGTAGTGGGTCACCACGGCGCACTCCTTAGCGAAGCCCTTGACGTGCTCCGCCTCACGGCTCAGGAAGGACTTGGGGATCAGGAGGGGGAAGTAGGCGTTGCTGACACCGGTCTCCTTAAATGACTTGTCGAGGAGCTCTTTCATCCGCTCCCAGATAGCAAAGCCGTATGGCTTGATGACCATACAGCCGCGGACGGCAGCATTCTCCGCCAGGTCAGCCTTGAGTACGATGTCGTTGTACCACTGGGAGTAGTTCTCTGACCGGGGGGTGATTGCCTTGATTTTCTTGGCCATATTCTTTGGCAATTAGATTGAAACTATGTTTAGGTGACAAAGGTACCACTTTTTGTAGATCCTTAGGGGATCCGAATCACAGCAAAAACAGTGTCCATGGGCTGAAATCTATTACTGGTATTAGTCGCAACTATTATCGGTAATAGATTTCACCATTACCGGTAATAGAATTCACTAATACCGATATTAGTCAGAGCCGAATTTTTCTCAGAGGATGATGAGTCGAACCTCCGCCTCGGGCGGGGTGGCGAAGGCGAGGACGAGCGAGTCCGGATAGGCGTGATTGCTCTCGGAGAGGGCGGTCAGTTCGCTCCCCGACCTGTAGGATACCGATACATCGCCGATCCTGCTTACGGCAAAGAGTCCCGGCTCTATCAGGGTGATGTCTCCACGGAAGTCCCTCACGTAGCGGCTGAATGCCTTGAAGACTGCCTCCTTGGCACTCCAGAGTCGCAGGGGGGTGATCTCAGGGAAGCGCACCATCACCTCGAGGTCCTCCTCTGTGGCATAGCGAGGGAGGATCCTCGCTGCCTGGTCGGCCTTGTCCTCCACGTCAATGCCCACGGGGAGCAGTCCGATGGGTGCGACCTGCAGGGCAACGCTGCTGTGGCAGTCTGAGGAGGAGTAGAGGAGGTCGGGCCGATCGGGGAAGTAGGGCGCTCCGTCGGAGAAGTGAGCTACGTGGGGTAGCTCCTCGTCGCTGAAGATCCTCCGGAGACCTCTCTTGAGAGTGAGGTGCGTGTCCTCACCTTGGTCCTGCCGTGGGACCACGACCACAGAGGAGCAGTTTGTCATGCCTTGTCCTCTGCGCTGCTATCGGTCTCACTCTCCCCGGGGAGGTGCTCTTCACCCGGGATAAATAGGATCTTGCTGATGCGTCTATTGGTGACGGAGAGAACCTTGAACTGATGTCCGTCGATCGTGATCACCTCATTGACCTTGGGGAAGTCACCCTTCACCTCCAAGAGGAGTCCCGCCAGTGTCTCAGCCTCGTCGGAAACCTTGATGAGCGACTCGTAGTCCTCGACCTTGACGATCCGGAGGAAGTCTAGGATGCTGATCTTGCCGTCAAAGATGTAGGTGCCGTCCGGCAGAGCGCGGTAGAGCTGCTCGTCCTCGTCATACTCGTCCTCGATGTCTCCGACGATCTCCTCCAGGAGATCCTCCATCGTGACGAGACCGCTGGTGCCACCATACTCATCCACGACGATGGCCATGTGGCGTCGCTCCTTACGGAAGACCTCCAGCATGTGACTCACCTTGACATCCTCCGGGGTGTAGAGTACCTCTCGCAGTAGTCCCTCCCAGCGGAAGTCCGGCGCCTCACCCAGGTGTCTGAGGAGATCCTTGGCGTAGAGGATCCCCTTGATCGAGTCGATCCGCTTGTCGTAGACCGGTATGCGCGAGTAGCCGCACTCCTCCACGAAGGTCAGCACCTCCGCATAGGGTGTAGAGAGCTCTATAGCTGCCACGTCGATCCTCGGTGTCATTACCTCGGAGACCGTCTTGCGCTGGAAGAGTAGGATCTCATTGAGCACGCCCTGCTCGTCGCTATCCTCGGTGGTTAGCTCGATCGCTTTGCTGAGGTCCTCCCGATCCAGCTCAGTCTTATTCTTTGTTAGTGAGCTGGCGATAGACTCGCCCATCCTTACGAGAGCTTTATTGATCCCCTTGAGTGCGCCGTAGAGAGCAAAGAGCGTGGTGATGTTACGTCGTGCCACCCGTAGCGGGTCCATCTGTGTGGAGACCTTTGGGATGATCTCACCGACCAAGAGGATGACGAAGGTGATCACCACCACCTGTAGTATGAAGCCCAGTGTCTGTGCGTGAGAGAAGTCCAGCGTCTGATTGACCACAGAGTCGCTGAGCATGACGATCGCCGTATTGACGAAGTTATTGGAGATCAGTATCGTACTCAGCATATTTTCGCTATGCTCGAGCAGATAGATCACCTTCTTATCCTTCTCGTCCTTAGAGCCCTTGAGCTCCTCCAGGTCTGACGGGGTGAGGGCGAAGTAGGCTACCTCAGAGGAGGAGCAGAAGCCGCTGTAGAAGAGGCATACTGCGATCAGGATAAGGGTGATGACGAGCGTCAGGACCCCCTCCGGGTCCAGCGGTATGAGACCTACTCCCTGGAGTAGTCCGCTACTGATGTATTCGATTCCTTCCAAATATCAAAGCTATCTATCAGTGGGTCGTGTCTCAGAATGGTAAGCTCGACTCCGCGTCCTTACTGAGCGTCTCCCTGTAGTCGGAGTAGGGCGAGGTCACGGTCTCCTCTGTGGGTGATGCCTGTCTGGGCTGAGGCTTGGAGATAAGTGTCACTCGGTCGGCGATGATCGTCGCCTTGCGGCTGTACCGATCTTCGCCGCTGCGGTACTTCTTGTAGGTCAGCCTGCCGACCACCCGCACCTTGTATCCCTTGCGAATATAGGCCTCTACGTAGTGGGCCGGATCCCGGTAGCAGACGACGTCGTGCCAGTCGGTCACTGTACCCCCCGGGCTGTCGGGGAGGAGACTGTCCGTCGCCACGCTGAAGGAGGCCATGCAGGTCCTCTCGTCTAAGTAGCGGATCAGCGGATCATGCCCCACGTTGCCCTGGAGCTCTACTCTGCAGTATGTCTCACTCTCGTCCATGGACTTACGATCGGAGGAGGGTGATCAGCTCCTCTGCGGTGTAGCTCTTCTGTTCGCCCGACTCCATATCCTTAACGCTGATGGTATGCTGCTCGATCTCGTCATCGCCGACAAAGGCGACGTATGGGATCGAGAGCGCATTGGCGTAGGACATCTGCTTCTTCATCTTCGCATCGTCCGGGTAGACCTCCGCCGTGATCCCCTCACGACGCAGATCGCTCAGGAGCGGGAGGATGTAGTCCAGCGCTTTCTCCCCAAAGTTAATGAAGAGCAGCTGAGTCCCCGAGTGGGTCGACTCGGGATAGAGATCGAGCGCCTCCAGTACATCGAAGATCCGCTCTGCGCCGAAGGAGATCCCGACGCCGCTCATGCCGCTCTGCCCGAAGACTCCCGTGAGATTGTCGTACCGACCTCCACCGGTGATGCTCCCCATCGGCGTGTAGAGCGCCTTTACCTCGAAGATGGTCCCTGTGTAGTAGTCCAGTCCGCGGGCCAGGGAGAGATCCAGACGAACCTCATTCTGCAGCTTACAGTGGCGTAGCTTATTGAGGATATAGGTCAGCTCCTCCACTCCCTTGCGTCCTACTTCGCTCTCTCCGAAGAGGTCAGCGAGCTTCTCCAGCTTCTCCTCATTGCTTCCCGAGAGACCGAGGATCGGCTTCAGGCGACTGATCGCTTCCTCGCCGATTCCCTTGCTTCGCAGCTCCTCCTCGACGCCGTCCCATCCGATCTTGTCCAGCTTGTCGATGGATACGGTCAGGTCGATGATGTTCTCTATGCCGAGCTGTTCGCTGAGGGCGGTGAGGAGCTTCCTGTTATTGAGAAGGATCACGACCCGCACCCCGAGCTTCGTGAAGACGGTGTCGATGATCTGCGTCAGCTCTACCTCATGGAGTAGGGAGTCGGATCCGATCACATCGGCATCGCACTGGTAAAACTCCCGATAGCGACCCTTCTGGGGGCGATCCGCACGCCATACCGGCTGTATCTGATACCGCTTGAAGGGGAGGGTGATCTCATTACGGTGCTGCACCACGTACCGTGCAAAGGGGACCGTGAGGTCATACCGCAGCCCACGGTCGCAGGCTCGGGAAGCAAAGTCGGCCGGGTCGATGGTCAGCAGCTCCTGACGGTCGAAGTCCTTGAGGCTGTCACCTGAGTTGAGGATCCGGAAGATCAGCCGATCCCCCTCATCGCCATACTTCCCGAGTAGGGTGGAGAGGTTCTCCATAGCCGGTGTCTGTATCTCGCGATAACCGTAGAGCCGGTAGGTGCTGATGATGGTGTCGAGTATGTAATTGCGCTTCGCCATCTCCTCGGGGGAGAAGTCACGAGTGCCCTTGGGTATGCTTGGTTTCTGAGCCATGAGTATGATATGCTACAGAGATGAGGTTAGTACGTATTATAGGAGCGGATCTTGTCCATCTTCTTCCTGGTCTTGGGACGCATCGGATCGTCGGAGTAGCCGAGCGAAATCACCAGCTGGACTGTCTTCTCCCGCGGTATGCGGAGGAGGTCTTGGATCTTCTTATTGTCGAGCCAGCCCATGACGCAGGTGTCCAGCCCCTCGCTGCGTGCTGCCAGCGTAAGGTAGCCCACAGCGATACCGATGTCGATCCGGGAGAAGTGCTGTCTCTTGAGGAGATTGCCCACCTTCGCCGCCACATTAGCCGACTCCTCGACCACGACGATGAGCACCGGCGCTTCCTTGGCGAAGGTGTTCATCGACGGGAGTAAGGGTGAAGTGAGACACTTAGCGACAGCGACCTTAAGCTCCGGATCATCGACGACAATGAAGTGCCAAGGTTGCGAATTGGTGGCGGAGGGTGCCAGATGAGTCAGTTCAAGTACGCGCTCGATCGCCTCACGAGGGACCGGTTTATCGAGATACTTGCGAGTGCTCTGGCGCGACTGGATCAGCTCGCTGAGAGGGTTGCTGTCAGGGTCCATGGGAGGGCGTTACTGGCGGTAGGTAATGAGCTTGGCGAGGTACTTGCCTATGATGTCAAACTCGAGATTCACCCGCTTCCCCTCCGATAGATCCCCAAAGTTTGTGATCTCCTTAGTGTAGGGGATGATGGCGACCTTGAAGGTGTCTCTCTCAGAGTCTACGACGGTGAGGCTGACGCCATTGATGCAGACGGAGCCCTTCTCCACAGTCGTGTAGCCGCGAGCAGCCATCTCGTCGGGGACGCTGTAGCGGAAGGTGTAGTAGGTGCTTCCCCCCACATCCTCTAGCCCGATGCACTCGGCAGTGGTATCGACATGCCCCTGGACGATATGCCCGTCGAGGCGACCGTCGCTCCTCATGCTCCGCTCCACATTGACCCGATCGCCGGGTCGGAGGTCGCCGAGGTTAGACCGCTGCAGGGTCTCCTGCACGGCGGTGACGGTGTAGCTCTTCTCCTCGGGATGGATCGAGACGACGGTCAGGCAGACTCCATTGTGCGCGACACTCTGGTCTAACGCCAGCTCGTCCCAGAAGGGGACGGTTAGAGTGATGTCCACGTTGGTACTACCATGCGGGTGATCCATACGGAGCACCCTTGCCGTTGTCTCGACTATTCCGGAAAACATATAGAAGAATTACTTACTTACTGATAATCGTCACTGATAGTGCAAATTTACCCAAAAGGCATTACCTGCCCAATTATCTCTCCCTGATCCACTCCGTCATCAGCTCCAGTGTCTCAGTCGAGAAGCCGGGCGTGAGGTGGATGTACTCGCCCGGGAGGCCGGTGGTGCAGGGGAGGAAAAGGTGATTGAGCCCCTCGAGCTCCTCAGTCCTCACACTCTGCGACGCAGTCGCCAGGCGCTTGATTGCACCAAGGTTTGTCGAGACCTCCACCTGCATATCCTTGCTCCCGTTCAGAGCCAGTATCGGGCAGGTGATCTGCGGAAGGAGGGCGGCTGGATCGCTTCTGAGGAACTCTTTATAGTATGGTGTGGAAGTGGCGTCAAGCATCGAGCTAAAATACTTGTCGCTGAGCACCATCGCACTCGTCGCTGTGCGCTGCTCCTCGCGGACCAGCGGCAGAACCCTCTCGAAGTAGCCCCGCATCAGCGTAGAGTCCTCCGCTCTGGTGCTCGAGTGGTAGGCGAGATCCCTAAAGGTCTCGCTCGTTATCCTGCCGAAGTCCTCCTTCGCCTCGGGGCAGATCAAGCTTGCCATCATTACTACATTCTGGTACGTGATGATCTCTGTCCCCGAAGTGCCCGGGGCGGCAAGTAGCACGATGAAGTCGACCTCTGCCGGACTCTCTGCAGCGATCCTCTCGGCGATCAGTCCTCCCTCGCTGTGTCCTATGAGACCCACCCTCGAGTACTTTCCCGTCCCTCGCAGGTACTCAAGAGTAGACTTGGCATCTGTCACGAAGTCACTCAGCATAGAGGCACCGAATGTCCCCGTAGACTCGCCCACGCCTCGCTTGTCGTACCTAAGCACGGTAATGCCCTGTCGGGTGAGGTGGTCGGCGATGTCGCGGAGAGGTGTGTGTGGTCCCAGCTTCTCGTCCCTGTCGTTAGGTCCGCTGCCCGCCACCAAGACTACTGCGGTAGCGCTCTTCTGCTCGCCCGGCTCCGTCAGGGTGGCGGCGAGGGTCACCTCTCCCGAGGGGATGGTAAGCTCGGAGGAGATGTAGGGGAGGTCGTCCTTGGGCTTGCTCTTCCGGTACTCACCTCGTATCAGATCCAGTCGAGTGGTAAATCCCTGCTGAGAGAAGTCTCCCCGGATAGTATCTCCCTCGAGCCGACCGTTGTAGCCGGCACCGATGGCACGGCTCTGCCAGCTGAGCGTCCGGCTATCGGGGCTGTAGCTGATCTGATCCACCGGGATCCCCTTTGCCCCCTGATCCGGACTATCTAAGGTGGCGGAGTAGCCATCGGTCCCCTCCGTGATGTGGAGCACAAGCGGGAGGGTGTAGGTTGGGGTGACCCGCAGGATCCCATGCCAGGTATCGGCGATCTGAGCCTGGCAGGTGAGCGCAAGGATGGAGAGCGTGAGGATAAGGTAATTTCTCATGGCTATGGATAGAGTGACTTGTTATATGGGTGAAAGATACAAAAAAAGGAGAGACCGCCACCGTCGGATGTCGGTGACCGTCTCTCCCGGAGTGCATGGACTCGATCCGCTTCGCAGAGGGTCGTCATCTCTTAGTATGAATTATCTAACCACACTAGGGATAATAGTCGCTGATAGCGAGTCAAAAAATGGAAAATCTAGATGGACTACATCCTTACAGTGGCACCGCCCCAGTCCTCGGGAGCGATACAAAATGCACGCGACGGCAGGTTTTCTGGCTCGTCTCTCGGCTCGTCGCCTTCCCATACTCCTCCGAGGAGGACCACAGTGGCATCACTTCGAGCCGATCGGTTGGAGACTTACAGCAGCGGGTCTGCACAGGACTTGCACCTGTTTCCCTCTTACTCCGATGAGCGAGTGTCCATCGGATCACCGTCATTGCAAAGATACGTTTTTTCTGATCTTCACCTTCTTTTTCTCCCTGCTCAGGGGCCCCAATTCTTACGAGCGGATTGGCTTAAAACTAAACCCGATAATAGTGACAGCTAATATCGGGTTTAGTCGTCACTAATATCGGGTTTAGATTCTCCCCTGAGAGACGACGTGATTTCTGCTGTCATTTAAGCTTTTCTCTCTTGCCTCCTTTCGCAGGATACTCTATCCGGGAATAGCTGTCTGCAGAAAAAGAGAGCACCCGAGAGGTGGCTCTCGGGTGCTCTCAGGAAGGATCTCGCTAAGGATTACTTGCGGAGTCGTATATTCAGCTCATCCTGAGCCATGTCCCTCAGCTTGATCAGCTGCTCGTCCTCCGGCTCGCGCTCCAGCCCCTCCTGAGCGGAGTCCAGGGCACGACCGTAGTCGCCGAGACGGTAGTAGCTCTGAGCCGCCTTGCGTAAGTAGAAGAGGTACTTCGCAATGTCCCTCTTCTTGGCGCAGAAGTTGATCACCTCCTCCACTACATCGATGTGAGCAGAGTACTCCCCGAGTGCGAAGTACGCATTCTCGAGGACAAAGAGCGTACTAATGTTATTCGGCAGGTCGCTCTTTTTCTCATTGATGAAGTCGAGAGCTGCGTGACGAGTTGTCTCCCTGGTCTCCAGGTCTTCCGTCGCGGTGTACATCCGTACGTAGGCTGTGATGGACTGCTTTATGGCCTGCTCTACCTTGACCCCCTCCTCTATGGATGTGTAGAAGGACTTGAGCGCAGCCTGGAAGTCCTTGTCCTCCAGATGGTCTATCCCCTCGTCGTAGGCCTGTGAGTCCTGGTCCGAGTCCTCCTGGCCGCGCCCCTTGCTGAGTACACTCTCGAGAGCCTCCAGGATAGAGCGGGTGCTCTGATTCTTGGGGTGCTTCTCGGCGATCATATTGAGCAGATTGCGAGAGCGGAAGAGGTCTCCTTGGCTTGTCAGCTCCATCACGATGTCCAGCAGCTTGTCGATCGTCTGAGGGCGTACGATAGCCTTGGCAGAGAGTCCCTTGTGATTGGATCCCGGTAGGAAGGCAACCTCGATGTTGTCGCCGGAGAAGTCCCTGAGGGTATCGTCGAGGAGATCGGAGCGATTGAAGTAATAGCGTTTCTTGTCGGTGGTGTCTATGAAGCCAAATTGGTAGGACGGTCTGAGCTGAACGATCTTGCCGGTGGGAGAGACTACTACCTGATCCTCTTTCCTGCTGTCGCTCTTGGCCTGTACGTAGACCTCGCGCACGCCCTCCACCGCTTCTTCGTTTCTCTTCTTTGTCTGGCCTTTCTTGCTCCAGTCGTTAAGTAATGAGGGGTCTCTCTCTGCGAGGATGGATAGTGGGACGCGATCGCCCGGCTTGTACTTCGTAAATGGCTTGGCAGGCTCAGTCTCGACCTGTGTCGGATGATCCGGGGTGGCTCCAGAGGGGGTTTCCCTCTCGTCCTCCGGCTGAGCGTGTCCCTCCTCTGTGGGATGGTCGCTCACGGAGGCAAATGTGCTTATGCTAGACTCGCTTATGCCCTTGACTTGATTATTACTTAGTCGGAGGACGATGTAGTCCGGCCCGAAAAAATCGATCTGACCCCGGATGGTCTCCGAGTCCGTCGTGATCTCAATCAGATCACCGGTCTGAAAATTAGACTTTAAAAATTCTATCATGATAAAAAGGTAACCGAAGAGGAAATCTCAGCACAATAGGTGCTATCGCTCTAAGTCTTACAAATGTAATCAAAACGTTGGATCTATCGCAATACTCGAAGCCATTTGTTTAAGTCCCGAGGGCGGGCTGCCATTCTTGCGAAGCCGGGTGGAGAATCGGGCCGGGTTGCTCTGGTGGGGTTCATTTCATTTTGTGTAACTTTGCACGCACATTTTAGGACGAAAAAGATGGAAGAAAATAAGATCAGAAATATCGCGATCATCGCTCACGTCGACCATGGTAAGACCTCTCTCGTGGATCGTATGCTGCAGGCGGGTAACCTCTTCAGGGACCCGAGCGAGAAGCTGGAGCAGGTACTGGACAACAACGACCTGGAGCGTGAGCGAGGTATCACGATCTTCTCCAAGAACGTCTCGATCCAGTACAAGGACTACAAGATCAATATCATCGACACACCCGGGCACGCTGACTTTGGGGGTGAGGTGGAGCGAGTCCTTAATATGGCTGACGGCTGTCTCGTGCTGGTGGATGCCTTTGAGGGACCGATGCCGCAGACGCGCTTTGTCTTAGAGAAAGCCCTTCGCATAGGACTGAAGCCGATTCTCGTGATCAATAAGGTCGATAAGCCTAACTGCCGACCAGACGAGGTGCAGGAGAAGGTCTTTGACCTGATGTTTGACTTAGACGCATCCGAGGAGCAGCTCGAGTTTCCCACCTTCTACGGCTCTGCCAAGCAGGGTTGGATGAGTACCGACTGGCATAAGCCGACGAAGGATATCACTGCGCTCTTGGACGGCGTGATCGAGTATATCCCTGCGCCGCCGATCAACGAGGGGCCGCTCCAGATGCTGATCACCTCCCTGAGCTACTCCTCCTATGTGGGACGTATCGCCATCGGTCGTGTCCATCGCGGCACGATCCGCGCCGGGCAGGAGATAGCGCTGGTGAAGCCGGACGGCACGATCGAGAAGCAGCGGATCAAGGAGCTGGATATCTTCAGCGGTCTCGGCCGTCAGAAGGTCGACGAGGTACACTCCGGCGACCTCTGTGCTGTGATCGGTATTGACGGCTTCGAGATCGGCGAGACGATTGCCGACCCGGAGTCCCCTGAGATGCTCCCAACGATCGCCGTCGATGAGCCGACGATGAGTATGCGCTTTACGATCAATAACTCACCATTCTTTGGTCGTGAGGGGAAGTTTGTCACCTCCCGGAAGATTGAGGATCGGCTGATGCTGGAGACTGAGAAGAATATCGCTCTCCGTGTCGAGCAGACCGATAGTGCCGACAGCTGGATGGTCTACGGCCGTGGCGTCCTCCACCTCTCCGTCCTGATCGAGGAGATGCGTCGTGAGGGGTATGAGCTGCAGGTGGGTCAGCCTCAGGTGGTGATCAAGGAGATCGATGGTCAGAAGTGCGAGCCGATCGAGGAGCTGGAGATCGAGGCTCCCGAGGAGTGCGCCAGCAAGCTGGTGGACCTCTGCATCCGTCGCAAGGGAGAGATGGTGGCGATGGAGACTAATAACGGTCGTGTCAGCGTCACCTTCCACATCCCCTCTCGAGGGATCTTTGGACTCAATAACGCTGCCCTCACGCTCTCGAGCGGTGAGGCTATCATCTCGCACCGCTTCCTCTCCTTTGAGCCATGGAAGGGGGACATCCCCGGTCGCACCAATGGCTCCATCGTCTCGCTGGAGACCGGCAACGCCTTTGCCTACGCACTCAACAACCTGCAGGACCGCGGGCGTTTCTTCATCGCCCCGGGTGAGGATGTCTACGAGGGTCAGGTCGTGGGTGAGCACAATAAGGACAACGACCTCCCCTGCAATGTCTGCAAGTCAAAGAAGCTGACCAATGTCCGTGCCGCCGGAAGTGACGATAAGGTAGTGCTTGCACCACCGATTGTCTTCTCGCTCGAGGATGCGCTGGAGTATATCAAGTCGGACGAGCTGGTGGAGATCACTCCTAAGAGTCTCCGACTGCGGAAGATCCTCCTGAGCGAGCTCGATCGTAAGCGGGCCGGGAAGTAAGCAGGCACATTGTGGAGTTGCGATAAAATCGTAACTTTGCGTCACTAAACCGATGGGGGATGGGTTTTGCGGAAATAGCTCAGTTGGTAGAGCGCAACCTTGCCAAGGTTGAGGTCGCGAGTTCGAGCCTCGTTTTCCGCTCATTGATTCGCCGCCCGAATGGTGGAATCGGTAGACACGAAGGACTTAAACTCCTTTGACCCGAATAAGGTCGTGCGGGTTCAAGTCCCGCTTCGGGCACAGAGAGAGTCATCTCTAAGCACAAAAAAGCGCACGTCAGGCAATTACTGCCCGGCGTGCGCTTTTCCTATATACTCACGGCGTTACTCGGTGAAGTAGTGTCTGGCGATTCGGCTGGATAGCTGGGAGAGGATCTCGTAGTGTATCGTATCGCAGGCATCAGAGAGCCGGGTGATGGGGAGCCGGTCATCGAAGATCACGACACGACTTCCCTCGACGGCGGTGGGTGCGTCGGTGAGATCGAGCATCACCGCATCCATGCAGACGTTACCGACTGTGGGGACGAGAGCGCCCGACTCTGTCCGGAAGAGTGCGCGACCATTGCCCAGCTGCCTTGGGAGCCCGTCCGCGTAGCCTATCGGTATCACCCCTATGCGCGAGTCTCGCGTGAGGAGTCCCTTGCGCCCATAGCCGACAGTGGCACCGGCGGGGAGCTCTCGCGTCTGGAGGATCACGGAGGAGAGTGAGGCTACCGGCTCCAGTCCCATCGGGTCTACCTGCAGCGGGGAGAGCCCGTAGAGCCCGCACCCGAGCCGGACCATATCGGACCTGTAGTCCGGGAAGCGCGTCATGCCGGCGGTATTGAGGGCGTGCTTGAGGAAGGGGTGGGGCAGCGCGTGACGAAGTCGCTCCTCCACGCGGTCCAGCATCGCCAGCTGTCGGTAGGTGTAGTCGTCCTCAGTCGGCTCGTCAGCGACCGAGAGGTGGGTGAAGATCGAGGCGACGCGGACCGCACTGGTCCGTGAGAGGATGGTCAGCACCTCCTCCACCTCCTCCTCGTCAAATCCGGTCCTGTGCATGCCGGTATTCCACTTCAGATGGATGGGGTAAAGGTGGGCGCCATACCGCTCAGCGGCTGAGATAAAGTCGAGGAGGAGGTGCTTATTGAAAATATTTGGCTCCAGGTGGTTGCTCATGATCTGCTCATAGGAGCCGGGCTCCGGATTCATCACCATGATTTGCGTGGTGATGCCGAGGCGGCGCAGCTCTTTCCCCTCATCGCAGACCGCTACGGCGAAGTAGTCCACCCCACCGGTCTGCTCGAGGTACCGCGCCACCTCATTGCTCCCGAGGCCATAGGCGTTGGCCTTAAGCATACAGGTGAATCTCATCCCCTTTGGGAGGTGCGCCCGGTAGAGGTCGAGGTTGTGTCCCAGACGAGAGAGATTGACACTCAGGATCGTCTGGTGCACTCGTCGCACCATTCTCCTCACGATCTCCTCGAGGTGGCTCTCGTGAGCGCCCTTGATCAGCACCACGTGATCGGCGAGGTACTCCTCCGGATAGTCGGCAAGGAAGTCCTCCGTCGAGCGGTAGTACCTCGCATCGGGGGAGAAGGTGGTCCGGTACTCTCCCACCTCATCGCCGATCAGTATCGTCTCGGAGAGGTCAAAGTGGCGGAGGAGACTTGAGATCGTGGAGTATAGCCCCGTCTTGTCGTGGCTGCTCTCCCGGAAGGCTGACAGGATGACGGCAGAAGGCTTGCCCAGCAGCTCCTGACGGCGTCGCAGAGCAGAGAGCGCAATGGAGAGGGAGTCTATGTCGGCATTGTAGGTGTCGTTGATGATCGTCATGCCGTGCTCGCCTTCCAGGGTCTCGAGGCGCATGGAGACCGGCTCCAGTCTGTGGGTAAAGGAGAGATCCTTCAGCCGCTCCGGTGCCAGCTCCGTCAGTATGGAGAGCGCCAGATAGCAGTCCTCGATCGTCCCGTCATCGAGGAAGGGGAGATCGAAGTGGACCTCTCTCCCGCTCAGAGTTGCGTCCACGTCCACGCCTCCGGGAGTAGGCACCTCCTTACGGATCAAGAGCACCGCATCCTGACGACTTCTGCTCCAGCCGGTAAGGGTAAAGGGGTAGCTCTCCTCCCGCAGGACGGTCTCCAGGTCAGGATCCGGATCAAGGCAGCCATAGACCCTGTCGCAGTGGCGGAAGAGCCTGAGCTTCTCCCTGATCAGAGCCTGACGGTCGGGGAAGTTCTCCAGGTGGGCTGTCCCAAGGTGAGTCAGCACCCCCACTGTCGGCAGGATGATCCGCTCGAGCCGATCCATCTCACCCGGTCGCGAGATACCCGCCTCAATGAGAGCCAGGTCTGCATCGTCGCTGATCCCCCAGAGGGAGAGCGGTACACCGATGGCGGAGTTGTAGCTTCGGGGGGAGCGGGACACCTTTTTTGTCCCTCCGATCATCTGATAGAGCAGCTCCTTGACGGTCGTTTTCCCATTACTCCCCGTGATCCCTACGACAGGCATCGATAGCCTGTGGCGGTGGAGCGAGCCCACCTGCTGCAGGGCGGCGAGGGTATCCGGTACCGTGATAAATGTGGCATCCCGATACTCGTTGGTCGGGAAGTTCCGATCGGAGACGACAAAGGCACGGACACCCCGGCTGTAGAGCGGCTTGATGTACTTGTGTCCATCCTGCTTCTGTGTGACAAGGGCAAAGAAAAGCGTTCCCTCGGGGAAGGTGAGCGCCCTGGAGTCGGTCAGAAGGGTGGTGATCATACGACCGTCCCTGATCGTTGGGTTTCCCAGTGCTGAAGCTATATCGGTGATAGTTACTGATGTCATAGATGTGATAGTGTCTCTTGTATCCGCTGTATCTCATTGTCGAGATAATCCCTCGGCAGCTCTGCTCGGATCTCGAGGAGGGTGCTGAGCAGAGAGTCGTAGTAGGCTCGGAGGCTCTCCCGACTGTCTGTCAGCGGTCTGTGATTGAGCTGCTTGCGTACCTTCTCCCACTTCTGTAGCGCAGGTCCGCTCTCCTCTCTGAGGTAATACTCGCGGAAGCGCTTGATGATATACTCCGCTGCCTGGTCACTGGGATGCGCCATATCTCTGTCGTAAAATCGGTAGTCCCTCAGCTCGTCCTGCATGATCTCATACGAGGGGAAGTAGGAGACCCGATCGGGGAAGAGCTCCGTGAGCCTCTCGGCAGCCAGTAGCAGGATCGCCTTGCTGAGGCGACTCTCGTGCGCCCCGTCCCTATAGTGAGGGATCGGGCTGACGGTGAGGAGAATCCTAATACCGGGTGCCTGCTCAGTCAGTGTAGGTATCAGCCGACCCCAGACTGAGACGATCTCATCAATCGAGAGACGACGGCGAGTGAAGTCCTCAGCCGGTAGCTTGTGGCAGTTGTTGACCACCTTCCCCTGTCGCTCGTAGACCCAAGCGGTGCCGAAGGTCAGTATGAGTAGGTCAGTCCCGACGAGCGCATCCCTTGACCTCTCAAATGACTCCCGCATCTGCTGTAGAGCCACTACCTTACTGCTGTGAGAGAAAGCCCCATGGTGCATCATGGAGTGCCAGCGACCATCCCGCAGGATCAGCTCGTCCTCCCGCGGAGCGTCGTCTGAGAGGAGACGCTCCATGCCCTGAGCCATAGAGAGAGGGTTGTACATGATCCCATAGGGCGAGTCGGTCACGTCGTAGAGTGCTCCCGTGAGGTAATCTCTCAGACGGGTGGAGAAGCAGGAGCCCCAGAGTGCGAAGCGATCTCCTCTGTCGTAGAGCCTGTCCGGCTTATTTATCTCGATGACCTTGCGAAAAATCATACCCCAAAGGTACCGATAATCGGTCGCAAAAAGCAGAGTCGGCATAGTCCACTCCACAGCCCTCAATCTGATACCGGTATTAGTGAAGTCTAATACCGGTATTAGTTGCGACTATTACCGGTAATAGAATTATCCGAGATCGGGTCTGGTACGGAGGAGTACAAAAAGAGAGGGACACATCCGACTCGGACGCATCCCTCTCTTTGCTTGGTTATCCGACCAAGGTCTGTGGATTACTCCATGGTCTCAGCGACCTCAGACTTCTTGACGAGGGTGTAAGCCTTTACATCCTCGGGGAGAGTGCCGTCGGCATTGACGACGATCAGGTTGCCCTCCTCATCCTTCTGCATGCGGATGAAGGGAGTAGCTGCGGTCTCCTCATTGATCTGGCTCATCAGGACGATGATGCCATTCTCATCGATGGTGAAGGTACCATTGTCGTGGAACTTCTGCTCACCATCGCTGACGAGAGCCTGGTCGTAGGTGTAGCCACCCTCGGGGGTTACAACAAATACGGTACGAAGACCGGAGGCGTCTGCTGCGGGCAGCTCACCCTCGTAGGTGCCGACAAAAGGTGCAGCAACAGCGGCACGTACAGCGGCGATAGAGTCCTGACGGGCTACCTCAGCGAGAGAGTCAGCCTTGGCCTGTGCCAGAGCTGCATCCTCCTTGCTTTGCTTACCATCGCAAGCAGCCAGACCAAGTCCGAGTGCCAGTGCGATTGATGCGATTGCGAAAATCTTCTTCATGATATTACTACTTAATGATAGTGATAAATTTCTGCTCTTGTTGATTCTGAAGCTGGTAGATAGCAACAGGACCAATTATTGTGCAAAGGTAAGCAATGATTTTGAATTACGTATAAGAATCGACCAGAACTTTTACTTTTCCCCCAAATATCACAGTATCTGGAGGATAAGAAGGAGAATGCCGATCACCAGGGAGACGATATTGGTGTACTTTAGGAGCTTATTGAGGTCCGGACCGTGCCAGCGGTAGATGCAGACGGTCAGCATAGCCACGAGTGGGATGATCGCCAGCACTACCGCAGTCACTCCCCAGCTCTCGGTGGCGAGACGGATCCCGACGGCTATGAGGATCACGGTCATTAGGCTATTGAGGAGGTACATCGTGGGACCAAAGTGCTCCCCCATGCGGACGATGATCGTCTGCTTGCCGCTCTCTCTGTCCTCTGCGTAGTCCCGGTAGTTATTACAGACAAGTATATTGTCCTCCCAGATCCCTATGCCAACCGACATCAGGAGGAGATAGAGTGGCGGGGTGCCGCCAATGGCTCCGTAGGTGGCCAGGATCGGGGTCATCCCGTAGAAGAGTACCACCGCCACATCTCCCAGCCCGTGAGTGGAGAGTGGATAGGGGCCGTAGGAGTAGGCGTAGACACAGACCAGCACCAGCAGCCCCACGACGATGAGCCACCACGCTCCCGTCAGCAGCACAGCCACGATGCCGGAGAGGATGGTGACCCCTGTGGAGATCAGCATGGCGGTCAGCATTTCGCGGGGGGTCACTTCGCCGGTCACCAGCACACGCCGAAATCCAACTCTCTTTGCCGTGTCCTTTTCCCCCTTATAATCGAAGTAGTCGTTGGCAAAGTTGCTGGTGATCTGCGCCGTTAGGGCGACAAGTAGGGCGCAGAGGTAGGGCCAGAAGTCGAATACTCCCTCAGCGATCAGTGCTCCCAGCACCACCAGCATCGGTGCAATGGATGCCCCTAAGGTGTGAGGTCGGGTGGCGTAGACCCAGGTGCCAAGGCGGTTACTCATCCTCCGACTCCATGAAGAGGTGCTTGTGGAGCTGATTCATCGCCAGCTCCTTGTCCTCTGCTCGCACAACCACTGAGACGTTGTGGTCCGACCCCCCGAAGGATATCATCCGTACCGGCAGGTCCTTTACCGCCTCGATGACGCGGGACTCGAAGCCGACGTTCTTCCAATTGAGATCGCCGGCGATACATAGGATCGTCATGGGGGAGTCGAGGGTGACGGTGCTGAAGCGCCGGAGGTTGGCGAGGATGTCCTCCAGCCGGTCTGTGTCGGTGATGCTGACGGATACCGATACCTCGCTGGTGGTGACCATGTCGATAGGGGTCCTATTGGCCTCGAAGACCTCGAAGATCTTGCGTAAAAAGCCGTACGAGAGCAGAAGTCTCGTGCTGCGGATCCTAAGCACGGTGACGCCGTCCTTGGCGGCTATCGCCTTGAGTACTCCCTCATCCATGCGGTTGGAGATCAGCGTCCCTTTTGCCTGAGGATCCATAGTGCTGAGTAGCTTCACCGGCACATTTGCCATTTTCGCAGGGATAATGCAGGAGGGGTGGAGGATCTTTGCACCGAAGTAGGCCAGCTCTGACGCCTCGTCGTAGTGGAGTGTCCTCACCGGTCGGGTGTGCTCCACGACACGCGGGTCGTTATTATGCATCCCATCGATGTCGGTCCAGATCTGGATCTCCTTGGCGTCGAGGACAGAGCCGATGATGGTCGCGGTGTAGTCGCTGCCGCCGCGCTTGAGGTTGTCCATCTCGGAGTAGGCATTGAGGCAGATGTATCCCTCAGTGAGGAAGAGCGTCTCCGTCGGGTAGTCGGCCATCGTCTGCAGGAGGCGGTCCTGTATGCGTGGGAAGTCCGGCTCTCCATATTGGTCGGTGCAGATGAAGTCGAGTGCGCTGAGTCGGATCGGGTTCTTCCCCTGCTCCCTGAGGTAAAGCTCCATCATCCGGACGGAGATGACCTCGCCCTGACCGAGCACCTGCTTCGTCTCGTAGTCGCTGAAGAGGCTCTCTGTCTCGAAGCCCCTGAGGAAGCTCATCTTCTCGTCTACAAAGACCTTTGCCAGAGTCTGCGACTCCTTACTCTCGTAGAGTGCATCGATGGTGTGGTAGTACTTCTGCTCCAGCTCGTCGATCAGCGTGAGTGCGCCCTGGACATTGGAGTGGGCGAAGTGGTCACTGATCTCGACCAGTGTATTGGTGACGCCACTCATAGCACTGAGGACGACGATCTTGAAGCGATCGTCCTCGATCAGTGAGGCGACATACTTGATGCGATCGGCGGAGCCTACCGAGGTGCCGCCAAATTTCATGACAATCAGCTCTGAGAAATCTCTCATCTCTCTGTACTCTCTTGCTCCTCCACAGGTGTGCGGACGGTCATCTCGTGTAGCTGCTCGTCCTCGATCTTGAGGATCCGGGAGGGATACTTCCGCATCATCTCGTAATTGTGTGTGCTCATGATCACGGCTGTGCCACCCTCGGTGATCTTCCGGAATAGCTGGAAGATCTGATCCCCGGTCTCCGGGTCGAGGTTTCCCGTCGGCTCGTCGGCGAGGATCAGCTTGGGCTTATTGAGCAGGGCTCGAGCGATGACCATACGCTGTTGCTCTCCACCCGAAAGCTCGTGAGGGAGCTTGTAGCCCTTGTGATCCATCCCCACCTTTGTTAGCACTTCATCGATCCGATGGCTAATCTCTCGCTTGTCGGACCAGCCGGTGGCGCGGAGGACGAAGCTCAGATTATCCTCGATCGTGCGGTCATGCATAAGCCGAAAGTCCTGGAAGATAATCCCCATCTCGCGCCTCAGGTAGGGGATCTGGCGTCTCTTGATCCGCCTCAGGTCAAACTTCCCGAAGTGTGCCTCCCCATCGCTTATCGGCACGTCTGCGTATATCGTCTTGAGCAGTGTTGACTTCCCCGATCCCACGCGTCCGATCAGATACACGAGGTCTCCCGCATTGATCTGAAGGTCTGTGTGGCGTATGATGACATTCTCCGCCCGGCGGATGGTGACGTCGCGATACTCGAGTACAGAGTTTTCAGCCATATTCATTGATTGCTGTATAGTATGAGTCCTATAGAGGATCTTAGGCAAAGGTAGCGATTTTCATTCTGTTGCGGGAACGGCTCGCGACACACCAAAAGTAAAGGGACTGCATAGAGAGTTGTCCTCTCCATGCAGTCCCATTGTTTTACCAAGTTCTTCTCTAACCTGAGCTTAGTCGATGTTGATGGCTCTTTCGATGCTCGGCTTCTCCTCAGGTTTGACCTTAGGGATCACCACCTCGAGGATGCCGTCCTCCATCTTGGCTCGGATGCTGTCAGCGTCCGCATCCTCGGGGAGGGAGAAGCGCTGCATCGAGCTCTGGTGGTAAAACTCCCGACGGAGGTAGTGCACCGGCTTCTGGTCGGTCGTGGCCACCTGCTTCTCATCCGAGTTGTCGGTCTTGGGCGCTTCGTCGCAGCTCTTCTTGTCCAGCGAGATCACGAGGTTGCCGTCCTGGTCAAGCTTCACATCCACATCCGCCTTCGTGAAGCCGGGTGCCGACACCTGTAGCTTATATGCATCCTCCTCCTCGATCACGTTGGTCGCGGGACTGGAAGTTCCGCGCGTGGTGCTGTAGTAGGGACGGAGGAAGTTGTCGTTGAAAAAGAGATCATTGAAGAGATCAAATCCTGAACGTGTCATAATCTTATCCTTTTGCTTAACTGTTACTATTCTACTCTTGATTGCCTCGGGCTGTGGTGCCCTTGACACTATGAGTATGGCAAGATCGGCACCAGCCCCGGCGGTCTGACGATTAGGCAAGCAGGCTGACAGGATGAAGTGTGCCTCCTGTCAGTTGTCAGTCAAGGCTGTCCTTCCTGCTGACAATTCCGTCTGCCTATCTGTCTCACGAAGAGCAAAGGTCCTCCTGCAATACTGCAGGAGGACCTTTGTAGAGTGGGAAAGGGGGCAGACTGTTACTCCTCTGCTCCCTCGGACGGAGTGTCGCCGCACTGAGCTTTGTAAGCGTCGAAGGCGGTGTGGAAGATCAGATCCACGTCGTTGCGGAAGGGATCCAGGGAGTAGAAGTCCGGCATCACGCAGCCTCGCAGGTACTCCGGGAAGGAGTCGTTGAGGAAGCGGTGCTCGTTCTTAGTCTTCACATCGTCGATCGGGTAGCGATAGATCGGGAGTCCATCGTAGAGGGTCAGCTTATTCAGCGCACTCTCCACGTGCGTCCTGAGACGGTCGCGGTCGTGGTGGAGTGCGGTGCGTGCCTCCGGATAGAGCTTGTAGAAGATATTGAGCAGGTCCTCAGCCCCGAGATTGACATCACTCTCGTAGGAGATGGTCATCTGAAGGAGAGAGATACCGGTGAAGGCACCCTCATCGATCAGCTTCTGGAGCAGATCTCTGCGGCGACGGGCAAAGCAAGAGTTGATCACGGCGTACTCGGAGGCGTTGATCAGCTTGTGCTGCCAGGGGAAGGTCTCGCGGAGCTTCAGGATCTCCTCCACGGCACGGTCGAGGTCGCCCAGCAGGAGGTGGCGCTCCAGACCATTGTAGTAGAGGAAGACGTAGCCCCACTTGCCGCTCTTGTCCTTGCGGGTGAGCCAGTCGAGGTACTCATATCTCTGCTCCGGCGTGAGCTCAAGGTAGGAGGGTGAGTACTTCAGTCTCCCGCCTTCGCCCTCGCTGATAGGTGCCTCGGTCCAGATCGTACTCGGCTCGAGGAAGTAGGGCTGGCGCTGCTGCTCCTCAGTCCCTCCGACCTGCTTATTGCCCTCCTCGTCGTAGCTGATCTCCGGCAACTCCTCGTCGTAGGAGACCCAGACGAGCGACTCCCGGATCGCCTGACGCATCGGCTCCGGCAGATCAAGGTCCTCGGGGTGATCCTGTGCCAGAGTCCTCTCAGAGGTCACCGTGTCCAGCTTGCGGAAGTCGAGTGAGCGCCACTTGTCTCGCTCCTCATCGTGCACCACCTCTGCTGTGCTCAGTACATACTCTGAGAGCTCTGTGGCGCGGGGTCTTTCCTCGATGCGGCTCCTCCGCTCGCCTCGGCGGTCTGCGGGGCGGCGACGACGGCGACCGGTCTCCCCGGATCCGCCTCTGCGACGGTTGTCCTCGGTGGCCTCGTCATTGCGCTTGGGTCTCCGCTCATTGTCTGAGGGCTTGCGTCGTGGCTGGTTACGCCGCTCATCGGGGTTGTTGTTACGGCGGCGCTGGGGGCGCTGAGGTCTCTCTCTCTCTGCCTCGCTCCTCTGTGGCTTAGGTTCGGGCTTGGCAGAGGGCTCGGGGCGTCTCTCTTCCCGGCGACGGTCATCGTCCTTGCTGTCGTTGTTGTCACTGCCGACGCCGAAGAGTCTCTTTAGGAAATTCATGCTGTTGATTCACTAAGTGGTTACTATGGTAAGTGGAGGTCGCTACCACCACACTGTGTGACAAAGATAATAAAAATGACTACACGCCACCGATTACTTGGCATGGATCCGCCAAGTGAGTCCCACGTCAAGGAGCATCTCCCTGTCCAGCACCTCCGCCTCGGGGTGTGTATTGGTGCCAAAGGCGTATCCGATATTACCGTGCAGCCTGAGGCGGTTGTCTCCGTAGGGGAAGTACTCCACTCCGCAGCCCACCTGGCTGATCTCCGTCCCATCGGTCACCATGTAGTCGGCATCGAGTCCGCTCTTATTGGTATCGTAACCGGCTCGGAGAATCAGCTTGAGGTAGTCAGAGGGGTAGTACTTCAGCCGAGCGGTGAGTGAGTAGTCGGAGAAGAAGAATGGCTTTTGCCCAAAGGTCGCTCTATTCCCCAGGTCAATGTCCAGCTCCGTCTTGGAGCCGATGTTAAATCGATTGCCGAGGTAGAGGTAATTGATGAACTTCCCCGGCTGGTACTCGATCACATTGGCCGACCAGAGCGGGTCGTACCATCCGTGGTTCCCCTCCCAGAAGAAGTTGTAGGCATACATACTTGCCGGCGTCCCGGACTTCTGCTGCCACTCGCGACGGAATGGACTCTCGCAGAGCTGCGCCCCGAGGGTGTCTTTCTCCCCGGGCAGAGTGTAAAATCCGGTCACGCCCCAGGCGTAGCAGGGGATGTGGTAGAGGAAGACCGACAGCTGGAAGCAGTCTATCGGCGCCAGCTCCGGCTCCCAGCCCGCCACGTAGATCGTCCACTTGCCCGCCAGGATCGAGAGACGGTCGGTCAGCTTGTAGGAGAGGTAGAGCCAGTCGGTGGCGTCGAAGAAGGAGTAGTCACTATTGACGCCATTGAGCCGCACCCGAGCCTTGTACTCCAGCTTTGGAGCCAGCTCACCCCACATGATGAAGTTGAAGATGTCGCCCCTAAATCCTGTCCGCCCCTCATCCAGAGTGCCGGCGACATAGTCCAGGTGGTAGCTCCCACGTGCCTCCAGATCGATGTGGATCGGGTCCAGCCTCCGCTCCTCCGCCCTCGAGGGCAGAGTCAGGGAGAGTAGGGCGAGGAGCGCCAGGAGCGGTCGCAGTACTAACTTATGCATCGGGATTTACTCCGGCTTGATGCGGCGACTATTGGGGATGGTTACCGTGCTCTCTACCTCAGCCTCCTCCTCCAGCTGCTTGAGGTGCGGCTTCTCCCGCCAGATACCGTAGACATCGCTCACCGGATCGGCGGTGACGAAGGTATTCTCCGTCGTGGTGCTGAGGTACTGCCGCAACTTCGTGAAGTCCTTCTGATCCAGCTCCGTCTCCAGCTGATACTTCTTCTTCCCCGTATAGCCACCATAGACCTCGTGGATCGTGACGCCACGATTGATCGTATGGAGGATGTAGTCCTTGGTCTTCGTCGGGTCATCGACGACGATCATCACGCGGATCTTTGTGCTCATCTTGCTCATGAAGTAGTCGATGATCAGCCCGTTGATCCAAGTGACTAAGATGCCCATAAGCACGTTGCCGAGGGAGCTCGTAAGGAGCGCCGTAAAGCAGGAGAGTATCCCCACGATCGCCACCGAAGTACCGATGGGCATGTGGGTGTACTTCGTGATGATCTTCCCCACGATGTCCAGTCCCCCGGTCGAGGCATTGACGGAGAAGAGGATCGCCTGCGCGATGCCGATGATGAGGACAAACCAGAGCGCATCCGACCAGAGATCGGAGTACATCGTCCCCGCTATCTCCGTCGCAAAGAGCGACCCCTCTATCGGTGCCACGTCGGCCAGGAAGTCGACGAATGGACCGAGGATGATCGAGGTGTAGACTGTCTTGGCGCCAAACTCCGGCCCCAGGATGATGAAGGCGACTATCAGCAGCAGGACATTGATGATCAGGATGAAGTTGCCTGTCGTGATGCCCGGCATGAGTCGATTGAAGACGATCGCCACTCCTGTCGCCGATCCGGTGATGATCCCGCTCGGGTAGAGGAAGAAGTGAATGGCCACGGCACACATGAATACCGCTGCCGTCATGATAAACAGCTCGGACCAAAACTTACTTGTCCTGAGCGTCCGAATCGTTGCGTCAAGCGCACGCTGCCACTTGTCGGTCCTCTCCCCCGATGGTGGTACGGTGTTACTCATCTTTGTTGCTGAATAAAGGGTCTCTTTGGATTAGATAAGGTCTTTTCTCAAAAGATCTGCGCAAATGTACCTATTTCCTCCCGTAATGATCGCTCCGTGCCATCGCCAGACAGGAGTCCTCCGGAGTGCGAAATCCCGACTATGGTCACGTATGGAGTGCTCTGTATTGCATAGAGCACATGAACGTCGACCTTTGTCTGTATTTCTCTTCTTGCTTCGAAAATCATTCCTTCCACTGAGAAAATATGCCCGGTGTCCGGATAAAGCAACCGAGAGCAGTGAGACTCTATCTCTCTGCAACGAGATACCCTCAGACTAATATCGGTATTAGTCATCACTATAGTCGGTATTAGTTGACACTATTACCGGTATTAGAATCATCTAATACCGGTAATAGAATCGGGTGACTGCTAACCGTTGATCTCCAGCGCTGTATACATTTTTGCTCTCACCGACTTTTCGGGCTTAGATTTTCCTTCGGGTGACACTCGATGACCAGACGATGAACTCGACACATACGAAGCGAGGGACTGCCCGCACGTATGGTGTGTGGGCAGTCCCTCTCTTATAGATATGTGGGGAGGCTTTACTCTCCCTTGATGGTATTGATGCCGAGGAGCTTGAAGAGGTTGACAATCACGATCGGGACAAACATCAGCCCGAGGACCATCAGGAAGTGCTTCGGATCGGGCATCTCGAGGTGGAAGATGTCGTTAATGCCGGGGATGAAGACCACCGCAGCCATCATCAGCGTGGAGACGACGAGAGCCCAGAAGAGCGGCATATTCCTGAAGGGTGAGGTGCGCCAGCTTGGCAGTGTGCTGGAGTGGAGGTTGCGGATGTTGAGCATCTGAGCCATACAGATGACGATGAAGGCCATCGTCTGACCCAACTCGACCCCTCCGTCATTCTTACCGATTAGGTAGCCGGTGAGTGCCAGCAGTCCGATGATCAGTCCCTGGTAGCACATTCGCCAGATGAAGCCTCGGGTGAAGAAGCCTTTCTCGCTGTCGATCGGGGGGCGCTTCATGATCCCCTCCGCCGGTGGATCGAGGCTGATGGCGAGAGCGGGGAGGCTGTCGGTGACGAGATTGACCCAGAGGAGATGGATCGGGAGCAGCGGGTTGCCGAGGTTGAAGACAGTGGCAATGAGGATCAGCATCACCTCACCGATATTGGAGGTGAGGAGGAACTGGACCGACTTGACGATATTGTCGTAGATGCGGCGACCCTCGCGAACCGAATTGACGATCGTGGCGAAGTTGTCGTCCGTCAGTACCACATCGGCAGCGTCCTTGGAGACCTCAGTGCCGGTGATGCCCATGGCGATACCGATGTCGGCTCGCTTCAGCGCCGGGGCGTCATTTACCCCGTCACCGGTCATGGCGACCACCTTGCCGTGCTTCTGCCACGCCTTGACGATACGCACCTTGTGCTCCGGTGCCACACGAGCGTAGACGGCGCAGTGGGGGACGAGGTCGTAGAGCTCGTCGTCGCTCATCTTCT
>ERZ1031273.46-NODE-46-length-67174-cov-13.909668_pt1 | contig 67174 bp, 55 predicted proteins | sample MGYA00516575_ERZ1031273 | MGnify/ENA primary metagenome ERZ1031273 (study PRJEB33718, sample SAMN03159816) | human skin metagenome | collected 2014-02-25 | study: EMG produced TPA metagenomics assembly of the PRJNA266117 data set (Human skin bacterial metagenome... | reverse complement strand
CGTAGGCCAAGTCCTGGAACTTCTTCACCAGTTTGGCGAGCTGTTTGGGCTCCATTTGCTGCGACAAACGGGTGTAGGACACCAGGTCGACAAATCCCACCGCACGCGCCAGCGGCATAGATGAGTCGAACCAGCCTTCGCGGTTTTCCATGGCAAGGCCGTTACCCACATTGACATTCAGCCGGCTGAGCACGTTGGACATGTTGTGTTTCCACGAATACACCAACAGGTTTTCGAGCGGCTCGAGTAGCTTTTCAAGAAGCGGCATGACCACCGAACGGGCTTCTAGGTCAGAATAGCCCCTGGTGTCGGTGAGGAATTCCACCAAGGATTCCATCTGCCACACCACTAAGCGGTCGGTAGTGTGCCCCACAGCACGGACGAGGGCCATTGCGGTGTCTTCGTCGAGAATTTCCTCGTCAACCAAGCTGGCGACGGCCGAGATCGCGCCCACGTCGTGCATTGTGTAGGCAACTTTCCCAGCAGGAATTTGTGGCAGACCTAGCGCACGCCAGAACTTGCGCGCAGAAAACGTGGACACACCTGCCAGCTGAGCGACTTCCTTGCGTGTGAGAACGCGCTTTCCACCAATCAGCGCTTCTTCGAGGTTCAGAGCGTTGGCGCGCAACTGAGCTTCGGGCTCAAGATCTTCGTGACGTGGTTCTTCTGTTCCCAGATCCGGTTTTGCCAAACGGCCCGAAAAGTCAGTCATGCAGGCCTCACATGGATCACGTCCCCAGCACTCACGTCTACCACACCGGAGTCGGTGCGAACACGTAAGTCAGCTGACGGGGAAATCCCAACTGCTTGGCCTTCTAAGGTTGTGTCACCTGGCAAAGTCACGCGCACGTGCTGCCCGACGGTCGAAATCAGCGAACAGGCTTGGGCCACCGCTTGCGTATGTGCCGGCTGGTCACCTGCGAACGCCTGCGTCAGGGCGCTCTGCAGATGCACCATGATCCGGGCCAAGAGTTCAGCACGATCAACGTCGTTGTAGTGATGGATCGAGGTCGCGGTGTCGACGGGCACGTCACTCATGTGGACATTGATACCGGTTCCAATCACCACCGCACCGACTTCGCCCACGTACCGGCACAAGACGCCACACACTTTCTTGCCGTCGATCAAAACGTCATTGGGCCACTTGACGGTTGCGTTCACGCCCAAATCGCGAATGGCTTGTGCGACAGACCATCCGGTGAGAAGCGGAACCCACCCCAAATTGTCAGACGGTTTGACTCTATACACCGTCGAAAAAGTGAGTGCCTCGCCTGGTTGCACGGTCCACTGTCGATCCATGCGTCCTTTACCCGCACTCTGGAATTCGGTGCCGTAGATGGAAAAATCTGGCCATGCGTGGGGGTCGCGCATGAGTTCGGACACGAGCTCATCATTCGTCGAACCTACGGATTCGGGCCACACCACGTGCGCAGGCTCGAAGCCAGACGCGTGCGCTGCACGCTCGAATGCAAGAGAAAAATGATGCGAAGACACTACTCAACTGTATTTTGTTTTGGTGCCCATACACAATGGCCGGTCACCTGCAGATAGTCTGGGAATATGAGTTCAGCAAAAACCACTGCGGCGAAATTGGCCGAATTTATCGAACGGCGGCGTGTAGCTCACGCCGGTAACGAACGGTCGGTCGCCAATCAACACAAGCGAGGGAAGCAAACCGCCCGCGAACGTATCGACGCTCTTCTTGACGAAGGCACGTTCCAAGAAATCGACGAATTCGTCAGGCACGACTCCACCGCGTTTGGAATGGAAAAGAACCGTCCCGACGGCGACGGAGTGGTATGTGGTTTAGGGACAATCGCTGGTCGCACAGTTGCGGTCTTCGCCCACGACTTCACTGTTCTGGGTGGGTCTCTAGCTGAAGCCAACGGTAAAAAGATCGTTAAAACACAGAAACTCGCGCTCAAACTCGGGTGCCCCATCATCGGGATAAACGACTCAGGTGGAGCTCGCATTCAAGAAGGCGTGGCCTCGATTGCGCTGTTCGCCGAAATCTTCCACTGGAACGTGCAGTCCTCCGGTGTCATCCCTCAGATCAGCCTCATCATGGGGCCCTCGGCGGGAGGTGCCGTGTACTCACCGGCCCTCACCGACTTCACGATCATGGTCGACGGCACCAGCCACATGTACATCACCGGCCCGGATGTCATTAAGACAGTCACAGGTGAAGAAGTCGGGCACGAAGAACTGGGCGGTGGACGCACACACAACACCACCTCGGGCAATGCCCACTACTTGGCACAAGACGAAGCCGACGCGTTGGACTACGTGCGCGACCTCCTGTCGTTCCTTCCACAGAACAACATGGATCCGGCCCCACACTACCCGCAGCCGGCCGATCTGGAGCTCACGGAAGACGACTACGCGCTCGACTCAATCATGCCGGACTCCCCGTCGACCCCGTATGACATCCTCGACGTGGTGCGCGCCGTCGTCGACGATGAAGACGTTCTCGAAGTTTCAGAACTCTTCGCACCCAACGTGGTGACGGCTTTTGCCCGCGTCGAAGGACACTCGGTGGGCATCATTGCCAACCAGCCCATGCAGCTCGCGGGAACCCTCGACATCGATGCTTCGGAAAAAGCTGCGCGTTTCGTCCGCTTGTGCGACGCGTTCAACCTGCCGATCCTCACGTTCGTCGACGTTCCAGGCTTCCTACCGGGAACCGACCAGGAACTGGGCGGCATCATTCGACGTGGTGCCAAGCTCATCTACGCATACGGTGAAGCCACCGTTCCGCTCATCACGCTCATTACCCGCAAGGCGTACGGAGGCGCGTACTGCGTGATGGGATCCAAGCAGTTGGGTGCCGACATCAACCTGGCGTGGCCCACCGGTCAGATCGCGGTGATGGGCGCCCAAGGTGCCGCCAACATTGTGTACCGTCGCAAGCTCAAAGCAGCGGGCGAAGAAGGTCAAGACGTCGAAGCCCTGCGCGCTGAGCTCATCGAGGACTATGAGAATGAGCTTCTCAACCCTTACAAGGCCGCCGAGGCGGGGTTCATTGACGCTGTCATCGCACCTCGGGAGACCCGCGAGCGGATCGTCAGGAGCCTGCGAGCCCTGCGAAACAAGCACGTTCGTGGACCCGAACGCAAACACGGAAACATTCCGCTATGACCAGCTACCCCACGCGACCACCACTTACGGCTGCCGAAGAACTGGCGCTGGCAAAAGAAGCGGCGCTGGCCGCTCTGGTGGCTTTGCAGCCCAGCGACAACGACACCCAAGAAGAACCACGCCGGTGGGCCGACCCTCGCCGTCGGGTTCGTCACTCGCCACGTGGGTCGTGGGCGAACCGCGCATAACTATAGTTGTGTGCGTCGCCGGGTGGTCATGACATAGACAACGGCGGCGCACGCCACCAATACGACAGCGGCCCAGTACATTGAACGGGGACCCCACATGTTCGCCAGACCACCGATGAGGACTGGCCCTAAACCGGTGCCGGTGTCGAGGAAGATAAAGAACGTCGCTACCGCGATCCCGTAACGCGCCGCCGGCGACTGGTTCACCACGATCGCTTGTGCGCACGGCATGAGGGATCCAAAGCCAAAGCCCAGAGGCACCGCTGCCGCGATGACCATTCCCGAGCCTTGGGCGGTCGCCAGGAGGATGTACGCGATCGCCATGCACACGAAGATCGGGTAGATCACCACGTCGTCGCCAAAGCGGTCTTGGATCCTCCCCACAAACATGCGTGAGGTGAACGTACACGCCGCCATCACGACGAAGAACCAGCTAGCCCCAGCCGACGCACCGATCGTGTGGGAATAGCTTTCTAGAAACGACAGCACCAGCGATATTGCGACCCCGCACAGTGCCATCATGCTGGCAATCGGGATGGAGCGCTGATCGATGAATGACGTGACGTGGAAATCCCATTTGAGCCGTTGTTCTTCTGGCGTGGGAGTGCGCTCGTCAATCTGTACGAACAAGGTAAGTATCGTACCCAAGCTCGACAGAACAACACAGACAACGAAAACCCAGAACATCCCGTATTTCTGGGACATGAGAACAGAAACAAAAGGCCCCAGCGCCATCGCCAGGGACACAGTCATACCAAAGTACCCGGTGCCTTCGGCCCTGCGTTCTGTTGGAATCATGGTCTGTACCGCGGCTGACACCACAGTGTTGTTGAGCCCAAACGTGGCTCCATGGAGCAGACGAATGACGATGAGCACCACGATGTTGTCGACGGGAATATACGCTGCACCCAGCGCCACGAACGCGATCATGGACACTAGCGCAAGACGTTTTCGTCCCACAAAATCCATGTATTTTCCGGCGAGCATACGCGCGAAAACCGCACCCAGGATGAAGGAACTGCTCGCAAAACCGGCAACCGCTTGACCGGCCCCGAACTCACGGATTGCGTATGAAGCCATCGACGTCATGAGCAGGTAGAACATCATGGCCGCGATGAAGTTCACGCAGCTCGCAAGAATGAAGTTACCCGTCCACAAACGGTTCATATGGCTTCTGCTCCTCACAATCTTTAGTTATCAACGCGTCCACGCTAAAGGGCGAACCGGCTTGTTAGCATACACCCATGACAATACACACACCTCGCACCCCGTCTGCAGTCGACAACGTTGCCGAAGAATACGCACGACAGGTGTACAAGAACTCCCCGTCCATGCGGATCATGTCTGGCGTCGACGGAGACCCATACGAACTCGACGACTACTCACCCGCTGCCGCTGCGCGGCATGACGAACTCAACGCCCGCACACTGGCCGAACTCGACAAAGCTGAAAGCACCTCGGCCAACCTTGACAGCGTTGACGCGGTCACACTTGATGCCATGCGTGAACGCTTGGGGCTCGAACGCGAGCTTCACGAACTCGGACTTGACTCCGGGGACCTCAACGTCATCGCTTCCCCCATTCAAGACCTCCGCGACCTCTTCGACCTGGTGCCCACTCAGACGGCAGAAGACTGGGACCACAACGCTGGCAAACTCGCCAACGTCCCAGCCGCTCTGGCCGGATACCGCGACGCCCTACAGGCTCGGGTCGCTTCCGGAAAAGCACCTGCGATCCGCCAGGTTAAGCGCGTGATCGAACAGGCCCAGGAGCTCGCTCAGAGCGATGGCCACTACAGCAAGTTCATCGACAAGGCACGCGGGACCGTCGACGACGCTCTACACACGCGACTCACGGAGGCTGCAACGGCCGCACAGGACGCGATGGCACAGATCGCGCAGTTCCTCAAGCTCGAAATCGCGCCACTTGCGGTTCAGAACGACGCGTGCGGACGCGAGGACTATGAACTGTTCTCCCGTCAGTTCTTGGGAGCCCAGGTGGACCTCGACGAAACCTACGAGTGGGGCTTGGACCAGTTGGCGCACATTGACGCTGAGCAGAAGAAGGTCATCGAGAAACTGTACCCAGGGGCCACGCTTGCCCAAGCGTTCGAAGCGCTGAACAACGACCCCAAGTACACCATCCACGGCCTCGACGCGCTCAAAGCCTGGATGCAGGAAAAGGCTGACGACGCCATCACCATGCTGGCGGATACTCACTTTGACATTGCAGAGCCACTTAAGACCATCGAGTGCATGGTGCTCGAAGACGGAACCGGTGGCATCTATTACACGGGTCCCACCGACGACTTCTCCCGCCCCGGCCGTATGTGGTGGTCCGTCCCCCGAGGTGTCGAAACGTTCGCGGCGTGGCAAGAGCTGACAACGGTCTACCACGAAGGTGTCCCCGGCCACCACTTGCAGGTAGCCCAAGCAACCTACCTGCGAGACACGCTCAACACGTGGCGACGCAACCTCTGTTGGGTTTCTGGTCACGGAGAAGGCTGGGCGCTCTACGCCGAACGGTTCATGTACGAACAGGGCTTCTTGGAAGAACCTGCGTACTACTTTGGGATGTTGGACTCGCAGCGTTTGCGTGCAGCGCGCGTGTGCTTGGATATCGGTGTTCACCTGGGCAAGGAAGCGCCTGAGTCGATTGGTGGTGGCACGTGGGACGCTGACAAGGCGTGGACGTTCCTCACCGACAACGCCGCAATGGACCGCAGTTTCTTGGCGTTTGAGTTGGACCGTTATCTGGGCTGGCCGGGACAGGCACCGTCGTACAAGGTGGGCCAGCGACTGTGGGAGCAGGCGCGAGATGCGGCAGGTGGTTCACTCAAGGACTTCCACACCCGGGCTCTTAACCTTGGATCGGTTGGTCTAGACACCCTGATGCGCGCTCTGTGACATAGCGTGTGCGCTACAGCCGTCTGCGTAGGTCTTGGGCCAGGTGGAGAGCTTGGCGCGTCTGATCGTCTGAAGCACCGTATTCGGGTTGGCAGTCCGTTAAGAGGACAACTATTTGGTCGGCGAGCACCCGGTCACTCAGGTGCGGAACGGTACCGGTAGCGCGCACATCGGCCAAGTCCTGCAGGCACATGCGAATACGCTCCCGGCGCGAAACGTTGTTCGCGTCGGGAGCGTTTAACTGTGCAGTTGTAAAACTGGAAATTCGGATTCGCAGACGGCGGATCTCTTCGTGAAGATCTTCCGCGTGCGTATTCATGTCAGTCTCGGAAGTACGAAAGAATACGCAGAATTTCGATGTACAGCCACACGAGCGAGGTCATGAGGCTGAACGCGCACATCCACGAGTACTTCTCGGGGATACGGCCAACGCTCTTTTCGATCATGTCGAAGTCGCTCACCAGGGTGAGCGCCGCAAGGATGATCGCAACTCCGGAGATCAGAACACCCAGTGGCATGTTGATACCCGCGATGTTGATCTCGATTGCGCGAGCGTTCATGCTCCCACCGGAGAACATTGCGAAGGCAAAGTTAATGAGTGCGAAGATCGCGTAGCCACCCACGGCCAGCATGAGGAACTTGGTGAACTTGGGTGACATGCGAATGACGCGGAACTTGAACAGCACGAACATCAGTCCGAACACGGCCAGCGTACCCAAAACGGCCTGCATGACAATGCCTGCGTACTGAGAGTTGAAAATCTGGGAGATTCCGCCCACGAACACACCTTCGAACACAGCGAAGGTGAGGATCAGGACGGGTGAAGGTTCGCGCTTAAATCCGTTTACCAGACCTAAGACAAGCGCAATGAGGGAAGCGGGAAGCGCGAGCATTGGGACGAACCAGCCAACGGCTGCACCTGCAAGCAGAACTCCGAATGACAGCAACGACTTCATGTACACGTCGTCGTACGTCATCATGCGGTCTTGCTGAACACGGTGTTCCGTGGTCGCCGAAGGTGCCATGTACATCGAGTTCAGTTCATCTGCCGAAGGAGTCTGAACGGAGTTCATCCCCTGGCGAACTGAGCGGCCCATGAGAGGGTTACTCATAAAAATCCTCCTGTGATTGTTATCTCCAAGCCTAACTGAACGACCTATCTGTATGAAAAAACCACCGGGAGGGTGAATTTGTTCCGCCCGGTGGTTTTTCTCAGCGAAAAGTCAGCGTGCTAGGGAAGCTCGTAGGTGGTCTGAGCGCCGGGACCCATGGGGATACCCGTTGCCCACCATCCGAAGAACAGAAGTCCCCATGCAACGAACATCGCGAACGCGAGCGGGATGGTCAACGACAGAAGCGTTCCGATTCCTGCATCCTTCTTGTACCTCTGCACGAAGCCCAGAATCATGACGAAGTACGGGCTCATCGGGGACACGATGTTCGTGGTGGAGTCACCGATGCGGTATGCCGCCTGGGTCACCTCGGGAGCAATTCCCAAGAGCATCAACATAGGAACGAGCACAGGAGCCATCAACGTCCACAGACCGGATCCCGAGGTGATGAACAGCGCCCCGATGGCGGTCAGGATGTACGCCCCGAGGAGAATCACGATAGCCGGGGTGTTGGCATTCTGGAAGAATTCGGCTCCCTTAATGGCCAGAATTTCGCCCAGCTTACTCATTTTGAACAGCGCCAAGAACTGTGACGCGGCAAAGAACAGCAAGAGCACGGGAACCATAGGTGTGAGTCCCTGGACGATCATCTCAGGCACGTCGGCTGGTCGTTTGATGGACTTGGTGACGATTCCGTACACAATACCCACGACAAAGAACCCGAACCCGATGATTGCGGCGATGCCTGCCATGAGTGGCGACTTTGGACCGAACGCGCCTTCTTCGTCACGCAGGAACGAACCTTGAGGCAGAGCCAGAAGGAATAGCAGTACACCGCACAGAACGGTTGTGATGACGGCAATCCAGATGCCGCGCTTTTCCAGTGGCGTGAGTTTTTTCGTGAGGTCGGCGTCGGTGGACGTGTCGCTGGTGTCGTTCTCTACCTCGTCGGGCTTCAGTTCCTCACCTCGCTTGTTCAGCAGGGTTTCGGTGACAAGCACAATTGCCCCAGCAACCACGAACATCGACACGAAGTTGAAGTAGAAGTTGTCGACAGGTGTGACCACGTATTCGGGGTCGATGATCGCTGCCGCACTGGTGGAGAGACCACCCAAGATCGCGTCGAGGCTGTTGACCATGGGGGCTGCCGAGTATCCACCGGAAGTCGCCGCATAGGCTACAGCACACCCAATGATGGGGTTACGTCCAACGGCTTTAAATGCGATACCACCCAGTGGAATCACGATCATGTACGCGGCGTCTGAAGCAATCGAGGACGCCGTTCCTACCAGCGCGACGATTGCGGTCACCCATTTTGGTGAGGCGTTCATCAAGGCCGCACGCATGATCGCTGGGATCAGGCCCGAGCGTTCCGCTACTGCCACACCAAAAAGAACAACCAGAACCAGCCCCAAGGCTGGGAAGGTGACGTAGTTTTCGACGACACCGGAGACGATGGCACCCAAGGACTCCGAGGACGTCAGGTTGACTGCGGTGACGGTTTCACCTTTTGCGGGGTTGACTGCAGACAGACCTGCTGCTGATGCCACCCATGAAATGAGCATGACGATGACGGCCAGGGACAAGAACAGCCAAAACGGGTGTGGCAGTTTATTACCGGCCTTTTCGATGACGATGAGCAGGCGCATGAGCCAGTTCAAGTCATCCTTAGATTGTGTGGCAGGGGCTGACACGCAGAACCTCCTTAAGCGTTTTCGCAGAGTAAACCAGAACTTTACAGGAAAATCTAAGATTGTGTGCAAACAAACAAAAACTCGGAACGCCAGGGTGGCGTTCCGAGTTTCTGCAGGTGGTAGGCCTAGTAGGAGGTTTTACCCGCGATGAAGTCTTCGACGGCTTGACGTGCGAGGTCGTCGCTCTGTTGTTCGGGTGGCGACTTCATAAAGTACGAGCTGGCAGACAGCAAAGCCCCGCCGACACCTCGGTCCAAACCAATTTTTGCCGCCCGGACCGCGTCAATGATGACTCCAGCAGAGTTAGGCGAGTCCCACACCTCCAGCTTGTACTCCAGCGAAACAGGAGCGTCGCCAAAGTTTCGGCCTTCAAGGCGCACGAACGCCCACTTGCGGTCATCCAGCCACTGCACATAGTCGCTGGGGCCAATGTGGACGTCTCGGCTTTCTAATTTCGCCGAGGTGTTAGAAGTGACCGCTTGAGTCTTGGAGATCTTCTTTGATTCCAGACGTTCACGTTCGAGCATGTTCTTGAAGTCCATGTTTCCGCCCACGTTGAGCTGGTACGTGCGGTCAAGGATGACTCCACGGTCTTCGAACAGTTTGGCCATGACACGGTGAGTAATGGTGGCACCAATTTGGCTCTTGATGTCGTCACCAACGATGGGAACGCCAGCTTCTTTGAACTTGTCGTCCCATTCCTTGGTTCCCGCAATAAACACGGGAAGGGCGTTGACAAAGGCGACCTTGGCGTCGATGCAGGCTTGTGCGTAGTACTCAGTCGCATTTTGGGAACCGACGGGGAGGTAGCACACCAGCACGTCGACCTTTTCGTCACGCAAGACTTGTGCGACGTCGACCGGCTCCTCTTGAGACTCTTCGATCGTTTCGAGGTAGTACTTGCCCAGGCCGTCCAGGGTGGGCCCACGCTTCACAGACACACCGGTGGGTGGTACGTCTGCGATCTTGATGGTGTTGTTTTCGCTGGCCAGGATCGCGTCTGCGATGTCGAGGCCAACTTTCTTCGCGTCAACATCAAAGGCGGCGACGAATTCGAGGTCGCTGACGTGGTAGTCACCGAACTGAACATGCATGAGCCCTGGAATCTGTTCGTCCGCTTGAGCGTCCCGGTAGTATTCAACTCCCTGGATGAGGGAGGTTGCGCAGTTTCCGAGCCCTGCGATGGCTACGCGAATTGGGTTTCCCACTGTGCTCTTACTCTCCTTTAAACAACCGCGTCAAGCACCGTACAGGCACCGGACACTCTATCTTAACGTTCAATGTGTGGCGGGTATTCCTGTTCCCGCACTTCAACCGTGCGTGCGTTATGTCACAACCAGCGGTTCAAGTGTCAGGTTGGGGTGTTCTCGCTCAACTCCTTGGAGCCTCCACCTGTCAGAGAACAGGGCCAACAGAGTTCCGTCCGAGCGTTCCAGGACTTCGACACTGCGTTCGCGTGCGAGCGTGGGGATGTCCTCTTTTACCGTCTGTCGTGCAATTGTGTAGGCCAGACGTTCAAGCGTGCACGGGGCGTTGAATTCGTTTTGCATGCGATCTTCTGCAACTTCGAACTGCATGGGCCCCACAGCCCCCAGAACGGGTGCTTGGTCACCACGCAGATCTGAACGCAGAACCTGGATCACGCCTTCGTGGTCCAGCTGTTCAATTCCGCGGCGGAACTGCTTGTACTTGGACGAGTCCTTTGCGCGAATCACCATGAAGTGTTCAGGCGAGAACGACGGGATGGGTGGGAACGTCACGGGTTCGTCGAGGTACAGCGAATCCCCCACTCGCAAGGCTGATGCGTTGACCAGACCAACGACGTCGCCAGGGAACGCTGTGTCGATGACTTCACGGTCACGTCCAAATACCTGCTGAGCATATTTGGTGGCAAAGGGTTTGCCTGTGGCAGCGTGCGTGACTACCATGCCACGCTCAAATACTCCCGAACACACGCGCACGTATGCCAACCGGTCGCGGTGATTGGTGTCCATCCCTGCCTGCACTTTGAATACGAAACCGGAAAAAGGTGCGTCCACTTCACGCGGGTTCCCGTCCACATCAATTCGTGCGTGTGCTGGTGGAGCAATGTCGACCAGGGTGTCCAGAATCTTGTGTACCCCAAAGTTCAGAACAGCTGAAGCGAACATGACGGGTGTGGTGCGTCCGGCCAGGAAGGACTCTTGATCGTAGTTTTGGTCTTCGAGTTCAAGCAGGTCCGATTCGTCTACCGCATTTGTCCAGGCTTCTCCTTCGAGTGCTTCAGCGGCTTCCGCGTCCATGGATTCTTCACCGGCGATAGTGGCTCCACCGTCCGTGCGCGTGAACTTGGTGTACGTTCCGTCCTCACGGTTGAGAACACCTCGGAAGTCACCGGACTGACCCACCGGCCACGTCAGTGGCGTGGGCACCATCCCGGTGCGTTGCACAATTTCATCCATGAGTTCGAGCGCGTCAATACCGGGACGGTCCCACTTGTTGATCACGGTGATGATGGGAATTTCGCGGTGTTTACACACGTCGAACAGTTTCATGGTCTGCGTTTCCAGACCTTTAGCGGCGTCGACCAGCATGATGGTGAGGTCGACCGAAGACAGCACTCGGTAGGTGTCTTCCGAAAAGTCCGCGTGACCAGGGGTGTCGATGAGGTTGATGACGGTGTCGCGGTACTCAAACTGGAGCGCGGCTGACGAAATTGAGATTCCGCGGTCCTGTTCCATCTTCATCCAGTCCGACACGGTCGAACGCCGCCCGGCCTTGCCGTGCGTTGCACCCGCCTGCCCAATCACGCGAGCGTGTAGGGCCAGCGCCTCGGTCAGGGTCGACTTACCGGCGTCCGGGTGCGAAATCACCGCAAAGGTACGACGTCGCTGAGCCTGCGTGCGAATTTCTTTGGAGCTGAAGTCTGATGGAGTCACCGCACCATTCTATGTGTGCCCGGGTGTCTCCCGTACAGTGGAGGGCGTGGAAGAGTTCTCCAAGGTTCGAGTCGACCCGCACCGTAACCGCTTGTGGCCCGTTGTGGTCGCGGCGTTGGCCAGCATTCCCCTCTTGGTCGTGTCTGTGCGCTTTTCGCTCTTAGCAGCCGACTACATGAAGCCCATGGTGGAACTGGGCGTTGACTTCCCCGTGCTGGCGTTCATGTTTTTCTTGTCCTCTGCCGCGTGGCTGGCGATCGGCGCTGTCCTCATTGCCTTGTGGGTTGCTATTGCCCGCAAAACCTTCAAATGGCGCTTAGTGTGGAGCGGAATTGCTCTGGTAGTTGCCGGCCTTCTGCCTTTAAGCTGGGTGTTCTCGGGCGCACTGTTTTAGTGCTTTGAGGATCCGCTGTTCGGAAACTGGATGTGCCGCCTGAACCTGCGGTGCCCACAGTGAGATCCGCAGTTCCTCCACATCGAACACAAGGTCTTGCCACGCCGGTGGCAACAGCCCCACAGTTTCGCGCGTGTACGCCGGGGCCCGTTGAGTGATCGCGCCCTGCACCGTGTGAACGCGGTCCATGAACTGCCGGTCGCGGGCCGGTTGTTGCCCCATTTTCTCCGTGCGAATCCGCGCGGCTTCCATGTACGCGGGGTAACGGTGCACAAACTTGGGGTGGACATGAGCAACCCATCCGGGGTGAATGAGCGATTCCACGTGTTCTTTGACATCGGTAAGTCCGGTCAGAATCTCCAGTGACGACGATGCGCTGATGAGCTTCGTCACCGCCTGCGCCACCGTGAGCGTCTGAACGACGTGCGCCAACGTTCGTTCCAACGCCGTGAGAATGTGGTCGTTGACCGCGCGCTCGCACGCTGAGTACGCATCGCGGTCCCGCACAGGTTCACGTTCAGCGACGATTCCCAGAACGGCGCTAAATACGCAGTCGCTCACAATGTCGTTCGGTTGAGCTGCCAGTACTAGTTTGTCGCTCTGTGCCAGCCCGCCCACTACATAGGCGCGCGCTTCGGAACAGTTGTGTGCGATCAGCCGGGCAACACCTCGGTCATGGAGGAGCCGGGCGCGGCCAGCATCTTCTACTTCCTCGAGGTCCACGTGCGTTCCCCGGTCTATCAGGGTGCCCTTGGCAGGCAGGCCGTCCCAGCGCCACTTCGTCACGCCTGTTTCGGGGATAAACGCCGAGGTCGCCCCCGCTCCCCGTTGTTTCTCGCCTGCCCGGGTTGCGGGTGCGACTTGTGGGGTGGGGGCAGGGCTCTTCGATTCGGCGCGGGCCTTGAGGAATTCCGCTAGTTGGCTTGGTTTCTTGCGGGATTGGTGGACGATGACGCGCATCCGCAAGTGTGGTGGGATACGTTCGGTGTCGAAGTCGTGAGCGTGGACGTCGATGGGCATGAGGTCGGTGAGCTCTCCCCCGCCAGCGCGTGCGGTGAGCGCTTGCGCTACCGCGTCTTCGAGCGTGCCTTCATAGGGTTCGAGTTGCTGGTTGAGTTCACGCGCCACATTGGGGGCAGGCACAAAGTATTTGCGCTTTGCTTTGGGGAGCGCGCGGATAAGCGCGGTGATGAGTTCTAACCGAAGCCCCGGCACTTGCCACGTGAACTGTGCGGGGTCGGCGTGGGTGGCCTGCTGTTCGTTGAGGTGGATCGTGACGCCGTCGCTGTCGGCGCCTGGGTCGTACGTGTAGCGCAGCTTGGCATTGGGTTTCACGTTTTCGGGCAACCCGCGCAGTTTCCATTCGAGCGGGAACGCGGCGGCGGCAGTTTCTCGCGCTTCGAGCGTGTTCCCGGCAACCAAAGCATCCGGGTCGATGTTGAGCGCGACAGGGTTGGCTTGGCGGGCTTTTTTCCACCACGAATTAAATGACGGCGCGGACGTCACTTGAGCTGGAAGAGCCTGGTCGTAGAACTCGAAGAGAAGTTCGTCGTCGGCGCGCAGGCGGTTGTCGCGCATGCGGTCGGCCAGTTGGTGCGCGGTTCGGAGCGCTTTTTCGTTGTGGCGCACAAACGCGTGGTCTTCGTTCCATTCGCCGTCAATGAGGGCGTGGCGAATAAACATGTCACGGGCTTCAGCCGGGTTGATGCGCGCGTACCCCACCCGGGTGTCCGAGGTGAGCGCGACCCCGTACAGGCTCGTGTGGTCATACACGAACGCTTGGCCCTTCTTGGTTGACCAGTGCGGTTCGGAGTACTGGTGACGAATGAGCGGACCGGCAGCTTTGATCACCCAGTCGGGGTCGATCTTCGCCACGGTTCGCGCCCACAGACGTGAGGTCTCAACGAGTTCAGCAGCAACCACCAGATCCGGTTTGGTCTTAAACAACCCCGATCCGGGGAAGATGCGGAACCGGGTACCGCGAGCGCCCAAGTAGTCAGGTGAGTTATGGGTCTTGGCCCCGATCGAGGACAACAACCCGGTCAACAGCGCCGTGTGAATCGCAGGGTCTTGATCGCCTGCGCCCAATGCCCCACCGGGCTTCTCAATGGGGTGACCAGCGGTCTTGAGCATGGTACACAGCTGAGTGACCAGATCCATCCATTCGCGCACTCGCACGAAGTTAATGAATTCGTCCTTGCACAGCTTGCGCAATTTGGAGGTGGAAAGTTTCTGGGACTGTTCGTGTACGTAGTTCCACAGCGCGATGTAACTCATGAAGTCGGATGCGGGCCGGGCAAACCGGGAGTGTTTTTCATCCGCTTGCGCTCGCATCTCGGTGGGGCGTTCGCGCGGGTCTTGCAGGGACAGCGCTGCCACGATGACAACGACCTCGGCGGCAACCCCGTATTCCACGCCGGCCATCACAATGCGCGCCATGCGCGGGTCAATGGGGAGGGCACCCAGGGCGCGCCCCAGTTTGGTCAGGCGCAACCGACCGTTGTCTTTCCGGATCGCGCCCAGTTCGGACAGGAGCGCGGCACCGGAACGCACGGCGGCGGAGTCCGGTGGGGTGAGGAACGGGAAGGACAGGATGTCGTTTTCGCTCTGCACCAGCCCCAGCGTGAGCATTTGGAGGACAACGCTGGCCAGGTGGGTGCGCAGGATTTCGGGGTCGGTGTACTCCGGGCGGCTGTTGAAATCGTCTTCGCTGTAGAGGCGAATGCAGATTCCGGGGCTGGTACGTCCGGCGCGTCCGGCACGCTGGCGGGCCGAGGCTTGTGAGATGCGTTCGATGGGGAGTCGCTGGACTTTGGTGCGGTTCGAGTACCGCGAGATGCGTGCCGTTCCCGCGTCGATGACGTATTTGATGCCGGGCACAGTGAGCGAGGTTTCGGCCACGTTGGTGGCAAGGACCACCCGCGTTGAGTTATGGGGAGCGAACACGCGCTGTTGCTCAGCGGCTGACAGGCGGCCAAACAGTGGCACGATTTCCCACTGGCTGTACCGCGTTCCCTTTGTGCGCAGGTGGCCGTTGAGTGCGTCGGCGGTGTCGCGGATTTCGCGTTCGCCGGACAGGAACACCAGGATGTCGCCGGGTTCTTCGCGGGACAGTTCGTCGACGGCTTCGAGGATCCCGTCGGTCTGGTTGGCTGTTCCTGTGTCGTACGTGCCGTCGGAACCGGGACCGTCGGTGTCGTCGTCACTTCCGGCGCCGTCGAGTGGCCGGTACCGCATTTCGACCGGGTAAGTGCGGCCGGACACGCTCACGATGGGGGCGTCTTTGAAGTGTTGGGAGAAGGATTCGGGGTCAATCGTGGCCGAGGTGATAATCACCTTGAGATCCGGGCGTTTGGGTAACAGCCGGGCTAAGAACCCTAGAAGGAAGTCGATGTTGAGGCTACGTTCGTGGGCTTCGTCGATGATGATGACGTCATAGGCGCGCAGATACTTGTCGTGCTGGAGTTCCGCGAGCAGAATCCCGTCGGTCATGACTTTCACCCGGGTGGAGTCATCCGTGTGGGCGGTGAAGCGCACTTGGTATCCCACGCCTTCACCCAGTTCGATCCCGGTTTCTTCCGCGATCCTGGTGGCGACAGACCGGGCGGCGATTCGACGTGGCTGCGTGTGACCGATCATCCCGTTGATCCCGTACCCCAGTTCCATGCACAGTTTGGGTAACTGGGTGGTCTTCCCGGAGCCGGTCTCCCCGGCAACCACAATTACTTGGTGATCTTTGAGCGCTTGGGCGATTTCACCTCGGGCGGCACTGACCGGCAGTTCTTCTGGGTAATGAAATTTAGGGTCAACGGCTTTGCGCGCTTCGATTCGTTTCTGTACCAGAGCGTGGTTGTTTTGCGCGTGTGCTTTTCCTCGTCGCCTACCGCGACGCTTCCCAGGTGTGTTCATTGCGTCTCTAGGCTACCGTGTGGACATTCGAAGCATGAGATGTGGATGACCCCGTAACCTAGGTGGGCAGGAGGGAGAACGATGCTGGGAGCGCTCGAAGGATTCGGGGTCATCGGTTGCATTATTTTGGCCGGTTTCCTCTTGGGGCGTTCAGGTGTCTTGGGTTCGCATGGGCAGCAAGTGCTGGCGAACACCGTGTTTTTTGTGGGAACTCCGGCTCTGATGTTCACCACGATTGCGTCCACCCCGGTGTCGCAGGTGTTTACTCCCGCGTTGTTTGCCACGGCCGGGTCCGCGCTGCTCATGGCGGTGGTGATGTTCGTGTTTACCCGCGCCCGAGGTCGTTCTTTAGGAGAGGCGACCGTGGCTGGTTGGTCGGTGTCGTACGTCAATATTGGAAACTTGGGAATCCCCATTGCCACGTACGTGCTGGGCAGTTTGAATGCGATCCCGCCAGTCTTGTTGTTCCAAATCATTGTGTTGGCCCCGATTGGTTTTGCGATTCTGGATGCGACTCGAACCGTGGGGGCCGAGTGGTGGCGACCGGTCATTCGCGTGTTCACGAACCCAATTCTTATTGGGTCCGTTGCGGGATTGCTCGCTTCTATTACTGGGTTTGAACTGCCCAATGTTGTAGCTGACCCGATTGCGATGCTGGGTGCGACCTCAGTTCCGTTGACCCTCATGGCGTTTGGGATTTCGCTCAAGGACGGGTGGGCGTTGCCTCAGCCGGGTACGCGCACGCAGCTGACCGTCATGACGGCGCTCAAACTTGTCGTTCATCCGTTTGTGGCGTGGCTGATCGGTGGACCGCTTTTGGGTTACTCGGGCCATGAGCTCTTAGCGATCGTGGTGACGTCCACGCTTCCCACCGCGCAAAATGTGTACATCAACGCGCTTAAATACCGTCAGTCCGAGGTGGTGACCCGTGACGTCGTTTTCATCACCACGTTGCTGTCGATCCCTGCCGTTGTCATTGTGACCGGGCTGTTGTCATAAGCGTGTGACCCTGCTCGCCACAGGCTCTAAAAGGTGTGTCGATCCCCCACCGCCTGGCAAAAACCACGAACAATAGGTGTGTGGCTACTGACAAGAACTCTGACGACCTCGTGTCGCGACGCATGAACGCAACGGACGACGACCCCGAAGCGACCGCGCAGTTCGACGCGTTCCCACGCGAGAGCACACCCGAAAAACCCAGCATGCTCAGCGACGAAGAGTGGGCTCTTCTCTCCGACGGACCCGGCAAGAAGTCCCCGGAAACCCCGGACACCTCGGAGGTCGCTTCGAAGGACACCGCCGAGGCCACTAAGGACTCCACCGACACTCAGAAACTCGCTAAAACCCGGGAAACGTCGGTCAAACGCCAACACTCGTCGGCACGACCGGTCGACCGCGAGGAACCCACCCGCGTCATGCCCACAGCAGTACCCGCCGGCAGCTCCTCTGCAGCAACGACCACCTCGGCGCCTTCCACGGCGGCCGCAACCACCTCGGCACCTCAACCTGGTTTCTATCACCGCTTTGGATTCCTCGACTTCATCGCAACGGCGATCATTGTTGCGTCAATGCCGTTCATGCTTGTGGCGCTTGCCATCAAGATCGCGTCAAGCGGCATGTTCTTGCGGTTTGAGTACTTCATCAACCCGGTGTTCCCAAACGATAAGTACGGATTCCACTCAGAAGACCGCCTTCACTACGCGTCCTACGTGACGAACTACCTGTTCAACGGCGACTCGTCGCGCTACCTGGCCGATGTGGTGTTCCCCGACGGAAAACCTGTCTTTACCGACGGCGAAATCGCCCACATGTCCGATGTGAAAGGCCTGGTCACGCTCCTGTTCTTCATCGCGATCGTGGGCATGATCCTGTCGCTGATTTCAGCGGTGTACCTGGGACGCAAGTACGGCCCTGGCCTCCACCACGCGATGCGCTGGTCCGGGATCGTGACACTGACTTTCTTCGCAATTCTCACGGTCGTGGCGCTCCTGGGCTGGGAACAGTTCTTCACCGGATTCCACGACATGTTCTTCGCTTCCGGCACCTGGCAGTTCTACCTAGACGACTCGCTCATTCGCCTGTTCCCACCACAGTTCTGGATTGACGCAGGAGTCTTTGTCGCTGCCTTCGTGGTGCTGATTTCGATCCTGCTGATCGCGATCAGTCGCATTGGACACAAGAAGCGCAAGCTGGCACGCGAGGCCGCGAAAAAGGCATGAGTGCTTAGAGTCTCGCACCCTTAAGGCCCTACGCCTTTAGAAGCAGCCACTGAATGTTGAAGGCCCTCAGAGCATTAAGCTCTGAGGGCCTTACACGTAGCTCCTTAGTCGCCTACGGCATCGCGACCACGGATGACGATCTTCGGGTCGGGCGGATACACCACTGAGGTGTCTTTACCTTCGTATTCCACCGAGTTGAGGAAGTAGCGCATGGCGTTGAGGCGAGCGCGCTTCTTGTCGTTGGACTTCACCGTGATCCACGGAGCGTGGTCGGTGTCGGTGCGCAAGAAGGTCTGCTCTTTGGCTTCCGTATAGTCGTCCCAGCGGCCCAAGGACTCCAGGTCCATGGGTGACAGCTTCCACTGGCGAACCGGGTCGATCTGGCGGATCGCAAAACGTGTGCGCTGTTCGTGTTCGGTCACCGAGAACCAGAATTTGGTGAGGTGGATACCGGACTCCACGAGCATCTTTTCAAACAGTGGCGCCTGTACCATGAACTCTTCGTACTGGCTGTCGGTGCAGAAGCCCATGACGCGTTCAACGTTGGCGCGGTTGTACCACGAACGGTCGAACATGACGATTTCACCGCGTGTGGGCAGGTGCTTGACGTAGCGCTGGAAGTACCACTGGCCCATCTCTTGTTCGGTGGGTTTGTTCAGCGCCACAACGCGAGCTGCACGTGGGTTGAGGTGTTCTGTGAACCGTTTGATGGTTCCACCCTTACCTGCTGCGTCGCGCCCTTCAAACACCAGGACGTGTCGCAGGCCGTTGTCCTGCCCGTAGTACTGGAACTTCAAGAGTTCGATCTGGAGTTTGTACTTCTCCTGTTCGTACTCGGAACGGGTCATCAACGTGTCGTATGGGTAGCCTTCGCGCCATGTTTCAACGGCGCGTCCGCCCGGGTCGATGAGGTCAGGGTCGGGGGTGTGCCCGTTGACCACTGTGTAGCCTTCGGTACGGAGTTTGTCGATGTATTCGCGCAGATTTTCTTTCTGATGTGGGTGCATGACTCTCCTTTGCCCTATAGCTTCAGCCTAATCGATGCGGAACTTCTGCGATGTCAGTGAAGGTCGGCTTTCTTGGGGGTGACGGTGAACCCGTTGTCCTTGTGGGTACACGACACTCCCCCGTCGTCCGTCACAGTACACGTGGTGTCGTGGGCGGTGAGCTTCACACCGGCTGGCAGTTCCTGGCCACCTTCAGGTGCTTCTTCGGTGGCCATGTAGGTGTATGTGGGATTGGTCGCGGCAATGAACTTCGCGGGCTGGCCGTAATCAAACCCAACAGCGTTAGCCTTCTCTTTCTGCCCGTATGCATTCTTGAGTTCAGGCGCGTCGTCGGGGAGGTTCTTTGAGTTGCACCCCACGAATGTGTCCGCGATTGTGCATGAGTACGAACGGTCCGCGTTGCTGAAGTAGTAGTTGTCCTCGGTTCCTTTGACGATTCCGCGATAGGCGTCCGCGTCTGCTTCCTCCCCTTTGGGTTCAGGTGCAGGGGGTGCCGAGGTGGCAAGTGGCTTCTTTGCAGGGTTGGGGTTCGAGGGTTGCTCGTTGTCGCTTCCGCACCCTGCGAGCGCGAGGGTCAGGCAGGCGGTGGTGGCGAGTAGAGCACGGTGAGGTGAGAGGTTCATATTCCTATTTCTATGGCATGTTTCTTATGGGGATGACAAAACGATGACGGACTGCGCGGGGGCCACGTAGTGATCCGTGAAGTCCCCGTGCGCGTCCTCATCTGTTGAGTCTAGTTCGAGGTGCCAGGAAGTCTGCGTAGGCAGGGCCACCTCCGTTTCGTCTCCCACGTTGAGGATGAGAAAAACGCAACCGGTCAGCTCTTCGCCAGAGCGGTAGCCTGCAACACCTCGGATCTCGACACCCAGTGCCGTGAGTTCCGGGTCATGCCAGTCGTCGTCGGTGGGTGTCTGTCCATCTGCCTTGAACCATTGGATATCAATGTGGCCGTCTTCGCGTGTACCACCGTGGAGGAAGTTCCTCTGTCTCAGTAGTGGCAGACGGGCCCGCATCGCGGTCAGTCGTGAAATGAACTCAACCTGGGAGCGTTCTGTCCAGTCAATCCAACCGATTTCGTTGTCTTGTGCGTACGCGTTATTGTTCCCGCCTTGCGAGTTGCGCAGTTCGTCACCTGCTAACAACATGGGTACACCCTGGGATACGAACAGGGTTGTGAGCATTCCTCGGATTCGACGCTCACGGGCCTCGTTGATGGCCGGGTCGTCGGTGAGGCCTTCTGCTCCCATGTTGTCGGAGACGTTTTCGTTGTGCCCGTCGCGGTTGTCTTCACCGTTAGCTTCGTTGTGTTTGTCGTTGTAGGACACGACGTCGTTGAGGGTGAAGCCGTCGTGGGCGGTCAGAAAGTTGATCGAGGAACTCGCGCTACGTCCCGAGTGGTCAAACAGGTTTGCCGAGCCGGTCAGGCACGAACCCATGTCGGCGGTTCCTAGGCTTTCACCGCGCCATGCGCGCCGGACTTTGTCGCGGTAGCTGTCGTTCCATTCCTTCCACGGGTACGGGTAGTGGCCCAACTGGTAGCCGTCAATCCCCAGGTCCCACGGTTCAGCGATGAGTTTCACTCCCGCTAGCAGAGGGTCTTGTCGCACGGTATAGAAGAACGGCGAGTTGGGCGTGAAGTGGTCTTCTGTGCGCCCCAAGGTGCTGGCGAGGTCAAACCGGAAACCGTCGATTCCGTATCGGGTTACCCAGTGGCGCATGCTGTCCAAGACCAGCCGGATCACCATGTCAGAGTCGGGGTTGAGCGAATTGCCGGTACCTGTGACGTCCACATAGTGCCGTCCGCCGTCCGTGAGCTGGTAGTACCCCGCGTTGTTAAGTGCGCGGTAGCTCAAGGTAGGGCCCATTTCGCTTCCCTCACCGGTGTGGTTAAAAACGATGTCCAAGATGACTTCGATTCCAGCTTCGTGAAGCGTGTGAACCGCATGCCGGATTTCAGCATCCGCGTCGCGGTGTGCATATCGAGGCTCCGGGGCCTGCCACGCAACGGGCTGGTAGCCCCAGTAGTTGCGCTTGTATTGACGCACCAAGAACTCGTCGTCAATAAACGTTTGAATGGGCAGTAGCTCCAGGGCAGTGACGCCCAGTTTCTGCAAGTGTTCCACTATGACCGGGTGCGCCAGGGCGGCATACGTCCCCCGAATGCCTTCGGGAATATCCGGGTGTTGTTGCGTAAGGCCCTTCACGTGTGCTTCGTAGATGACCGTGTCGCTCCATGGGTGAATGGGCCGGTTCGTCTGAGGGTCGGGACCTTCCGCCGGCCCCTGAACGATCGCTTTGGGTATCACGGGGGCCGAATCACGGTCGTCTTGCACCATGTCGTCTCCCGGACCCACCGCATATGCGTTCATGAGGCCGTCCCACGACACAGGCCCGGTCAACGCTTTTGCATACGGGTCGATCAGCAACTTGGCCGGGTTGAAGCGCAGCCCGTTTTCGGGTTGGTGCGGTCCGGTCGCGCGCAATCCGTAGCGCGTGCCTTGAGTGATTCCTTCGACGTGGGCGTACCACACACCACCGTCACGGTACGGGACGGCAATTCGCTGTTCTTCTTCTGCGTCAGTGAACACGCACAGTTCGATCAAGGTGGCATCCGGGGCCCACACTGCGACGTTCGCACCAGTCTCAGTGAGAGTTACCCCCAGTGGCCATGACCGGCCCACACTGACGCGGAAATTCTGTTCAGTCACGCGGTAAGCCTTTCAAACAGCTCTGCGTACACGCGCGCAGAGGATTCCCAGCCCACCGGCGTGCGCATTCCTCTGCGCAGAATCGACCGCCAGACTTTCTTCTGGGCAAATAGTTCCGTTGAGTATGCGAGCGCTTCGGAAAGCCCCTGAGTGCTGATGTCAGAGAAGGTGATTCCGGTGGCGGTTTTGTTCTCAATGTTTTCCGCCGAGGCGTGGGTCACCGAATCTTTGAGACCTCCGGTTGCTGCCACAATAGGAACGGCTCCGTACCTGAGCCCATACATTTGGGTGAGCCCGCACGGTTCGAATCGGGACGGCACTAAGACGGAGTCGCCACCGGCGTACATGCGGTGGCTCAACGGTTCGTCATACCCAATTCGTACACCCACGGAACCGGGGAACCTGCGGGCCAAGTCGTGGAGCGCACTTTCATACCCAGGATCTCCCGATCCCAGAACAGCCAGGGAACCACCTCGGGCAACATAGTCAGGCACCGCGTCAATCAACATGTCGATTCCCTTTTGATGCGCCAACCTGGTGACCACCACGGCCAGCGGACCCTGAGGTTTAGCCAGGCCGAACTCAGCGATCAGCGCTTTGCGGTTTTTCTTCTTGCCTTCTTGGCCAGACGCCGAATACGGGACCACGTGAGGATCGTTTTCCGGGTCCCACACACGGAGGTCAATTCCGTTGAGAATCCCGAACATTTCACCGCGTTCCGCGCGCATTCGGATGACACCGTCTAGACCAAAACCCCACTCTGGCGACTCGATCTGCTGAGCGTACGACGGGCTCACCGTGTTCACCGCAGACGCATGCACCATGCCGGCTTTGAGCGCGCTGACAGTGCCGTGATATTCCAGAGCATCCGGGTGGAAGTCCCACGTAGGCAGGTTCACGCGGTCCAACTGGTCCGGGCCAAAAATTCCTTGGAACGCGATGTTGTGCAAGGTCATCACGCTTGGTACCGGGGTTCCAGCGTATTTCAGGTAAGACGGCACCAAGCCTGCTTGCCAATCGTGGGCGTGGACCACCTCGGGCACCCACCCATCCTTGGTACCTTCCACGGCCAACCGGGAACCTACCCACGACAGGGCCGCGAACCGCACGTGGTTGTCCGGGTAGTCGTGACCGTCGACGTTATAGGGCCCGCCTTCGCGGTCGAAAAAGTGCGGGGCGTCCAACAGCAGGTACTCCACGTCGTTGAACGTGCCCAACAGGACGCGGGCGGGACCTCCGAACAGGTCATCGGTTTCCCACTGAACACTGGAGTCTTCCGCCCGGTCAGCTAAGCCCGGGTATGCCGGCATCAGGACGCGACTCTCCCACCCCAGCGGGAGAAGAGCGGAAGGGAGAGCACCAACGACATCGGCCAAACCGCCCGTTTTGACAAGTGGCGCCGACTCACTTGCCACGGACAGAACGCGACGCGCCATCACAACCCCAGTTCAGCAGCTCGCCGGTCCAGCATGGGCTGGGTGATGAGAACGACGCCGCTGTCCGTGCGCCTAAACCAGCGACCGTCTTCCTCGGGGTCCTGCCCCACAACCAGGCCTTCGGGAATGACCACGCGGGAGTCCAGGACGCAGTCGGTCAGCTGTGCCGACCGGTGGATCTGGACACGAGGCAAGGCCACGACTCGTTCGAGTGAGGAGTATGAGTGGACGCGCGACCCTGTGAAAAGCAGGGAGTGGCGCACGTCTGAACCGGAAATGATGCAGTCACCGGAGATGAGGGATTGGATCGCCTGACCGCGCCTGCCTTCGTCGTCGTGGATGAACTTGGCCGGTGGGGTCAGTTCCGAATACGTCCAAATGGGCCAGGAGTTGTCGTACATGTCCAAGGCCGGGATGAAATCCGTCAGGTCGATGTTCGTCTGCCAGAACGAATCGATGGTTCCCACATCGCGCCAGTACGGTTCGGTTTCTAGGCCAGACATCACGCATGACTCACTGAACTTGTGAGCGTGCGCGTACCCGTTTTGTACGATGTGCGGGATCAGGTCGTGACCAAAGTCGTGGCTGGAGTCCACGTTTTCTGCATCTTCCTGGAGGAGCTCACGCAGGAACGACCATTTGAAGACGTAGATCCCCATGCTGGCAAGCGCCAGTTCAGGGTTGTCTGGCATTCCGGGTGGGTCCGCCGGCTTTTCCAGGAAGTCGATGATGCGCCCGGTTTCATCGGTGTGCATGACGCCAAACGCGCTGGCTTCTTCACGTGGCACGGTCAAACACCCAACCGTGACATCAGCGTCGGTTTCAACGTGCTGGCGCAACATGATTTCGTAGTCCATCTTGTACACGTGGTCACCGGCGAGCACGATGATGTACTCGACGTTGTAGTCGTCCACGATGTCGATGTTTTGGGTCACCGCGTCCGCGGTTCCCAGGTACCACTTGGTTTCGGCAACGCGCTGGCTGGCAGGCAGGATGTCGAGGTATTCGTTGCGTTCGGCGCGGAAGAAGCCCCACCCGCGCTGCAGGTGTCGGATCAGCGAGTGTGCCTTGTACTGAGTGGCCACTGCGATCTTTCGGATTCCCGAGTTCACCGCGTTGGACAGCGGGAAGTCAATAATGCGTGACTTACCCCCAAAGTGTACGGCTGGTTTGGCACGCCGGTCGGTGAGTTCCTGCAGGCGTGATCCACGGCCTCCGGCCAAAACAAAGGCCATTGCCTGGCTGGTCAAACGGGGGGCGGCCCCACTCGAGTTTCCGATGACACTGGTTGGACTCATGATTGATCCTCAACAAAGTAGATCGCGGACAGTGGGGGCAGGGTGAGTAGGGCGGATTGGGCTTCTGTTCCACACGGCACGGGCTCGGTGTCAATTGCTCCGCAGTTGCCACGGTTGGCCCCGCCGTAGTGGGAAGAGTCGGTGTTGATCGCTTCGTGCCAGCGTCCAGGCACAGGGAACGCGATCCGGTAGTTGGTGCGTTCAACAGGGGTGCAGTTGAGAACCACAACGACGTGCGGGTCTCCGGGGTTACCTCGACGCATCCACGCGATGACCTGGTCGTCGACCGCTTCGAGCAGGAGCCACTGGAAGCCACGCGGGTCCGTATCCAGGGCATGCATCGCAGGCTGGTCACGGTAAAACAGGTTCAGGTCACGGACCACGTTCTGAACGCCCACATGGCCGGGGTCGTTCAGGGTGTTCCAGTCCAAGCTGGCTGAGTGGTTCCATTCGTGGTGCTGCCCAAACTCTTGCCCCATGAACAAGAGTTTCTTGCCCGGGAACGCCCACATGTACGCGTAAAACAGCTTCAGGTTGCCCAGCTTGTCCTCGTGTGATCCAGGCATGCGCTGGTACATGGATCCTTTTCCGTGAACCACTTCGTCATGGCTGATGGGCAACACGTAGTTTTCCGAATACGCATACGTCATACCGAACGTGAGCTGATTCTGGTGGTACTTGCGATATACGGGGTCCTTTGCGAAGTACTCCAAGGAGTCATTCATCCAGCCCAGGTTCCACTTGTAACCGAATCCCAGGCCACCAGTGTGGACCGGCTTCGTCACACCGGGGAACGCCGTGGATTCCTCGGCTACGATCGCAACTGATTCGTCGGCACCGTAGGCGGCTGTGTTGGTCCGCTGAAGGAAATTGATGGCTTCGTAATTTTCGCGTCCGCCGTCGCGGTTAGGCACCCACTCGTTATCCTTGCGCGAATAGTCCAGGTAGATCATCGACGCGACGGCGTCGACGCGTAAACCGTCCAAGTGGTACTCGCTGAGCCAATACAAGGCATTGGACACCAGATAACTCAACACTTCTGGACGGCCATAGTTGAAGATCAGTGTGTTCCAGTCAGGGTGGAAGCCCTGACGTGGATCAGCGTGTTCATACAAGGCCGTACCGTCGAAGTTGCCCAAGCCGTGCGAATCGGTGGGGAAATGCCCCGGCACCCAGTCGGCAATCACGCCCAGGCCGCGCGCGTGTGCCGCATCAACAAACGCTTGGAATTCCTCCGGGGTGCCGTAGCGGATGGTTGGCGCATACAGACCAATTGGCTGATACCCCCACGAACCGTCGAACGGATGCTCACTCACCGGCATGATCTCGATGTGGGTGAATCCCATGTGGTGGGCGTAATCGACCAGTTCGTCCGCAAGTTCACGATAGGACATGAAACGTTCGCCGTGCTGGTCACGCACACGCTTCCACGAGCCTAAGTGGACTTCGTAAATGCTCACCGGCGCCGAGGTGGCAAAGGCTTCTCCACGGACCTCCAGCCAATCGTTGTCTGTCCAGGTGTGGGCGTCGATGTCGCGCACCACCGAGGCGGTGTGCGGCGCGTGTTCGCTACCGAACCCAACAGGGTCGGCTTTCAGGGGAAGCTGCCCGTTTTCCCCAAGAATGGAGTACTTGTACGTCTCCCCCGCCCCCAGACCAGGGATGAATAACTCCCATACCCCGGTAGCACCTCGGGAGCGCATGGGGTGGGCCGTGTGGTCCCAGCTGTTGAAGTTACCAACGACCGAAACTCGCTTAGCGTTTGGCGCCCACACGGCAAAGTGAACGCCGGCAACTTCTTCGTGCGTGATGAGGTGAGCACCCAAGGCACGCCACAACTGGTGGTGGGTACCTTCGCTCAAGAGGTATTCGTCAATTTCTCCCAAAACCGGGCTGAAACGGTACGGGTCGTGACGTTCCTCAACGTGACCGCCGGGCCACTGGATGCGCAAGCGGTAGTAGGGCACATACGGCCCGCGGAAAACCGTAGGTGCGGACGCGTACGGTTCGAGTTCGTGGGACTCGGAGTCATTGACCGCCCACACGCGTTCCGCTCCGGGAATGTGGGCCACGACCTCGGCCTGGTCTGCGTTAGGCCCCAGAACCGAAAACGGGTCCCAATGCCTGCCCTCAACGACAGCCTGGATTTCAGCGGGCGCGGGACCGACCTCGGTCACACCGTCCGAATCTGAGGTGATATCCCTGGCCACGTTCTCTCCTCGTCGCTCGCCCCTACTGTCATTCAACCACAGCAGGTGACGGGGCACACGGAAAGTTCGATGAGTTCAGGCAAAGTTCACTCGTGCTTACAAAGCCGAATCAACGTTCCAAATATTGGCCATGTATTCGCGTACCGAACGGTCCGAACTGAAGTACCCCATGTTCGCGATGTTGAGAACGCTTGCGCGCTGCCAGGCCCGGGTGTCCTGGTACGCTTCGTCGACTCGTGTTTGGGCCTGATCGTAGGAGTCGAAGTCACTAGCGACCAGGAACCAGTCGGAGTTCCACATGTTGTCGACCAGGTCGCCGTAACGGTGTGGTTCGTCCGGGCTGAACGTGCCTTCTGCAACGGCTTGGAGAATGTCGCGCATAGGCTGGCTGGCTTCGATTGCGGTACGGCTGTGGTCTGGTTCTTCCCTGCGTTGGGCCACTTCTTCAGTCGTCATGCCAAAGAGGAAGAAGTTCTCAGCGCCCACTTTTTCACGGATTTCGACATTGGCGCCGTCCAGGGTTCCGATTGTCAGCGCCCCGTTGAGCGCGAACTTCATGTTGCCCGTACCCGATGCTTCCATGCCTGCAGTCGAGATCTGCTCGGACAGGTCGGCGGCTGGGATGAGTTTTTCAGCCATGGACACGTTGTAGTTCGGTGGGAACACTACCTGGAGGAGGTCCTTGGTGTCTGGGTCGTTGTTGACCACTGCCGCGACGTCGTTGATCAGGCGGATGATGTCCTTTGCCATGACGTAGCTCTGTGCCGCTTTTCCGCCGAACAGTTTGACGCGTGGCACCCAACCGGCGGACGGGTCGCGCTTGATGCGTTGCCAGCGGGCAATAGTCCAGAAAATGTTGAGCAGCTGGCGCTTGTATTCGTGGATACGTTTGACCTGCACGTCAAAGAGACCGGTGACGGGGATGTCGATGTCATGGTGGTGGTTGAGCCAGTCTGCGAGACGGTTTTTGGCCGCGTGTTTGGTTTCGCCAAATGCGGTGAGGAAGTCGTCGTTGTCCGCGTACTCAGCGAGCTGTGCGAGCCGGTCAAGGTCGGTTTCCCAGCCTGCGCCAATGGCTTCCGTAATAAGTGCGGAAAGGTCCGGGTTGGCAAGTTTGAGCCACCGCCGAGGTGTCACCCCGTTGGTGACGTTGATGATCCTTTCGGGGTGGCGGCTGTTGAAGTCGGGGAAGAGGTCGCTACGGATGAGGTCAGTGTGAAGGGCTGATACACCGTTGACACGGTGGCTGGTGAGGAACGCCAGGCTGCCCATGTTTACGTGGCCGTTGTCGATGATGGAGCTTGGCGGTTCAAGTGGACCGTGTAGCTCGATTTCGCGGCGCTCGATCTTTTCGATGAGGTCCATGTGGCGTGGGAGGACGTGGCGCATGAGGTCAACCGACCAGCGCTCAAGTGCTTCTGGGAGGAGCGTGTGGTTGGTGTAGCCCAGTACTTGTGTTGCGATGTCTGTCGCGGTTTCAAATTCGAACCCGTGGTCGTCGATGAGCAGGCGGATGAGTTCCGGGCCTGCGATCGCCGGGTGCGTGTCGTTCATCTGGATCGCTGCGAAGTCCGGGAGCTGACGAAGGTCGTCGTGGGTGGAGAGGAAGCGACGCAGAATGTCCTGCACCGAGGCCGAGGTGAGGAAGTACTCCTGGCGCAGGCGCAGTTCCTTTCCGGTGTCCGTGGTGTCGTTGGGATAGAGAACGCGGGACAGGCTGCGTGCGAGTGCTTCGGCGAATGATGCGCGGGCCAGGTGCCCGGCGTTGAACTGGTTGAGGTCGAAGTATTTGGCGCTGGGCTTGGCCGCCCACAAGCGTAGGGTGTTGGCCCAGTTGCCACCGTAGCCCACGATTGGGGTGTCGTGAGATTCTGCGACGACGTGCTGTTCGGGCACCCAGATTGTTGCGCCGTTGTCGTCTTGGAGGTGGCCGCCAAAGAGCACGCGGTAGGCGGCTTCGGGGCGGGTGAAGTTCCAGGGGCTGTCGTTGGCCTGCCAGTCTTCTGGTGTTTCGATTTGCACCCCGTGGTCAAAGCCTTGTTTGAACAGGCCGTGTTCGTAGCGGATGCCGTATCCGTAGGCGGGGCATGCCAGGGTGGCGGTGGATTCGAGGTAGCAGGCGGCCAGGCGGCCCAGTCCCCCGTTACCCAGGGCGGGGTCGGGTTCGTCTTCTGCGATGTCGTGGAAGTCGAGGCCCAGGCTTGTCAGCGCGTCGTTGACGATGCTGAAAATGCCCAGGTTGATGGCGGTGTCTTCCAGGAGGCGTCCGGTGAGGAACTCCATGGACAGGTAGTACACGCGTTTGTGGTCGGTGTCCCATGTGCTGCGGGTTGCACGGAACCACGGGCTGATTGCGCGGTCGCGCACTGCGTAGGACAGTGCGATTCGCCAGTCGAATTTTGAGGCGTGGGCTGGGTCTGAACCTACTGAGTACTGAAGGTGGTGAAGCAATGAGGAGCGGAAACCTTCAGCGGTGATTTCTGGAAGCTCCAGAGCATCGGTGTCGACGTTGTGAACTTTGAGCCGTTCAGACATGGGTCCCCTGACAGTAAAACCACGGTTCTTGGCGCGCGTTTTGCGCACGCGTTCTTATCGTAAATGACGTGGCGTGGGAAAAGCGCGTTAGCCACCGACCGTTCACACGGGGTTCACCCGAGGTGGTTGGGGCGTCCGACACGGGACAAAACGACGCAAAGCGAGCAAGACTACGCGTTATATTGCGCAGTCTCGCTCGCTTTGCGCCGTCTGGACTTGGCTTTATGCCCCGGATCGCTTCACTTGAACTGCCTTCACATAAGGATGCGACGCACCCAGCAACTGTGAGGTCGTCGTGCGCACGAAAGCCGTTTGGCTACACTCGAATCTGCCGAGTGTAGCCAAACGACACAAAACAAACGACTGGGCCCAGAACCTGCAGTGGAAGTGTGGGCAAAGTGTGGTCAAAACCTGTATTCGACGGCCAAAGCCTGGCGCTCATGGCCTTCTGACCAGGGGTTTATTGGTTTTTCACGTGTCCCCCCAGTGGGACTCGAACCCACACTGGATCGATTTTAAGTCGACTGTCTCTGCCGATTGGACTATGGGGGGGCAGGGTTTTACCCTACAACAGTTTGAGAGGCGACCACACACGTGGTCGCCTCTCACACGTCTAACGCTTACTTGTTAGCTGGCTCCTTGCGAGGAGCTGGCTTCGAGTGAGCAGCTTCTACGAAGCTCTTGCGTGGCACGTCCAGGTCCTTCAACGCGGTGAGGTCGCGACCAGCAACGAAGTTGAGGAACCAGTTGGTAAACACGCGGAGCTTGCGGTCCACGGTAGGAATCGCGTAGCCGTGGTATCCACGGTGCATGAGCCATGCGAGGAAGCCGCGGGTTTCGAAGTCACCCATCTGTGCGACACCCTTGTACAGACCCATACCGGCAACCGCACCCAGTGACTTGTGGAAGTACTGGCGGAATTCGGTTTCGCCACGCAGAGCAGCCAAGATGTTAGCGGCCAGAACAGGAGCCTGGCGCACAGCGTGCTGAGCGTTTGGCACGCAGTAGCCACCAACACCGCCACCAGAAAGGTCTGGAACAGCAGCGTTGTCACCAGCACCCCATGCGCCTTCAACAACACCGTTCTCGTCTTCAACACGCAGGTCAGCGCGAACCGTGAGGCGACCTCGGTCGTCCAGCGGAAGGTCGGAGTCAACCAGCAGTGGGTTAGCCTTCACACCGGCGTTCCACACGATGGTGTCAGCGTCGAACTCTTCACCGTTGGACAGCTTGCAACGCTTATTAGTGCAGTCCTGCAGGAAGGTTTCCAGGTATACGTCAACGCCACGTTCACGCAGGTGGTCAACAACCCAGCGTGCCTGCGCTTCGCCAACTTCTGGCATCACGCGAGGTGCAGCTTCAACCAGAACAAAGCGAACGTCGGCTTCGGTGAGGGTTTCGTGCTGAGCAACAGCCGAACGCACCATGTCTTCAATTTCAGCGAGCGCTTCGATTCCAGCGAATCCACCACCGACGAACGCAAACGTCAGAGCCTTGCGACGTTCTTCGTCGTTCTCCATGAGAGCTGCGAGGTCGAGCTGGTTGAGGATGTGGTCGCGCAGAGCAACAGCTTCTTCAATGCGCTTAACACCAATAGCTTCTTCGTCCAGACCTGGGATCGGCAGTGCGCGTGCAACCGAACCGGCAGCCAGCACAATGTGGTCGTAGTCCAGTTCGAATGCTTCGTCACCTTCAGGCTCAACAACCGCGTACTTCTTTGCGTGGTTGATGGAACGCACATAACCGGTGACAACTTCTGCACCCTTGAGGTTGCGGCGCAGTGGAACCACAGCGTGGCGCGGTTCGATCGAACCGGCGGCAACTTCTGGAAGGAACGGCTGGTAAGTCATGTATGGGTTGGGGTCAACAACGGTGACCGTTGCTTCACCTCGACCCAGGTTCTTCAACAGGTTCTGGGCGGTGACCAGTCCGAGGTAACCGCCACCTACTACGAGGACACGTGGACGCAATTTGCTATTACGAATCAAAGCCATGGTCTCATGCTATCGCTTGATGCGATCTTTCACGAACGCGCACCCAAAATGTTCATCACGTCTTTTCCGTGGCGTTTTTTCGTCGCCGATTTTGCGACTGCCACGCGACCGCCCCAACCACAATCAGCGTGGCTCCTACGCCCATGAGCGGCACGTAGAACCAGGGTAGTTCGTTTCGGTCGTGTGGGGTGGGTTGATGGTCCGAGGTGGTTCCCGGTTTGTCTGCTGTGTCGACGATGGCGTCCTGGCCGGGTTTGGACGACTGCTGGGCGCGGCGGTGCATGCGTACCCATTCTGCGAGTTCGTCTTTTGCCGACGCCACTTTCTTGCCGGGGCGACCTTCAAGAGCAGCCACGGGGTCGATCCGCCCGTACCCAACGATCGGATCGACGGGTTTCTTCTGGTCGTGGTCCTTGACGGGCTTCGCAGTAGACGTCATGACATCCACCACCTGATCGGCCGAATAGTCGGGGTGTTTAGAACGAATGAGAGCAGCCACACCGGACACAAATGGGGCAGCGAACGAACAACCTTCCGCCTCGGCGTACCCACCTTCATAGTACGGAACCGGAATTTTCTGGGCCGGTCCCATGAGATCCACCGCAATGCCTGGAGCGGTTGATTCCGAATCAAGCGAGCCGTCTTTTCTCAGGCCCCCAACACCCACTACTCCGGGAACCGTGGCCGGCGACCATGCACGGGTCGCACCCTGGGAGGCGTTACCCACGCACGCAATGATCACTGCGTCCTTCTTGTATGCGTAAGCGAACGCTTCATCCCACTGTTCTGGCCACGCGGGATCTGCCCACCCTAAGGACATGTTGATGACTTTGGCACCGTTGTCCACCGACCATTTGATCGCGTCAGCCGCCTGCTCGCGCGAAGAAGGCGCATCCGACGGCCCGCCTGAACCCAGCCACATGGATGCCGAAAGAAGTTCAGCGTCTGGTGCCACACCTCGCGGCCCCAGATTGGAGCCGTTACCTGCGATCACACCCGCAACGGCGGTACCGTGACGCACGGTGTCTTTGGGTCCCACGGGCGTTTGACCGTCGGTATTTGACCCGGAGAAGTCTTTTGCACCCACAACTTTGCCCGTGAGGTTTTCGTGATCGCCTTTGACCCCGGAGTCAATGATGGAGACTTTGACGCCTTTCCCAGTGGTACTTTCCCAGGCCTTGTCGATTCCGTACGACTCAATGAACCACTGACCAGGCGACGCTTTCGGGGTAGCCTGCGCCGGCGCACCGGGGCTCAACAGCGAACCACCCAGTGCCAGAATTGCGACCGAACACAGGATCTGGCGGAGTTTAGCCACGTGACCTCGCCACGCCGAGTGCAATTCCGTCCAGAATGTCGGTTTCACTGGTGCGAATCGTGAGTCCCGGCGCATCGGCAACGATGCGCGTAATGAGGCGAGAGAACACGGTCGCGCCGGCACCAATCACGTCGACGCGCCCGGGGTGCATGTACGGCAATGCGGCCCGTTCCTCACGTGTCATGGCGGCGAGCTTCTGACAGGTATCCAAGGTGCGGTCCACTTCAAGTTGCGCGCCGTGGATTGCGTGCGGGTCATACGCTGGCAAGTCCAAATACGCCGCCGTGACCGTGGTGATGGTTCCCGCGACTCCCACCAGGGTGCGCGCCTGCGAGGTGTCGACCGTTTGACGAGCGCGGTCATACCACTCGTCAATGTCGGCCACCGCCGCCGCGATTTCCTGCTCGGTAGGCGGGTCAGAGTGCATGTGGCGTTCCGTCATGCGCACGCACCCGATGTCCATCGAAAACGCACTGTCAACGACGTCCGTGCCCAGCACCAACTCGGTTGAGCCGCCACCCAGGTCCATGACGAGTGCCGGGTAGTCCACGCTGGCACCCAGCCCGGCGGTTGCTCCAATAAAGGACAGTTCGGCTTCTTCTTCACCTGTGATGACTTCCGCGTCGATGCCCAAGCGTTCGCGTACGCCGGCAAAGAACGATTCGCGGTTGGCGGCATCGCGGGTGGCCGAGGTGGCAACGAAGCGGACGTGTTCCGCACCGTGGTTTGTGATGAGTTCAGCATATTCGTCGATTGCTGCGAAGGTTCGCTCGAGTGCTTCTGGAGCAAAAGCGCCCGTTGCGTCGACGCCTTGGCCTAGTCGCACAACGCGCATCTCACGCACCACATCGGTTAGCGCGGTTCCGTCCGTGTCAGCGATGAGGAGTCGGATTGAGTTGGTTCCACAGTCGATCGCAGCAACGCGCATTATCTTTGCACCCCCGGAACGTTGTTCATGCGTTCAATTGCACGGTCACCAATAGGGTTGACACCCGGCCCGGCAGCGAGCGCGTGACCAACTAGAGCGTGCAGGCATTTCACCCGGTTAGGCATCCCGCCGGCGGAAAAGTCAGCGATTTCTTCGACGAACTCAATACCGGCTTCGTCTCCCAATGTTTTGCGGTCGCTCAAGTACGCACGGTGAGCCTCCAAGTACTGGGCAGCCAGCTCCTCGTCCTCTGCAAGCTCTTGAGTCCACTCCGACATGATCCCGGAGGCCTCAAGGCGGGAACACTCCGCAACATAAGCGGGGTGAGTCAAATAGTAAGTTGTGGGGAACGGTGAACCGTCTTCAAGACGAGGCGCTGTTGCAATAACGAGTGGTTCACCGGTGACTGACCGAGCAGCGATACCAAGTACTCCCCTGGGGATACGGCCCAACTGTTGGCGCACAATTTCTAAATCTGCCTTACTGGCCAGGCCAACCATTGTTATTCCTCCGTTGCTAGCCCCACGGTCTTGAGAGAGTCCGAAAGTTCAACATACCAGGGACGTTGCCGTTCGCCTTTATTTGCCTGGTTTGTTGAAGCGTGCTCGTTCTTGTCAGATTCTACGATAAAGATTTTTTCGCCCGGTTTGGCGTAATGGTATTCGTCCCGCGCACGCCGTTCCATGTACTTGGGGTCTTTAAGATCCCGTTGTTTCTTCTCAAGGTCTTTGATCTCTTGTTCGGTCGCTTCGTTATCGCGTTCCAAAGCACTGATCTGTTGTGCTTGCCGGATACCTGTGCTCACAGTGGGCACGAACATGAGTCCGACCAGAAGAAAAACTGCCGCGAGGGTCGCTTTGCGCCCAAAGCTCAAACGCTTGCGACGCGTTGGGCGACCAGAGGTTGATGTCCGACCGGAAGTTTCTGAGGACGAGGTCGCACGGCGACTCTGCGGTTTCTTGCTCATGGGACCTCGTCATTCGCGCGTAGGGGAAGGGAAAAGCACGACACTTGTAGTGTGCCGTGCTTTTCCGTAAACGCGAAGGCTATTCGCGGGTGTGTTGATTATCCGCGAAGCTGTTTATGCGTTGAAGCGTGGGAACGCGCTAGCTCCTGCGTAACGAGCTGCATCACCCAAGAACTCTTCGATCACCAGCAGACGGTTGTACTTGGCTACACGTTCCGAACGAGCAGGCGCACCGGTCTTGATCTGTCCGGCGTTGGTGGCTACTGCAAGGTCGGCAATCGTGGTGTCTTCGGTTTCACCGGAGCGGTGGGACACCATGGTGGTGTAACCGTTGGTGTGTGCCAGTGCAATAGCTTCCAGAGTTTCGGTCAGGGTACCAATCTGGTTGACCTTCACCAGAAGCGAGTTAGCGGCACCCTTTTCGATACCGGTCTGCAGGCGTTCAGGGTTGGTTACGAAGAGGTCGTCACCCACCAGCTGAACTCGGTCGCCCAAGGTTTCCGTGAGGTGGACGTATCCGTCCCAGTCGTTTTCGTCGAGTGGGTCTTCGATTGAAACAAGCGGGTACTTTTCCACGAGTTCGGTGTAGTACGCGGTCATTTCTTCCGCGGACTTCTGCGCACCTTCGAAGGAGTACGACCCGTCCTTGAAGAATTCACTGGACGCAACGTCGAGTGCGAGCGCGATGTCCTTACCTGGTGTACGACCGGTCGCCTGGATTGCTTCAATGATGAGGTCGAGTGCCTGCGCGTTGGATTCGAGGTTAGGTGCAAACCCACCTTCGTCACCCAGACCAGTTCCCAGGCCCTTGGCCTTGAGAACTTTCTTGAGTGCGTGGTAGACCTCGGCGCCCCACTGGAGTGCTTCGCGGAAGGTCGCTGCACCAATAGGCGCGATCATGAATTCCTGGATGTCAACGTTGGAGTCGGCGTGCGCTCCACCGTTGAGGATGTTCATCATGGGTACGGGCATGACGTGTGCGTTGGGGCCACCCAGGTAGCGGAAAAGTGGGAGGTCTACGGACCGGGCTGCCGCGTGAGCTGCTGCAAGTGAGGCTCCCAGGATCGCGTTGGCGCCCAATCGTTCTTTGTTTGACGTTCCGTCGAGGTCGATCAGCGTCTGGTCGATGATGCGCTGGTCGTCGGCTTCGATACCTGCAACTGCGTCGTGGATCTCGTCGAGGACAGAGTCAACAGCGGACAGGACACCCTTGCCGTCGTAGCGTTCTGGGTCGTTGTCGCGAAGTTCAACAGCTTCCCATTCACCGGTTGAGGCACCGGAAGGGACGCATGCGGAACCGATTGCTCCGTCCTCCAGAAGGATCTCAACTTCGACAGTGGGGTTGCCGCGGGAGTCTAGGATTTCACGAGCGTTAGCCGCGATGATCTGTGCCATGGTGTCTCCTTTTACACACGTCGAGAGGCTTCAGTCGTAACTCTAATCTACAAGCAGTTTCTGGCGGAGCAGTTCCGGCGTTTTTGTGTTCATTCCACCCGATAAAAGGAACTGCTCCACTCCCCCGAATTCGTCGTCTACTCGCCGCAGCATGTTGTCCATGTACACGCGTGGGGCTTGGGTTGCGGTCTCTGACAGGTTGGCCACAATGCCCGCGTTTGCGAAGTTTGCGCTGATTGCAGCCAAAAACTCTGCGCCCAAGAATTGCTCTGTGGCGTTGTAGTCGGTCACCACGTCGTCGCGCGCAACCCCTACGAGTTCGTGGATGAACGCCGTGACCACCCCGGTGCGGTCTTTTCCAGCCGAACAGTGGTACACCAATGGCCCTTGGGCATTAGCAACCAGGTCAATCACGTGCGCGACGTTGAGGGCAAAGTGATCGAGCAGAACACCGTACAAGGTCTCCAAGTCACGCTTCTCAAGCACAATCCGGTCTGGTCGTTCACGGTCAGCGGGGTAGAGCCGGTTGCCAAACAGTGGCGCGTGAACGTGGTTGACCTGCAAATCCCCCAGCGCATTGGGCGCGTTAGTGCGTTCCCTCTCCTCACGCAGGTCGATCACCGTGCCAATCCCCAGCTCCTGCAGACGTGCTCGCGCGTCGTCAGTCAAAGAAGACAGCCCGTCCGAGCGGAACACTTTGTGTTGCGCAACTCGACCTGCGGGCGTGTCCCAGCCCCCGATGTCGCGGAAGTTAAATGTCCCGCCGATCTCAATTCGTGTCGGTTGATGCACGACTTCCTCTTTCGTCGATAAGTGCGTCGGTGGCGCGACGCAAAGCTCCTTCGGCGTCAATGCCGTGCGCGTGCGCTTTCTGGACAACTGCTAACAGTTCCTGGCCTATGGCGGTTTCTGTGACATCTTCGTCCGCAGGCTCCGGTGTACCGGGAACGTCCTGGCTGCGCCCTACGCTCAGGTCCACCCGGTCTAAGCGGCCCAGTACCGCTTGCGTCCGGGCGAGCGCCGGCATGCTGGCTGGGATCGACGCGCATGCGTCACGTGCCAAGCTATCACCCGCGTGCGCATCTTCAGTGACATCGTCTTCAGTGACGTCGTCGCGGGCACCCCGCTTTTCTTCTGCCTTGATGCGTTCGTAGGCCCGTTCGACGTCCTCGATGCTGGTAGGGCCGGTGGTCTCAAAGACGTGCGGGTGCCGCCGGACCACCTTCGCACGCAACCTGTCCGCCACCTCGGTGATGGCGCGGGGACTCACGTAGTTTCCGGTGGGTGGGCACGCCGAGGTGGGTGTCGCGTTGGGCTGGTCGAGCAACGCGGCGTGGAAAAGGACCTGATATGCCACATCGCCCAGCTCGCCCACGAGTTCCGAGCGGGTCGTGGAGCCGGGGTTTGTGGTGTACTCCTCGATCGCGTCGAGCAGTTCGTACGTCTCTTCTAACAGGTACGGGGCCAGGCTGGCATGCGTGTGGGCGGCCGCCCAGGGGCAGCGAGCACGCAAGTAGGCAACGACCTCGGCCGTTGACAGGGTTTCAGGGTCGACCGGCTCCCACTGCGTCACGACTCCCCCTTTTCGCCGCCGCCACTGTCTGGCTTCGCGCCAGCCGGCTCCTCACCGCTGTCCGTCTTTTCGACCGGCAGGATCGCGTTGAGGAACTTCATGCACCATTCCAGCAGGGCTACGTCCGTGACGTCGCTGGCGGCGAATCCCTGCCCCGAGGTGGGTTTGGGTACCAGCACGGAACGCACCGCGGGTTTGATGAGGGACCGCGGGTAGAGGCGTTTGAGTCGCACGACTTGCGAATCGGCGAGTTCCACGGGTCCGAATCGGATGTTGTTTCCTTGCGCAACGATGTCGCTGATTCCGGAGGCGCGGGCGCGGATACGCAGGCGGGCGACATCGGCCAGCACCGCGACTTCTGGCGGGTAAGGGCCGTAGCGGTCGGTGAGTTCGGCGAGGACTTCTTGCACGGCAGTCTCGTCGGCTGCTGTTGCCAGTTTGCGATACGCCTCCAAGCGCAGCCGTTCCTGCTCGACGTAAGTGGTTGGCAGGTGCGCGTCGATGGGGAGCTCGATCCGCATTTCCGGGAGCTCTTCTTCTGCTTCACCCTTAAAGTTAGCGACCGCTTCACCCACCATGCGCACATACAGGTCGAAGCCCACGCCTTCGACGTGCCCGGACTGCTGGCCGCCCAGCAGGTTCCCGGCACCACGGATTTCGAGGTCTTTCATCGCCACCTGCATACCCGCACCCAGTTCGGTGTGGGCGGCAACGGTTTCGAGGCGGTCGTGCGCGGTTTCGGTCAGTTCGATGTCCGACGGGTAGAGGAAGTACGCATATGCCCGCTCCCGTCCACGGCCCACGCGGCCCCTGAGCTGGTGGAGTTGGGACAAGCCCATGCGGTCGGCTCGGTCCACGATCAACGTGTTGGCGTTCGCAATGTCGATTCCGGTTTCCACGATCGTGGTGCAGACCAGCACGTCGTACTGCTTTTCCCAGAAGTCGACAATCACTTTTTCCAACTGCTGTTCGCTCATTTTTCCGTGCGCAACAGCGATGCGAGCTTCCGGAACAAGTTCGGCTATCCGGGTGGCTACCGCATCAATGTCCTGTACCCGGTTGTGGATGAAGAACACTTGCCCTTCGCGCAAAAGTTCACGACGAATCGCTGCAGTAACCTGCTTTTCCTCATATTTGCCCACGTAGGTGAGCACGGGGTGGCGCTCTTCTGGCGGAGTGGCCAGCGTGGACATTTCACGGATTCCCGTCACAGCCATTTCCAGCGTGCGTGGAATAGGGGTCGCACTCATCGCCAGCACGTCCACATTTGTGCGCATCGCTTTGAGTGTCTCTTTGTGTTCCACCCCAAAGCGCTGCTCTTCGTCAATGATGACAAGGCCCAGGTTTTTAAAACGCACTTCACCGGACAGCAGACGATGGGTTCCGATCACCACATCGAGCTTGCCGGAATGAATGTCGTCCTTGGTCTGCTGTGACTCCTTTGGGGTCTGGAAACGTGAAAGCTTACCCACCGTGACGGGGAATCCCGCGTACCGTTCCCTAAACGTCTCAAAGTGCTGTTGAACCAACAAAGTGGTGGGAACCAGCACCGCCACCTGCTTGCCGTCCTGAACTGCCTTGAAAGCGGCCCGGACTGCCACCTCGGTCTTTCCATAACCCACATCACCGCAGATCAGACGGTCCATGGGGAGAGGTTTCTCCATGTCCTCTTTGACTTCGTCGATCGTGGTGAGCTGGTCAGCGGTTTCGACGTACCGGAACGCGTCCTCCAGTTCCCGCTGCCACGGCGTGTCCGGTGAGAACTGGAAGCCTTGCGAAGCCATGCGCGCTGAGTACAGTCGCACCAGCTCGCCCGCGATCTCCTTGACCGCTTTGCGAGCGCGCTGTTTGGTCTTCGCCCAGTCGGCCCCGCCCATTTTGTTGACCGAAGGACTTTCGCCACCCACATAGCGGGTGACCTGATCGAGCGAGTCGGACGGCACAAACAAACGGTCGCCGGGGTGGCCACGCTTGGACGGCGCGTATTCGATCACTAAGTATTCACGGGTCAGGGAGTCCTTACCCTTGCGAGTGGTGCGCTGAACCAGCTCCACGAAGCGCCCCACTCCGTGCTGCTCGTGAACCACGTAGTCGCCTGGCTTCAGGTCAAGCGGGTCCACCTGCCCACGGCGACGCCTGCGCGGAAGGGACTTACGCCCTTGGCGACTGTTCTGAACGGAACGGCCCAACACCTCGGATTCGGTGAGAACAGCAAGTTTCGCGGTCTCACTCACGAATCCCGCGTACGTGGCGGCCGTGGTCACGGTGACGGTGGCCGCCGGCGCGGGAGCCTCGATCACCGGTTCAAAGTGCGCTGGGATGTCCGCACTCGAAAACACCTCGACAAGCCGCTCGCCCGAGCCTTTACCTTCCGTGAGCACGTACACGTTCCACTCGTGCGAAACGTGGTCACGCACGTCCGTGAGCACCGCTTCAACGTCGCCTGCGTAACCGCGCGGTTCGCGGGCGTCGATCGTGACGTGGTTGTCCGTGACCTCCACCAGCTCTTCGTCGCGGGCGAACCCACCCACTTCCCACCATGGAAGGCTGAGCTGATCTGCGGCCGTGCGGGTCTCCTCCAAAGTGCGGAAGCTCGCCGGGGACAGGTCAATGGGGGCCTTTCCTCCCGAGGTGGCAGAGGTCCACGCTGCCGCCAAGAACTCTTCTGTTGTCGCCACGAGGTCCGCTGCCCGTGTTTCGACCCTTTCGGGGGAAAGCACCACAATGCGGGTGGTGCTGGGAAGGCGGGCGAGCAGTGGTTCCATGCCGTCCGCCAGCACGGGGGCCAGCGACTCCATCCCGTCCACGGCAACGCCGTCAGCGATTTTGGTGAGCATGTCGGCCGCGGCAGGGATCTGCTCAACCAAGGCCGCGGCCCGTTCGCGCACCTTCGATGACAAGAGAACCTCGCGGCACGGCGGCGCCCACACGTGGGGCACCTCGGCACCTTCTTCAGCTTCGATCGAACGCTGATCGGCAACCGAGAACCGCCGGATCTCTTCTACCTCATCGCCGAAGAACTCGACGCGCAGTGCCGAATCTTCGGTGGGCGGAAAGATGTCGATAATGCCACCTCGGACGGCGAACTCTCCCCTTCGCGACACCATGTCGACGCGCGAATACGCCAAATGTGACAAGCGTTCAGCGAGTTCCGTCAGATCGTGTTCGTCACCCACTTTGATGGTGACGGGTTCCAGATCGCCCAGGCCTTTCACGATCGGCTGCAAGAGCGCGCGAACCGTGGTGACCACTACGGACAGCGGGCGGTCGCCGGGGTGGCTGAGCGCGCGCAACACGGACAGGCGCTTACCCACTGTGTCCGACCGGGGCGAAAGGCGTTCATGTGGCAGGGTTTCCCAGCTGGGGAAGAACGCAACAGATGAGGGAGACAGGTGGTCGGCGAGAGCCTCGGTGAGTTCTTCGGCTTCCCGTCCGGTCGACGTCACGGCAACTACAGGAGCGTTCGCGCTTGCTTGAGCGACGAGGAACGGCCACAGGCCCTTCACCACATCGATGGACCCTCCTGGATCTGTGTTGAGGGCATCGACGGCTTGGGTGAAGCCGGGGAGTTCGGACACGCTTGCAGAGATTCCCGTCAAAGACACGCCGTCAGTCTACCTGTGAAACACTTGTTCCATGAGCCAGTCGCACAAATCAGGTGACGAAGACAGTTTGGGTGCAATCGGGGTCGATGTTGCGAAACGCTTAGCGTCTCCCCTCATCATGCTCGCGGTCATGTGGCTGATCCGCATTTCTGACTTTGTGATTCCCATCCGGTTCAACGGCGCAGGACTACGGTCGTGGGACTTTTCGCACTGGTATGGGATTTTCACCATGCCGTTCCTGCACTCGTCGTGGCCCCACTTGTTGGCGAACTCGCTTCCGTTCCTGGTGTTAGGCGGGTTGGTCGTTGCCGACGGGGTTGCGCGTTTCTGGGCCGTGACAGGGATCGTCATGGTCACAAGCGCTGTTGGCACGTTTTTTCTCAACGAACCGGGTACCGTCACGGTTGGGGCCTCTGGTTTGGTGTTCGGCTATTTTGGGTACCTCGCAGTTGCCGCGTTCTTCGCACGCACGTGGTCAGGACGCATTACGCGCGGAATCATTTCCCTGGTCGTTATTGGCGTGTATGGCAGCGCCATGCTGTTTGGTGTTCTCCCCCGGTTGGGTCACATTTCGTGGCAAGCGCACCTCTTTGGGCTCATTGGCGGAGTGTGCGCAGCCTGGGTCATCCTCAAGTGGGGCGGCAACCGGAAGTCGCAACGACCTCGGGCCGGCTCCACTGGAGCGACCAGTGGAACAACGACTGGCACCGGAGATCCGGAACTGGACGCGATACTCCGGAACCTGGACTAGCTCTGACGCGAGTGGTACCGCTGTTGGGCTTCCGTGAGCCCTTTAAGCACCAAGTCTTCAACGGCGTCGGCACAGTCCGAGACAAAAATGGGCAGGTTTTTGCGTTCCGTACTTGAGAAGTTCTGCAACACGAAGTCTGCCGTGTCCATGCGTCCGGGCGGCCGGCCCACTCCGGCGCGCACCCGCAAGTAGTCGCGGGTACCCAGGTGCTTACTCATCGACCGAAGACCATTGTGTCCGCCTTCTCCCCCACCCAGTTTGAGTTTGATCGAGTCAAACGGCAGGTCCACATCGTCGTGAATAGCGATCACGTGGTCGGGATCGATCGAATAAAAGTCAGCCAGCTGGCGCACGGGAAGCCCGGATTCGTTCATGTAGGTTGCGGACTTCATCAGGACGGCCTTGGTACCCACAACCCCGCCGAGGTCGGCCACGCTGGCCGCGACGGCGCGAGTTTTCGTGGACCCCAGTGTGGCCCCGCACCTGCGTACGAGTTCGTCTAGCACCATGTGTCCGATGTTGTGCCGGGTACCCGCGTAACGTGGACCCGGATTACCCAGACCAATAATCAGGTATCGCATGCCGTCCTTCGATGTAAAAAAGTGGGGTGCGCACTATGCACACCCCACTCAGTTTACGGCGATTACTCGTCGTCAGATGATTCTGCAGCTTCGTCGGAAGGCTCAGCACCGGTCGATGCTGCAACTTCTTCGTTGACTGCTTCGGATTCGAGCTCAGATTCGAGTTCAGCTTCGGTCATTTCAGCTGCGACGTGGATGAGCATCATGTCTTCGTCGTCAACCAGTTCGACGCCTTCTGGCAGTTTCACATCCTTCGCAAGGAGGTGGTCACCAACTTCGCGTCCTTCGATGGAGACTTCGAAGTGCTCTGGAATCTGGGTGGCGTCTGCCAGAACACGCAGGGTCTGGGTTTCAACCGAAACAAGGGTTCCAGGAGCAGCGTCGCCAACTGGCGAAACTGGAATGTCAACCTCGATCTTTTCACCGCGCTTCACGATGATGAAGTCAACGTGGATGATGTCACGGCGAACCGGGTGGCGCTGGATGTCACGAGCAACTGCGAGGCTCTTGAGCTTGCCATCAGCAGTCGCGATCTCGACCAGCGAGTTTGGGTTCTTCATCGCCATCATAATGGCGTGGCCGTCAAATGAGAGGTGAACAGGTTCGGATCCGTGACCGTAGAGCACTGCAGGAACACGTCCAGCGGCACGGGTACGGCGGGCATATCCCTTACCGTAGTTTTCACGGAGTTCGGCTTCGAGCTTAATGTCAGCCATGATGTCCTTTCGTGTGGTTTATCCAAACCACGGCGACAGTTTTCGCGGTCAGATAACACCTTCACGAATAACCGCGTCGATAACGGAGAAGTCTTTCCTCCCTCGCCGAGGCGAGAAACATTCTATACGGTGACGCACTTTAAGCGCAAAAGCAGGCGCACGCGTCAATGGACGCGTGCGCGCAGGCTTGTTTGGTGGATTTCGTTAAATGTTGAAGAGGCTTGTAACCGAACCGTCCTCGAATACTTCGTGAACTGCTCGTCCCAAGAGCGGAGCGATCGACAGAACGGTGAGCTTGTCGAAGATCTTTTCTTCGCTCAGCGGAAGCGTGTTTGTCACGATCACTTCGTTAGCAACCGAGTTCTTCAACCGCTCTACTGCAGGACCGGAGAACACCGGGTGCGTTGCCACAATGACAACTCCGGTTGCACCGTCAGCCATACACGCCTCGGCGGCCTGAACAATGGTGCCACCCGTGTCGATCATGTCATCAACGAGAACGCACATGCGCCCCTTGACGTCACCCACCACGCGGTTGGCCTTGGTCTGATTTGGACGGTCGATGTCACGCGTCTTGTGGATAAATGCCAGTGGACAGCCGCCCAAAGCAGCCGACCAGTTCTCAGCGACCTTGATGCGTCCTGCGTCTGGGGAGACAACCGCGAGTGGCTGTTCGTAGTTGCTCTTGACGTAGTCAGACAGGATCGGAAGGGCGACCAAGTGGTCCACGGGGCCGTCGAAGAAGCCCTGGATCTGTGCGGTGTGGAGATCCACGGTAATGATTCGGTCGGCACCTGCAGTGCGGTACAAGTCAGCGACGAGGCGGGCGGAAATAGGTTCACGTCCGCGGTGCTTCTTGTCTTGGCGAGCGTATGGGAAGAATGGGGCGATAACAGTGATGCGCTTGGCCGATGCACGCTTCAGTGCGTCAACCATAATGAGCTGCTCCATCAGCCATTCGTTGATGGGTGCGCAGTGGCTCTGCAGAACAAATGCGTCACATCCGCGTACAGACTCAGAAAAGCGAACATAGATTTCGCCGTTCGCAAAGTTGTACACATCAGCTGGAAGAAGCTCAGTACCCAGATTTTCTGCGACTTGCTGGGCTAGCTCTTCGTGTGCACGCCCAGAAACGAGAACAAGTTTCTTTTCTCCTGCGGCGGTAATCGAGTTCACTGTTCGTCCGTCTCCTTGTTGGCAGAAGCAGCGTCGGCAGCGGGGGTTCCTGGTCGGTTCTTAACCACCCACTCTTCAATATTACGCTGAGGCGCAACGGTTATGGCCAGTGCACCTGCAGGAACATCCTTTCGAATGACCGTACCGGCTCCGGAGTATGCTCCGTCGCCCACAGTCACAGGTGCGACGAACATGGTGTCGGAGCCTGTGCGCACGTTGTCGCCCACTACAGTGCGGTGCTTGTTTACACCGTCATAGTTGACGAAAACGCTCGATGCCCCGATGTTGGAGTTCTTACCGATCGTCGCGTCACCCACATACGTGAGGTGCGGAACCTTCGAACCAGATCCGATCTGTGCGTTCTTCGTTTCGACAAACGTGCCGATCTTGCCGTTTTCACCCAAGTCCGTTCCGGGACGCAGATACGCAAACGGACCTACCGTGGCACCTGCGCGCACCACGGCGAGTTGAGCGTGAGTCCGGATGACCTGCGCACCTTCTCCCACCTCGGTGTCTGACAGGGTGGTGTCCGGGCCAATCACAGATCCAGTAGCGATATCGCAAGCTCCGTGAAGCTGAACGCCCGGAAGGATAGTCACGTCAGGGTTCAGGGTCACATCCGAGTCGATCCACGTGGTGTCAGGATCCACGACCGTAACGCCGGCACGCATCCACTTCTCGACGTTGCGTCGGTTGAGCTCTTTTCCAAGTGCTGCAAGCTGGACGCGGTCATTTGCACCTTCGACCTGCCACACGTCGTCAGTGGCCAAAGCAGCAACTGCCGAACCCTGCGAGCGGGCAATACCGATCACATCAGTGAGGTACTTTTCGCCCTGTGCGTTGTCCGTTCCAACCGAAGCCAAAGATGAACGCAACACTCCGGCGTCAAAAGCGTAGATGCCCGAGTTGATTTCGGTGATTGCGCGCTCTTGTTCCGTGGCGTCCTTTTCTTCCACGATCTTCTCGAGTGTCCCGGTCGCGTCGCGCACGATTCGACCGTAACCGCGAGGTTGCTCCACGTGAGCGGACAAGACCGTAGCCGCGTTGGAGTGTTCTTCGTGGAAAGCCACCAAGTCGTTGATGGTGTCCGCTTCCAGCAGAGGGACATCGCCGTAGGTCACCACGACTGTTCCGGTGAGGTCTTGTGGAAGTTGGGTGAGCGCACACTCAACGGCGCGCCCGGTACCCGGAACGTCATCTTGATCTGCCACCAGCACCGCGCATTCACGTGCCTGGGCGATCTGTGCAACGTGCTCACCCACCCGGTCACGCTCGTGGCGCAAAACGACGACCAGGTGATCGGGGTTGACACCCGCAGCCGCATCGACTGCGTGGTGCAACAGTGATCGACCACCAATAGGGTGCATCACTTTGGGCGTGGAGGACTTCATACGGGTTCCCGCTCCAGCGGCGAGAACGATTACGGCAGCTGGCGACTGCTGCGTCATGTGCACTCCTTGAACTAGCGGCGCTAGCTCCGCCCCTAGGATTCGAACCTAGACTGCACGGCTCCAAAGGCCGGCGTGCTGCCATTACACCAGGGCGGATTGCTCATACGATGAACAGGCTTTTCTATCTTGCCATTAAGATGGGAAACATGGAAATTCTGCGCAACATTCTGCTTATTTTGCACCTTGTCGGTATGGCCATCATCGTTGGTGGCTACTTTACTTACATGCGTTCACCACGCGTGGTAGCGGGCATGTTGCACGCTTCTTTCCTGCAGTTGGTGACAGGTCTAGCTCTGGTAGGCGTAGCTGAAGCGATGGGCGGCGCAAACCACATGAAGATCGGCATCAAGCTGGTCCTTGCGATCTTGGTGACTGTGTTTGCGTTCATTGGTAATCGCAAACAGAAAGCGCACGATCAGGCCGACGGACCTCAGCCGTCCGCCACAATGGCTCACCTGACTGGCGCGTTCGCAATCATCGCCGTCATCATTGCAGTGGTTCTGTAACACCCTGTACTTTTACGAGCGACACCCGAGTGGTGTCGCTCGTTTGTGTATCAGCCTCCCGTCGCTTAAAAGTGAAACATCATGAACTTTGACTTCCTTGATTCGCAATCAGCCTCAGAACCCGAAAACCCGGTAGCCAACACCGCACCCGGGCAGGAAGAACTTCTCGAAAACCTCAACCCTCAACAGCGCCAGGCAGTGACGCATTCAGGCTCGGCGCTCTTGATCGTCGCAGGTGCCGGATCAGGGAAAACCACTGTCCTCACGCGACGGATTGCACACATCTTGGCCACAGGGCAAGCACATCCGGGGCAGATCCTTGCGATCACGTTTACCAACAAGGCCGCACGCGAGATGCTGGAGCGTGTCACATCGCTTGTGGACGATCGTGCGCGTGGCATGTGGATCTCCACGTTCCACTCTGCGTGTGTGCGAATCCTTCGGCGCGAGGCGCGCGACCGCACGTCCAATTTCTCCATTTATGACGCGCAAGATTCGTTACGACTCATCACACAGGTGACGAAAGAACTCGACCTCGACCCCAAGAAATTTGCGCCCAAGACCCTTCGGAATCGCATTTCGAACCTCAAGAACGAATGCATAACCGCAGCAGACTTCGAGGTCAAAGCGCAGGAGAACAACCCGTTAGAGCAAGCGACTGCGCGGGTATACAGCCGGTATCAAGAACGCTTGGCTGTCGCGAACGCCTACGACTTCGACGACCTCATTATGGAGACCGTGAGGTTGCTGACCAACAACCCCGAAATCGCGCGGAACTACCGGGCGCGGTTCACCCACATTTTCGTCGACGAGTACCAAGACACGAACCCGGCACAGTATGCCCTGATCCGGGTGCTTGCCGGGGCGGACCTCCCTGAGCCCACCGGCCAGCTCACGGTAGTAGGTGACGCTGACCAGTCCATCTATGCGTTCCGCGGAGCCACTGTTCGCAACATCGTCGAATTCGAAAAAGACTTCCCGCATGCACAGACGATTGTTCTGGAGCAAAACTACCGGTCCACGCAGAACATTCTTTCGGCGGCCAATGCCGTCATTCGGAACAACGACGACCGTCGCGACAAAAACCTGTGGACCGACCAAGGTAGTGGCGAAAAAGTGGTGGGGTGGGTCGCCTCCACCGAACATGCAGAAGCTCAGTTCGTCGTTGACAGGATCGACGAACTCATGGACGAAACCGATCTCACCTACGGTGACTTCGCTGTCTTCTACCGCACGAACGCTCAGTCCCGAGCTATTGAAGATGCCCTGGTGAGAGCGGGACTCCCATACAAGGTTGTGGGTGGTACACGGTTCTACGAGCGCAAAGAAATCAAGGACGTCTTGGCCTACGCTCACGTTTTGTCGAACCCGTCGGATGACGTGAATCTGCGTCGCATTCTCAACGTACCCAAACGCGGTATCGGAGATCGTGGCGAAGCCCTCGTCGCGGCACTTGCGAACCGCGAACGCATCAGCTTTTATGAAGCGCTCAAACGGGCAGAAGAAGCACCGGGGATGACCAATCGCACCCTGGGCCCACTCCGGGCGTTCACACAGCTCCTCAACGACCTGCTCGAGGCCTGCCACGGCGCGCAACCGTCCCGCGTGCTTGAAGCGATCATGGAGCAGACGGGTTACTTGGATGAACTCAACCGGAGTACCGACCCCCAAGATGAGTCGCGCGTGGACAACCTCGCGGAATTGGTTGCAGTCGCTGAGGACTTCCAGCACTCGCAACCGGAGGCAACCCTTGACGACTTCCTCGAACGCGTCTCGCTGACCGCAGACGCCGACTCAGTCCCCGACTCACAAGCCGGCGAAATCACGCTCATGACTCTGCACACGGCCAAGGGACTGGAGTTCCCCGTCGTGTTCCTCACCGGTTTGGAAGACGGCACGTTCCCCCACCAGCGCTCGTTCACGAGCGCCACGGAACTGGCAGAAGAACGGCGTCTGGCCTACGTGGGTCTCACGCGCGCCATGCAACGCCTGTTTGTGTCCCGGTCAGAAACCCGGTCAATGTGGGGGCAGTCCTCCTACAACCCGCCCAGCCGGTTCCTGCAGGAGATCCCGGCGGAGCTCGTCGATTGGCAGTCGACCGGCTCGGTTGCTGCACCCGTGACCAGCTCGGCTAATCGTTCTCTGTCAGCTGGGCGATACACCTCGGGCGGGCGCACGGCGGCTTCCGTTGGAAGGTCAGGTTCGCGGATCCGGCCTCAAAGGGAGGTTCCCGAGGTCGCAGTCGGGGATACGCTCTCGCACGACTCCTTTGGTTTGGGAACCGTCGTCGAGGTGACGGGGTCAGGCGATAAGACCGTGGCGCACGTGGACTTTGGTTCAGAAGGCACGAAGCGTCTGCTTATGCGTTACGCGCCCGTCGAAAAACTGTAAAGGCTCTAAACACAAAGCACGAGGGGCGGGAGCTTGTGCTCCCACCCCTCGTGTTCGAACGAGTGTTCTTACTCGTTTCCGAGCTGGCCGTCAGCAGCGTCGCGACCCTGGTTAACCTGGTCTTCGAACTTGCCACCGGTCTTGTCGTTAGCGAAGTCAGCACCCTTGTCGAGTGCGTCGTCGGTAACGCCTTCAGCCTGTTCGCTCTTAACTGCGTCCTTTGCCTTGTCTGCGAAGTCTCCGAGTCCCATTAGTCCTCCTCGTGTTACGTGGACAGTTGCGATCAGCAACCTGTCTCTAACATTTCCATCGAGTAGCTTGTGAGACAACCGCCCCTTAAGAAAACCTTGCGATTTTCACGTGACGTTCAGGTTTTCTTCGCCGTTCCTTCAGCTAGCGTGTGAGCTGGCGCCCAATGATGGTGCGCTGAATCTCCGAGGAGCCCTCGTAAATGCGGAAGATGCGGACGTCACGAGCGTAGCGCTCGAGCGGGAAGTCCCTGGTGAAACCGTAACCACCGTGGATCTGCAGAGCTTCGTCCGTGATGAACGCGGCAGCTTCGGATGCCACCAGCTTTGCGGTTGCCGACTTAATTGTGAAGTCTTCGCCCGTGTCACGCGAGTGCGCGGCGTCCATTGTGACGAGGAACGCTTGCTGATAGCGCGCGTAGATGTCAGCAAGTTTGAAAGCGATCGCTTGCATAGCGGCGATAGGCTTGCCGTTGATGTGGCGAGTCTTGGACCACGCAACAGCGTGCTCCATCGCCTTGCGCGAAATACCGATACTCATCGCGGCAACTTCGATACGACCTCGGTCCAGGACCTTCATGGCGGTCTTGAAGCCCTGGCCTTCTTCACCCAGCAGGGCGTCTGCGGGCAGTTCGCAGTCGAACGAGATTTCATACACGGGTGATCCGCGCAGACCCATCGTCCTTTCGTGGCCACCGACCACAATGCCTTCGACCTTAGCGGTGTCGACTAGGAAGGCCGAGATTCCGCGGTGGCCGGCCTCGGGGTCAGTGATGGCGTACACGACAACGAAGTCAGCGAACCCAGCATTCGTGATGAAGTGCTTGGTGCCTTTGAGGTGCCAACCGTTGTCAGTGCGCACTGCTTTTGTGCTCATTTCGGCTGGGTTGGAGCCTGCGCCGGGCTCGGTGAGACCAAATGCACCAATGACTTCACCGCTTGCAGCGCGTGGCAGGTAGGCGTTCTTCTGTTCGTCGGTTCCGCCAATCAGCACAGAGTCTGTGGCCAGGTAGTGCGCGGTGACGATTGACGCGGTCGAACCACATCCGCCAGCAACTGCAGCGACCATGTGGGTCATCGCAACCGAGCTGATTCCTGGACCACCGTACTCTTCTGGCAGGTTGAGTCCCATGACTCCCATGTTCGCGAGCGCCTTGATGACGTCGTGAGGAATCTCTTCAGTTTCGTCGGTTTTCGCGGCTTGGGGTTCCAGAACTTCGTTCGATAGCTCCTCGACGGCTTCGATGAGCATCTTCTCGTCGTCAGATACACCAAACATGTGCTTCCTCCTAAATTTGGTCGTTGTGTTCGCCCAGACGGGGAACTGGCAGCTCAGCGACTGGTCGCTCGCCGTCAAATAACAGTGGGTGGCCCGCATAGCGGTGCCCTAAACGTTCGTCAGTGCGGATGAGGTCGCGTTCCCGGCCGAGGTCGGACTCGAGGCTCTGCTTCAAGTCCAGTACCGCTGAGCACGGAATTCCGTTCGTTCCGAGGAGTTCCAAGGCCGAATCAACAGTGTGGGACTTGAGGGCTTCCTCGATTTCGGCGCGGAGTTCTTCTTCGTTCGCCTTCCGCTTGGGGTCGGTGAGGAAACGTTCGTCGGTTGCGAGTTGTGGCCGCTCGAGCGTTTCCGCCAAGTGAGCAAACAGACGGTCGTTTGCAACAGCGATGACAATGAGACCGTCAGAGACACGGTAGGTGTCGAACGGTGCCGTGACAGGGTGTGCATTTCCTGAAGGAACCGGCGCTTCACCCGTTGAGTCGTACACCGCCACGTTAGTTGGCTGCATCGAAACCAGCACGTCGTACATGGGAATGTCGACGTGGCTTCCTTCGCCTGTGACCTTCTGTTTGAACAGCGCAGACGCGATTCCAAAGGCTGCGAGGTTACCTGCGGCGACGTCGGCAATTGACTCCCCTACCCGGGTAGGTCCACTTTCGACCGTTCCAGTAGCAGCCATAAGACCGCTACGTGCCTGAACCACAGTGTCGTATGCCGGACTCTTGGCGAAACTACCGGCCTGCCCGTACCCAGAGATGGACGCGTACACCAGCTCAGGGCGCTTCGCGCGCAACTGCTCAGCCGAGATACCCAGTTTGTGAGCCACGCCGGGACGGAAATTCTCAACCACAACGTCGGCACGTTCCAGGAGGGTGTCCAGTCGAGCCCGGTCCTCATCGGACTTCAAGTCAATCTCAACGGACTTCTTGCCTCGGTTGAGACCGGAGAAGTAAACGCTCTCTCCGTCTTTGAAAGGGCCCAAGTGTCGAGCATCGTCGCCCACTCCAGGGATCTCGATCTTGATGACTTCGGCTCCTAGGTCCGCAAACATTGCGGTCGCGTAGGGACCTGCAAGCACTCGCGAAAAGTCTACGATTGTGACGCCAGAAAACGGTGATTGTGACATATATCAATTGTCCCAGCCCGCGTCAGCACATTCACTTTCGTACGCACACGAGTGTCCAGCTAGGCAGACAAATTGCCCTATACGCCGGGGACTGTAAGCGCGAGTGTCAAGATTAAGCCAGCCAGAATCATCAAGGTGGTGACGTCAGCGATCATGCTGCGATTGACCCACCATGAGCTCCGCGGACTCAGGCGAACAAATGCTAAGCCAACCAGGCAAACCGCTAGAGCGATTGCTGTGTAAAGAACACTGACAAACGCCAGAGCACAGGCCCCTAGAATCCACACCAGGGTCACCAATAGGACCCAGTCGCGGCCCGTGGGGTTAGCGAATCGGCGTTTCCATACGATCCATCGTTTGGAAATCGGCCCGCGACCCTTGCCTCGCCGTTTAAGCGTGGTCTTATTAGTGGAAGAAATGGCGAGTACCCGTCAGGTAGAGAGTCAGTCCGGCCTTGCGAGCAGCCTCGATCACTTCTTCGTCGCGAATCGAGCCGCCGGGTTGTACCACCGCACGGACCCCGGCCTCGACGAGCACTTCGAGGCCGTCGGCAAACGGGAAGAAAGCGTCGGATGCCGCAACAGATCCACGTGCTCGTTCTTCACCAGCACGGCTGACAGCCAGACGCGCGGAGTCCACGCGGTTGACCTGACCCATTCCGATTCCAACGGATGCACCGTCCTTTGCCAGCAGAATCGCGTTGGACTTCACCGACCTGACGGCGCGCCATGCGAACACCAAGTCTGCGAGCGTCGCGTCATCAGCTGCTTCCCCAGTGGCCAGAGTCCAGTTGTTCGGGTTGTCACCTTCCGCCTGGTAGACGTCACGCTCTTGCACCAGAATCCCACCGCTGATTGAGCGGAACTCCGTGGAAGCAAACGTCACGTCACCCAATTCCAGCAAGCGGATGTTCTTCTTTTTCTGCAGAACCTCAGCGGCACCTGCTTCAAAAGAAGGAGCGGCAACGACCTCGGTGAAAATAGGAGCGATCTGTTCTGCAAGCGCCACAGTCACCGGCCGGTTGGTGGCTATCACACCACCGAAAGCCGAAACCGAATCACAGTCATGAGCGCGCTTGTGTGCTTCTTCAATCGTGGAACCTACCGCAACTCCACACGGATTGGCGTGCTTGATGATGGCTACAGCAGGTTCGTCGAAGTCGTAGGCCGTACGCACTGCGGCATCCGTGTCTTGGTAGTTGTTGTACGACATTTCTTTTCCGTGGAGCTGTGTGGCAGTTGCCAGTCCCCCACCGGTTGCGTACACGCGGGCTTCCTGGTGCGGATTCTCTCCGTAACGCAGAGTCGATTTCAGCTGACCAGTGGCACCAAAGAACTCAGGCTTATCGCTGTGCGAAGCAAACCATGAAGCTACTGCCGTGTCATAAGACGCGGTGTGTGCGAACGCTTTTGCGGCAAGCGTTGTCCGTTCTTCAAGGGTGAAACCGTTGCCTTCAGCGGCCGCGACTGTAGACGTGTAATCGGCTGGGTCTACCACGATCGCCACGGATGCGTGATTCTTTGCCGCCGCGCGCACCATGGACGGGCCACCAATATCGATCTTTTCGATGCAGTCGTCGTACCCTGCACCTGATGCGACAGTCTCGCTGAACGGGTAGAGGTTCACGACAACCAGGTCAAAGGCCTCAATGTTTAGGTCTGCAAGTTGTGCCACGTGATCGGGATTGCGGGTGTCAGCGAGAATTCCCGCGTGAACACGTGGGTGGAGAGTTTTTACTCGCCCGTCCAGGCACTCGGGGAAGCCGGTGAGCTCTTCCACTTTGGTGACCTTTACGCCCGTTTGCGCGATCGTCGACGCTGTTGATCCTGTCGACACAATTTCGACGCCTGCCGAAGCCAAACTCTGAGCGAATTCTTCTAATCCGGTCTTGTCAAAAACGCTAATGAGTGCGCGACGAATGGGGCGTTGTTCAGACACGTGAGGACTCGCTTTCTACTGGTGTGAGTGTGACGCGACGGCCGTTAAGAGACAACGAATGCGTCGCTAGGTCGGATAGAAGTCGCACAAGCTGCGCTCGCTCAACCTCTTTAATTTTTTCGTGAAGAGTTTCTTCAGTGTCGGTGGGGCTGATTTCAATAGGAAATTGGCGGATGATGGGGCCGGTGTCCACGCCCTCGTCTATGAGGTGGATAGTCGTCCCTGTCACGTGAACTCCGTGGGCCAGAGCGTCGCGCACCGCATGGGCTCCTGGGAAGCTGGGCAAAAGAGCGGGGTGCGTGTTAATGATCTTCCCGGCAAACCGCGAAACAAATTCCGGGCCCAAAATCCTCATGAGTCCCGCCGACACGATCCAGTCCGGCTGGTAGCCCTCAACAACCTCGGCAAGCGCCCGATTCCAATCTGACCGGTCTTCGTAGGACGAGAAGTCGACACAAAAGTCATCCACGCCTGCCTGCTGAGCACGGCGCAACACCGGAGCGTCGGGAAGATCGGAGCCCACTGCCACCACACTGTAGGGGCCGGCAGCGTCTAAAACTGCTTGGGTCAACGTTCCTGAACCAGAAGCCAACAGAAGAATACGCACGACGCCATTCTAAGCCTTGACGCTTCCCGTTCGAATTCGTGTGCCACACTAAAGAACGTGATGCCTCCCAAGAATGAAACGACTGAAAACACCACCATCGGACCAGACGTGAAGAAGCGCAGGCGTTTGGGCTACACGTTTTTAGCCCTGTGCGCCCTCTCCTTCATGTTCTCTTTCTACCGCTTGCCGTTTTCTTTGCTCGCGGGGCTGTTCTCGGTTGGAGCACTCATCTGGGGTATCCGCCTGTTCATCGCGTGCGTGCAGACAAAAGGTCCTGTCCCGATGCTCGTGTTCTCGGTCATCGGCGTGTTCGCCTCGGTGATGAGCATTTTCGCCGCCGCTGGAACGCTCATCATGTATCCGGTACAGAAATCATTCGAAGAGTGCACTACATCTGCCATCACTCAAGAGGCAAGCGTTTCGTGCCAAACCGAATATAAAAAGGGCGTCGAAGACCTTTTCAAGCAGGTGACTGGGCAACAGTTACCGAGCTGACTCTGAGTCAGGCTTTTGAGGAGTCGACGAAGAGACATAAAAGTCCCGCAATTTTTTCATCCCCAGGCCAATTCCAACGCCACCTGCAACCCAAATAGCGCTTGCAATGACAAACATCCACGGGATCACACCAGTGGTTTGCAAACCTCCTGGGCCGATTCCTCCGAAGAAGAACAGCGACGCCAACGCTAAGACAATGAATGCCTGAACCCCCGCGACAACTGCGTTGTGTAGCGTCGCAGACTCCGAAAACGCAATCACCAACGCAACGGCGACAAGGGGAACAGCCACCAACGCGATTCCTTCCGGAAACGATGTATGAGGAATGAGCGCAAAACTCGGAATAGCTGGTAGCGGCCCTTCAAAACCAGACATCGCCGAAGCGTGAATGTCACCGCCTAAGCGAAGGGGGAAACCCGTTACCCACGTCAGCGCTCCCGCCCACACGGTTGGAGCGAACATCAATTGAACGATCCCCAGCCCAACAGCGGCAATTACGGGGGCGCTGTAAGCAGAAACCACCTCGGCGGCGGATGAAAAACTCCCCCACACGGCAACGGCAAGAACGACGTGCGCAGCCACGACCAGCGCAATCAACAGTCGTGACACAAGCTTCAAGGAATCTTCGACCGCGTCGCCCCACGCAAAACTCATGCGGTCATCGCACCACCGCGCGAGGTGTTCAGCGCCTATGCGAATGCCCCACGCGGGTGCGAGGAAAAGAAGAATGATGCTCCGGTAAATACCCAAACCAGTGACAGGCGCGCCACTGATCACAAGCGCAACCACAATCACGATGAGAACGCTCAGTGACAAACCTGTGAGCCGTAACAACTGAGTTTTCAGAAGGTCGTCGGAAGACACGCGGTCGTCAGCGCGAAGCTTCTTGCCCGCCCGGTACATCTGCCACGCAACCACGAGCGATAAAAGCGACGGTGGCAAACTCAGAACAAAATCAGCCTGCTCAAACGGGAAACCGAAAGTAGCTAAAGCACCGCGCGTGGCCCAGTCTGGAATGGTGGAGATTGGGAGCATTTTGGCCACTGCCACCAGCCACATCACAAACGACAAACCCAGCGCGCTCAGAACAAAAATAAGGAGAACGCGGGCACCTGCCAGCGCTCCGAGCCCTAGTGGCCGAGCGAAGTCATTCAGTGATTGGGAAGTCTTTGGCACACATACATCTTGCCGTCCCAGCAGTAGGTGTTCCAACTAAGACACACCCGGGATGAACCCACATGGTACCTTAGTGAAGGTATATTTAGACGTTTTGTGAGGATTATATGAGTTCAGGGAACAGCTTCCCCCCTGGCACGCCGCCACAGCCACCCCGGCCACCGCAGCACAACGGAGCCCCCAACAACATGGGGTCCGCACCTCAAACGCCTATGGGCACGGGACCTAACCAGCCACCTCGGCCGGCACCCGCCCCAGGTTATGGACACCCTCAAGCCGGGCCTCAGAAGAAGAAGTCTTCTAAGGCACCGCTTTTCATTTCGCTGGCTGCAGTTGCGGGTGTCATCCTTCTTGTCGTCGCTGGGATCATTGTGGTCAATGTTGTCAACAAACAACAGCACAGTCCCCAAGCACTTGCTCAGTCATACGCTGACGCTGTTAACTCCGGCGACATGAAAAAGGCCAACGAAATTGCCAAGGTTCGCGTCCCTAAGGGAGCTCGTGAAGAACTCCTCGACCCACGATTCATCGAGTCTTCTCCCGACAAGGTCAGTAACGTCAAGGTCGGCCAGGTTGACCGCAAGGGCGACACGGCACAGATCGACATGTCGTACACCATCAGCGGTCAAGAACACAACATGAAGTTGCACGCTGAAAAGAAGGGCAAGAAGGGGCTGTTCTTCGATGACTGGCAGATGCAGGGGCCTCAGGTTCAGCCTGTGACTCTCGATACTCCCGCTAATAAGCTCAAGGTCAACGGTGAAGAACTCGACGTCGAGCCCGGATCAGCCGTGTATGCGATGTACCCCGGGACTTATGACCTCGAATCACCTGAAAGCAAATTCCTTAGTGGGGACAAACAGTCCATTTCCTTGGGCTACCTCAGCGACCAAGACAAACAGGAACCACAGGAAGTCCACCTGAGGGCAGATGTCAAGGACGAACTGAACAAAGAGGTTGAAAAACTCGTCAACAAGAAGCTCGACGAATGTCAAAAGTCGGGCGATTATGAACCCAAGGGATGCGGGTTCGGAGTTGATCCAGAGTCAAGCTCTCAAGGGGTCAAGTTCAAGGACGACGTTAACGAAGGCGACGTTCATTGGAAGATCGAAAAGCGACCCAAGATTTATGTGTCGTACTCTGGCACAGTCGGAAATGGCGTGTACTTCTCTAAAGAAGAGGGAGAAGTTTCGTTTACCGCTGACTCGAAAAAGGCTGGAAAGAATGCCTGGAAGTCAGTGAAGAACCAAAAGTTCAAGGTTTCCGGCAAGGTCTACATCGACGGTGAGTCCGTAAAGATCGAGGACTACTGACCGTAGTTCACACGTGTGAGCCCCCGGACGCTACGTCCGGGGGCTCGCGTGTTTCTGGCTACACTCCCACGGTGCGCGCGGGAAGCTCCGCGTCCAGTGTCTCTTCCAACCACAGCGACGCCGACAAAACGAATGGGTCAGCAAAGCGTGGGCCCGCAACCTGTACGCCCACGGTCCGCCCGTCGTCTGTGTAACCCGCGTGTACGGTCGAAGCCGGCTGCTCCGACATGTTGTACGGAACCGTAAACGATATGTGCCCCATGCTCTGCGACGGGTCGTTAAACGGCATGGGCCACTCAGCCGGGAACGCCGCAACGGGAGCCACCGGCGACAACACCAGGTCAAATGGTTCGGTTGCACTCACGGTACGTTTGCGCATCGAATGAATCGAGTTGTACGCATCCATAAGTTCCGGGCCAGACACATGCGCCCCCGCCTCACACCACTGTGCAACATACGGCAAGACGTGAGCACGGTCTTCTTCACTGAGTTTCATGAGGTCGTTATATGACCGCACGCGCCAAAACAGATCAATGAGGCTCAGCAGCTCGTCATCCATGAATGGTTCAATCTGTTCCACCTTGGCGCCCGCCCACTCGAACTCGCGCGCAACCCCCAGCACCACCTCGGCGACCTGCGGATCAACATCCATTCCGCACCCAGCATCCACATGCACGGCCACGCGGACATTAGCCGGGTCAAAACGAGTTTGGTACGCCCCCGCGTACGGAGGGAGTTGCGTGTAGTCGCGCACATCGGAACGCCCAATCACTTCCATCGCAGCGATCACGTCGCTCATCCGACGAGCCAGCGGACCTGCACACCGCCCTTGATACGGAACGGACAACGGAACGCGCCCATAACTGGGCTTGAGCGTAGCCAACCCCAGCCAGGTTCCCGGCAAACGAATCGAACCGCCGATGTCACTACCAATGTGAATCGGACCGTATCCGGCAACCGCCGCGGCGCCTGCGCCAGAAGATGAGCCACCCGTTGTCAGGTCCGGGTTAATGGGCGAGCGCGTGATGCCGTGCAGTGACGACACTCCCGATGACAACATGCCCCAGTCCGGCATGACGGTCGAACCCACGATGACGGCACCGGCCTCTTCCAGGCGGTCCACAATAGGGGCATTGCGTTCTTCCGGTGTACGTGACCCCGGCTGGGTGCCCGACGGCATGGCGACTCCGGCACGCGCAATGTTTTCTTTCACGGTTACGACCACACCGTCCAAGCCACTTAACGCTTCGCCACGTTGCCAACGCCCAGCAGAATCCTGGGCTGCTTTCCGCGTGCGCTCTGCAACGGGCCCGTCACCTGTAGCGTTGTCCCACAGCGCGTTGATGGTGGGTTCGCACGCAGCAATACGCCCTGTCACAGCATCGAGCACGTCAACTGGACTAAAGTCCCCGTTTGCGTATCCGGTCGTTGCCTGGTGAGCAGACAGATCAGCCAACATAGTGCGGTCCTTCCTGCAGGTATGTCACCTACGTGTGTAGCGTGAATGACCCGTGTGGTTGTCCAGAACCCGGCCACCACGCGGGTTGTTTTTATGCGTGATGCGCCAACGCATCCTCAAGTTGTGGTGTCGCTGCCACCAAGCTCTGCGTGTACGGGTGAGCCGGCGCGTCGTAAATCTGGTCGACTGTGCCGGTTTCCACAATTTCGCCACTCTTCATGACCGCAACGTCGCTACACAGGTAGCGCACAACGGACAGGTCGTGGCTGACGAAAATCAGGGTGAGACCGTATTCCTCCACCAGGTCGGTGAGCAGATTGAGTACCTGCGCGCGCACCGAAACGTCGAGCGCCGAAACGGGTTCGTCGGCTACCAGGATCTGCGGCCTGCACACCAGTGCTCGAGCGATTGAGATGCGCTGCCTCTGCCCGCCAGAAAACTGGTGTGGGTACCGGTTTTCCGCGGTTTCGTCGAGCCCCACCGCGATCAGCATTTCGCGCACGCGGGAGGCACGGTCCTGCGCGGGAACTCCCATCGCGATGAGCGGTTCGGCCACAATCTCGCGCACCTTCATGCGTGGGTCGAGCGACGCGAACGGGTCTTGGAACACGATCTGCAGGTCTTCTCGCACCTTGCGGATATCCGCCTGCGCCCCCGCCGTGACGTCGTAGTCGCCCACCGTCACCTGCCCGCTCGTGGCAGTTTCCAGACCAGACAGGATCTTCAACAGCGTCGATTTCCCTGAACCGGACTCCCCCACGATTCCGAACCGTTGCCCCGGCTGGATCGTCAGGTCGATTCCTTTGAGCGCGTGGACTTTGTGGGGCCGGGCAAAAAGTCGGCCGGACTTGCGTTCGTAGTCCTTCTTCAGGTCGCGAACCTCAACGACAATTCCGGGGGTTTCTCCCGCCGAGGTGTCCCCCACCTTTGTGCTTCCCTGCGCCTTCGAGTTGTCCCCGGTTTTGGCGCCTTCCGTCGCCGCAACGTCGTCCCCGGCTTCCTCTCGTGACGTTTCTTCGAGGCGGTAGTTCTGAGCTGTTTGGATGGTGAAGAGACGACCGTTGTCGTCGGTCGCGGACAGGTCCGAGGCGGCTAGGAGTCCGCGCGTGTATTCGTGTTGCGGGTTGGTAAAAACGTCTTTGACCGTTCCGCGCTCTACCAGTTCGCCCTTGTACATGACCAAAACGTGTTCGCACACTCGCGCAACAACTGCCAGGTCGTGGGTGATGAACAGCAACCCAGTGTTGTTTTTCTGCACGCTGTGCCCAATGAGGTCCAGGATTCCTGACTGCACAGTCACGTCGAGCGCGGTTGTGGGCTCGTCACAGATGAGAAGCCGAGGTGAGTTCGCCATGGCGATCGCGATCACCACGCGCTGTCGTTGGCCTCCCGAAAGTTGGTGTGGGTAGGCTTTTGCGGCGGCTTGCGGGTCGGGAAGGTCCACTTGGGTGAGCAGATCAATGACCTTGTCGCGTAGGTTTGCGGTGTTTCCGTGAAGTTTCATCACTTCGGCTACTTGGTCGCCCACACGCATGAGCGGGTTGAGCGCGCTCATGGGTTCTTGGAACACCATTGAGATGTCTTTTCCGCGCAGCTTGGACATCCGCGCGTCACTGAGTGTGAGCAAGTTACCGGCGTGGCCGTGAAGTTCAATGGTGCCTGAGGATTGAAGTTCGTCGGGCAGGAGCCCCATGATCGCCGAGGCGGTGAGCGACTTTCCGGAACCGGACTCACCTATCAGCCCCACGCGTTCGCCTGGCGCAAGGTCAAATGAAAGCGGTTGCACCAGTTCGGTAGTTTGGGTTGCGATACGCAGGTCTTTGACGTGTAAAAGTTCTGACATCACGACCGTCCCTTCAGTTTGGGGTCGAGTCGATCGCGGAGACCGTCACCTAGCAGGTTGAAACCTAGCACCGCGATCGCAATGGCGATGCCTGGCCATATTGCTAGCCCGGGGTGGCTTTCCAAATGCTGTTGCGAGTCGTACAGCATGCGCCCCCATGAGGGAGTTTGCGCTTGGGTGCCCAACCCCAGGAAGGACAGACCCGCCTCGGCCAAAATAGCCAGCGCGAACGCAACCGAACACTGCACGATCACCATGCCACCGATATTGGGCAAGACGTGCGTGCGCGCAATCGCGAACGCGCTCCGGTTCGCAGACTTCGCCGCCATGATGAATTCGCGGCTCATCACCTGCAGGGTCCCAGAACGGGCCACCCGCGCAAACCCGGGGATTGACGCGATTCCCACCGCGATCATGGCAGGCAAGGTTCCCGGGCCCAGAGCAGCTGCGAAGATCATGGCCAGCAAAAGCGCGGGAAAAGCCAACAGCAGGTCATTGGTACGCATAATCAAGCCAGACAACCAGCCAAGGTTGGTCATTCCGGCCAGAATGCCTAACGGGACGCCAATAACCACGGCGATTCCCACCGCGACGGCACCCACATACAGCGTGATCCGCGCACCCATCATGACCCACGTGAGCGTGTCGCGTCCGTACTGGTCAGTCCCTAACCAGTGCTCAGGACTGGAGCCTGATAAGCGAGTATCCAGGTGGTTGGGCGAATACGGAGTCCAAATGAAGCTGATGAGCGCGGTGATAATGATGAGAGCCACAAATACCAGGCCAACGATCAGGCTCATGTTCGAAAAGAAGCGCTTGTTCACTACGCTGCCCTCCTCACACGCGGATCAAGTACCGGGTACAACAGGTCAATGATGGTGTTGAGCGCCAGCACCAGAGCCACCAGAACCAATACGATTCCTTGAACCGTGATCAGGTCACGGTTGCTCACGGCCCGCACCAGTTCTGACCCCATTCCGGGGATCACAAACACCTGTTCGATCACCACGGCACCAATGAGCAAAGTCGCTAACTGCACACCCGCAACCGTGACAACGGGGATCGCGGCATTGCGCAGACCGTGCTTCACCAACGCACGGCCCTTTGTTTGGCCTTTTGCACGCGCGGTCCGCAAGAAGTCCTCACCCATGACATCCAGAACCGCTGAACGCACATACCGCGTCAAAATAGCCGCCTGCACCAAAGCGAGCGCACAGACAGGAAGCACCAAGCGGATGAGAAACTCTCCGAAACCTTCCGACGGCGCTTTCCACCCCGACGACGGGAACCATCCAAATTTGAGCGAAAACAGCATGACCAGCAGGATTCCCGCCAAGAAGTTGGGGATTGCCACCCCAATCTGGCTGGCACCGGAAATCAGTGAACCCACCACGTTTTTGTGGTTGACAGCAGCCAACGTCCCCAGCGGAACGGCAACAGCAAGAGCCACAACCATCGACGCCAGCACCACAATGAGCGTCACCTGGATCGAGTCGGCAATGACCGGGGCGATCGGAGCTTGCGTCACATACGACGTACCAAAGTCACCCACGAGCACATGTCCGATCCAATCGAAGTATTGCACCACGATAGGACGATCCAAGCCGTATTTTTCTTCCAAAGCCGCTACCGCCTCGGGCGTGGCGCTGGTCCCCAACGCAACCTGCGCGGCATTACCCGGCAGGATCTGCATGAGCGCGAACACCACCACCGAGGCGACGGCCGCTGTCAGGACAAACTGGAGCAGTCGTCGGAGGATGTAGCTCGTCAAAACGGTTACTCCCAGCCGAGGTCGGCGATACGGAATGCGTCAGAAACCTGGTTTTCGGCGACTCCCGTGACCTTCGAGTTGGTCACGACCAGGTTGGGGAAGAGGAAGAGGAAACCGGCGGCCGCGTCTTCCGTGATGGTGCGCGCAACCTGCTTCATGCCTTCGGTGTACTCTTCTTCGGATCCTTCGTCAGCTTTGGCAGCGATGTCGCTGATCTTCTTCGAATCGTATCCGGTGTAGTAGCCCTCACCAAAGACCGTGAGGATGTCGCGGGCTTCGATGTGGTTGATGATGGACATGTCGTACTCATGGTTCGTGAACGTCTTGTCCAACCACACGGCCGGGAACTCTTGGGTCTCAACCTTCGCTTTCAGACCCACCGCTTCGAGCTGGGAAACAACAACGTTAGCTGAAGCAGTTGCGTATGGAAGGTTGGGCACCGTGAACTTCACGGTCTGGTCTTTCACACCGGCTTCTTCAATGAGCTTCTTGGCCTTTTCAACATCGTGAGGCCACTTGTTGGTCAGGTCTTCGTAGTACGGATCGGTGGGCGGAACCATCGAGCCGATGAGTGTTCCGTGGCCGCTCCACGCGGTGTCGATGATGGCCTGCTCGTCGAGCGCGTACATCACTGCTTCGCGGACTTTCTTGTCCTTGAACACGCCACCTGCGTTGTTGAGGGCGAGCAGGACTTCACCGTTGGAGGTACCTTCGACCACTTTGTACTTGTCGGATTCTTTTTCAAAACTCGACAGAAGGTCGGGCGCCTGCAAATTAGCCAGAACGTCGACTTCCCCCGACTTCAACGCGTTAGCACTGGCCACAGGGTCTTTAAAGTACTTGAACGTGACTTTGTCCAGCTTGGGTTTCTCACCCCAGTAGTCGTCACGAGCCGCGAAAACGATCTTCTGACCACGTGTAAAGGTGTCGACTGCAAATGGACCGGTACCTACGGCCTTGTTGGCCAGGTCGTTGACGCCTTCTTCGTCAAATACGGCTCCCACAAGGGACGCCAAGTCAAACAACCACCGGTTGGATGGGTGTGACAGGGTGATTTCAACCGTTGCGTCATCGACGACGTTGATGGTGTCGACAACGTCCATTTTCGCCTTCAGCGCGTTCTTCCACGCGTCTGATTTGACTCGTTCATATGAGAACTTGACGTCGTCGGCGGTGAAGTCGGCACCGGATGAGAACTTCACATCCTTGCGAAGCTTAAACGTGTACGTCTTGCGGTCCTCTGACAGGTCCCAGGATTCGGCGAGCGCAGGCTGGATCTGACCTTCTTGGTCAATCCGGACAAGCGATTCGTACACGTTTTCCATGAGTGCTTGCGGGACGGCTGCCCCGGCCGAGGTCGTGAAGTCCAGGTTGGCAGGTTCCGCCGTGTGCGCGATTACCATGTCGGTGCGTGCGTCAGACGAACCAGATGATGACGCTCCCGCGTTGCATCCCACCAGTGCGAGCGAACTTACGGTGGCTACGAGCGCTAGGCCAAAACGCGTTTTCATGTGACTCCTTCATCCAAACCTGGAGGTTTCAGCAACCCCCAACACTGTAATGAAGATTACAAAAGATTTAACGAATGTTCAGACTTCGGTTCACATTCCGACACGCAATCCTGTCCTTGGCGCAACTCACAGGCTAAAGCTTCAGTGCGGTTGGATTGCAACAGGTTCCTCTAGTTCCACGCACCAGTCGCTGTTAGCCCTCACGAACGCCTACGGCGAGCACCTGCAGTTCGTATCTTGACCAACACGACAAACAGTAGCCAGGCCACAGCAACCTGACCAAGGCGGACCGGCAGGCGATCCATGAATGTGAGATGTTGCACCCCTTGTGCTTCTGAAACGCAGAAACGGGTGACGCTAACGTTTGTTTCACCTTCTCTGTTTGTCCATTCGTCCGAGGTGCTGATGAGTTCCGCACCCGGTTCTTTGCAAAATAACGGTGCAAGTGGGGCATCGAGAATGGGCAACATTAACTCGATGGGGAAAACCACGATGCATCCAACGATGATGTATGAGATCACACCCGCTGCAAGAAGCCCGCCGAAGCTATTTTTCTTGCTTTTAACGGGTAGAGATTCTTTTAGGCTCTTCCGCCGCCGACCAACCGACGCTGACGAATTAATCACGGGAAATAACCTCCCCGGTCTGAGGGTCGAATTCGAAGCTCATGAGCCCGATTCGTGGACCGTTCACGGTTCCGTGAAGTGACACGTTCGTTGTGCGCTGGGGAACAGGCGCGTCCTGAACCTCGCCTGCGGGTGCTGCTCGCTGCGCGTCAGCCACAATCGTTTCGTTGCTTGCTCGCACCATGATGTCGAAGATCGTAATTTCTGCTCCGTCGACTTCGTCACGCATGTTGCGGATTAGATTGGCAGGATCCTTACGAAAAATAGGCGGGATATCTTCGGCCAAAAAATAAGAGTCCGAGCTATTCTCGTTTTCGCGCGCATCTGCATTCTGCTGCGAATAAACCGTGTCGCTTTCTATCTGGTTATTCGCATTCAGCACGACGGCATTAAACGAAAAATTGCTTCCTTGAAAAACTATTCGCCGCAGTTGGGTCTTTTCGATGTCGTCGTACCCACCATGCTGCGCGAAGTCATGGAGCGCCTGTTCGACCCGTGGCGCTGCGATGCCCCCTCCACGCTCGAACATCTGCTGAGCAAATTTTTCCTCGCTGATTGCACCGACTGCGCATCCGGAAGTAGCAAGAGCTGCGAGGGTAACTACGACAATTGAGCGAATGAAACGTGCCAACGGTCTTCCCTTTCGAAAGGCCTTACGAGTTGCCGTCAGCACATGTGTGCATCCGCACCATCGTTTGACTAAAGAGTAACACGAGTCCGGTGACCTGCTGGACCCGAATCCGTGCTTATTCCGCCGTCAGCGCATCCGCTACGCAAGGGCGATTTCTGCCACGAGTTTCCGCAACGCGTTGCCCCTGTGGCTGATCGCGTTTTTCTCTTCCGCGGACAGCTGTGCCGCACTCACGTTCACGCCGTCTGGCTGAAAAATCGGGTCGTACCCAAAGCCACCGTCTCCCACCGGTTCCCGCAAGATCGTGCCACGCATTTCCCCGGTACACACGACCTCGGCGCCGGCATTCACATACGTGGCTGCACACACAAAACGGGCACCGCGGCCACGGTCTGGAATGTCGCTCAGCTGCTTGAGTAGAAGCTCCAGATTCGCACGGTCGTCACCGTGCGCCCCCGCCCAGCGAGCAGACAGAATCCCGGGCGCAGAACCCAGCACATCTACAACGAGCCCCGAATCATCAGCAATCGCAGGCAAGCCAGCTTCCTGGGCAACAGCGCGCGCCTTAATCAGCGCGTTCTCTTCGAACGTCAGGCCGTCTTCAACAACGTCAGCCAGCCCCAACTCGCCAGCTGTGACGACCTCGGCCGTGGGAATCACCTGCGACAAAATCGCCTGCAGTTCAACTTTCTTACCGGCGTTGTGGGTGGCGAGAACAAAACGAGTCACAGCCGGGCCCCTTACTGTTCCGAACCACTTACCAGACCCTGTGCCAGAGCACGGGCCTGAATCCGAGCGAGTTCCGCACACCCGTGCTCCGCCAAATCCAGCAACGACCCCAGCTCAGCACGGTCAAACGGGGCGCCCTCCGCGGTCCCCTGTACCTCCACAAACGCGCCAGAGCCGGTCATGACCACGTTCATGTCGGTTTCAGCGGTCGAATCCTCTTCATACGGCAGGTCCAGCACGGGTTTCCCATCCACAATTCCCACGCTGATCGCGGCTACGGAGTCCTTTAACACCTCGGCGTTCTTAGGAATCCATCCCAGTTCCTTGCCTTTGGCAACCGCGTCGACGAGCGCAACATACGCCCCTGTAATCGCGGCCGTGCGCGTGCCACCGTCGGCCTGCAGCACGTCACAGTCAACCTGGAGCGTGTTCTCGCCCAGCTTCGACAGGTCAAGAACAGCGCGCAGGCTACGGCCGATCAACCGGGAAATCTCGTGTGTCCGTCCCCCGATCTTCCCCTTGACGCTTTCGCGTGAACTACGGGTGTGGGTGGCGCGTGGAAGCATGGCGTATTCGGCTGTTGCCCAGCCGCGCCCTTCGCCCTTCATCCACCGTGGGACGCCTTCTGTCAGCGAAGCCGCGCACAACACGCGCGTGCGCCCAAATTCCACGAGCACGGACCCTTCCGCGTGGTCGAGCCATCCGCGCGTAATTTTTACCTCGCGCAGTTCATTGGCTTGGCGTCCGTCAAATCGCACTGTTTTCTCCTTGGGTTGGTAGGGGTTTGTTGGTATCTTTCCGGGCTAGCTGGCTAACTGGGTGGGGTGGGGTTTCCCGAGGTCGTCGCGGCTGGCGAGTTCGGTCAGGGAACCTTGTATGTGGTCAGTGGTGTTGCGAGTTCGGGGGTGTGTCCGAAGCTCTCCGTGGCTTCTGTGCGCACCTTGTCCTCACTGGTCCACGGCGGTATGTGGGTGAGCATCAGTCGCTTCACACCGGCGGTTCGCGCCACCTCACCTGCACGTTTACCCGTGAGGTGAATGCCACGAACGTTGTCGCGTCCTTCTTCGAACGCAGCTTCGCACACGAACAGGTCGGCGTCACGGGCAGCTTCGACAAGCCCGTCGCAGGCGTCCGAGTCGCCCGAGTATGTGAGCACCGCACCATTGGCGTGTTCGATCCGGAGTGCATATGTTTCCACCGGGTGATCCACCAAATGTGAAACCACGGTCAGTGGCCCAACTGTGTGCCGTGAGCCGGGGGTGAGGTCCTTAAAATCGAACGCCGAATCTAGCGTTGAGTCATCCGCACCTTTTCCGTCCCCAGCGGCCAGTCCGGCTGGCGTGTGGTGCGCGGATTGCAACCGGGCTTCGCTTCCAGCGGGCCCGTAAACGGGAA